>Ga0073928_10007323_pt1 | contig 14375 bp, 13 predicted proteins | sample PaiPotPPA55metaG_FD_76969 | JGI IMG/M metagenome (GOLD analysis project Ga0073928, IMG submission 76969) | Iron sulfur acid spring bacterial and archeal communities from Banff, Canada, to study Microbial Dark Matter (Phase II) - Paint Pots PPA... ... | reverse complement strand
CGCGGGACCGTGCAGCGTCACCAGGCGACATTCATCTGTGGGGGCCAGGCGGTCTACATCCTATTTGGTGACTATCCTGCATACTTGGACAGTGACGCCGGCGTGGTCCGGCCAAGAATCCGCTGTTTTTGCATAGCCGCGCACTCGACTTGAGCCGGTTGCTTCTCCCAAGTTGAACCGCCCGAGATTTACATCTTCCCGGCAAGGTTTAGACCGTGGACTACAGCGTTTTTCCACCTCCTCGATGGATGGTGTCGGCCGCCGCGCTGTGTGATCTCGGCAACCGGATTCAACCATGCGTTTCATCGGGGGAACGGCGATGACCGGAAGCTGGAAGAGAAGCACTGTCGCGGCGATCGGCGGAATGGCGGCAGTCAGCGCATTGCTGACCGGGATCCCTGCTGCACGCGCCGATGAGGTTGCCGAGCTGCGTTTGAATACGGAGATGCTGCAGCGGCGCATCGACCAGCTCGCGGTCAGCTCGAACGAACAGCTCGCGCAGGTCGGCGACGCCGGCGCCAAGCCGTCACCTGACACGGCGGTGAGGGGCGGCAGCTTCCCGCGCTCGTTCGTGATCCCCGGCACCGACACCTCGTTGCGGGTCGGCGGCGAGGTACGCCTCAGCATCGACTACTTCCTGTCGGGCGGCGGCAACCAACTCAATGCGATACCGACGAACACGATCGGTGTGGCCGGCACCCTGGAGGGGACCCCGCTCGACATTCACGGCCAGAAGGTGCCGGGGCTGGGCACGGTACCGGTCGATTTCACCCATTCGCGCAGCCACTTCTTCCAGTTCTCGCCGCGAGAGTCGCGCATCCGCATCGAGACGCGCAGCCCGACGCAATGGGGTGAAGCGGGCACCGCCTTCGAGTTCGATGCTCTCGGCGGCGTCGCCAGCGCCGCCGATCCGGCGCAAGTCGCGAACAGCCTGATCTTGCGGGTGCGGCATGCCTATTTGACGCTGGGGCCGTTGCAGATCGGCCAGACCACAAACTGGCTGTTCGACGCCGAAAGCCACACCGAAACGCTCGATTTCGGCGGCGAGCCGGCGCTCGGGCCCGACCGCCAACCGCAGATTCGCTGGACCCAGCCGGTGTACTATATCCCGGGCGCCGCGGTTGCGCTCGAGTTCGACATCCCCGATACCGATGTGCGCACTGCAGCCGGCAAGTTCGATTCCGACAACACGACCGCATTCCCCGGCGTCGTCGCGTTCCCGGCCGGGGTCGGCACGATCAACCCGGCTGGCGGCTCGATCAACCCGGCGAAGGGCGGCTTACCCGACACCATCTTCGGCGCACAACTGGACACGCCGCAGTCGCATACGCGGCTTGGCCTCGTGTTGCGCGATCTGAAGTTCAACGACGGTCACTTTATCGACAAGGAGTATATCGGCTACGGCGGCGGCGTGCAGGGCTGGATCAAGCCCCTGTGGTTCGGCTGGGAGCGCGACCAGATCGAATACGGGTTCGGCGCCGGCGAGGGCATCGGCAAGCAGGTCACCGGCTCGACCAACGATGCGCTCGACACGAATTACGGCGCCTTTGCGGTCACCAGCCCCGCAACTGCCAGCGCCGTGATCGTGAAGCCCATTACCGAATTTGCCGGATGGATGGGCTATACCCATCATTGGGCGCCGGAGCTGCGCTCGAACCTCAGCGCCGGTATCCGCCACGAGGATTACAACTCGACCCTGATCGGCCCGACCCAGGCTCTTGTCGCCGACAAGGAATTGGTGACGGCGCATGCCAATCTGATCTGGGCACCGGTACCGTTCGTCGATATCGGCCTCGAGTATCTCTACGGCCATCGCCAAGTCGTCGCCAATGTGCGGGGCGACCTCAATACGATCCTCACCCGCTTCCGCATGCGGTTCTGAGGACAGCGCTGCGAAACCGCACGAGCCAGGCGACACACGAACTGATTGAATCCCGACACTGCAGGAGTCGTTATGATCGAGGTGATCGACGGGCTGCCGGACAATGTCCTCGGCATTGTCGTCCGCGGCCGGGTGACAAAACAGGATCGCACCGAGGTATTGCTGCCGGCGCTTGAGGAAAAGCTCGAATGGCACCATAAGCTGCGCCTCTATTACGAGGTCAGGTCGCGCTATCCGGGCGCCGGTTGGGAAGAGCTCAGCCCGACGATGCACGGCCCGATCTGGGAGCGCGTCGCGGTCGTCAGCGACGTCGCCTGGGTCAGGCATATGGTGCAGGCGCTGCGCCTGTTGATCCCGAGCGAGATCCGCGTCTTCGGCAGCACCGAGACCCCGGACGGGCTCGCCTGGATCACCGGCGCGGCCGCGGCCCGGCGGCGCCCGGCTGCAGTACCGCGGACGGCGGCACCGGGAGGGCTGCGCACCTACGTGCCGGCGCGGCAATTTCTGTATCAAGGCCCGTGACCCGCTTCGGCCCGGGCCTGCGTATGGCGTCGGTCGCCGCGCTCCTGGCGCTCGCCGGCTGCACCCAGGCCGCGGCAACGCGGGTGGCGGACCGCACCTTCCGGATCGACGGGCCCGGGCTGCCGTCGGAATCGGACGCGCCGAACCGGCGCGTCGCCGAGCGCGTCTGTCCGAACGGTTACCAGGTGGTCGACAAGATCACGCGGCGCAACACCCCCGACGGGCACCGCGACGAGCCCGGCATGTTCACCAATTGGACGATCCGGTGTCTTTGACCGTGCCCCGACCGGATCAGTGGGCCCGCGACAGAAGCACTTTGCAGGGCCAGATTATTGAAGGTGTCAGTATGCGACCGATCCGGTTGCCACGAGCGCTGTTCCGGCATGGGACGACATCGCTGGCGCGCTGGGCCTTGGCCGTCTGCGTCCTGGTCATGGCCGCCTGCACGGGAATATCCGCGGCGACCGGGCCGGCAGCGCCGGTTCCGGCCCCACCGACGCAAGGCAAGGCGCGGGTATGGGTCTATCGCGAATACGAGCCGAACGAAAGCCTGGGGCGTCCCTATGTCCGGTTCAATGGGATGATTGAGGGCATCTCGGAACCGGGCGGGTCGTTCTACCGCGATATCGCGCCTGGAATGTACCGCGTCACCGTCGACAGCGTCGGCGAGGACACCAACCAGTTCATCGATGTCACGGTCGGCCCCGGTCAGTCGGTGTTCGTCAAGGTGGAAGTGTCGCGGTTCTGGCAAGGCGATCTCAACTACACCCCCGACACGTTTTACACCCGGGTCATCCCGCCGGCGATCGCTGCCGGCGAGCTGGCCCGCAGCCGCTTCTACGGCGGCGGCTGACCGCGGGCACAGCGGCCCGCGACGCTGTTCGCAATTCGTCACTAGGCGCCGCTGCGACGGCCGACGTCATCATCGCCGTCTGCCGCGGCCGCATGGCGCACGACAAGGGGCCGCGGCACGTCGTCTTCGGTCCGCCGCCGAAGACCCCGACCGGCAAGATCCGGAAGTTTGTGCCGCACGGCCGCGCCAAGAAGGCGGTCAGAGGGGTCTCCGATCAAATAGAATCGCCTCCCGTTCATCTTGCCGGCGGACCGCGTGGCACGCCGCCGGGGGGAGCAGCCCCCATCCCGACCGCCGCTTCCGCGTCGGTCGGACCCCGGATCAGGTCCGGGGCAGGCTCTCCCCCGCTCGCGGGGAGGATCAATCAATGCGGGCGGCCCTTCGACAAAGCTCAAAGAATGTGGATGAATAGAGCCGCGTCCCAAAAGGGACTGCAATGCGATTGTGCCTCCTTCGAGACGCACCCTTCGGGTGCTCCTCAGGATGACGGTAAATCTTTGATGGCATTGAAGAAGACCGTCCTCCTGAGGAGGCCGCGAAAGCGGCTGTCTCGAAGGACGCACGACGCCGATCCCGCCATTTCGCACGCTTCTCACGAGCCCGCGATCGGTCGCCCCCCACCCCGACCTCCGCCTCCGCGTCGGTCGGACCCCGGATCAGGTCCGGGGCAGGCTCTCCCCCGCTCGCGGGGGAGGATCAGCCGGTGCGGAGGTTTAGCTGGTGACCAGGCGGCGTTCGATCGCGGCGGCCTTGATCGCCTTCTGCAGTTTCTCGAAGGCGCGGACCTCGATCTGGCGCACCCGCTCGCGCGAGATGCCGTATTGCTGCGACAGATCCTCGAGCGTCGTCGGGTTCTCCTTGAGGCGCCGCTCGGTCAGGATGTGACGCTCGCGGTCGTTGAGATGCGTCATCGCCTTTTCGAGGAGGTCGCGGCGCAGCCCCAGCTCCTGCTGTTCGCCGAGCCGGGTTTCCTGGCTTTCGCTTTCGTCGACCAGCCAATCCTGCCATTCGCCCTCGCTGTCGCTGCGCAGCGGCGCGTTCAGCGAATGGTCGGGGCTGGCCAGCCGGCGGTTCATGCTGACGACGTCGGCCTCGGGCACGTCGAGCTCGGTCGCGATCTTGCGCAGGTTCTCCGGCGACAGGTCGCCTTCCTCCATCGCCTGCAGCTGGCCCTTGAGCTTGCGCAGGTTGAAGAACAGCTTTTTCTGCGCCGCGGTCGTCCCCATCTTAACCAGCGACCAGGAGTGCAGGATGTATTCCTGGATCGCGGCGCGGATCCACCACATCGCATAGGTCGCGAGGCGGAAGCCGCGGTCGGGATCGAACCGCTTGACCGCCTGCATCATGCCGACGTTGCCCTCCGAGATCAGCTCGGAGAGCGGCAGGCCGTAGCCGCGGTAGCCCATCGCGATCTTGGCAACGAGACGCAAATGGCTCGTTACCAGACGGTGCGCTGCCGCCGGGTCTTCGTGTTCCTTCCAACTCTTGGCCAGCATGTATTCTTCATCCGGCTCAAGCATCGGGAATTTGCGGATCTCCTGGAGATACCGCGACAGGTTTCCTTCCCCGGAGATCGAGGGTACGGAAAAACTAGCCATCGATGTTTGCTGCTCCGATTATGCCGCGTTTGGCGAACGCCGCACGCGGCCGGGCGATCCTCGCCCTGCCCCAAAAAACCCTACTGATATAGTCGGTTTTTGTCCAGTTTAAAGTAGCTCTAAACCTTCAACAAGCCGGACCAGATCGGCCGGCAGGGCACTTTCGAATTCGTAGTACCGGCCGGTCGCCGGGTGCGTAAACCCCAGCAGGCGGGCGTGTAAGGCTTGGCGTGGAAAGGCAAAAATCGCCGCCCCGGCCGGCCCCGCGCGCGCCGCCGCGCGGCCGGCCCGGGCGGCGTAAACGCGATCGCCGATCAGCGGATGGCCGGCATGCGTCAGATGCACGCGGATCTGGTGGGTGCGTCCGGTCAGGAGCCGGCATTCGACCAGCGCAGCCTTGTCGGCGAAGGCGCGCTCGACGCGGTAGCGGGTCACCGCCGGCTTGCCCCGGCTGTCGGGCACCACGGCCATCTTCTTCCGGTTCTGCGGGCTGCGGCCGATGTTTCCTGCGATCTCGCCCGAGGCCGGCACCGGCACGCGCCAGACAAAGGCGGCATAGGCCCGCGCAATCCGCCGTGCGGCGAAATCGCGCGACAGGGCCTGGTGGGCGAGGTCGGTCTTGGCGACGACGAGCAGCCCGCTGGTGTCCTTGTCCAGCCGGTGGACGATGCCGGGCCGGCGCACCCCGCCGATGCCGGAGAGGCTCGCGCCGCAATGGGCGATCAGCGCGTTGACGAGAGTGCCCTCCGGGTTCCCCGGCGCCGGGTGCATGACCAGCCCGGCGGGCTTGTCGAGCACGAGCAGATGTGCATCCTCGAACCGGATGTCGAGCGCCATCGCCTGGGCCGCCGGTTCGGGCTCGTCGGGGGCAGGGAGGGTGACGACAAAGCTCTGGCCGCACCGGACCCGCTGCGCCGGGTCGCGCGACACCGAACCGCCGTGCCGGATCTGCCCGGCCACGATCAGCTGCTTGAGCCGCGTGCGCGACAATTCCGGCAAGCGCTGCTGCAGCGCCCGATCGAGCCGCAGCCCCTCTTCGGCGGCGCCGATCGCGATGTCGATTTTCCGGTCTTCGCCCATCTCAAACCGCGCCGGGGATTAGCCGGATGCGCGCGCTGAAAACCCTGGTCGTCGTCATGGGCGTGATGCTGGTGATCGGCTTCGTCGCGCTGATCGTCGCCATCGCCGAGCGGGTGTCGAAGAAGGAGCCGCTGCGGGCCGCGGCGCCGGCGGCCGAGCAGGCGTTCACCGCGGCACCGATCGAACTCCCCTCCGGCGCGCACATCGAAAGCATGTCGGCCGGAACCGACCGCCTCGTTCTCGATCTTGCGCTCGCCGGCGGCGAGCATCGGCTGCTCGTGATTGACATGGCGACCGGCCGCATCCTCGTCACGATCCCGCTGCGCGGCGCACCGTAACGGCGGCCGAAGCGCATGGATATTCTACCTGCGCCGCCCCTATCACTTGCAATGCCGTGCTTCGGACCCGAACTTTTCGCCGAGTGGCGTTGTTGGCGCAGGCATCGCCGCAATGTTGACGATCGCGATGATCGCCGCCGCCCCGACCAGCCTGCCGAGCCTTAGCGTTACGAGACCGCCGGTGCGGCCGGAGGGGCGACTGCGATCAGGGCCGTCGGCGCGGCGGCACAGCGGGTCCTGGTGGCGGCGTTCCGTAGTCGGACGCCGCCCTTTTTCTATGCGGACGACAGCCGGGGGTCAGTGACATGGGGAAAAAGCCGAGCGCCGGCACCGCTGCGCCGAAGCTCTATGCCGTCGGCGGCACCGTGGCCAACACCGACAACGCGCCACCGCGCGCCCGCGCCATCCGGCCGCGGACGCTCGGCCCGGTGTCGGACCTCGAACGTCACCTGCCCTCCGAATGGTGGCGCACGCTGTTCAATTCGCTCTACCTCGAAACCGACGGCGACATCGTCGAGAACGACCGCAACACCGAGCAGGAGGTCGAGCTGCTGGTCCGCAGCGCGGGCCTCGAACGCAATCACCGCATCCTCGATCTGTGCTGCGGGCAAGGCCGCCATTCCCTCGAACTGGCGCGGCTTGGCTTCGCGCAGGTCATCGGGCTCGACCGCTCGCGCTACCTGATCCGCCTCGCCCGCAAGCGCGCCAAGCAGCGCAATCTCCCGGTGTCGTTTCACGAGGGCGACGCCCGCCGCTTTCGCCTCGGCGAAGGCGAGTTCGATTGCGTCTGCGTGCTCGGCAACTCGTTCGGCTATTTCGAGCGGCCGGAAGACGACCTTGCCGTCCTCGCCTCGGTGAAGCGGGCGCTCGCCTCCGGCGGCACGCTGGTCATGGATCTGATGGACGGCGACTGGATGCGCCGCCATTTCGAGGCGCGCTCGTGGGAGTGGGTCGATCAGAACCACTTCGTCTGCCGCGAGCGCGACCTCGCCGAGGACGGCGACCGGCTGATCAGCCGCGAGGTCGTCGTCCACGCCGAGCGCGGCGTCATTGCCGACCAGTTCTACGCCGAGCGGCTCTATTCGCAGCAGCGCATCGAGGCGCTGATGGCGCGCGCCGGCTTCGCCAATATCCGCTTTCACCCGGTCGCCGCGCCGGATTCGGCGCGCAACCAGGATCTCGGCATGGTCGAGCACCGGCTGTTCGTCACCGCCGAGGCGCCGCGCCGGGTCGAGCGCCTGCCGCGGCGAATGGGGCTATTCCCCGAGGTCGCGGTGCTGCTCGGCGACCCGCGCCTGCCCGACCCGGTGAAACGCAACGGGCGCTGGAACGAGGAAGACGCCGAGACGATCGACCGGCTGAAGGCGGCGCTCGCCGACATTCCGGGCTACCGCTTCCGCTACTTCGACAACCATGCCGCGCTCTACGCCGAGCTGCGCGCGCGGCGCCCGCAATTCGCGCTGAATTTCTGCGATGAAGGCTTCAACAACGACGCCTTCATGGAAATGCACGTGCCGGCGCTGCTGGAGACGCTCGACATCCCGTACAGCGGCGCCGGGCCGGCCTGCCTCGGCCTATGCTACAACAAATCGCTGGTGCGCGGTATCGCCGAGGCAATCGACGTGCCGGTGCCGGCCGAGACCTACTTCAATTCCGACGATTTCGCCGCGACGATCCCGTCCGGCGTGTTCCCGGCGCTGATCAAGCCGAATTTCGGCGACTCGTCGATCGGCATCACCAGCCGCGCTGTCGTCCACACCTGGGAAGAGGCGATTGCCTATCTCGGCGCCTTGCGGGCGCAGCTGCCGCGCGTGCCGATCCTGATCCAGGAGTTCCTGACCGGGCCCGAATACAGTGTCGCCATCGTCGGCAATCCGGGACTCAACTCCCAGGTTCTGCCGGTGCTCGAAGTCGACTACTCGCGCCTCGACCCGGCGCTGCCGCGGCTCCTGACCTACGAGTCGAAATGGCTGCCCGAGTCACCGTACTGGTCGCAGATCAGCTATCGCGAGGCGCGGCTCGACGAGGACACAAGGCGCAAGATCGTCGATTACTCGACCGTGCTGTTCGAGCGGCTCGGCTGCCGCGACTACGCCCGCTTCGATTTCCGCGCCGACGCGGCCGGGGAGATCAAACTGCTCGAGGTCAACCCGAACCCGGGCTGGTGCTGGGACGGCAAATTGAACCTGATGGCCGAGATGGCCGGGCTCGGCTATTCGGACCTGCTGCGGTTGATTTTGGAAGCGGCGCAGGAACGGGTCGCGGCGCAGCGCCCCGACCTGCTCGCAGCGACTGCCGAACGACGCACCGCCGGAGCCGCCGCCGCTGGCGATTGATCTGCTCGGAGCCGTCTTCGTTTTCGGCTCAGCCGAACGACCCGAACCATAGGGCAGCCGGTCAGGCGACCAGCACGGTGAGATGGCCGCGTGTTTCGCGCTTCGCCCGCCGCACCTTGATTTCAACGTCGTTGCCAAGGGTGCGAGCGAAGTCGATCAACCGCTCCAGCGAATAGCCGCGCAGCCTTCCGCGCAACAGGCTGGAGACGTCCGGCTGGGCAATGCCGAGCAGTTTGCCGGCGGCGGCCTGGGTTAATCCAAGTTGCGCAATCGTCTCGCCGATCAGGGCGGCGAGTTGCGCTTTCAGAAGGCGCTCGTCCGCGTCGGGCATATCGAGGTCGGCAAATACATTACCGGTGCCGGCGATCACGGCGCTGTCGTCTGTGGCCATTGAGGATCAGCTTTCTCGGTATCTCAGATCAGTGTGACTTTGGGCCCTTGTTCGAGCGTTCATGGTGCTCTTTCGCCGTCTGCAGGCGAGCCTTGATCCGGTCGATGTCGCTCTTCGGGGTCGCGATACCCCTCTTCGATTTCTTCTGAAACGCGTGCAGCACGTAGACGCTTCCCGCGAGCCGCACCGTGTAGACGGCGCGGTAGGTGTTCCGGTCGTAATTTTCGACCACCTCCAAGACACCGGCGCCACGGAACGCCGGATCGCCGGTCAGCGGTTTTGCGTCCGGGTGCTTGCCGCCTAACTGCGCCAGATATAGCGCGTATCCGATCACGTCCTGCACATCGTCCGGAAATGTTTTCAAGTCGTCGAGCGACGACCCGATCCAGTGCACCGGTTTCAGTGGCATCGCGGCCCCGATAGTGAAATTACTATATTCGATCTTTGCCGGCTACACGGACGAGCGATCGGTCGTTGCTAGCTCGCGGCAGCTCGATTTTTCCTTCTTGCAATCCAGAGTTTTCCGCGTATCTATCCGCGCGTTGACGCACTCGCACGTGCCTATGGCCCATGGTGGTTATGCAACGACGTAACGCGTCCTTTTTGGCAGTCCGGCCTGAATGCCGGTCCCGAGAGGGAGGTCGATATGGTTGCAATCCCGTTGCGGGCCGTCGTGCCCGACCCTGACGCCGCCCTGCGCGGCACCCGCCAACGCGGCCGGGGCAGCCGGACCACCGATCCGAGCAGTTTGAGCTAGCCAAAATTCGCCGCGAGACGCCGAAAGGCCGTCTCGGCCGGCATTCGATTGTCGCGCCCGCGGCGCAGCCTGTCTCAAAGAGGCTGCCCGCAGGATTGACGCCGCTTTTTGGCTGATGCGCATTTTGTTTCGGGAAGGGTGCCCCGGCCCATGAACCAAAAGATTGCCCGCTTTCTCTCCGACAATGCACCGGAGACCCCGTGCCTCGTCGTCGATCTCGACGTGATCGGCGAGGCCTATGATCTGCTGTGCCGGTACCTGCCGAACGCCAGCGTCTATTACGCAGTGAAGGCGAACCCGGCGGCCGAAATCGTCCGCCTGCTGGCCGGGTGCGGCTCGAATTTCGATGTCGCCAGCCGCGGCGAGATCGCACTCTGCCTCGGCAACGGCGCCAGCGCCGACCGGCTCTCCTTCGGCAACACGATCAAGAAGGAGCGCGACATCGCCTTCGCCTACCGGGCCGGGGTGCGGCTCTTCGCCTTCGACAGCGAGGCCGAACTGGAAAAGCTGGCGCGGGCGGCGCCGGCGGCGCGCGTCTTCTGCCGCATCCTCGTCTCCTGCGAGGGCGCCGACTGGCCGTTGTCGCGCAAATTCGGCTGCGCCCCGGGGATGGCGGTCGATCTGCTGCGGCGGGCCCGCGACTACGGGCTCGATCCCTATGGCGTGTCGTTTCATGTCGGCTCGCAGCAGACCGATCTCGGCCAATGGGACGGCGCGATCGGCGCGGCGGCGCAGATGTTCTCGCTGCTGGCCGAGGCCGACATCAATTTGCGCATGGTCAATATCGGCGGCGGTTTCCCGGCGCGCTACCGCGGCGAGGTGTCGCCGATCGAGGCCTATGCCCGCGCCGTCACCGCGGCGCTGACCCGGCATTTCGGCAACGACCTGCCCGACGTGATCGTCGAGCCCGGCCGCTCGCTGGTCGGCGATGCCGGCCTCATTCAGAGCGAGGTCGTGCTGATCGCCGACAAGGGCGACGGCAGCGACAAGCGCTGGGTCTATCTCGATGTCGGCAAGTTCAACGGCCTTGCCGAGACGATGGACGAGAGCATCAAGTACCGGATCGCGACCCCCGGCCGCACCGGGCCGGCCGGGCCGGTGGTGATTGCCGGCCCGACCTGCGACAGCGCCGACATCCTGTACGAGCGCACCGAATATGCGATGCCGCTCGAACTCGAGGTCGGCGACAAGGTCGAGATCCTGTCGGCCGGCGCCTATACCGCGAGCTATTCGTCGGTCGGGTTCAACGGCTTTCCGCCGCTGCGCACCTATTGCATCTGAGGCTTGCGCAGCTCGCCGGCGATCACGGTCGCCGGCGGCGAGCCGGCGACCTCCTGCACCATCTTGCGCAGGATCGCCTCGGCGAAGCTGTCGTAATTCTTGGCGACCAGGCAGAACGCCGACGGCCCGCCGATCACGTTGCTGCGGTAGTAATCGTCGAGCCAGGGCTCCTCGCTGAGGATCGCCAGGCCGTTGATCGTGATCCCGGCCTTGACCAGCGCGTCGCGGGCGGTAACCGGCGCCACGCCGAAATTGGCGATGCCGTCGCCGGAAACGTCGATGACCCGGTGCCCCGCCGGCTCCGGCATATGGTCGAAGGCGGCGGCGGCGGCCAGCATCGCCGAGCCGATCGCGGTCAGCCCGTGCGAGGTCCGCGTCGTCGCGCGCACCGCCTGGGCAAAGGCGGCGGCGCCGCTCTGGCTGGCGATGCGGGTCCAGCCGACCGTGACGGCGATCTTTTCCGGGTCGGACCATTCGAGCACCAGCGCCTCGACGCCGCCCGGCTGGGCCAGAATCGCGTCGACCAGCTGCGGCGTCTCGAAGGCGCGGGCGATGCCGTCGTGCTGCAGCGTGTAGCGCTCGGCCGAGACGCTTTCGGAAACATCGATCGCCAGCACCAACGCAATTGCGGCCGCCTGCGCTCCGCCCGCGCCGGCGGACAACACCGCGACGGCCCCGGCGAGCAGCGCGGCGGCAACAGAAACCCGCATGCAGCCACCTTATCGCCGGCACTGCCGGCAGGCTACAGGCTGAAGCTGGTCCGGGAATGAGGTCCGGATAACGATCCGGCGATCCCGGCCCGGATCGGCCACCCCGGGACTTTGATCCCAGGGGCGGCCCGGACCTGCAACGGCAGCTACAAAATCCGTGCCAGTTTGCATCCCGGCCCGTCAGCCGCGGACGGCGCCCAGCTGACGGTCACCGCGAAGGATGGGTGCGCGGCCGGCTCACGGTGTAGCCATCCGCCGCTTTCCGCGGCAAGATGGCGCAGGTGCATGCCGCGCCGCGACAGGTGCGGCGCGAGGGAGGTGGAAATGCCCGAATACAAGCTGATCTCGGCCGATTCCCACGTCAACGAGCCGCCCGACCTGTGGGTGACGCGCTGCGACAAGCAGTACCGCGAGCGGGCGCCGCGGCTGGCGGTCGATGTCCCCGGCAAGGAAGGCGCCTATTTCCTCTACGAAGGTTATGCGCCGCACCCGATCGGCATCGGCTTCGGCGCCGGCAAGAGCCCGGAAGAGCTGAAGACGTTTCTGACCCAGGCGACCTACGCCGACGCCCGCAAGGGCGGCTGGGACCCGGCCGAGCGGAAAAAGGACAACGCGGTCGACGGGGTCGAGGCCGACGTCCTCTATACGACGCTCGGCTTCCGCATCTTCTGGCTGCGGGACGCCGGGCTGCAGGCCGATTGCTTCCGCGCCTACAACGACTGGCTGGCCGAATTCGTCAGCTATGACCCGAAGCATATGGCGGGCCTGGCAATGATCTCGCTGTACGACCCGAAAGCCGGCGCCCGCGAGCTCGAACGCTGCGCCAAGATGGGGCTGAAGGGCGCGATGATCTGGTGCTCGCCGCCGAAGGAGCAGCCCTACAGCTCCGATATCTACGACCCGTTCTGGGCGGCGGCGCAGGAGATGAAGATGCCGGTGTCGCTGCACGCGATCACCGGCATGGGCGAGAGCCAGACCAGCCTGAGCGAGCGCTATATGCTGACGACGGTGATCGCGCACGAGGTCGAGAAGTCGCTGAGCACGCTGATCTTCACCGGCGTGCTCGACCGCTTCCCGAATTTGCAGATCGTCTCGGCCGAGAACAATATCGGCTGGATCCCGTATTACCTGCAGCGCATGGACCGGGTCGCGGTGCGCTCGCGCGCCTCGGGCAACTTCAAGATCGAATTGAAGCCGAGCGAGTATTTCCAGCGCCAGATATGGGCGACCTACATCGACGATTATGTCGGGGTGCAGAGCCGCAAATTCGTCGGGATCGACCGCATCATGTGGTCGAGCGACTACCCGCACCAGGCCTCGACCTGGCCGCATTCGCAGGACGTCGTCGCCCGCGATTTCCACGACGCGACCGCCGACGAGATCTTCCAGATCACCCGCGGCAACGTCGCCCGGCTCTACGGCTTCGACGCCTGAACGGTTGCGGCGCCCTCACCCGCCTCGCTGCGCTCGGCACCCTCTCCCGCGGTGCGGGAGAGGGGCTATCCGGCGCCTCTAAATCCCTCTCCCGCACCGCGGGAGAGGGGGAACCGCTCGCAAAGCGAGTGGTGGGTGAGGGTCGGGAAGCGAAACGTTACGCAGCATCCCGATGAGCCGCGGCCGCAGCGTCTTCCGCCGGTCCGCTTCGCAGGGAACTTCGGTCGGCGGCGCTTCATTCCTCGGGCATGCCCGCGCGGCGCAGGCCGACGAGGAAGGTCTTTTGGGCGAGGGCCGAAAATTGAGGATTACTGACGAGGTTTCTGTAGGCGCTGTCCTTGCGCAATTGAGCTACCGAACTGACCTCGGGGTGCAGTTTGAGCGCCTCGGCCAAGGCGGCTTTGGCGTCGTCAACATCGCCCTTTAATCCGAACGCCGCCGCGAGCCACAGCGAAAGCTGCCAAAATCGCGGGTTTGAGGTTTGGCCCTTCCGAAGGGCGTCTATCGCCTCGTCCACATGACCCAGCAACACATGGCACTGGCCCACTCCAAAATGGTAAAAGAATACGTTCTGGTCGCGCGGACTGAGCCGGAGCGCTTGCTCGAAATGGGGCAAGGCCGCTGCGGGATGGCCGAGGGCATTCAGCGTGTAGCCAAGCTGGAGCATCGCAGGCGCGTGATTGCGGTCCAGCGCAATCGTCTTTTCCAATTCAATTTGCGAATCGATAAACCGGTTCTGAAGCCGGCGGAGCCATCCCAGGCCGAAGTGCGCCGTCGGGTCGTTGCGATCGCGCTCAAGGGCTTCGAGGAGCAATGTTTCGATGCGGACATTGTCCTGTTCGCGCGACTTGCTCCACCCAGCGGCACCAAGGTTAAGCATGGTCCGGGCGATGCCGATCCTGGCATCGACCGATTGCGGGTCGAGCGCCAGCGCCTGCTCGAACGTCCGCTGGGCCTCTTGCAACTGCGCCATCGAGAACGGTCGGTAAAACCAGGCATAACCGCGCATTACGAGGTCGCGCGCGTCGGGATTGACCGGCGCTTCCCGCTCGATTTGGCGGCCGACCGCCTCCGCAAGTTCGAGGTGCAGCGTCCGTGCGAGTAGGCTGGTGATCTCGTTTTGCGCTTTCGCCAGATTCGCACGGTCAGTATCGAAACGGTCGGCCCATATATGGGCACCGCTGCCGGCGTCG
>Ga0073928_10007322_pt1 | contig 14376 bp, 9 predicted proteins | sample PaiPotPPA55metaG_FD_76969 | JGI IMG/M metagenome (GOLD analysis project Ga0073928, IMG submission 76969) | Iron sulfur acid spring bacterial and archeal communities from Banff, Canada, to study Microbial Dark Matter (Phase II) - Paint Pots PPA... ... | reverse complement strand
CAGCACATCCACATCGATTGGGCCGCTCTCGATTTGCTGCTTCAACGTTTGGCCTTCGAGCAGCTCCATGGCAATGAAGCGTTGGCCTTCATGCTCGCCGATCTCGTGAATCGTACAGATATTGGGATGATTGAGCGCTGCAGCAGCGCGCGCTTCGCGCAGGAAGCGTTCGAGCGTTTGTTTGTCGCTCGAAACTTCCGCGGGTAGGAATTTCAGGGCAACTTTCCGGCCGAGCGTAGCGTCCACGCTCGTGTACACCACGCCCATCCCGCCGCCGCCGAGTTTTTCGACGATGCGGTAGTGCGAAACGGTTTTTCCGATCAGCGAGTCAATGGTTGGCACGTGCGGTTCATCTTAGGTTGCACTCCGAGGCAAGTCAACGAACGCAGCTTGGAGCCGCTCTTGCCAAAACGATTCGCACGGTGAAGGGAGACGACCCGATGCTGCGTCTGCTTATGTTAGCTTTCGTCTTTGCGTATGTGACTTTGTCGGCGGCATGCGCGCAAACGACGGACGCCGGCTATCCTGATGAGTTGTCGCCCTCGCTGGCGAGCAGCACCAAGGCGATGCACGCGATGATTCGCCGAAATCTAGCGGAAGCGGCAGAGAACATGCCTGCGAATGAATACGCCTTTCGACCGACCCCGCAGGTCCGGACATTCGGTCAGATTATCGGTCACGTGGTCGATGCGAATTTCTTCTTCTGTTCGCAGGTTGCGGGCGAAAAGTCGCCGGCAACGACTGATTACGAGCAAATCACTGAGAAGGCTGCACTCGTTAAGGCGTTGAAAGATTCGCTCGTCTATTGCGACCGGGTGTACGCAGCTGCCACCGACGCCAGCTTCATTCAGCCCATGCAGATTGCGCATATTACTGACACGGGGTCCACCAATACCGTCCGCGGCGCCGTGCTGATGTACAACATCGCCCACAATAACGAGCATTACGGCAACCTCGCCGTTTACATGCGGATAAAGGGCCATGTTCCGCCCTCAACAGCCCGGGTCCAGCAACAAAGGCATTAGTTACGCCTGGTCATTCCGCAAAAAGGACATCGCTGCCAAGCCATAACGGCGCAAGGGACCTCAGATTTTGTTTGTATGTTCTCGACACGGGGTACTCTTTGCCGCCGCGTGTGCAAAGAAGGTATTCTCCCGTAGAGCGCGGGTGAATTCCATGAACCCAGCAAGAGTTCACAAGCACGCAACGATGTATCTGGATAAAGCCATAGGGTAAGAGCTTCTCTGCGAGTGTCGATATACATCCCCGAACTAAGTGAGAACCCGACGATCTGACCAGCAAGACATAGTTGCCCTCTGCTTCTACTGCAATTACTTCCGCTGGATCGATAAGAAGCACTTTCCCCTCCATCGCGATTGCGATCTTCGAGGGATTCCCGGCGGGAATTCTTAACTGCGGGATTAAGGTCGTTTTTTGTTCGTGCGCTTTCCTGGTTATAGCTGGAACCAGGTCCTCGTGAGTACGCTCGCTCGAAAAAGGCTTCAACGAGTAATGCACAGCAAGTTCGTCGATCGCAGCGATGGCGGGCTGGCGGCGTGTAGTAACGATTATGACTGCAGGCACCGGACGGTTCCGTTTTTTCAAGAGTCCGAGGAGTTCCACCTCAGAAATTTCGGGAATGGGGCTATCTAAAAGAACGACGTCATATTCCTCTTGTTGCAGCTTTTCGAGTGCTTCCGAGATGTCCTCTGCAGAATCGAATGCTTCAATATCCTTTCTTGTGGCCAAAGCGTTTGCCAACGCGCTTCGGTCATTCTGTTCTTTATCGACTATAAGTACGCGCATGAGGCCCCCTGTTAACATTCGAGTTCTAGGTACGCATTGAGATCAAATCACTGCACTTCCTTGGGTGCGGCTGTTCCGTCTGACCAGGTGGGCACCGGAATCATATACTCGGTAATCGGCTCCGGAGCGCCAGCAAATTGTGGATTCAACATAACCGGAGAGCCCGGCAGGTCCGCTCCCCATGACTTGGGATCTGTAAGCGGAACGTAAAACATCAAATGAGGAACCCAATGCCCGGCAGAGTCGTTCAAATACGCTTGGCTTGACATCATGTAGCACATCGCGCCGGGTTCGAGGGGCGGTAGTCCGTTCGCATCGAAAGCTTTGATACCCTCGATGATCTGAGCTTTGGATAGTCCGGCGAATACTAATTCCGTTCTCTTGAAAGTTAGGGGCATGATCGATCGCACCGCGGCTGGATTGAAGCAGATGGGACCTCGCATCTTCGGATTCCAGAACTGCGAAAAGTCGAAAGGGGACATCCATGAGCGCTCTACAAGACAGGCGAAACCATTCTTGCCTTTGACGGCAGTTTCGTAGCCGCGCCTTCCGAGGACCATGACTTCAGCATCAGCTGAAATCGATGGCGGCGCTGCGCTACGGGCCATCGCAATCTCGGCATCTCTATCGGCCATAAGGTACTGATCGATGGGAACCATTTTGGGATAGGCCGAATAGGGTTCTTGGGCGCGTGCTTTTGAAAGAGCGCTTAGCAGCACAGTCACAAGCAATGTCGCGAATAGAACCGCCCCCGTGATCCTTCTGGGCGTCTCCATAGTCAATTCTCCTTTCTGGTCACTGTCATACTCATACCGACCAGTCGGTATATACAAAGTGTTTAAAAAAAATCACGCTCACTGCGAACGTCCTACTCTCATTCGGCTACGCGGCGCGCGAAGTGATTCGAGGAAGCTGATCATCGTTTGTTGGCCATCCTGCAAAACAGTGGCGCTTTGATGACTCTTTGCCAAAGAGATGTAGCCTTCGTAGGTAGCGATCAAGAAAGAGGCCATCTCTTCGGGATTTATATCGCTGCGCACCATTCCGCGTTTCTTGCCATTTCGCAGGGCGCTCTCGATTGCGCTTTGCCACTTCCAGAACAACTTCGCCGTTCTCTTTCGAAAGCCCTCATCGAGAGGGGACATCTCCTGAGACAGGTTATTCAGGGCGCAGCCGCAGCGCACCTCGGAGCGCTTTAACGATACTGAGCGAATAATGCCGATCAAAGCGTCGATCGGATTCACGGCATTTTTCAATGGCGACCACCACTTTTCCTGGCCGAGGCCTGCAATTATCTCGTCTACCACGGCGTACCCGAGGGCTTCCTTATTGTCGAAGTGGTGGTACATAGCCCCCTTCGTTATGCCCGCCGTCCGGAGAATTGTGTCCAAGTCCGTGCCTCGGTACCCCGACCTGTGAATCTCCTGGAAGGCAGCCTGCAACAGGCGCTCCCTGGTGCGCTGGGGATCGCGGCGTTCGCCGCCCGCGGCTTTGCGGCTCGTCAAAGAGTTAAGCATACCGACTAGTATGTATTACCGGAACAGAAAGTCAACAAAACAATTTGGAGCCGGCGAGAAGGCCGAGGTTTATGCCGATTGAGTGATTTGTAAATCCTATTCCGCAACTCGTGGCTTGCGTTTGGTCACTGCATCCTTCGTTCTGTCACATTTATCTAGCGGCAAAGATGGTTCCATTCATAATCATCGAGATGCGGACGTTAAATAAAATATCGTACCGGAAGAACGGGGTCCCGATGAACGCTGAGAGAAGACGAATCCTCGAATCTTTTCGCAACGGTCCAGCCTTGCTCACCACTGCGCTCCGACGATTCCCAAGGAAGATGTGGGTCTATAAACATGCCTCAAATGGCCTAAGTATTCACGACAGTGTGTGCCGAATCGCCGACAACGAGGTGATTGAGTATCTCCATTGTCGTTCTCTTGTCGCCAATCCTGATTCCGCTACGATTGGAATTGATTCCTTTTCGGAGTCAGGGAGACTTGGTTATTTCTACCAAGACATTAGCGAAGCCCTGGGAATTATTCGCGCTCTGAGGCGATTTACATATCGTTTCCTGGAGAACTTGCCCGAAGATTTATGGACGCGCGCGTCGGACAAGCACATATCACTGGACCAATGGCTGGCGATCAGGGAAAGCTGCTATCCGGAACAGATTCGGCGGATGGAAAGGACTTATTACGAATGGCTGGAATCTACCTCGTCAGCAAGGACCGTAACAGTTGCCTGTAAGACGGTAAGCTTTGAGTCGTTCGTTTTCCGCCCGGGAGTCGCGCAAGAAAATCAATGAACTGTACCTAATTTGATTTAAATATCTCCCGTAGAGTGTAATGGGCAAGCACACTGCGCGTTGCACTATTTGTGTGAGTCTCTACATATCCGGAAGAACTGAAGCAACAACTCGCCCCAAATCACCAAGGATTGCCTCCCAGAAAATACGAATGCTCCACAATTCAGTATCGCGTAGCCAGTTTCTCTCGATTGATGTATGTCGACGATGAAAAGTGTGGAGACGCCAAGCAGATGTTCCGAAACACCGGTGCGCGTGACCAATTGCTTTTCTAATTCTACGAATTCACATATCCCTCCAGAACAATCCCCGTAAGTACCTGCAATCGCTCAACAATTTTTTGGCTATCGAGCTGCTATTGAGGAAGTGAATCGGAGTTGTAGGTGGGTCTCGCTCGCGTTTCACAAATTTACTGAATCCGGAGATGAAAATGCGATTGAATCGATATTTTTTGCGAGCCGCAATATTCGCGGCTTTGATGTTTCTGTTGCCCAGCTTGCTTTTGGCGCAGAGCGTAGTCACTGGAGCGCTCAATGGCACAGTGACGGATCCCTCGAATGCGGTGATCATGGGTGCTACCGTCACGTTGACGAGCACGACCACTGGTGAGGCCCTGGTTACGCGGACCAGCACGACCGGTTCGTACTCGTTTGGGCTCGTGAAACCGGGCGCTTATAAAGTGACTGTGACGCAGTCTGGATTCAAGGAAGCATCTCTATCTGCTGACGTTGCCCTTGGCGAAACGGCCGTGGCGAATGTGAAGTTGGAACTCGGTAGCGGCGCAGTCACTATCGAAGTCACGGGACAAGGCGCGCTGCTTCAAACCGAAAATGCAAATATCTCGACGAGCATCGACGCTGCTGAGATCGAAAATCAGCCCAATCCTGGCGGGGACCTGAGCAACATCGCACAGACCGCGCCGGGAGTGGCCATGAACAGCGCAGGCAGCGGCTATGGAAACTTCAGCGCTTTTGGTATGCCCGGCACTGCCAATCTTTTCACTATCAATGGTAACGATTACAACGATCCGTTTCTGAACCTGAACAACTCGGGCGCCAGCAACTTGTTGTTGGGTTCAAACGAAATTCAGGAAGTATCGGTGATCAGCAACGCCTACACCGGTCAGTATGGGCGTCAGGCCGGCGCGCAGATTGACTACGCCACCAAGTCGGGCGGCAACGCGTTTCACGGCGACGCCGTGTATTACTACAACGCGGGCGGCATGAATGGCACCGACTTCTTCGCCGGCTATAGCCCGGAAACAAATAATCAGTGGGCAGCGGCATTGGGCGGGCCGATCAAAAAGGATAAGGTCTTCTTTTTCGTGAACACGGAGGGGCTTCGCTATTCGCTAGGCTCGGGCGGGTTCGTGGATCTTCCCACCACGGCCTTTGAGAATTACGTGTCGCAGAATATCGCCAAGCTACCGACCGCCCCGACGGCAACACCGTTCTACCAGAACATTTTCAACCAGTTTAACGGCGCTCCTGGCTTCGCGGCTGCCAATGCCAACCCATTACCTTCCAGCTGCGGATCTTTGAACGGCCTCAGCGGCGGAGCCATACCGAACGATGCCTGCGTCGGCCAAACACAAGAGATCGTCCCGAACGGGAACAAAGAATGGCTGCTTTCCGGACGCGTAGATTGGAATATCAACGAAAACAACAAAATCTTCGCCCGCACCAGGTTCGACCGCGGAACGCAGCCGACCGATACCAGCTTCGTAAGCCCAGCGTTCAACGTTCACAGCGTGCAACCGCAGGATGAAGGCCAACTGAACTATACTCACATTTTTAACCCGAACGTGGTGAACAACTTCGTTGGGTCCGTCCTGTGGTACTCGGCCATCTTTCAGAGTCCGGACATGAATGCCGCGACCAACGCATTTCCCGGATTGTTTTTCTTCACCGACCTCGGCTCAACCTGCCTCGGTTTGGGCTGCCAAATCAACACCGCCGGCGCAGCGGCGGACATTCCGCAGGGCCGTAACGTGACCCAGTGGGGAGTCGTGGACGACCTTTCGATCACCCGGGGAAATCACAGCTTCAAGATGGGCGTGAATTTCCGGCGTGACGATGTAAGCGACTACCGAGCGAGTGAAGGCCAGATTCCGAACGTCGGAATCAGCGCGCTCGATTTCGCCAACGATGTCATGAATCCGAATGGCGCGGGAACGGCTGGCGATTCGGTGTTCCAGCAATTCGCTGTCAGCCTGAAGCAGCCCCTCGCCATTTATAGCATGGGCCTGTATTTCCAGGATGAGTATCGCGTAAATCCGAGGCTCAAACTGACCCTCGCGCTCCGTGCTGACCGTAACTCTGGCGGTGTGTGTCAGTCCGATTGCGGTTCCGCTCCCGTTATTCCGTTCGCGCAGGCGAGCCATGATGAAGCCCTTCCGTTCAATACGATCACGAATCCGGGCTCGCACAGCATCTTGCCGGGAATCGAGAAGGTTGTATTTCAGCCTCGCATTGGTGTCGCCTGGACGCCTTGGGGAGACAAAACCGTGATTCGAGCCGGCATCGGACAATTCTCCGATCTCTATCCCGGCACGATTCTCGATGACTTCACCACCAACTTCCCGCAAGTGACGGCGTTCAATTACGTCGCGCCAGGCAATTTTGCCTTCACTGATCCCGGCTCGGCAGCGCAAGCGACGATTGCCTGCAATACGACGTTCCAGTCCGTCTATCACTCCGGTGGAAACCTGGCGGATTACCTGGCGCCGAATTCGAATTGCGCAGTGCCAAACCTGAACAACGTAGGCAAGCTGCTGAATCCCAAGTATACCGAGTGGAACGTCGAAGTTCAGCGCACCATTGGCAGCAATACGGTGGTTTCGGTGAACTACGTTGGCAATCGCGGGTACGACGAACTGATGCTCAATCCATACCCGAACACGTTCAGCCCGTCCGGGTTCGGTGGTCTTCCTGTCGCCGCTACGGATGCGCGCGTCGGGAACGTGACCACGCTCAACAACGAAGGCTACTCAAACTACAACGGCGTGACTTTCTCCGTGCAGCGCAGCATGTGGCACGGTTTTACGGGGCGCTTGAATTACAGCTACAGCCATGCACTGGACACTTCCTCGAATGGCGGAATTTTGCCGTTCCAGGCGACGTTCTCGCAGGTCAGCGTGCTGGATCAGATCAACCCGAACTGTCTGCGTTGCCAGAATTACTCGAATGCCGACTACGACATTCGCCACAACCTCACGGGCAACTATGTTTACCAGATGCCGTTTCATAGCTCGAATCGGCTGGTAGATGCAGCGGTCGGCGGCTGGACTGTGTCCGGAACAGTTTATTTCCACACCGGATTCCCGTTCAGCCTTCTGGATACCAGTGATTTCCTTAACGAAGTGGGTGGCAACAATGGAGCCGGCGGCGTTGTGTTGGCGCAGCCGATTACCGCTGTCCGGCAATCCTGCACCAGCCCGAATGTGGCGTGCTACACGCTCGATCAATTCGCCGGCCAAGGCACCAATCCACCGCCGAACGGATTCGGAAACATTCGCCGGAATACTTTCCGCGGACCGGATTGGTTCAACACCGACTTGACCGTAAGGAAGAACTTCCGCATCACCGAACACATGGGCCTGGAACTCGGAGCTAACGCGTACAACGTGCTGAACCATCCCAATTTCCAGAATCCCGTGAACCAGACGGGCTTTGGACCGGGCACGTTTGGCAACATCCTGCAAACGACCGCGCCGCCGACCACGCCCTACGGTGCGTTTACGGGATCACTAGCCAGCGCCCGTATTCTTCAGGTTATGGCGAAGTTCACCTTCTAACTAACCGCTATTTACGAAAAAGGGGCGGCCAAACGAGCAAGAGGCTGCCCCGCTTTTCGTTTGAGCCACCTCCACAATGTTGGTCGAAAACCCCGAAAAACATGACTTGGAACTAACGGCACTTGAGCACGGCCTGAAAAAAAGGCATCGCGCTGGAAATTCTGGACCGAATGAGAAGGCGCTCAGGTTCGAAGCTCCAGAATCTTGCCTCGCGCTTTTGCTAATTCCTGATAAGTCGCAAAACAACATCTTTTAGAGTGGCGGAGGAATGTTTTGGGGGAGGATTTCGAGGGCAGACTTGGCGAGCAGTTGGGCTTTGCGGAGGCGGGCGGCGTCATCTTGTTTGCCCCCAATGCTGATGCGGAGGACCGTGTCGCCTTTGAGGACGTAGAGGGTTCCGACAAAGCGGGGAATCCAGAAGGCTTCGTCGCCAAGCCCAAAGATTGGTATAGGCTGAGTGGATTTCTCTTCGGCCTCTTCGCGCGTCGGTTCAGGAGAAACAATATCTGGGTCGTGTTCTTTGCCGCCGGCTTCACCGTGGAACCATTTTTTCCACAGGGTTCGTGGGCCGGTTCGGGATGAATTGCCGGTGAGCGGAAGATTAAGAGTAAGGCTGACGGAGTTCGTGAAAGTGGGCAACGTATAAAAGCACTGGGAGACGATCATCGAGGAATTCTCTGTCTGGCTTCCTTTAGCCTGTTTTAGCGCCTCGCCCTGGACCGACTGGATTATAGGCGGAGACAGTAATGCGCATGCGTCAACATTTTTTTTATCGGATTGAACGGGAGTAGGTAAAGGCTGCGGCTTAGATTGTTGGCCGACACGGATTGAAAGGTTGACGCTGGATTGCGAGCTAATCGCGGCGCCCGCGCTGTTCAGACTCCCGAATGCAGCGAGGATTCCGAAGACGATTAGAACCGACCAAAACGTTCGGATAATTTTTAGTTTTGAAGCCGGCAGAAAACACCTCGGCGTTTTGGCCACCATGTAATTAGGCTCCAGGCCGCGCTTTGAAGTCTAGTGCGAAACGGGGAGCGAAATAATGTCTAAGGCGCCGGGCACGAGTAGGCAATAGTGATATTGCCGGTCGAGAGCGGACCTGACTGAGAGCTGTTGGCCGCGCCGCTAATTTGAATCGCGAAGGTGTCCGGCGATTTGGTCCCGGTCGTATTGTTGTCACATGCGGTGGCGGTGTAATTGACCTGACCTCCGGTTGAGAGATTTGCAGTGCCGCCAAAGGTGACGCACCTGCCGGAAAGCGAGTTGGAAGTGAACGTAGTAGAGGTGAATTTTATTTTGTTGGCAGGGTCGCTATAGGAAAACGAACCGGTCAGGTTCGACTCGATGGCGTTCAGGGTAAAGGTTGCATCCGTTCCGCTAATTTTTCCGCTGCCCCCCGTTTTAGTGGGGCAAGAAGACGGAGTGACGTTGATGGTTACACTGGCGGGAGTGGGGCTGGTAGCGCCAGTAGAATCCGCTACAGAAAGCGTTGCGGTATAGGTGCCCGGGTCGAAATACTGATTGTGAGTGGTAGCGGCAGGTTGCGTGACTGAGTTACCGTCACCAAATGTAAAGGTGTAGGAATTGATGGTTTGTCCGTCGGGGTCAGTAGATCCGGCGCCGGAAAAGTTCACGGTGAGAGGAGCTGAACCGGAAACCGGCTTGGCTGTGAGAACAGGCTTGAGAGCACAAGCCTGGTTGCCGAGCAGAATATAGCGGCCAGCGGAAGTGTTATCGATGGTTTCAAGCAAGCCGGTTCCGGCGGCTCCCACCTCGAGCTGGGTTTCGCCATTGATGTTTACCAGTTGGTCGCCAGGATTGGGGCTGCCGACTTTGCTGTTGTCGATGATGATCAGGATGGTCCCGTTCGTGTTGAAATTGCTGCCGGCATCAGCGGTGCCGTCGGTCGTAAGAGACGGATTGCCGGTGGCGAGCGTGGTGACATGGCCGTATGTGAACGCCGGTGTAGCGGGATTGCTGGTGGTGTCCATGGCGACAAAATATTCGGTGCCGTCGGGAGGGGTGAAGAAAATCACCCACTGAGCATTGGGCGGAAGAGGCGAATTCAGATTAGCTACCTGCATGGTGAAATAAAGCTGGCTTCCGGTGGCAGTGCTATTGAAAGGCTCGGCAACGGAGATGGATTGGATGTCGAGTTGGCTGTTAGCAGGAGCGCCGGTTTGGTCGCCAGCGGGGTCGTTGACCACAGTAATACCGGGCAGGATGCAAGAACTTTGCAAAGGAGGCGCGGGCGTGGTTGCTACTTCGCCGCAGAGCGGACCAGCTCCCAGTTTATTCTTGGCTGCTACGCGATAAAAATATTGAGTGGTGGATTTAGCGGTTTTGTCGAGATAAACGGTCTTTGCCGCAGGGATGTTGGCAAGCAAAGTTTCTCCGCCGCTGGTTGTGCCGCGAAAAATTTGATAGCCAGTGATTGGTGAGCCGCCGTTGTCGGGAACTTGCCAGTTCAGAAGGACTCCGGTCTTACTTTGAAGAGCGGAGCCAAGCAGGGGAGCGGCTGGCTTGGCGGGTTCCACGGGGTCGAAGGCCGAAAGCAAACGGCGTCCACCGGATTGACGAACGATGGTGCCCAGCGCGCTGCGAGAGGCTGAAGGCGAAGAAGTAGCATCGCAACTACCTACCACGCAGCCATCGGCGAAAGCGCCGACGACGCGGCCTTGCGAGTCGATGGTGAGGTCCATGAAATCGAGCATGTTGCGGTCTGCGCCGCCCGCGGAATTACTCTCACAACCGGTCGTACCCAGGTTACAGATAGAGCCGACTTGTACGGGATCGTTGGGAGTCGCGTCGACTGTTACGTAGCTGTTGCCGCCGTCAAATGTGGTGGCGATATACAGATGCCAAATTCCGAAAAAGTTCGTGGGATCTTCGTAATTTCCGCCGGTGGGAGTTCCCAAGTACATGAAAGCGGCGCGATTCGGATCACCAGCCACAACTTCGGGGAATGTTGAATTTTGAATGCCGAACTGTGCGCCGGCGTCGATGGAGGAGGCCCAGGTGAGTCCGCGGTCATGTGAGACTGCAATTTTTGGGTGGCCACTACCATCTTGGTAACCGAAATAAACTGTGCCATCGGAGGCGATGCCAAGAGAAGGATCGGTTAGACCGATGGCAGCGAGGCTGTCTGGAATGGTGCGAACGGCCCAAGTCAAACCGTTGTCCGTGGAGACCGCGAAACCTTGAGTGGCACCGCATTGCTTGTTGGGGACGTAAACGCTGCCGTCAGGCGCAACTTTTACGTGGCCGTGAATTCCACCACACTGAGTGAAATTATAAATTGGAACGCCAGGGCCGAAGGTAAGGCCGCCGTCATCGCTACGGGAGCAAAAGGCCGTTTCGGAATCTTGAGAGCAATAGTAAAAAGCATTGGCGTAAAGCGGGTGGGGAGGCGGTGGTGGCGTCGAGCTTGGATTGTACGGTCCGGCACCAAGAGTTTGATGGTCTACTCCGGCGGGCTGGCCGGAACCCTGAGATTGAGTCCATGAATTTCCGTCATTATCGGAATAGGCCAGGAGGCTGGTGGCACCAGCAAGTTGCGATTGAAATACGCGGCCAGGAGTTGGAGTGCCGCCGAAGTGATCACAGAAGCCGATGGGGTCGAGCGTGTTCACGGTTTCAACCGGACTAGTTACGGCTTCCCAAAGGGTATTGGCCGGGGAAGAGCAGTCGTCGAAACTGACACGGAACTCAGCAAGATTCGCGGTAAAAAATGCAACACCGCCTTGATTTACAGTGCCGTGTTTGAGGGAGGCGACGTTGGGATTGTAATCAACGCCAATCGAAGGCTCGCCGGACGCGTTTGCGCCGCCCGCGCTCGGAGGTGCGGGATAAGTTTGATAGCGCGGAGGGATTCCGGGAGGTGGTGGAGGCGCTGTGGGAATGTTTTGAAGCGCGACGGTGCCGACGAAACTTTGGCCCAGAGGATTCCAAGGATCGACCACGATGCTATAAGTTCCGGAGACGGCGGGTATGACGACGGAAGAAGGTTCGCCGCCGGCCGTGTCACTGGCTACTAGATTGTTCTTCGAATCAAAAACAAAGACATCGAATTCGCCCGCGGAGTTTGGAAAGCTAATTGAAACACTGATTTGCTTAGTGGTGGCATCTCCGGGTGCCACGCTGACAGTCAGCGAGAAAGTATCGCACTGCTCGGCGGGAACGGTCGGGCTACACGTGGGCGTGCCGCTGACGTTATCCGTCACGTTAGGAACATCAAAGGGACCGGCAGTGTAAGTCAACGTAGTGGTGGAATCTGTGATTGTGCCGCTGGAGGGATTGCTGGCATAGGTTGGTGCGATGGCCAAGAAAATGAGAACTGCAACAAGGGTCTGCGCCAGCTTGGAATATTTTGAGCGAGGTTCTCCCAAGGAAGGTTGCGTCGCCAGCATTCGTCCTCCTAAGTTTTGGGCCGTACTGAGACTGCGGGCTACACCCCAGGATGGGTAGCGGATTGCGGAGGAATAATCACAAAGCTGCTAAATAAAGTCACTCGCTGATACACCTGAAGAATCGGGGGGAAGACACTGTAGGCAAGATAACGAAGGATTAGGATGATTGCACCTTGACATAGGCTGGGGAGCGTCGGCCAACGTCATTGAAATTGAACTTGACGGACCTAGGTTCGTCAGCGCGGAACTGGTGGTCCGGGGAATTCCAAGCTGATGAAAGATAAATCTCTAAGCTATACCTTGGTGTAGCGTCAACTCCGGATTAGTCGGATAACAGGACAAGTTGGAAAACCCCGGCTACCTTACCGGCGGTACGTAGGGAATGTACTGCGCGAAGAGCCAGCACAAAAAGAACACCACTGGGATGTGCAAGACCAACTGAAGCACTCCGTATCCGGCTATGTCCCTGGGCCGCAATCTCAATATGCTCACCAGGGGCAACATCCAAAACGGATTGATGAGATTGGGCAGCGCTTCGGATGCGTTGTAGATTTGAACCACCCAGCCAAGATGCACGTGGTGAAGATTCGCGACCTGTAGAACGTAGGGCGCTTCGACAATCCACTTTCCGCCGCCGGACGGAATGAAGAGGCCAAGCACAACGGAATACATCGCCACGAGCAACGGATAGGTGCTGTGCGTGCTCATTCCAGCAAAGAACTTGGCTAGTGCGTCTCCGATCCCGGTTCCCACAATCATGCCGAATATCACCGCGTAAAAAGGAAATTGAATCAGCACGCCGCCGGTGGCTGGGATGCACTCGCCTACGGCGCGCATAAAGCGTTTTGGGGTTCCGTGCATTAAGAGCGCAAGCGTGATGAAGATGAGGTTGTAGGTATTGAGGTCCAGCGCGGCCAGGGCGCCTTGGGGTGAAGTGCGGAACACGTCAACCAAATACCAGCACAACAGCAGCGCGACCAAAATGTTCAGCAAGGGACTGTACTCCAACCATTCGCCGGGTTTGCTCCTGGGCTCAACGGCGTGGTCCATGGCCTGATATTGAATGCCGAAAGATTCGATGGTTTTGGCATTCTGCGGCGACGGAGCGGACAAGTAAGCGATCAGCACCGACATCACGATCAGGATCACCGTGAACAAAACGCTTTGCCACAAGAAGATGGTTTGAGTGAGCGGGATCAGTCCACTAATACTGAACAAGGAAGGCGGCATCGCGGATTTTGTCGCCATCAACATGGCGGCGGAAGATGATAGACCCATGGCCCAGACAGCTCCCGATCCGAGATAGGCAGCGGCGCCAGCCGCGCGATAATCCACTCCTTTCACGCGATGAGCTATTTCCCGGGCAAAAAGTCCGCTGAAAACCAGGCTCACTCCCCAAGAGACCAGGGAGGTAAGCATGGAAAAAAGTCCGATCATGGCAATCGCGCCTCGCGGCGTCTTTGGAATTCCGGCCAATGCCCGGATGGCGCGATGCACAATCGGCGTCGAGGCTACCAGGTACCCGCCAATCATGATCATCACCATCTGCATGGTGAAGGGGACCAGCGACCAAAAGCCTTTGCCGCCTTGAATCGCCAGCTGCGACGGGCTCTGGTGCAGCAACAGTCCCACCACAAAAACAACCACGATTCCAAGCAGCGCGAAGACCATTGAATCCGGAAACCAGCGCTCGCTCCAGCTGGCGAGTCCCAGGCCGAAGCGAACGAAAGGCTGTTCCTGGATTGTCGCGGACTTCTCTGGCGGCATGTGCATGCTCAATCCTTTTGGTGCGAAAGTCCCGAGTTAGCTGATTCCTTACTTCGATTCACGCGGAGTTTTTTTCCAAAGACTAAAGATTCATCAGGCGAAAGTGCTGACCGTGACTACTTTTCCGCAAGCCGCAGTATGAGTGGGGATGATTCCGAACGGTATAGGCGCTCGACCAGCTGAGCGCGGTGGGACAGCACCTCATGTTGATTCAGCGAACCTTTGTCAGTGATTTCGCGCGCATCCAGCGAAGGCGGCTCTTCCAGGAATATGGCGCGCACAATTCGCTT
>Ga0073928_10007320_pt1 | contig 14377 bp, 7 predicted proteins | sample PaiPotPPA55metaG_FD_76969 | JGI IMG/M metagenome (GOLD analysis project Ga0073928, IMG submission 76969) | Iron sulfur acid spring bacterial and archeal communities from Banff, Canada, to study Microbial Dark Matter (Phase II) - Paint Pots PPA... ... | reverse complement strand
GTTGTCGCCTTCTCCATAATAGAGCGGTGTCGCCCCGGTAATCGTCACTTTTTTCATCCAGGACGGGTTGAGGTGTTGCCACTCATACGAGGGAATTTGCCACGCACACTTGCCTTCCTGCATGAATTTGATTAGACGCTCCGGTGCGGCGGTCTTGGCCAGCCGTTCGCGCTGCAAATTTCGCCATATCAGCGTGATTTCACCCACTTTGGCGTAGTGCGCGAATTGAATGCTGCATCCGCCTTCGCTTCCGTCGCCCCCGAAATCCACGCCATCAAGCCGTCGAACGAAGCGAATCTCGCGCAAATGGACGTTCGTGACAACAACATGATTCGGCATGTACAAAAACGCGGTTCCATTACCGTGCCAGACTCGGAACTCGTTGCTATTGGGCTTGGTCGCAAGTTGGGAAAGATCGATGCCCAATTGCCGGAGGTAGTTGGTTCCCAAATGCACGGCTTCGCTCTCGCTCGGCACGCCTTCGGCGTCTTTGATATCGTTGGCCAATTCATCCAGGTACTTGATCACGCCATGCGGGAAGAACCCCAATTCTCGCTTTTTGCTTGGCGACGAGAAAAACAAGGTGCTGGGATTGTTGTAGGGAGGGTACGGCCAAGGGTTCGTTCTGTTGGTTCTGTCGCCGAGTGTGAAGGATCCCAACGCCATCATATTCGAAATGACCGCCGGAGAAAACCGCGACGGCAAAACCCGATAAACCCACAAAGCGGATGGCAGAGCGTTCGTCGGCGCATTCCAGATTATGTCGGCATCGGGAGCCCGAAATGGATGCCCCAACTGGCTCATGTCCAGGCCCGCTGAAGCGGCGGAATAAACAAATCGCGCAAGGACGGCGATTATGAATATTCTTTTCATCGCTTTCAATGGACCGTTCTTGAATCGTAATACGCATTACCCCCGGCAGGAGCGTTGGTTTGCAACGAATCGTCTGTGCAGTTGCTCCAACCCCACACTGCAAGGCTAACTGGCGAGGGGATACCTTGAGGGTATGTATTGCCACCTCCGGCAGCGTACCAGGCATCGATCACTTTCATACCACCGAGCATATTTCCAGCCCAAATCGACTCTAATGGAACGTCATCCCACGTATCGCTGTTGAATCCGAGGAGGAGGTGCAGATTACTATTGAATGGCCGAATGTTATTCGCATTCAAGCTCGATTCATCGCTGGCCAGGAGGCTGTTACACGCGTCGATGACCATCCAATGAAGTTGATCGCTGCCAAAGCTCATATCGGACAACCTTACATATACGCCGTACGAAGTTTGTGGGTCGATATGCACAACCGGAAAATAGATTTGCTTGAGGCCGCCAATTCAGTAGTCGGGCGAAGTGCCTCGAGCGCCATGCAGCAAAAGCAAGCCAAGGTTGGCCTGATTAAAGAAGGTCGAAGAGCCTATCAGATCATAGGGCACGAGATTATTGGCGTGCTTGTCATAAAGCTCGTTCCAGCCGCCTTGTCTCATTTGATACTCAAAATTCAGCGCCTGGCCGCCACGATGGGGCATGGATGGATAACAAGCAGATTCGCTTGCCGGCAGACCCTCTATTGACACATGACTGTTAAATGGAAGGCAATCCAGCGGAGGCGGGACGCAAACCGGGGCGGGCTGCTGGCTTCCGATAGTAGGTTCGAATGAAAGATATGTCTGGTAGCCCACGGCGAATGTTCCCGCCGCCCCCGCAACGGGCGCTATCGGCGGCCGGGTAGGGCCTTGCGTGGACTCGGATTGCGGGCCGGAATACTCGGGACTGGCAAAACCATCCTCTGCGGCATTGCTCGAAGAAGTTGCAGCGCCATTCGTCACAGACAGGCTGGAACCGTGCTCTCGAATATACGCCAGAATTCTAGCCCTGACCGCGGCCAAGTTCGTGGATGTAGTAGACTCGCTGCCGGAAGATGAGATTGATGGGGCAGTCGTCCCGCTGCCGGCAGTCGAAGGAGGGCCGGTGCTCTCATTGCCCGAGTTTTGCCCAAAGCCGTTCGGGGACGACTGGCCGTTGGTTTGGGCTGTGAGCAGATAGTAGTAAACTCCCGCCGGGAGATTGGTCCCGCCGGTTCCGGTCCCGTCCCAGTTGAAGTGCATGGATGTGCCGCTGCCTGTCACAGTCCGGACGGCGTTGCTCGACGCATTGCGCATTTGAAGCGTCCAATTCACATTGGCGGCGAAAATCGCGCTGACCGTCTGTGTTTGGCTCAAGACCGGTTGAAAGAACGCCTCAGACCACGAGAAGCCGGAAATCAGGTTGCTGAAAGTCATCGGAACATAGGGAGAAACCGCGCGGCCAATCAAAACGGGCGGTGCCAGGGGCGGGCCGCTGAAATCCGAAGCGCATTCAGCCACCGCGAACAAAACGTGCGGCCCGTTGAGCCATTCGCATGTATTAATGACATAATTGGCCGTAACGTAGTTTGAGGAACCGTCTGTCCAATTCGTACTGTCAAAGGTCATCGGCATCAATTGGCCATCAACATAAAGCTTGGTCGAGAGAGTAGCCTGGTCGGTGCTGGCGGAAACCGCAATGCTCAGGCTTCCGGTTGCCACGACGCCGGTGCTAGGCGAGGTGATAATGACAGTCGGCGCAGGGCCTAAATTCGTGCCTTCATTTACGATTCGGTAGAAACGCATGGCGTCGTATTTGGGGTGCAGGATCGGCGGCGTCTGGAAGTAATCGCCGGTGTCGAGGTAAAATGTGTTCGTTCCATGGGAGGGGTACTCGTCGCAGAGCGTGTTCCAAGTGGTGCTTCCTGTATTCGTGTCGATAATCGAATCGGCATAATCAATCCGGTAAAGTTCATTGGTGTTGCTCGCCCACGATAGACGAATCGCCTGCTCAGCTGTGGCGCTGATGGCGGTGAATTGAATCGCGTTCTGGCCGAACGTTCGAAGGGCAGACGCGAAAAGAAGCGCGAATGCTCCAAGGATTCCCTGCTTTAAAGATTTCATGGTGTTTCAGCTTTCGTTTGGCCGGTTGCTTCCCCAGAAAGCCTGAAAGGCGCACACCTCGTGCTCCCATCAGGAGGCAACCCGCTAAGGCGCCTTGCAGAGAAAACACAAGGCGGCGCCCATTCGGGCGCGCCTTGGCCTTCGTCTTTGCAATTTGCCTTGAAAATTTAGCGGCTTTTTCCTGTGGCTTTGTGTGGCGGCCAACGCTACGCAAAATTCTAAATTGGAAAGAACAGGCCGTGCGAAAAATTCGGTGAATCCACACAGACCTCTGAACCAGAGCCAATTAGCTGCCGGTGAGCCGGATAAAGCAAGCCTTTTCGGCGACAAAAAAAAGACTTCTTGACTTGTAACCACCGATGAACTATACACGTCCATAGATTGGTGTGGGCCAGAGGGCTTTTGGCCGGCTTTGGTGCTGGGCCCAAGGCTCTGGACCTGTTCTTTGAAATTCTAACGAGCCGGAGCGGGATAAAGCGGATCGGAAAATATTGCCGGTGGCGAGACGCCGTCGGAATCCGCAGACCGGAGGCCGCGCCACCGGGTGAGCCATCGTCGAATCCGGCTCAATCAAACCCAATCAAGCTGGATCAAACCGGGTCAAGGCTAGTCAAGACTAAGCCGGGCATAAAAATCTGCGCCCATCCCCGTCATCCGTGGTCAAAACTTGGTTTTCCTGCCTCTGGTTCCGACTTTGGGCTTTGGACCCCTGCTCGCGATTCATCGGAGTTAGACTCGCACCCTTGGTGCGCCCCGATTCCTATCGGGGTTGGACTCCCTCGCCCTACTCTTAATCATAATCCTCCGCCGAGTTCCACTTTCGGCCTTCGGCCTTCCTTCGGGTTTCGGGTTTCGGCCTTCGGAATTCAGTTCCGTGCATTGGGTTTCGGTTAAATACCGCCTGATACCGCCTGATACCGCTTAATACCGCCAAATACCGGTATAGAAGGTTTTGTCTGGGTAATGCCTGCGTGACCGGCAATGTGCCCAGGGCGCCCTCAATCAGGGTCAATCAAACCGGATCAAACCAAATCCGGCCTAATCGTGCCAAAAAGGGCGGGGGGCGGCGGACGTGAAGTCCGAATCCCGTAGGCCGAGGCCGGTCAATGGCCCTGAAATCCGCCCCAGCCGAATTCAAGTGATTTTGACCAATTTTGACCAATTTTGACCAAAAAAGCATTGGGGGACCTGCCGGTATGGCGGGGGCGGGGAGGACGCCGAGGGACGGATGGCAGAGGCCCAAGACTCGAGAATATCGAGGACGAAAAGCAGAGCGAAGACGAGGGCGAGCGGGTTTGGGACGGACCTTGTCCATCTTTTCCATTGTGAAGCCAACGTTCATATATCATATTCTATGCGATGAAGGGCTTGACGCGTCAGGAACAGTTCGTTCTGTGTGTGGTTCTGGGCTTGCTCCTGACAGGTTGGGCGGTTAAGGCCTATCGCACCGCACATCCTCCGATGCAAGCCGAAGCAGCAAAGTTTTGACATGCAAGACGTCAGTTTCGAAGCCGCCGTCGATTTGATCCGGGCCAGAGATCCGCGCTATCAGCGCGATGCTTATCTGTTTGTTCGCGAGGCGCTGGATTTCACGCAAAGGCACCTGGGAAATGACGCCTCCGGGCCTGCGCGGCACGTCACCGGCCGGCAGTTGCTGGAGGGCATCCGGGATTACGCCTTGGCCCAATTCGGCCCCATGGCCATGACTGTGCTCGAAGAATGGGGCATCCATGGCTGCAGCGATTTTGGCGAAATCGTGTTCAACATGGTCGAGAGCCGGGCGGCTCCCGCCTTTTCGCCCGAGGATATCAAAGACGTGAAGTGTTTTGCTGCGAAATTGAAGGAGCAGTCGGATCCGGTTTCGCGTTTGCTCTGGCCTCGATTTTCGGAGCACCTCCGCCAGGCTGTGGCCGCTTCTGCGAAGCCCAAAGAATTCGAGGAGACGCTGGTAAATGAGCTTAACGAGATCCTCCAAGTGTGCCCGCTCTACGACGAAAAGCGTTTTTTCGGCGTCAAGCTGTCCGAACAAACCCGATCATTGGCCCGTCTTGAACTCAAAGGAACTGAATTGGCCCAGTTCAACCGATTGTTACTCGAGGAGGCTTTCCCCATGGAATTGAGCCAAAGCCACGGTTTGCTGGCAAAGACGGAGAAGGACACTCGCGCCGATTTCGCGGAGGGTTACGATTTTTGCGAAGCGTTCCGCAAACCCTTTCTGCCGCCCAGCAAGCAGACGAATTCAGCCGGCGACCAAAAACCGGCTCCGGCCTCATCCCGGTAGGGACTGTCGATGCCCAGCTTGCCTTACTTGTCGAGACTTGGGGACTTTCGCCGTCTTCTAAAGATGAAATCGGACGCCAGGAGCCGGGGAAGCCTGAATAACGAATCCAAATGAATCGCGAACCTGCGCCAAATCACGACAGAAGCCCGAAGGACGAAAGCCGAGTTCCCGGCCGACGGCAGGCGGTTGATGCGCCTTCGGTGTCGCCCATTCCCGCTATCCCGCCTGGTGTCACCCTCACCACGCTCGAGAACGGTTTGACCATCATCGTCCGTGAAGACCACAGCGCGCCGGTGGTTTCGGCGCAAGCCTGGTGCATGGCCGGCAGCATCCACGAAGGGAAATGGCTCGGCGCCGGCCTTTCGCATGTGCTCGAACACATGCTTTTCAAAGGAACCACCACGCGAGCGGGCAGCCGGATCGACCAGGAAGTCCAGGAAGCCGGCGGTTACATGAACGCCTACACTTCTTTCGACCGCACGGTTTATCATATCGACGTGCCGAACACGGGAGCAAAGGTGGCCATCGACATCCTGTGCGATATCATGCAGCACGCGACCCTGCCACCGGAGGAGTTGGCCAAAGAAATGCAGGTCATCGTTCGCGAGATGGACATGAATGTGGACGATCCTGGCCGGCGCGCGAGCCGCAGGCTGTTCGAAACGGCTTATGTAAAGAGCCCGTATCGCTTCACGATCATCGGCTACCCGGACATTTTTCACGAGTTGAAGCCGGAAGACGTCTCCGCCTACTACAACGAGAAATACGCGCCCAACAACGTTTTTTACACGGTGGCCGGAGATGTGAAGACCGCCGAAGTCGTGGCGCAAATTCGCGAGGCCTATGCCAGCTCGAAAGCCAAGGCGCTCCCTCTCAGCGTTTTGCCGAACGAACCGAGACAGACCGCGCCCCGCGAGGTGATTGAGGAAGCGCCGATCGAATTGGGTCACATGTACCTGTCCTGGCACATTCCTCCTATGCGCCATCCGGACATGCCGGTGCTCGATGTTCTGGCCGCATTGCTCGGCCACGGTCGCAGCTCGCGTCTTTACCAGGAAGTGCGCGAGAAAAGCGGGCTCGCTCACTCGGTCGATGCCTGGACCTTCAATCCGGGCGAGGCCGGCCTTCTGGGCCTCAGTGCGCTGGTGGATGCCGACAAATTTGCCGAGGCGCGCGAGGCCATGCTGGGCGAAGTCGAGAAGATGAAAACGCATCCGGTCGCGCCGGATGAATTGAGCAAAGCGGTGAAGCAATTCGTTGCGGCCACGCTCTCCGTGCGCAAAACCATGCAGGGGCAGGCGCAGGATCTTGGCGGAAGCTGGCTCGCGGCCAACGACTTGAATTTCTCCGAACGCTACCTCGCCGCAGTCAAGCGCGTGACTCCCAACGATGTCCAGCGAGCGGCCCGCGAGTACCTCACGGTGGAGAATCGCACCGTATACGCCCTTCTCCCCAAAGGCACGGCGCCGAACCTGGTCAGCGTCGGCGGCGCTTCCGTCGAGCACGCCATAGAAAAGTTCGAATTTCCCAATGGCCTCCGGCTGCTGGTCAAGGAGGACCATCGCCTCCCGTTCGTCGAGTTCCGCACCGTATTCGAAGGCGGCGTTTTGGCCGAAACCGCCGCCAACAACGGAGTCACTCAATTGACCGGAAAAATGCTGCTCAAGGGCACCCGGACTCGTTCGGCCGAGGAAATCGCGGCGCAAATCGAATCCGTCGGCGGGAGCATCGACAGTTACGGCGGCAATAACAGCTTCGGAGTGAATGCCGAAGTCTTGAGCGGTGATTTTGCCTGCGGACTGGATTTGGTGGGCGATGTGTTGCTGAATCCGACCTTTCACGCGCCGGCTTTCGAACGGGAGCGCGAAGTCCAGTTGGCGGGCATCCGCGCGCAAAAGGACCAGCTTCTCCAAAGCGCCGCGCTGGCCATGCGCCAGGCGCTTTTCGGTGGCACCGGTTACGGCCTGGATGCGCAGGGTACGGAGGCAAGCATTCAGAGCATTCGAATCGCCGATCTGCGAGCCTTCCATGAGAAGTTTGCCCGTCCGGACAACTGCGTGCTTGCTGTCTACGGTGATGTCAATCCGCGCGAAGTCAGGGAGGCGGTCGAAAAAGCGCTCGGTCAATGGCCGAAAGGCGCCACCGCCCTCCGGCCACTGCCGCCCCTCGCGCCGTTGCGCGAGAGCAAGCGCGTCTTGGAGTTGCGTGATAAGAAGCAGGCGGTTGTGGTGGTCGGGTTCCGCGGCGTGACGCTGCACGAGCCGGACCGTTACTCGCTCGAGTTGCTCCAGGAAGCGTGCAGCGATCTTGGCTCACGCCTGTTCCTGCGCATCCGCGAGAAACTGGGTTTGGCTTATTACGTCGGAGCACAAAACGTCATCGGCCTGGCGCCCGGATACTTCGCCTTTTACGCCGGCACAGCGCCGGAAAAAGTCGAGCTGGTGGAGAAGGAACTGCTGAACGAGGCCGAGGTGTTGCGCCGCGAAGGTCTGGCGCCCGAGGAACTCAAACGAGCGAAAGCCAAAGTGATTGGCCAGAGAAAAATCGCGCGCCAGGACCTCGGCAGCCTCGCCCTGGTGACCGCGCTCGACGAACTCTTCGGCCTCGGTTTTGCATACTCCGAAACCGAAGACGCGTGTTATGAAGCCGTCACGCTCGAACAAGTCAAGCAAGCTGCGGAAAAATACCTCGCTCCGGATGCCAGAGTGATTGCCGTCATCCAGCCGGGCTCGCCGGATGCTCACACCCCGTAGCAGCAGCCGCTCTTCTCATTTCAGGTGGCCAGAGAGGCGCTGTGGGTTTCGGCGGGATCGCGTCCGCCCGGCGGCGCATGGGGGAATCCGTTGAGTTGCGCGTCCTGGTCGGAAAGCAGCTTGCCGTAATCGAGTTTGATCAGACGATCGGCCAGGTGGAAGTAACGGTCGTCGTGCGTGATGACAAGGACGGTTTTTCCGCGCGCTTTCAAGTCGGGCAACAACCTCGTATAAAAGACATTTTTGAAATGAGGATCCTGGTCCGCCGCCCATTCGTCGAAAAGATAGAACGGCCGATCTTCCAGATAAGCCGTGAGGAGGGCAAGGCGCTTGCGCTGACCTTGAGAGACAGCGGTGGTCGAGAGCAAACCGTTGGTGACTTTGACTTTGCGGTCCAGGTGGAGTTGTTCGAGGTAGACACTGGCCTGGCCGTCCAGGTCGGCCCCGTTCAGTCCGAGCAAATTGTCGAACAGATAAAAATCAGCGAACACCGCGGAAAAGAGTTGGCGAAAGGCGTCTCGGTTCTCGTGCGTGATGAGCTGTCCATCAAGCCGGATTTCGCCGGCCTCGGGCAGATACAAACCCGTGATGATTTTGGCCAGGGTGGACTTGCCGCTGCCGTTGCCGCCAACGAGGAAAACCAACTCACCCGGGCGAAAACTCAGATCAATTGGACCGAGCACAAAATTGTCGTCCTCCTGCTCTCGATGGTAGGCATGGACGACGCCGCTAAGTTCGAGCCGCTCGAACGCGTGGGTGTTCGCCTGCTGATCCAGAGGGCATTCTTCGGTCGAATGTTGGCCGAGGGAAATGCCGAGAGCCTGGACTTTTTCGAGGGCGACGCGGGCCCGGCCGAACATCGAGAGGCTGGTCAGTACGCCGGCGAGCGGGCCCATGAGGTAAAGGGTCGTGATGACGTAGCCGGTGAGGGTTGGTTTGTCGAAGGCGCCGAGCGTGGGGACCAAAAAGAGAATCAAGCCGATCAGCGCGAAATAGAGAAGATGGCTCCAGCTTTGGGCCGCGGCAAAAAGGGTTTCGGCAGCGATGTTGTGGCGCTGATAGGCTTCGGTGGTGCTGAGAATGTTTTCGGAGAAGAACGCCCCGCGCCGGCGCCGGTGGAGTTTCAGTTCCTTGATCCCTTCGGTCAGAGCCCGGAAATAACCGAACAATTTGTCTTCCTCCTCGCGCGCGCACGCGCAGTACCGGAAGGCGCGGGCGATCACCACGCGATAACCAACTGCGCCCAAAAGAATCACCCCGAACACCGCCGTGAGCATCTGCCAGGAGAGCCATCCCAGGTACGCCGCGCCACCCAGCAGAATCGCTAAATTCCCTGACACTACCGGGATGGAAAGAAGCGCTTGCGTGATGTTGAAGACGTCGTCGGTCAGGGCGGCGAGGATGCGCGGGCTGCCGAGATCCTCCAAGTGACGCAGCGGGACGGCGAGAACTTTCCGGATGAGATCGCGGCGCAGTTCGGCGATGGCGCGCTGAGAAAAGCCGGCCAGCACGGCTTGCGAAATGAACAGCGTAAGAACTTTGCCCAGTCCCAGCGCGACGAACGCCCATATCAAGGCGCGGGTGGGCGGGCCGCTTTTGGTCAGGGCCCGGTTAACCAGCGCGATGAGTCCGGCGTTGCACGCACCGCTCAGGAGGGCCATGGCCGTGGTGACGAGGATCAAGCTGCGACAGGTCCGCAACATGAATTTGATCAGCATCATGGCGGCGATGGGTTTTGCGGTTCGCCGCGAGTCGTCGCGTCGGCCAGGTCGCTGGCCAATTCGCGGGCCAGCCATTGCACGTTGGGTTCCATAAAAATGCTTTCGTGAGAGCCGGGGATGCGTTTCACCGTCACCCCAGCTCGCGCGAGGCGGCCCCAGCAGAAATCTTCGGCGAAAGAACAGAAGAGCGGCTCGCCGCGCGTGCGATACAATGTGACGCTGCCCTCATAGGGCTGCTCGACGTGCTCGACCAATGCCTGCAGATGGATCTGCCAGAGCTTGAGTTCGTTCTCCGGGAAAAAGGCGGGATCGATGACCTGTTCGAGGTCCACTTCGCCCGACGCTGGCTGGAGGCGGAGGCGGCGCCAAAGTCTGCGGCCAAAGGAACGCGCCTTGCGCACGACAAGGCGCCGGCGTTCCTGAGGTTGCCAACGCGTGAAATCGTCCAGCCAATAATACAGGTTACGCACAAAACGGTAAGCGAACGCGGGCTGCCACCAGGGAATGGATTCGTAGCCTGCATTCGAAGGCGCGGTATCGAGCAACGCCAGATGGGCCACGCACTCGCCCTGCGCGTGGAGCTGCCGTGCCATTTCATAGGCGACGTTGCCGCCGAAGCAATAGCCGCCGAAGTAATAAGGGCCGTGCGGCTGAAAGGCGCGAACCTCGCGCAAATAGAAGGCAGCCATTTCTTTCAGATTCGACAACTCATCCAAGCCCAATTGGCCGCGCGATTTGATGCCGTAAATCGGCTGGTCCGCCGGAAAATGCGCTGCAAGATTGGCATAGCCCCACAAGACATCACCGCCGGCCCCGTGGACGAGGAAGAGCGGGGGTTTGGAACCCTGAGGTTGAATGGGCACGAGCACAGAGTGCGACGACGAGGATTCGCCGCGGGAAAGGACCACTGCGAGTTGTTCGACGGTTGGCGCCTGGAACAGCGTGACGAGCGGAAATTTGCGGCCAGTCATTTTTTCCACGTTCGCGAAGAGCCGCACAGCCAGCAACGAGTGGCCGCCAAGTTCGAAGAAATTGTCGCTGACTCCGACGCGATCGATATGGAGCAGGCCCTGCCAAAGTTCGCAAAGCTGGCGCTCCAGCCTCGTGCGAGGGGCAACGTGGCCGGTCCGTTTGCCCGTCCGCAGAACGGCCCTGGCTTCGATCATTTGGTGAATCCGGACAGCGTCGTTGGCTTCGAGAGCGATGGCGCGGCATCGCGTGAACTTCTGTGTTGGGACGGAATCGACCGACGACGCCGGAGGACGTGAGATCACATTGTTCACAGCGGGCGGCTCACTCAGTTGAGGTTCGAAGACGACCTCGGCCGCGAAGCCGGCGGGGAAACGGAAAAGCAAGCCGCCGTTCAATGGTTGCTGGAAAGCCGCGCCTATTTTCTCCAAAAAGTCGAAGGCCGGCTTGTTGCGCGCGGACCTGGTGAGATGGGCATCGACCCATTTGAGACGGCGTTCGCGGGCCAACTGTCCGAGCCGGGCCAACATCCGGTGTTCGACCCCGCGGCCGAGCACGCGGCAACTTAACAGGAAGGTATCCACCTTAAGGGCCTGCGCCGCCGTCTCGAAAAGCATCACGCCGACGAGGCCGTAATCGCCGAAGCGGTCGCTCACAGACACGGTCATTGCCTCGAGGCGCTCGCCCTGTACGGCAAGGTCGCTTTCCTGGTAGCGGCGGGTCGTGAAATTGAACTGATTGGTCCTTTGCGTCAGTTGTGCCACCCGCGGCAGTTCGGCGGTGGACATCGGCCCGATGCGAATCTTCAAGTCCAGCGCTGCCAGAAAATCGGGCAAACTCATGGCTTCCGCGCGAATTTGCTCCCGCTGCTGGTTTTGGCGGTACATTTCCGCGCGCTGCCTGTCCTCGCTGGTAAGCTTCGAATGATCGAAGACCCAGCCATGCGCGAGGAAGCTCGGGATCAGGCTGGGGTCTTCCGGCAATTGGAGCGTGAGGACCTCCGGGCAGTGCGCTTCGACTTCGGCGCATTCGACCGGGTTATCGTCAATAAAAATGAAGCTATCCAGTCCGAGTTGCAATTCTTGCGCTAGTGCCTTCAGGTTTTCGGATTTGGGCTGCCAATTGATGCGCCAGGCGGCGAAGTGCTCGCGGCGCAGAGGCATTTCCGGGCGCTGGTCGAATACTTCGCGGACCTCATCCTCGTTATTCTTGCTGCATGCGCAGAGCAGTCTGCCCGCCTCGCGCTGGGCGAGCATGAACTCCTGAAGCATCCGGCGGCCCGGATCGAGCCGGATCCCATGCGGCCCGTCTTCGCCGCACACGCCCGACCACAGAGTCTGGTCGCAGTCCAACACGATGACTTTGGACGGGCGGCGATGGATCGCATGGAACCTGCGCGCGACGATTGTGGCCAAAGCCGTGAAGAAAACCGGGGTGTAGGGGACGTGGCCAAGTTCCTCGCCGCCGGGATCATGATAGTCGGCCACCGGATAAGTGCCGGCCAATTCGGCGGTGGTTACAAGATGGACGTTGTCGAGGCAGGAAAGCTCCGCATTCAGCAGTTTTTCCATTTCTGCCGGGTAATCCACGCGCGCCGCCTCGGGCGATTGGACGACGGAAGGCGGGCAAAGCACCACGAGAAAAGGCGCCGAGCCGCGCGCGGCCGCCGCTTTTAGGACGGCGATAAATTCGCGAACATTGCGGGCGAGATCCTTCTCCCCGTCATCCACTCCGGCCTCGCGCTGCCAGTCCTCAAGGCGCAACAGCAGGACGTTGAGACCGTGCTTGTTCCTGGCCAGCAGGCTGGCTGGTTCCAGCAATTCCTGAAACACCTGGTTGTAAGGTGCAAACTTGATCGCTGCGGGCAGCTCGAGTTCCTTCATCCAATACCGCAAAGCTTCTTCGATGGGCTCCGCGGTGAAAGTGCCGGCGATTGCGATAGTGCTGCGTTCTTTGCGGGCACGCGCGGCTTTGGCTTGCGCTTCCAGCGCAGCGGTCACTTCGAATTCGCCCAGACCGGACCCCGGCTTGCGAACGAGTGTTTCGAGAACTTGGCGGAAGGAGGCCAGCAGTTCCTCGATGGTGGCCGGCCGAAACAGGCCTTCCCTGTACTCGCAGTTCAAAGCGAGGCCTTGCGGCGTCGGCTCCGCTTCGAATCGAAGATCGAGCAAAGCAGCCTCCAACTTGACCGGCAAGGGGCTGACCTGGAGAGATGCGGAGCGAAATGGCTCGGCGGGAAAATTCTGCAACAGCAACGCGACGTTATAGAGCGGGTTTTGGTTTAGCCGGCGTTCTGGATTGATGGCCTCCACTATTTTTTCGAACGGACACTCATGATGGGATTGGGCTTCGAGCACGGCCGCCTTCGTTTGTGCGAGGACTTCGTGCCCGGTTTCCGTGCCGCGAAATTTGGCGCGAATAGGCAGGAAGTTCATGAAACAACCGATGACGGATTCAATCTCCCGCCGATTGCGCCCAGCCACGACTGTCCCAACGACCAGATCGGTTTGCCGGGTCCACTTATGAAGGGTGATGGCGAGGGCCGCCATCAAAATGATGAAAGGCGTCGCCCCCTCTTGTTGCGCCAGCTTCGCGAGCGCTGCGGTTTGGCTTTCAGAAAGTTCCGTCCGCGCATACGCGGCCTTATTGCCCTTGCCTTCAGGTTCCTCATGATCGATCGGCAGATCGGTCGAGGCTGGCGCTTCGGCAAGCGTGGATCGCCAATGCGCCAATTCCTGTTCGAGAACCGGTCCTTGCATCCAGCGCCGCTGCCAATGCGCAATATCCGCAGGCTGGGCCGGGAGATCAGGAATCTCTGGCGCTTTCTTTCCCGCGGAGAAAGCTGCGTAGAATTGTTCCAATTCCTTGAACAAAATCGCCAGCGACCAACCATCCGCCACGGTATGGTGCATCACCGCGAGCAGGGCGTGATCGTTTTCCTGGAGCCTCAGGAGACTGACTCGCAACAGAGGACCTCGGGCCAAATCGAATGAACGCTGGGCTTCCGAGTTCAACCATTCCTGAATCCGACCCTCGATTTTCGGAGCCGGTTGCGCCGCATTCCCGGGAGCACTCGGCAATTCCGCCACCGGGATCTCTGCGAGTACATTCGGGACAATGACCTGAGTCAGAATGCCCTGGGCTTCATCGAACTCGAAAGCGGTGCGAAGCGCCTCGTGGCGGCGAATGACTTCCTCGAGCGCACGGCGCAACGCGTCAATATTGAGCCGCCCCTTGAGCCGGAAAGCCGCCGGCACGTGATAAGCGTGACCGCCCGGCTCGAACTGATCCAGGAACCAGAGCCGCTCCTGCACGAAGGAGACCGGCAGAGGGCCATCACGCTTGAGCCTCTCGAGCGGCAACGAGGAATGCTCGCTTCGGCTCCAGCGGCCCGAAGCCAATCCTTCGGCCAGCGCACTGATGGTCGGCGCATCGAATAATCCGGAGAGAGGCAGCTCGACCTCGAATACTTCGCGAATGCGCGCAATGACCTGGATGGCCAGCAACGAATGCCCGCCAAGATCAAAGAAATTTTCATTTACGCCGACTTCTTTGAGTTGCAGCACCTCGCACCAAATGGACGCGAGCCGCTTCTCGGTGGGTGAGTTTGCGGCTATGAACTGGCCGTTGCCGCCACGTTCCTGTTGTTCGGGCGCGGGGAGCGCCTTGCGGTCCACTTTGCCGTTG
>Ga0073928_10007318_pt1 | contig 14380 bp, 13 predicted proteins | sample PaiPotPPA55metaG_FD_76969 | JGI IMG/M metagenome (GOLD analysis project Ga0073928, IMG submission 76969) | Iron sulfur acid spring bacterial and archeal communities from Banff, Canada, to study Microbial Dark Matter (Phase II) - Paint Pots PPA... ... | reverse complement strand
GCCGGGCTTGGTGGAGTCGGCCAATCACGTGGAGTTGGTGCTGGCATCGGGGCCGATCCGGCCGCGCTGAAGGGATGGCGATGAGAAGCTTGTGCGCCGTGGCCGCCGCGGGCGCGATCCTGTGCGGGCACGCGATCGGCGCCCAAAAGTGGCGCATCCAATATTTCTACGATGAAGAGCACGCCACGCTGGTGATCAACGACCTGGCGTTTCCGTCGGCGGCGCGGGGCGTGGCAGTTGGATACATCGACAAGAAAGGCAACTCGAAGGCCGTCAGCGTCACGTCGAGCGACCGGGGCGCGCACTGGGCGGTCGCGGGACTGCACGAGATTCCGGTTTCGCTGTTTTTCCTGAACGAGACGCTGGGCTGGATGGTCACTCCCAAAGGCATCTGGGAGACGCGCGACGCGGGGAAGGCGTGGGAGAAGCTGAAGAAATCGCCCGAGGGGCTGATCCGGGTGCATTTTCTGGATGAGCAGCGCGGGTTTGCGGTGGGGACCCACAAGTCGGCGTATGAGACGGCGGATGGCGGAAAGACTTGGCAGTCGATCGCCGCGGCGGAAGAGGTGAAAACCACGGCGGAGTATACGAGTTATAACTGCATCGTGTTTGCGAACGGGAAAGACGGCATGATTACGGGGTACAGCTCACCGCCGCGGCACGACGGGGGAAAGCCGCATTGGCTGGAGCCGGAGCTGGCCACCCGGCGGAAGGAGTGGCCGCACATTTCGATCACGCTGGATACGCGGGATGGCGGCAAGACGTGGAGTTCGCAGACCGCGTCGCTATTCGGGCACATCGCGCGGGTGAGCATGTTGCCGAACGGGATGGGGCTGGGGCTGCTGGCCTTCAGCGACGCGTTCGAGTGGCCGTCGGACGTGCTCTGGCTGGATGGGAAGACGGGCAAGAGCTCGAGCGTGTACCGAGAGAAGGACCGCGAGATCAGCGATGTGCTGTTGCTGCATTCGGGCGGGGCGTATTTGGCGGGTGTCGAGGTGGTGGGGCGCCTGCAGCATTCGCCTATTCCGCAGGCATTGAAGATCTTGCACAGCGAGGACTTGCACGATTGGAAAGAGATGGAGGTGGATTACAAGGCGAATGCGGGGCGGGCGATGCTGCGGGCGGCGCCGGATGGGTCGCTGTGGGTGGCGACAGATACGGGGATGATTTTAAAGTTGGAACCACCGATAAACACAGATGGACACAGATAACCAGAGCTAAACGCCTGTTCTTAAGGACGGAATCAGCCACGGCGATCCAACGCATATTATGTGCCCCCGACCCCGGAGTGCCCCATGTTATATTCGGCTGGAATACAGCGTCTTCTCCCAAGAAAGGAGTGTTTCTCGGTGAGTTCACCAAACGATCCCAAAGCTCCCGCCAAGCCTAAGCGCGGCCTCTCGCGGCGCGGCTTCTTCCGTGGCGCGGGCATCAGCGGCGGCGTCCTCAGCGTTGGACTGCTCGACCGTCAAGCCATCGCCGCCCCCCCCGCGGAAACTCAATTCGCCGGCCCCGGCGCCGTCCCCATCACCCTCAAAATCAACGGCGCCACGGTCAAACTGAACGTCGAGCCCCGCGTGACCCTGCTCGATGCCCTGCGCAACCACCTCGATCTCACCGGCGCCAAACGCGTCTGCGACCGCGGCACCTGCGGCGCCTGCACCATCATCCTTACTGGGAAATCCGTCTACAGTTGCACGGTGCTCGCCATCGACGCTCAGGGCAAGGAAATCCAAACCATCGAAGGCATCTCCGCCGGCAAGCCTCATCCGGTCTCTGCCGCGTTCGTCGCCCACGACGCGCAACAATGCGGATACTGCACGCCCGGCTTCGTCATGGCGGCCAAAGCCTTCCTCGATCACAACCCCGATCCCACCTACGAGCAGGTTCAGGAAGGCTTGTGCGGCAATCTCTGCCGCTGCGGCACTTACGTCGGCGTGCGCGAGGCGGTCCTCGAAGCCGCCAAAGAAATGAAGGGAGGCAAGCATGCCTGACACCCCCGGGCGTGATTACTCCTGGCCCCCCATGGACAAGCGCCGCGTAATCGGCAAGCCTACCCAGCGCCGCGACGGCCTCGACAAATCCACCGGCCGTGCTAAATATTCCTCCGACTTGAAACCCGCCGGCATGCTGTTCGGCGTGCTGCTCACTTCGCCGCACGCCCACGCGCGCGTCACCAGCATCGATACCTCCGCCGCCGAGAAAATGGACGGCGTCAAAGCCGTCCGTGTCATCGCCAAGGCCGGACAGGAAGTGCAATGGCAGGGCGCCGAAATCGCCGCCGTCGCCGCCGTCACCGAAGAAATTGCCCGCGACGCCGCCCGCGCCATTCAGGTGCAGTACGAAGTCCTGCCGCACCTGGTCCGTGAAGACGATCTCGCCAAAGCCGGCAATCGCGCCAAGGCCGCCGGCGAGCAGGTCACCGGCGATCCCGACAAAGCCTTCCAGGAAGCCGACGTGATCTCCGAAGGCAGTTACGGCATCCCCGTACTCACCCATTGTTGCCTCGAATCGCACGGCAATATCGTCGAGTGGAATGGCGACCATGTCAACCTGTGGCCCTCCACGCAGGCCGTCTCCGGCATCGGCGGCGACCTCGGCAAATCGCTCGAAGTCCCCATCGCCAACGTCCACACCAAAATGCAATTCATCGGCGGCGGATTCGGCAGTAAATTCGCGGTCGACCGCTGGGGCGTCGAAGCCGGCCAGCTTTCCAAACTAGCTGGCGGCAAGCCCGTCAAGCTCTTCCTTGAGCGCGCCACAGAATTGCAAATCGCCGGCAATCGCCCGTCCGCCTTCGCCAATATAAAGGTTGCCGCTAAAAACGACGGCACCATCACCGCCTGGCAATCCAGCTCCTGGGCTACCGGCGGCATGACCGGTGGCGGCATGCCGCCTCTGCCTTACGTCTTCAAGGATATCCCCAACCTGCGCCTGAATCACACCGCCGTCGCGGTCAACACCGGCGGCGCGCGCGCCTGGCGTGCACCGAACCATCCGCAGGCTTCGTTCCTGACCTGCGCCGCCCTCGAAGATCTCGCTGCCAAGCTGAAAATGGATCCCGCCGAGCTTTTCGCCAAGAACGCCGGCTACACCGCCCGCGCCGATGTCTACCGTGCCCAGATCGCCAAGGCCGCCGAAAAAATGGATTGGAAGAAACGCTGGCATCCGCGCGGCGAATCCGGCGATGGGCCGGTCAAGCAGGGCCTAGGCATGGCCATCAACACCTGGGGGGGGGGCGGTCACCGCAGCCAGTGCCGCACCACCATCAATGCGGATGGCTCCGTGGTCCTCGAAATCTGCACCCAGGATCTCGGCACCGGCACTCGCACCATCATCGCTATGGTCGCCGCCGAAACCCTCGGCCTGCCGCTCAACGTCATCACTCTCCGCATCGGCGATAGCGAATATCCGCCCGACGAAGCTTCCGGCGGCTCTACCACTGTCGGCGGAGTCTCTGCCTCCACGCGCAAATCCACCGTCAATGCGCTCGGCAAACTCTTCGGCGAAGTCGCGCCGTGGCTGAAAGTCCAGCCCGACGATCTGGTCGCCGTCGATGGCCGCATCCAGGTCAAGGACGATCCGTCCAAAAGCTTCACCTGGCAGGAAGCCTGCCGCAAGCTCGGCGCCAGCAAGATCTCCGAACTCGGCGCAAACGATCCGCGCCAGCCCGGCGGACTGATCTCGCAGGGCGTCGGCGGCATTCAAATGGCCGACGTCTCGGTCGATACCGAAACCGGCATCGTCAAGATGAACAAGTTCGTCGCCGTGCAGGATTGCGGCCTCATTATCAATCCCAAGACCGCCGAAAGCCAGATCCACGGCGCGGTGATCATGGGAATCTGCGGCGCGCTTCACGAGGAACGCGTTATGGATCAGCAGACCGGCAAGCAGTTGAACGCCGACATGGAGTTCTACAAGCTGGCCGGCATCGCCGATGTCGGTGAAATTGTCGTGCTCCTCGACATCGCGCCCGAACATGATAAGCGCGGCGTGATTGGATTGGGCGAGCCGCCCGCGATCGGTCCCATCGCGGCCATCAGCAACGCCGTTGCCAACGCCATTGGCGTGCGCGTGCCGCACGTGCCGCTCACCCCCGACCGCGTCCTCGATGCGTTACTGAGCCGTGACCGTCAGGGAGCGGAAGAAAGGAACGCCTAATGCAAGCCTTCGAATATGCGAACCCCTCAACGGTCAGCGAAGCCGTCGGCCAACTCTCTTCGCGCTGGGGCGAAGTCGACGTGCTGGCGGGCGGCACCGACCTGCTCACCCTCATGAAGGAGTATCTCGAAACGCCCAAGCGCGTGGTCAACATCAAGAATATCCACGAACTGGGCGGCATTCAGAAGCGCGGCACGGTGCTGCGCATCGGCGCGACCGTCACCTTCGACGAGTTGGCCGAAGACGCTGAAATCCGCCGCGCGTTTCCTGCGCTCGCCGAAGCCGCGCGCGGCGTCTCCAGCCCCCAGATCCGCAACATGGGCACCGTTGGCGGCGACCTCTGCCAGCGGCCCCGCTGCTGGTATTTCCGCAATGGCTTCGGCCTGCTCGCCCAGCAGGACGGAAAATCGCTGGTTCCCGATGGCGAAAACAAATATCACGCCATCCTCGGCAATGGCGGCCCGGCCTATTTCGTGAGCGCATCGAGCCTGGGTCCGTCACTGATGGCCTTGGGCGCGAAGGTCAAGCTGGTGTCTGCGTCCGGCGCGCGCGAGCTTGATATTGCGAAGTTCTTTGTATCGCCAAGTGACGTAGCCGCTCGCGAGATCGCCATCCAGCCCAACGAGCTGCTCACCGAAATCCTGGTCCCCACCGCGCCCACTCACAACGCCACTTACGAAGTGCGCGAAAAGGAAGCGCTCGATTGGCCGCTTGCTACGGCCTCGGTCGCGCTCAAGATGGGGGGGGGCACAATCACGAGCGCCCGCGTCGTGCTCGGCCACGTCGCACCAACACCGTGGCCGGCGCCGCAGGCCGATAAGCTGCTCGCCGGCAAATCGCTCACTCCCGACGCCGCCGCGGAAGCCGCCAAAGCCGCGCTCGAAGGCGCCACGCCGCTCAGCCAGAACAAATACAAGGTGCAGCTCGCGCGCGTCGCCGTCAAACGCGCCTTGCTCCGCGCCGCGGAAAGGAAGGCCTGACATGGAAAGCCCCGGACTCACCAATATAGGAAACGACCGCTGCGGCCACCTGCGCTGGAAAGGCCAGTTCATCGAAGCCGAATGGGACCCCACCGTTCAGCACGGCAACGACCAGCTCTTCTGGTGCCATCACACCTACAACTGTCTCGGCCCCGACGGCCGGGCCGTCGATGATTACGAATGCAACCCTGCGCGGGAATGCTATAAGGCCCTGTAGCGCTCGCGCAGAGCTTCCAACTCGGCAATCGCCTCGAAGTCCTTTGGCCGGCCAGCCGCTTTCTTCGCGTGAATGAGAGTTTCGATCGCTACGACGCGGCAATGGACGCCCAGCACGTCTACTTCGATAGCCTGCTGAATGATATCCTCATAAGTCCCGGCGCCGGCCATTTCGCCTAAGAGATCGAGCCAACCGAGATCCGTGGTCAGCGTAAAGTTCAACCCGGCTTTCAAAGTCTCGGCATCCAATCGGAAGGGCAAACCGGGCGGCGCGCCACGAAGATAAGGATGGATTGGCGCAAGAGCTGCCGCGAGCTTCGCCAGGTTCTGCGGTTTGCGCCCATAAACGACGTCAACATCCTCGGTGAATCTAACCGAGCCGTGGGCGGCCGCCGCCAGCCCACCCACCAAGATGAAGTCCACGCCGCCCGAGGTCAGCGCGCGCAAGATCTCAGCGTACCTTGTCACGTGCGCGCTCCATTGCCGCTCGCAGTTCGTCTCGAAACTCCGCGAGTTCCTGCAGCGCCAGTATCCGCTCCTCCGGCGTCCGCCGCAGCGACCACTCAATCATGGTCATGTCCACGTCCCGTTTGTACAGTTCGATAATCTCGTCGATCGAGCTCATGCCCCTTCATGATACCAGCCGCGCCCGAAGCGCTATAATCAAGACATAGGAGGCATCTGGGATGCATCGCATCATTAGTCTGGCCGCCGTGTTCGCATCGACGGCTGCATGGGCGCTCGCCGCCACAACCCCCTCACACAATATCTATGGCAACTACATAGAAGCCCGCACCGCCGACGTCTACACCGGTCCATGCTTCGCTAACTCCGAAGTCGGCCTAACTGGCAATTTGGCTGTTTTCGGCTGGAAGGTGACGAAAGGCGCGTGGCAAGGCGTCGCCCTCGATGGCTTATCGGTCGTCGGCGTGGTGCGCGCGCATCACACGCTGGGCGATGTCTACGAATCCGCCTATCCCGTCGAAGCCGTCATGATCGTGGATAGCCGCGCCGGCCTCGAGCAGCGCATGGCCTTGCAGAGCTTCGCCAAACACATGGCTGGCGATTTGCTACAGGATGTGGTGCGCGTCGATTACCAGCCCATCGACCTGAGCTTCAAAAACGGCGACGTACACAGCATGCAGGCTACCCTGACTGCCGGCAACCTCGCCAAGATCTCGACACGCGCCATCAACGAAGGCGACCACATCTGCCACAACGAAGAAGCCTGGTATAGCCCGCTCACCAAGCTGGACCACGCCATGCCCGCCTTCGCCCTGGCGAACCAATTCACTGGCGAAGGCCTCGGCACCACCTGGAGCAGCCCCGACAAGCGCAGCTCCTTCATCGGCACCTTTACCACCGAATCCGAATAGCCACGTGGCGCAGGCACTCGTGCCTGCTCGCGGGCACTCTTGCCCGCGCATACTTCAGCGCACCGTGAAGTCAGACCTTTGCGGCTGCTCTCGATGCAGGAGAGCCGTGGCAAACCAGACTGCGTCAGCGGACCGCACTTCAAAGCCTCTACCTTCAAATATACTGAGGAATCCATGACCACCCCGGAACCCGCACTTTTCCGGGCCGCGCGCTGGCTCACCTTCGCCTCGGCGGTCGCCATCCTCGTCTCCATCGCCGCCTCGCAGATCCTATTAGGAATGGCTCTGGCCGCCTTGCTGCTCTCCCGCCAACGCCTGCGCCTGCCCCGCATCTGGCTCCCGCTGGGCCTGTTTCTGCTGGGCACGCTGATCTCGCTCGCGCTTTCCGGCAATCCCGTCGCCGGCTGGCCGCAAGTCCGCAAATTCTACGTCTTCACCATGCTGCTGGTGGTCTACACCACCCTGCGCGACATGCTCATCATCCGCCGCCTCTTCCTGACCTGGGCCGGCGTCGGGACGGCGACCGCAGCGTTCGGACTCGTGCAATTCGCGCGCAAGGTCCACGAAGCCAACGTGCTAGGCCGCAACTTCTACGACTACTACATCGCGCAGCGCATCACCGGCTTCATGAGCCATTGGATGACCTTCGGCGGCGAGGAAATGTTCACCCTGCTGATGCTCGCAGCCTTCGTATTCTTCGCCTGCATCTTGCGGCGGCGCGCCTGGATCTGGCTGCTCGCGGCGGGCCTGATGTCACTCGCCCTGCTTCTGGGCTTCACGCGCAGCGTCTGGCTGGCCAGCGCTGGCGCCGGCCTCTATCTCATCTGGTCGTGGAAGCGCGTGCTGGTCGTCATCGTGCCCGTCGCCCTGCTCGTCACGTACGCCGTCTCACCCGGCTCTGTGCGCGAGCGCTTCACTTCTTTCCTGCACCCGAGCGGAGTGGATTCCAACGATTTTCGCTTCGTCGTCTGGCGCACGGGAATCGAAATGATCCGCGCGCATCCGTGGTTCGGCCTCGGCCCCGAGGAAATCAAGCTCCAATTCGATCGCTACGTGCCCCCTGATATTCCGCGTCCGCTGCCGACGGGTTTCTACGGCCACTTGCACAACATCTATCTGCATTACGCCGCCGAGCGCGGCATCCCCACCATGCTCATGCTGATGTGGATGCTCGGCCGCATCCTGTACGATTGCCTGCGCCGCGTCTGGCGCCTGCCGCCCGGCCGCAGCGATCTGAAGTGGGTTCTGCACGGCGCCGTCGCCGTAGTCATCGCCGCCATGATCGCAGGCTTCTTCGAGCTGAACCTGGGCGATAGCGAAGTGCTGACGATGTTCCTCGTCGCCGTGGGCTGCGCTTACGCCGCCATGGACTGCGCCGCCGCTACGACTTCGGAATCTTCTTCGCCGGATCGACGAACGGCATAGGCACGACCACCGCACGCGCCTCGCACGAAGGCGTCTCGACGGAAAGCTCCGTGCCCACTGCCGTGTGCGCCACCGGCAGCATCGCGTAGCCGATGTTTTTCTTCAGCCGCGGCGAATGGATGGCCGACGTCACCGCGCCCACCGCTTCGCCATTCTTCCGCACCGCCCAGCGAGTCATGTTGAACTCGATCGGCGCGCCGTGTATCTCGATACCCGCGATCTTCTGCCGCACGCCTTCCGCGCGCACGCGCCGCAGCGCCTCGCGTCCCATGAACGCCTCGCTCTTATCGAGATCCACCAGCCGGTCGAGCCCCACTTCGTACGGATTGTTCTCGATCGTCATGTCCACGCCATAGTTCAGCAGGCCGCCTTCGACCCGCCGAATGTCGCTCGGGCCGGTGGGACGGATGTTGTGCGGCTTCCCCGCCTCCATGATGCGTTCCCACAAATCATTGCCGCGCCGGCCGTCGCACAAATACACCTCGTAGCCCACCTCGCTCGTCCAGCCGGTGCGCGTGACCACCACCGGGATGCCGTCCAGATCCGCCTCGAAGAAGAAGTAGTAGCGCAGGTCGTGTACGCGCTGGCCGAACAGCGTCTCCATCACGTGCTTTGACTTCGGCCCTTGCACCTGCACCGGCGAAACGTCCGGCTCACGAATCTCGACGTGCAGCCCCGAGTTGACCGCCAGGCCCTTCGCATACAGCAGCAAATCGCTATCGGCGCCCGCCAGCCAGAAGTGCTGCTCCCCCAAGCGCAGCAGCACCGGATCGTTCACGATGCCGCCGTCTTCGGTCGTGATCAGGACATACTTGCCCTGGCCCACTTTGCAGGTGCTGAGATCGCGCGGCGTCAGCAGGCTCGTGAAGCGGAAAGCGTCCGGACCGGTGATTTCGGTTTGCCGCTCGACCGACACGTCCCACAGCGTGACCTCGTTCAGCAGGTGCCAGTATTCGTTGACCGGGTCATCGTAGAAGCTGGGCAGGAACATGTGGTTGTAGACGGTGTAGGCCCGGCAGCCGTAGCGCTGCGTGGCTTCAAAGAAGGGCGAGCGCCGCAGACGGGCGCCGCGCTGGATCAGGCTCATGTCGTAGGGCATAGGTAACCCACATGGTATCCCATGTTACAATAAGGCTGAGCCCAATCGCGGACAGCCCGATTGTGGCGCTCGCCAATGTGGGGGCGCAACGGATTCGACGGGATTGAGTCGTGATGGGGAGGCGTGCCGGGTTCCGAGCTCCCGTAAAACGATCGGAAAAACAAAACTGCCAACTCGCAGTTTGCATACGCTGCCTAATTAATTAGGTGGCCGCTCCAGCCGCTGAGCCCGCGCGGCGGTGAGTGAGCGTCATTTTGCGGGATAGGCTGATGGCTTCGGTCCGGAGCATAAGGCCGAGATCAATCGGGCTAGGTAGCCGCCGCTCTTGCCGGTTCTGAAGCGGCCGCCGAAAATGCTGAATCGGATACGCACGTAGGCTCTTCATGACGAGCTTTCTCGGACGCGGGTTCAACTCCCGCCGCCTCCACCACGCTAAGTGCATTTATTTTCATTTAGTTAACGGCCTCCACTTTCCCGTGTACCTCTGGTGTACCCTTCGTTTCCCGAAGTGCAACGGCATCTTGGCTCCACGTGCGTTTCACATCGGCCTCTAATTGCTCCTGGCGCGCCCGGACCCACGGCGCATAATGACGCTCCGTCACCTTCACGCTTTGGTGCCCAAGCAGCACAGCAACCCGCTCAAGGGGAACCCCCGCCAATAGCAGCTCAATGGCAAATGTGTCTCGGAAACGGTGGGCGTGTCCATCGGGTATTCCAGCCAATGTGAACAGCTTTCGTAAACTGCGCTGCCAGTCTCCAACGGCGCTCTTTGGCTCGGATTCGCCCGTCCAGAAAAAATAGTTCGCGGTGGACTTCGGGCAGGATTCAAGCGCGGCGACAACGAAATCCGGGACGGGGCACCATACGGGCACGCCGGTCTTGGCGGTGTACAGAAATAGCTTGTTGCCGGCGAGCCGGTCACATCCCAGCGTTACCGTGTCGCGGATGCGCAAGCCTGCGTAGCGCAGCACCAGGACAAAGGCGCGCAGCCGCTTTGCATTCGCCTGCCCGAGCTTGCCGTAATTGTCGGGGTAGCTTTCGCAAGCGGCTAGGATCTGGATCATTTGCTGCTGGCTGAATGGCAACGTGGGCGAGTTCGTCACCTTCGGATTCTTCAGTTTCTTCGCGGGATTGTCCTGCATCCAGCCGCTCTCCTGAGCGAAGCGGAAGAACGCCCGCAGTCGTTCCAACTTCTTCAGTGCCGAGAGATTGGCGTCAGGCCACTCCGCGCGAAATTTTCGCGCGGCGGCAAGGTCCATTTGGTCCAAAAACCGGAATCCGGACTGCTCCGCGAATTGCTTCAGCGATCGGAACAGTAGGCGATACTTGTAAAGGCTCGGCTCGCGCAAGTTGCGCGCCTCAGCGTCCTGTAGAAACTCGAGGGTGGCCGTTTCAATCGTGATCCGGTCTGGCTCCGGCGCCACTGGTGCTCCCTTGGCTTCCCATTCCCGGATCCGCTCCTGTGCCTTCTCCCAATCGCGCAGGTCTAAAGACTCGCGAAGTTCAAGCCCGTTGAGGAATCCGTCCGCCCAAATCGGGCAGCGACAGCGGCGGTATTTCCTTCCTGCGGCCCGGTGCTCGCAATCCTTTCTGTGCCTGCGGTAAATCGTCAGCATGACTTAGTCCTCACTTCCTTGCGCCCTTTGGGGCATTGTGGCAGGTGCGCCCGCAGTTCTCGCGCGGAGAACGCGCGTTTGCAGAATGGGCACGGCGTCATACGCCGCGGCCTTCCTCGCTTGCGTGGCTTTGCCTTCATGCTGTTATTTTGTGACACAAAATTATGTTTGTCAAATGTGCGTCGGCGGTGTATTGCGGCCCCGGTTGTGCCACTTCCCCCGGTATAGAGGGGGGAAGAGTGGCACGCTGACCGCGTGCCACTTGCGCCAAGAGTACCTCGGCACACTGGCACACTCTGCCGAATGAAGTACTTACAGTCCATCGAAAATTCAGCGTGCCAGTTGCAGCATGGGTGTTCTTTTGGCTGATATCCCCCGGCACACTGGCACGGTCAAATAAAATCAGCAACATAAAGGGATTTCACCCTCACAGGCTCGACTCTCTTTCGGAAGGCCCCGGAACGGCCTCGGCGAGATAGTATTCGTCGCTGTTGTTCTTTGTGCCCTTGATAATTTTGATTTCGCCCCGTTCATCCCAAGCCTTGAGAAGGTCGCGACACTGATTCCGACCTAGCTTGGCAGCCGTACACAGCTTTTCAAGCGCTCTTGTGTTGATGCCTGGATGCGCGCGGAGTATCGAGGTCAGATGCTCGGCAACCCTTCGGGAGATATCGACGCGGTCCTCTTCCCGCAGCATATTTCCTTGTGCGTAGCGATATTCGATACGTCCAAACAGGCTGTAGCGGCTCTTGGATACCTCCAGGGTGATGCAATCCAATCTTCGCTCGCCTTCCCGGTCGTAATTGCTCACGCCGAAGATTTGGTCTGCGGCGTTCGTGTAGTCGATGGAGCCGCGGGCCTTGCCGTCCCGGTTGTTGTGGTGAATTGCCAGCACGGTACCGCCAGCCTTGCACACGGCCCGGAAGCGGTCGAATAGGGCGCGCATGTCGCCGGCGGAATTTTCGTCCTCCTCGGGAAGGAAGAACGACACCAGAGCATCCACGATCACCAGTACGGGCTTTCCTGTTTCGGCAGCTTGACGCCTCACCCAGTTCAGAACGTCCGGGCTGTTTGGTTGCGGCGCCTCGTCGTCCTGTTCGCAATCCCACACTTTGAAGCGGCCGTCCGGCTCCTCGGTTATGCCCAGTCGTCGTAGGCGATCTTGAACCCGCTCCAGCGGATTTCTTTCGCGGTCCAGAATCAGCACGGCATGGCCGCGGGTGTGCGCATCTCGTGCCCAGGCGAATGCCAACGTGGTTTTGCCACTCTCCGCGTTGCCCGTCAAGCACACCACGCTTTTAGCTGGCAATTCCGGTGCGATCAGGTATTCGACGGTCGCGCCTCCCCGAAAGACGGGCTTCAGAGCATCGATGCGGCCCGCGCCCGGACTGCGCTGGATCAACTGCTGCAATCGCTCGACATGGGCAGCCAATGCCTCGCCCGGCCTGCCGATGTTCTTCAAGAGCAAGTCTTGGAAGTGTACGGAAGCCATGATCGCCTGACGCGAGCTCGACTTGTCGAGTAGTACGCGTACCCAGGATTGCTGGAGATCCGGCGTCAATTCAGGCACGCCAGTAGACATCTCCGTCAGCCCTGCGAGACCTTCGCAACATTCCGTCCAGTGCGCACGCTCAAGCTCGCCGTAGACCGTGGCGTAGTTGACCGGTTCACCGTTCTCGTGTACCCGGTGGATAGCTCCAAATATGCGCCGGTGCTTCTCTAGGGCGAAGTCATCCGGCAATAGTTCACTCAAACCCGCGAGCCTTGTACCATCCCGCAGCACGGCACCCAGGAGCCAGCGCTCCAACTCTACGTTGCTTGGCAACCCGGTTTCCAGCGGGTCTACGTGTGCTGCGCGTTTACTCCGCTTCGGGGCGGAGCCGGGCGCGGGCGGATGGGAAGTCTCTTTCAAGGCCTCGTCAGTCTCCGGTGGACCCGCTGCAGAACCGATTGCGGAATGCGCAGAGTCAGATACCGGCGCTTACGCCCTGAGCCTGTTCCTCCAAGTGCCAGCACACCTGGCTCGTTCTGGAAGATTTTCCTTACCGCGTCTTGGCTGAGATTCCATGTCGCGGCAATTTCGCCAACGCTGTAATGGCGCTCCGCAAAACTTGCTGGAACGGGCGGGAGTGACGGGGCAGACTGGCGCTCGCGCATCCATTCCGCCTTTTGCTCGAAGTTGGCTCCGCTCCTGGGCACGCTTTTTCAGTTGTGCGCGTTGCATTCGTGGGATCGATAGCGGTAGACTCGGAGGCGGTGGGTCACGTCGAATTTGATTACCACCTCTGGGAGGTCGCGTTCCCTTAAAACGCGGCTTCCCCCACTACTGATTTCCTTCTGCCGGCACAGCCTCCTTTCCGCCTCGCTTGTGGGGGGGGCCGAGTCTGATTTCAAATTCCCTTCCGTCTGACAGTCGCCCCAGGACACGGGTTTTGTCCTTCGCGTGTTGCAGGCGTATTTCCACAGCGCCAGCGGCGCTCATGAGCCTCATGAGTGGAGCGATCAGATCCGCGGGCGCTGCTTCGGGGTTCGCTGGAGGGGGCGCAGCTTCGCGGTTGGCTGGAGCGAGTGTAACTATCACGGGTTGTCGATCGGTGGTCGGACGTGGCCGTGCGTCCATTCCCTTCGAGCGCTGGTATCGTCCGGCTGGCGAATCGGGAGCGGTACAATCCGGCGGCAGGCCAGCGAGCCCTGCTCTCCGAGAGTCAAGACGATCGAGCGATGGCAGGGTCTTCGCCACCTCCGGGTTGTCCTTGAATCGTTCGCGGTATGCGGCGGCCACGAGTTCATCCGTGGCAGCCTTGTCAACGCCAAGCCTGCGCGCCATTAGCTGCACGTAAGGCAATTCTGGTGGTTGGCGCTGGCCGCGCTCAATCTTCGATAGCAAGCCTGGGTCGAGATAGGCGGCCTTGGCAAGGTCCAGTATCGAAAGGCCTGCTCGGTTTCGATGCCACCGGACCAACGCGCCGAAAGTGTTGTATGCCGGGGGCGTGTCAGGATGCGTTCGTTTCATATCCAATCTTAGAATACACTGGTCAAGTCTAAACGTCAAGTCCAGTAGTCATCTAACGGAAGGGGAACCCAAGCCCGCCGCGCACAACGGGCGAACCCAGTCGGGCAAGGTCCCACGGAACTTTTGCGCTTCTGTCGGGCTGCGTGCCTGTCGAGATATGGTTATCCAGTAGCGGCCATCCAACATTCGGATGTTGATGGCGCGGCCGTGGGCGGCATCGAGGTCTTGTAAAGGCGTGCCTTTCGGCTGGCGTTCGAGTGCCCTCGACGATAAAGGAAGGTCGGTTGGGGCGGGAAAAAAAACTTTGAGAATCTGGCAGGCTCGACCCAACTGCTAAGGTATGGATATTCCAAAAATGCTAAATGAACTTCGAGACTTCGGTACTCGCGAGAAATTTCCAACTGGTGATTGGTTGGGATTGACCATGCCAGGAACGGAAGAAGGAACAGGAAGGGAATAGGCGTCATCATCCGCCGCAGGCGCGGGTTTGATGT
>Ga0073928_10007317_pt1 | contig 14380 bp, 10 predicted proteins | sample PaiPotPPA55metaG_FD_76969 | JGI IMG/M metagenome (GOLD analysis project Ga0073928, IMG submission 76969) | Iron sulfur acid spring bacterial and archeal communities from Banff, Canada, to study Microbial Dark Matter (Phase II) - Paint Pots PPA... ... | reverse complement strand
GGAATGGTGTTGTTGTAGTCCTGCTGGCTGATCAGGCCTTTGGATACGAGAAGCGCAGCGAGGCGGGCATTGGCTTCGTCTGCCGATGCCGCCTGGCTGATGGTTGCTGCTTCATCCGCGGTCAAAATCCCCTTGGCCTGAAGCAGTTGCACGAGCGGCGGAGCCGGCGTTTGGCGATCGATCTTCTGTTGTGCGAAGATCGGACTCGTCAAGGCCAGCATCGCGGCCAGCGCGAAAGAAAAGCGTAGCCACTTCGTCATTGAATGACCTCCGAGACAGGATTTTGGAGCTTGGACTTGGGCGCTTGCGAAAGCCAAATCCCCCCTTCGCGCCGGTCCGGAATTGCCGCCTAGATACGCTGCTAATGACCTAAAGTCAAGTAACTTCCGCAGATGCGACGTGCGTGGGCCAGAGGGTGGTGGGTAGGAATGAACTCAGAGGAGAAATTAGCTACAGGATTGCAGTTTGGGTCCTAAGGTGAATACTGTATTGGCTTAATACAGCGAATGCCGCATTTGTAATACCGGTGTTCGCAGCTGGCACCCGTTCTCTCAATGGCGACTCCCTCCACTGACGCGGCAGAAAATCAGGCTAGGAAGAGTGCGGACGCGCACCCGGCGCGTATTCTTATCGTCGACGATCACGAAGCGCTGCGGAGAGGGCTCAAAGCGGCGATTTCAAACGCGGGCTTGCAGGTCTGCGGCGAAGCGGCCAACGGAAAAGAGGCGATCGAGCGAACGATCGAACTAAAGCCGGACCTGATCATCCTTGATTTAAGCATGCCGGTGATGGGCGGCTTCGACGCGGCTCGCGAGATACTGAAGAAAGCGCCGGCGGTAAAGGTGGTCGTGTTCACGATGCACGATTCACAGCAGGTGAGAGACGAAACGGCGAAGATTGGCGTGCATGCACTGGCAGTGAAGTCGGAGCCACTGGCGAATCTTCTCGATACGATTCAAACAGTCCTGGGCGCGTGATCGAGTGCCAGGATTGCCTGTGGCACGAATTTGCGAGATAGGAGGTGAAAAATGGGCGCTCTGAGAATCCTGATCGCTGACGACCACGATTTGATGCGGCGTGGCCTGAAATCACTGATCGAAGCGCATGCGGGTTGGGAAATCGTCGCGGAAGCCCACACGGGCGCCGAAGCTGCCGCGAAGGCAGAGGAACTGAAGCCGGATATTGCGATCCTCGACATTTCGATGCCGGAATTGAACGGGCTCGAAGCGGCGAGGAGAATTCGGAAAATTTCGCCGAGAACTGAAATACTTATCTTGTCGGTGCACTATTCCGACAGGCTCATCCGCGACATTCTCGAGGCGGGAGTGCGGGGATACGTGGTGAAATCGGATTCGGATCGCGATCTGGTAATCGCTATCGAGGCGCTGGCCAATCACAAGCCGTTCCTCACGCCGCAGGCGACCGAGGTTATGTTGAGCGGGCTAAGCGGAGCGCGCGGCGCGTCACCGGCCGATCCCGATGCCTTGAAGGAGCGCCTCACTTCGCGCGAGCGAGAAATCGTGCAATTGCTCTCGGAAGGAAAAAGCAGCAAGGAAGCGGCGTCGGTGCTGGGAATTAGCATTAAAACCGCCGAGACTCATCGCGCCAACATCATGCGCAAGCTTGGAATCCATTCCGTGAGCGAACTGGTGCGGTACGCGGTGCGGAATCAGATTGTCGAGGCCTAGAGCGAGCCCGGCGCGTTGAGCTGAAATCGACGGCTGTTTTGTCCGTGCGTGACGGGTTTCGGAAAACGCAGATCCGCGCGCCAGATATTTCTCCCTTGCATTTTCGCGCCGGACCCATGCGCCTAGCGAATTCTGTAACGTCACACTTTGAATTTCCTTTTTACCCACCGCTAAGGGCGCGACCGCGCGCATTTGAGCGGTGAAACGCGGCGCTTGCGGCGTGCTCGCCTCGTGGATTACTTGCGCCGTGGAAGGTACGGGACGAAGCCGCGAGTGAGAGTGCGCAGCCGATAGACGGAAGTCGTCGCGGTAAGGTAGAGCGTACCGTAATCCTTGTCGCCCCAGGCGAGGTTGGCGGGCTGCTCGGGCATCTCGATCGTTCCGAGGTGGTGGCCTTCGGCGTCCCAGACCCAGACGCCCTTAGGACCCGTCACGAAAATATTTCCATATTCATCGAGCTTCATCCCATCGGGAACGCCATCATCCTTGCCGCCGGGCTCCTGGCCAAAGATGCGGCCGCCCGAAATGGTTCCGTCCGGATGAAAATCGTAGACGCGAATGTTTCGTTGCTCGCTGTCGTCAACGTAGAAAAGTTTGCCGTCGGGCGAGAAGGCGAGGCCGTTCGGCTGCGTGAGCTCTTTCGTAAGGAGCCGAACATCTCCGTTTTTGCCGAGGCGATAAACTCCTTGGAAGGGAATCTCCTGCTTTTGCCCGGCGGGCAAATCGAGCGTGGGGTCGGTGAAGTAGATGGCGGCATCAGGTCCCATGACGACGTCGTTTGGACTGTTGAGGCGCTTGCCCTCGAAGCGGTCGGCGAGAATCGTGTAGTGACCGTCAGGGGAGACTTGAATTATTGCGCGCAGGACGCTCGCACAGTTGAGCAGATGGTTTTGCGCATCGAACGTGCTGCCATCGGGATCGCCGAGATCGATCACCGGCTCTTTGCGTCCGTCCATGTATACGCGAAAAATCTTGTTCAGGGTTTCGTCGCTGACGAAAAGAAATCCGGACGGATCCCATACCGGGCCTTCGGTGAAGCCGAAACCTGTGGCGATTTGTGTGAGCTTGGTGTCGCGGTCGATCAACTTCCAAAACTGCGGCGATTCGGCGCGAAGCGAAAATTTCCGTGCAGGCGCGCCGGTCCACGGAGAATGCGGAGCGAACCAGGGAAGCAAGAGCGCAGCAGCTGTGAGAAAGTATCGCGACATTACCTGGTGCTCTTGAAGCGGCAAGGCGGCGACGATACCTCCGGCTTTATGTCAATTGTCATCATCTTTTTTGCGACTGCCGCCATGAGATGGCTGCGTTCCCTTGCTCTGAGCGGTGCGTAGCAGGAAGCTCACCACGTCGTTCATTTCGCGCGCGCTCAGCCTCGATCCATAGTCCGCCGGCATCAGCGATCCCGGATGATGCTCGATGCGGTCGAGCTCTGACTTCATGAAAGGATGAAACGCGCCGTCCGGCGTTTGCAGCTGCAACGAGAAATTGTCCTCATTACGCGCCAGCCCGGTGAATTTCTCTCCACTGCGTGTCACAACGCTTACAGCTCGGTCGCGCTGCTCGAGATTCTTGTTGGGGTTCGCGATCGCTTCGCGAACTTCACTCGCCGGACGCCCGGCGGCATATACGGTGAGGTCGTTGCCAAAGAAGCCGCCGGTGCCGTCGACCATGTGGCACTCCGAGCAACTCGCTTTGCCGAAGAAGAGCGATTTGCCTTCAACTGGATTGCCAGGCAGCGCCGCGGCGTTCTGCCTGCCTTGCAAACCGCGCAAGTACGCAATGATCGCTTCGATTTTCGCATCGTTGAGCGATCTGCCGAATCCCGGCATCTTCTTCGACGGCGACCCATCCTCGATGACGCGCGTAATGTCCGCGTCGGACAGCCGCCGAGTTTCCGCCCGCGTCACAATGTTCGGCCCGCGCTCGCCGCCGCGGCCATCCAGCCCATGGCAGCCCGCGCAAGTCGTCGCGAATATTGCTTTCCCAGCAGCCACGGCTTCGGAATTTGCTGCGGAAGGAGATTGTGTCAGTGGCCGCCACCGGGGCTGCGATCTTAATTGCGGAACGCATACCGCAATACACAGGACGGAAAGCACTAGCGCATGGATGGCGGGAACACTCTTAAGAATGGAGGTCTCCGCCATCAAATTTAAAGAAGGTCTCCCTACGATCATATATCTGAACTTTACCAAATGCCCGACGGAAAAACTGGCCTCGCAGGGATGCTAGAAATGAAACTTCGCCGCAATCTGGAGAAGTCGTGGACTAATGTCCGCCGATACGACTCCAAACCCTGGCGAACCGAAGGTCCCAAAACCCGGCGATCCAACACCCGTGAAAGAGGCGTGGTTGAACGCGTTGAAAGCTTCAAATCGCAACTCGAGACTCTTTGTTTCCGTCAACTTTGTATTCTTCAGCAACGCCATGTCCCAGTTGTTCAAGCCTGGGCCGTGGAAAAATCGGCGTCGCGAGTTTCCGATCGTTCCCACAGTCTCTCCACTGAACAGGCTCGTATTGAAATACGTTCCGCCCTTCCGAGGGTTCGTCGTGGCGAGAATCTTGCCGCCGCTGAAGTTGGGCAGGTCGATTGGCGCTTCGGTTCCTTGCGTGCCGGTGAGAGAAGCGTCGTCGGCTTCCGACAAAGTGACTGGAAGCCCGGTAGCGAAAGTCGTGATACCGGAGAAGGCCCAACCCCCCGCGAGCTTGTTGCCCCAACCTGTAGTGGCGTGCAAGGCTCGATCCAGACGCAGATTGACCTCGTAGCTTGCGACGAAATTCTGAGTGACATCGAAAATGCAGAGTCCGGTGCTCAAGTTCGGATTGAAGGGATTAATTCCTTCCTGAAGTCCCGAGGCGTTGTCCATGCATTTGCTATACGTGTACCCGAACAGGAACGTCGAGTAAGCGCTGGTGTGACGCAGACTGATCTGAAGCGAATTGTACGAGGAGTGCGCAGCTGTCGCCTCGAAAGGATTGTTTCCAAACAGCGGTCCGAGGCGCGTGTAGGTGGTGTTAACGACGCAAGCCTGACCAGGATTTGCGGTACCACACTGCGACGCAGGTACCAATTCGACGTTTGGAGTGGCCGCCGACGGATAATTCACTCCCAGCGGAAGCGTGAATTGGTTTCCTTCGGCGAATCCTCCCCCACCCCCAGTGCAGTCCGGCGTGGCGCCAGCCGCGGCCAATTGCAGGCAAAGTTGTGGGTTCGCGGGATTCGCTTCGATCTCGGTGATCAGCTTGTGCCCCTGATTGCCCACGTAGCTCATCGAGAGCACCGTGTTGTTGCCGAACTGGCGCTGCAACGACAACTCATAATTCTCTGAATACGGAGTCACGTTGTTGGGCTTATAGAGCAGCGTCCCGGAAATTGGTTCAACGCCAGCCCAGTTGAAAGTTGTATCCGGGTTCTTGGCACTTACACCTTTGGGTGGAAAGACAAAGGGAAAGCGCTGGCCTTCAGACGCACCCGTTGCGCGATCGATGTAAGGGGTTTCGAGAAGCGGGGACACCGGGCTGCCATAGAAAAGACCGTACGGCGGATCGCCGATCTCCTGGAACTGTGTAAGATCCTCGACCGCAGTATAGAAGAGGCCGTACCCCATTCGAATGCTGGTCTTCCCGGGACCGCCGGTCAGTTTCGCAAGCAAGCCGGAGTCGGCACTCGGCGAGTAAGCGAGTCCAAGCCGCGGAGAGAAATTGTGATACTGCGTGGGGGCCAGGGTCTTTGGAATTCCGGGGTCGCCGGGGACGAGATAACCGGTGGGAGCGCCCGGAAAAACCACGGATTGCTCGCCCGGAACCAGCGTTTCGATCTTATTTCCCGTGTCGTACCACGGCTGGCTAAACTCCCAACGCACGCCATAGTTAAACGTTAGATTTGGTGTGACCCTCCAGCTGTCCTGCGCGAAAAGTCCCATGTACTTCGACCGGGAATCGAGGATTTGCTCGCTGGCTTGAATGAAAGATGCTGGCGCGCCCAACAAGAAATCGGCGAAATCCACGCCGGTCTCAGTGCCGTCGAATGTGAAGTCACCGTTTTCGCCGAAGAAATTGCGGTCGTTAATTTGATCGTAATGAAACTGGCCGCCGAATTTGAGACTGTGCCGGCCGATGATTTTCGTGAAGTTATCTTGCACTTGATAAGTGTTGTTGGCCTGCCGGGTCGTATCTGACGGAACGCCGATGTTGAACCCGGAAACCGAAAACGCAACGGAAGGAACACCTTCGAGGGCCGGGTCGATAGGGCCAATCCCGCCGGGGGTGTTGAATCCTCCTGCCGGGAATCCCAAGGATGTAAGTGTTACGCCGAGGCCGCCCTGCGGGGAGAACAGGTGGCTCGAGCTTCGGAGATAGCTGAGCCGAACTTCGTTGACTTCCGAGGAGCCGAACGATTTCGTGTCACTCAGCACAAAAACCTGGCCCCGTGTATCGCTGAGCGCGCTGAAACCGGGAACAGTGGCGCCGCCATTAGGGTACGGATTGCTATTCGTGGCGTCATCCAAATGGTAGTAACCGGAAAGCATTCCCCAATGCGTATTCGCGTCGAGTCGGATTCCACCCTTGTCATCTCGAACTCTCTGGTTCTGCGAGGTCGTGCTGAAGTTATTCGTGAGCGTGGTGTTGTCCGTTGGTACCGGAATGAATGGCAACAGGCCCAACGCAACCGGCGAAATAGCGCTGTGCGGAATTACGCCATTTGGGAAGACACAACCGGTAGGGGAAGCTGGGTTGGTGTTATCGCAAGTCGGCGTGAAATAGGGCTCGCCGGGTGCTACCTGATATCCCAAGCGGCTCGAGAGAACGTTGGCCCACGAATTCGGATTGCTCAGCACATCGCTGTTCACCGCTCCGGGCGAGCCGCCATTCGCAATAAGCTGGTTGAATTGGTCAAGGAGATTCGCATTACCGCTGTTGGCCGGTGTGTCCGGGCGGTCGGCGAGGCTTGGGACACTAGCGATGCTCGTAGGGCCGATGATGCTCCGCGACCCTTGATAGTCGGCAAAGAAAAATACTTTGTCTTTTTTGACCGGGCCGCCGAAGATGCCGCCGAATTGATTCTGGATGAACTTGCCGATAGAAGGCGCGAAGAAGTCGCGGCTGTTGAACGCGGTATTGCGGTTGAACTCGAAAAGATCACCGTGGTATTGGTTGGTGCCGGATTTGGTGACGACGTTAATCTGGCCACCGCTGTAATTGCCGTACTCGGCGTCGAAGTTGTTCGTGATGATGCGGAATTCTTCGATCGAATCCAGGTTGGGAATGACGGCGGTGCCGTTATTCTTTCCCTCGTTGACGTTGGCGCCGTTGATCATGAAACCGTTCGCGGCTTCGCGCTGTCCGTTGATCGATTGATTGCCGGAGTTCAGATCGGGGCTTCCCGAAACGGTGCGGTCGTTAAGGCCCGCGGCCTGACTAGCGTACGCGCTGGGTACCACTCCCGGCTGGAGAGCCAGCAAGTTTGTGAAATCGCGACCATCAAGCGGAACCGTCGTCATTTTCTGGCTGTTGATGACCTCACCCATCTGGGTGCTCTGGGTTTCGACGTGAACAGCTTCGCTCGTCACCAGGACTTTTTCGGAGACTTCTCCGATGGCGAGCTTTACGTCGACGCGGATGGCGGCGTTAGCGTCGACGTGAATGGCGCTCTGGCGATAAGTTTTGAATCCGGTTTGCTGCACTTCGACATCGTAATCGCCGACGGCGAGATCCGGGAAACTGTAGAACCCCTTTTCATCGGTCTTAATGGTGAAATTGGTGCCGGTTTGCGTATTCGTGGCGATGACGGTAGCGTTCGGAATTACGGAACCGCTTGGGTCGGTTACGATTCCGGAGATGCTTCCGCTGATGCCCGCCCAGGCGAGTCCTGTCGCAAGGAAAAAGAACACGAGCAGCCACGGAAGAACTCTCTGGTTTATGCGCATCGTCATGACCCCCTCGTAGAAACTCCGCCGTTCAACGGCTGCCGTCGCTCGCGGCAACGGTTATTGCACTTTCACCTGATGAAAATCGCAGTGAAAGAAGTGGAATTTATGCGCCCGATGGGAAGTGGTCTTACTCCATCATAACGGGGCGTGTCAACTTTTTTCCTTGATTCCTGAAATCATCGCGGTGATAAAGTTCGACGAATTTGACACAAACAGGAGAATGCCAATGCCCAAATCCTATCGCCCGCACGTCGCCGGGCAAATTAGCTTCCTCGTGGGGGCCATCGGCTTGCTGTCAGCGGCATTGTTGGTTCAAACGCATCTGTGGGCAGCGCGGTCGTCTTTCAAGGCATCGCCTCCGGCAGACGCCACAACTCTGCTGGAGGGTTATCGACACGTGGAGGTGGCCTCAGCGTCCGATGCTCTGGAAAAAGTCGTGGGAAAGCGCGGCTACATGTCGCATCGCATGCGACCAATCTTTCCGTCCAAATTCGCGGGATTTGCCCTCACCGTACAGCTCAAGAAAGAGGAGAATCAGGATCCTGACGCCCTCAAGGGTATGCTGGCGGCGATCGACCAGGGAGCTCCGAATTCCGTGTATGTAATGGTGGTTGAAGACGGAATCGATATCGCGGGGATTGGCGGATTGATGGGCACTGCTATGTCCGCGCGGGATTTTTCGGGCGCGATAATCGCTGGCGGCGTTCGCGACGTTGCGTACCTGCAAAAGATCGGCTTTCCGGTTTTTGCGTTGGGGATCGTGCCATCCACTTCCGTAAACCACTACCGCTTCGCGGGAGTGAATGTGCCGGTGGTTTGCGACGGCGTCCCGGTGAATGCCGGTGACATTGTTGCGGCGGATGCTGATGGGGTTGTGGTGATCCCTCGTGCTTCGGCCGCCGAAGTCCTGACCGCGGCGCAAGATATGGACTTCAAGGAGCATTCAATGTACGGCTATATCGAGAAGCTCAAGTCGATCGAGGAAGCCGTAAAGAAATTTGGGCGTCTCTGAATCATTTGGAAGCCTGGCTAAAACCTCCGGTCGTCCAAATAGTTCTTGAAACTTGGCGGAATCTTGTGTATCAGCATCTCTCACCAGATGGTGGCAACTTTCATTTCTGCTTCAGTGGCGTGAGCGCGCTCGCGGAGGCTCCGTGACGAATACCGAGAAACGCAGCTATAACATCACCGCTTTACAGCGCGGTCTGAAGCTGCTGAGTTTGTTTGCCGGGCCCGACATCACCTACAGCGCGACTCAACTCGGAAAGGTCTCGGGACTACCCGCGAGCACGCTGCACCGTTTCCTTAGGAATCTCCAGTCCGCGGATTTCCTGTCGGTCGACGAGGCGGGGAATTACCACCTGGGGATGGCTTGCGTATCGCTGGGGCAGGCCGCCATCGGGCAACTCGACGTTCGGCGATTGAGTCTGCCGCATTTGCAAGAGCTGAACCATCGCACTCGAGAGACGGTTCATTTGACCGTACGCATCGGATTGTCTGCGGTGTATGTCGAGAAACTTGATTCGCCCGAGCCGCTTCGTATTCACTCACGCATCGGGGCGATGGTCCCTCTTTACTGCAGCGCTGTGGGAAAAGTGCTGTTGGCGTATTTGCCGGAGGCGGAGCAGGCAAAACTTTTCGATCAGCTTGAAATTAAGCGCTTCACCGCAAATACCGTCGGGAATCTTCAGGAGTTGCAGACTGAACTGCGAAAAGTTCGGAAAACAGGATACGCCTGCGATCTGGAAGAGCACGAGATCCACATCCGTTGCATTGCCGCGCCGATTTGGGACCACGGCGGAAACGTGAATGCGAGCTTGAGCATCACGGGGCCCGCTTTTCGGATGTCGCTGGCGCGATTGCGGCAATTGGCTCCGTTGATGCAGGAGGTTGGATTGAAGATTTCGCGCGAACTCGGATACGCCGACCGCAGCAAATTGAGTGAGGTGATTTCTTTGAAAACGAAAGCTACCGGCAATCCTGACGCGAGCCGCAAGCAGCTAATCAAGCAAGCACGGAAGCGGCGAGCGGCGGCAATTTAAAAATGCGCCATGCAGTATCTTCGAAGCGAACAAGGATTGTGACATTGCTTGCATTGGTTTCGAGCGTCGGTCTGATGCCGCCGTTGGCGCGGGCCGACTCGCCTGCTGCCGTGCGCGGGGTCTGCAAGGTTGAGCCAACGTTGTTCGAGGGATGGAAAGCTGAAAAGATCACGAACGAATGGGTGGAGTTGATTATCGTGCCGCAGCTTGGTGGGCGGCTCATGCAGGTCACGTTTGGTGGGCATCCCTACTTATTCGTGAATCGCGAATTGGCGGGGAGATACTTTCCGCCGCCGGAGGGCGCGGCGAAAGGCAAATGGTTCAATTACGGTGGCGACAAGATTTGGCCGATGCCGGAAGGTTCGCAGGACGATCAGCATTGGCCGGGGCCGATTTCCGATGCTCTTGATGACGGCGAATATGCGTTCAGCGTTCTGTCTCAGGGAATGCGGTGCACGGTGCGTCTCGCCGGGCCCCCCGACCAACGCACCGGGTTGCAATACACGCGGGAGATCGGCATTGACAGCGAATCACCTGAGATTACCTTCCGCGCGACGATGAAGAATGCGTCGACACATCCGATTCGGTGGTCGGTGCAATCGGTTACGCAATATGACACCGCCGATGCCGCGAAGCCTGACAGGTACAATCGCGATTTTTGGGCGTTCACTCCGGCGAATCCGCAGAGTTCTTATCTCGATGGCTATCACGTTCGCTCTGGGCTTGCGGAAGATCCTTCTTACTCTGTGAAAGACAGATTGTTCAAACTGCGCTGGCTTTATTTACAGGGAGAGGTTTGGGTTGACTCGCCTGGCAGTTGGCTCGCTGTTGTGGATGGTTCGACTCATTTCGCGATGGTGGAACGATTTCATTTTCAAAGCGGAGCGGAGTACCCGGGCAAAGCCAGTGTGATCTTTTACAAGAACGGTCCGTCTGTTGATGTGAACGATCAAGGATCGCCGGTGATTCGAACGAGTCCCGACGACGCTCCGTTTTACATGGAAGCAGAATTGAACAGTCCCATGATGGACCTCAAGCCTGGTGAATCGTACACGTTCAGCAGCGAATGGTTTCCAACGCGGATGGGATCGAATTTCAAAACTGCAACCGAGGCGGGTGTGATCGGGGAGCCGCTCGCGGTTTCAGAACCGTCCGCAAACGGGGGGATGTTGATGCTTACTGGATCTTTCGGCGTCTTCTTTGCCGGAAGGCTCGTGGCATGCCTCTACGACGATGGAGGGAGCGAAGTCGCTAGGGTCCCGATCGAGTCCGTGATTCCTACAGACCCGGTGAAGTTGGAGCAGGCGATCAAGATTTCCCCCGCGACGACAGCAATTTCCGTTCACCTGATCGACCGGAGCGGAGTCGATCGAGGCTCGCTCGGTGCGATTCGAGTCGGTCGTGAACGTGGGGGACTGTAGCAGATGCTCACCCCGACGCGAGCTTTGCCGATCGCGTTGCTTTGCGTCGCCGCAGCGGTGTCGGTTTCGGCACAGGAAAAGGCCGATTCAGCTGTTTTGAACGTCATCGACGTACGTTCGGATGAATTGGCCGCTCAGCCTTCCGGCGCGAACTGGTTCTCTTACAACGGCGATTATACGGGGAGGCGCTACGTTGGCCTCGACCAGATCAATGCCGGCAATGTAGCGCAACTCCGCGCGCAATGGGTATTTCACGCGCCGCGCCCCGGCGAGCTTGAGGTTACTCCTGTGGTCGTAAACGGAATCATGTTTGTCACAGCTGCCAACGACGCGTTCGCCCTCGACGCTCGAACGGGGCGAATCATTTGGCATTATTCGCGGCCCGTTTCCGAGGGGCTGATCGATGATGCGTCGCAGCACCACAACCGCGGTGTGGCCGTATGGCATTCGCGAGTTTTCCTCGAAACGGACAACGCTCACCTGCTTTGCCTCGACGCGCGATCCGGCCATTTAATTTGGGATGTGCCGTACACCGATGGAAACAAGAATTATGGCGCCACGAGCGCGCCGCTGGTGGTGAAGGACAAAGTTCTGGTGGGAACTTCTGGCGGCGACGACGGTGTGCGCGGATTTCTCGCAGCATTCGATGCGCAAACCGGAAAACTCGCGTGGCGCCTCTGGACGATACCTGGCCCCGGTGAACCGGGCTCGTCGAGCTGGCCCGGCGAACTTTACAAACACGGCGGGGGCACCACATGGATGCCGGGGACGTACGATCCAGAGCTCGACACAGTTTATTGGGGAACGAGCAATCCCTCTCCGGATTTTGACGGCACCGTGCGCCCCGGCGATGACCTTTACACCGATTGCGTGCTGGCCATCGATCCCGATAACGGAAAGTTGAAATGGCATTTTCAATTCACGCCGCACGATTTGTTTGACTACGACGCCACGGAGACTCCGGTGCTGCTGAATGCCGAGTACAAAGGCGAGGCACGCAAGCTTCTGGTGGAGGCGAATCGAAACGGGTATCTCTACGTTCTGGACCGGGCAAGCGGGGCGTTCCTTGCCGCGACTCCATTTGCTGAAAAAATAAACTGGGCCAGCGGAATCGACGCGCAAGGCCGGCCGATACGGACTGACGTGCAACCGACGCCCGGCGGAACGCTCGTTTGCCCCGGCTTCGAAGGAGCGACGAATTGGTATTCGCCCTCCTACAACCCGGAAACACATATTTTTTATTTCATGGCGCTCGAACAGTGCGGAATATTTTTTACGAAAGCCGAAAAATTCACCGAAGGACGGACTTACTACGCGACCGGCGTGAAGCACGCGCCGAATAAGAAGAGTCAGAAAATCCTGCTCGCATATGACTTGTCATCTGGTGAATTCGCGTGGCGTTATCCACAAGTGGGCGCCAGCCAATCATCCGGCGGAACGATGACGACCGCCGGGGGCATCGTTTTTTTTGGGGATGACGCTGAATCGTTCGAAGGTCTCGACGCGAAGTCCGGCGCGCCGCTCTGGCATTTCCACACAGGCCAGAACATGCACGCCTCGCCGATGAGTTACGCGGTGCGCGGAAAGCAGTACGTCGCGGTGGCATCGGGAGATGACGTTTTCACATTTGCGCTGCCCTAGGGCACCAGGTTTTTGCACGCATTCACATAGAGAGGAGAAATCAATGAATTCGAATCTTTCAACGCGGAGAGGTTTCGCGACACGTTTGGCTTCATTTGCTTCGGGGTTTGGGATCGCGGGGTTACTCGGGTCGGTTACTTCGCACGCGCAAGAAGCAGGAACAGTTCAGAAGCTCGATTACGACGGGAAAGCCGCCGAAGGGACGCAGATGATTACGCCGCTGGTGGTTCATCGCGGTGTGATCTATATCGCTGGTCAAGGCGCGCACTCCCACAACAAAGAAGATTTCGCGATGGACATCGAAATCCACACGACGAAAGTGATGGAGAGCGTGAAAACGCTGGTGCAGGCCGGCGGCGGGAGCATGGACAGCATTTTGCAGCTCACCGTTTTTCTGGCGAAGATTGACGATTACGATGGCATGAACAAAGTTTTCAAAACGTATTTCCCGCACGGCGGACCCGCGCGGACGACGGTTGCCGTTGCGGCGTTGCCGGGGAACTCACTGGTCGAAATAAACTGCATCGCAGCCGTAAGCCGCAAGTAAGAAAGAGGAAGGTGCGTGATGGGAACCATTTGGCATCGCCGGACATTTCTAGGCGGACTTGGCGCGCTGGCGGGATCGGCATTCACATCGCTGAAAGTGTTCGCGTGGCCGGGTCAGGCCGTGTCTAAAGTCGCGGGCTTCGGAGAATCTGGGAACGTCTACGAGGAGCTGGGCGTAACGACAGTCATCAACGGGCAGGGAACGATGACTACGCTCGGGGGATCGTTAATTCGCCCTGAAGTGGAAGCCGTGATGGCCCAGGCGACCAAGCACTTCGTCAGCATCCCGCAACTGGAAGCAGCCGCCGGAAAGAAAATCGCCGAGATGCTGAAGCTGCCGGAGGGTTACACGGCGCTCGTCACCTCGGGTGCGGCAGGTGCGATGCAGTCGGGACTCGCGGGCGTTCTCACCGGAAAAAGCGAGCAATTTATTCAACAACTGCCGGATCTTACTGGGATGAAATCCGAAGTGATCATTCAGAAGTCGCACCGCAATCCCTTCGATCATCAGCTGCGCGCGACCGGAGTGAGGTTGATTGAAATTGAAACGCGCGACGAACTGCAGAAGGCGATCAACCAACGCACGGCCATGATGCACTTCACGAATTTCGCGAACGCGGCAGGGCAAATTAAAGTGGACGAGTGGCCAAAGATTGCCGCGCAAAATCACATTCCTTGTTTTATCGATGCGGCAGCGGACGCTCCGCCCGTTTCTCATCTTTGGGACTACACGCGCATGGGCTACGACCTCGTGGCTTTCAGCGGCGGAAAGGCCCTGCGCGGGCCGCAGTGCGCAGGCCTGCTGCTCGGGAAGAAGGAATTGATCGAATGCGCTCTGCTTAACAACAGTCCGTACGAAGACACACTGGGACGCGGCCAAAAAGTCGGCAAGGAAGAAATCGTCGGAATGGTGAAAGCCGTGGAGCTTTACCTGAACGAAGACCACGACTCGCTTACGCAGGAATGGTGGAAGAGGCTCGATGTGATTTCTCAGCAGATCACGCGGGTGGAGGGAGTGACGACGGCGTACTTCGTGCCGGATATCGCGAATCACGTCCCGCATATGCAGATCAACTGGGATCCGCGCCGCATTTCGCTCGCGCCGCGGACCGCAT
>Ga0073928_10007316_pt1 | contig 14381 bp, 11 predicted proteins | sample PaiPotPPA55metaG_FD_76969 | JGI IMG/M metagenome (GOLD analysis project Ga0073928, IMG submission 76969) | Iron sulfur acid spring bacterial and archeal communities from Banff, Canada, to study Microbial Dark Matter (Phase II) - Paint Pots PPA... ... | reverse complement strand
TATTCTGCGGGCCTGACGCCTTTACTTTGAAAAGAACGCGGCGTGCTCAATGTGGATGGGGCGCGTTTATATGTTGCAAGGGCAACATCCACGCCGAAGGGACTCCATAGCCGTGCTCGTGGAACCCCGCTAGAAGGGCCGTTGCACCGCCGCGCAAGGGCCGCTGGCCTTACGAATCCCGCCCAAAGTGAATGCCCACTTTGGAATCCCGCACCCCAGGGACGTGCCGTCCTTGGCACCCTTGCCCAACGGTGCACCGATTGGATGCCGCCAAAGGAACCGCTCTGGGCAATCTACCAGAATCTCCACCAAGCTTTTTTTGCCGGAGCGGGTTCCGGTTCTCTGCGAGAACTAGCTTTGGGCAAGGGTGGTTTAGCAACTATTTCAAATGCCTTGATTATGCCAACCATCATATCATCCTTGCTCACATTATCTTGCAATAGGTCCAAGGCTTTCATTAGTAAATTATTAAACGCACCCTTCGTTAGCAGGCAATGAGTTTCCGCCACATCCTGAAACAAAGCCGGGAGTTGGGAAACAACAAGCTGTTTACCCCCTATACTCAACTTGGAATTTGCTCCTTCCTTCACACAAATTCTTGCACAGTATGCAGATGCCATAGCGAGAATATCTCCATCAGACGCAGTCGTTGATCCCGGAACCTTGGATTTGAACCGTCCAAGTTCTTCCAAGCACTGATTGCAAAGTTTCCAGTCATCCGACGAATTCATGTTTACGACCGTAGCCCAATGGGACGCGACCGACACGCCAAGCATATCGCATTGCGGCCTCCAAGAGGCTGGTAATCTGGAGGGAACGTAACCCGATTTGGTCGCCACCCCAAGCAGGGCTGGCTCGACGATCTTGATAGTCCCTACGTCAACAGTGTCGCCACATACGTCACATTGGCTGCTACCTTGCATAACTCTGCTGAGGGCTCCCTGTAGAGCGGTGGGGGCAGTCGCTTCGCTTGGCTTCTTGTCAGTGACGCACCAACCAGTCAGGTGACCGCAGTTGGGACACTCGGAAAAAACAGATCCTTTTTCAAAATAACGGATTGTCCGTCCTTCTATCTTTTCGGAAGACGCTCCGCCAGAGCTTGAGATGGCAGCAAACAGACCTGATAATGCTGACGCGACAATACAGTTTGTGCATCCGTAATTGCCCGACTCCGGGACTTTTTCGCCTGCTGGTATATTCATGCGATTGATAGTTTGGTTGTCTGTAGCTGTTGTGCGCTCAATGCCCGGATGCAATCTTGTTGAAATGGCTATGTGGAGTCACAATCGCCAAGAGCAGCGTTCCCATCAAGATGCGCCGTTTGGCCGAGAGAATGATACGCGATTCTGCGGATTGACACATTTATGGGACCCTTTCAGGTTTCCTTGGACTTGGCTTTCTCCGCGACTGCGACAATCCCGTCCAGTTTGGCTGCGACTTCGGGGTCAAGCTGGTCCTTGGGCACGAGACTGGCCAAGACATGATAATCCGTCTTCCTGAGGAGATTGGGCAGTTGCAGCTTGTCGAAGAATAATTGGAACAGAGGATTAAGAAAATCGTCACTGGCTTTGAGATCGGCAGACCAAGGTTCGATTCGGCGGAGCGTGCGGAGGGCGTTCCCAATTTCCTGGATACATTCGCGCATGATTTGCTCACGGTGCCGGGCTTCCGCGCGGCCAAACAAATCGTCCGGTTGATCGTGGCGGGCGTAGGCCAGGAGAACGGATTCCATGCAGAGATAGTTTTCGATTTCGCGCTTCTGCCACATGGTTTCCGTCAGCGGTTTGCCGGTGTCGAGCGGTTTCTCGATTCGGTCGAATAAAGCGAAGCCAACCAGGTCCGGCTTTGCTTCGCGAATCCCGTAGAAGTGTTCCCGGGCGCGGGCCGGAAGATTGGTGGTTAGATAATGGACGAAAGGCCGCTCAAGCACCCGTGCTGCGGGATGGTCCAAGGTGCGGGCGAATGCCTGGAGAATCGCAAGGTCGGTCGAACCTTCGAGATAGAGCGCCCAGCCCTTGAGTTCGGCCTGGTAATATTGGTCGAAGCCGATGTCCGTGAGCGCCTTGAGGACCTGGTGGCCACGGTCGTCAATGCGGTGGGGCGAGCCGACGAACGCGATGACCACATCGCGGTTGGCCGCCTCGTTGAGGACGACTTCGGAATGGCTTGCTGCGATGATCTGCGAACCCTGCCTCGCAGCAACTTCGGTGAGGAGTTGGTAAATCTGGCGCTGCCGAAGGACTTCGAGATGAGCGTCAGGCTCGTCCAGCAAGAGAACAGTTTTCGGGTTGGCATGAAGATGCGCGAGCAGAAGCAGAGTCTGCTGCAAGCCGCGACCGGCCGAGGAAAGGTCGAGGAGGCAACCTTCCTGATCCTGGTAGGCCATGGTGATTTCCCCGCGCTCCTTGATGAATTCAGGCGGCCGCAGTTCGGCGCCGAACAAAGATTTGATGCAATCGGAAATTTCCTGCCATCCCGTGTTTGGTGGCGGCTGCTCGTGGATTTGATGACACAGATTGCGCAGCACTTGCGCCGTTTGGCCTTCGCCAAGAAGAACATTGATTCGTCCTGCCTCCCATTTTGGCTCCGTTGCGGCAAGCCCGGACATTGGGGGAAGGAAGGCAACGAGGGTCTCGGCTGCTACTTGCGGTACCGCCATCCTTTCCGGTTGTTTGCCATCGCCAAGCCGCAATGGACGGCAATAGAAAGATTCTTCGTTGGCGTAGTCAAACTCCAAACCGCAACTCCAGGTTTTCCCCTCATGCACACCATCCACGATGATGTCTATTCGGATGTTCTGTGTATGAGTCTTGCCGTTGGCCTTCTTGATGTCGCGGACATGGAGATTCCGCCAAAGCAGATTTGCGCTTGGCACCGGAATGGAAACCAGATCCCTTCGATTGATCGTAACGCCGGGCCGTTGCGTCGGCGCGATCTTGCCTTTGTACTCTTCGTGCCACTTGCGGAGGCCGACGTTCCAGAGCGCAAGCGCTTGCAAAGCCGTCGTCTTGCCGGAGTTATTTTGGCCGATAAATACAACGGCCTGCCCCAGTTCGATATCCGCGTCAGGGAAACGCTTAAAATTCTTGATTCGCAAACGTGTCAGCATGGCGGGGGAAAGCTAGATCGTTTTCTGACGCCGGACAGTTCGAATTTCGCTTTATCAGTGGTCGGTCTCCACAGCACATACAAAGAGAACGGTGTGTGCTCAGTCAACCAGAAATTCAAAGCTCTATTGCCGCCGGACCGATTCGGACGGGCTGCGCAGCAAATCGACGGCCCGCAGCAGTTGTTTGTCCTGGCTGGCCTGGAGTTGCGCGGCGGTCATGTCGCGTTCGTTGGAGGGCAGGAGCGGGTCGGCTTCATCGGGCAGGGGCACGATTTCTTGCGGTTGGAGGCCTTTGTGCCAGAAAGATTCGCCGTTCGGCGTCAGCCATTCTTCGATGGCGAGCAGCAAAGCCGAACCGTCCGAAAGGCGGAACTGGCCGAGAACCGTCCCCGTGCCGAAGGTCTTCTCGCCCACGAGGGTGGCCCGGTGATTGTCGCGCAGGGCGCCGGCGACAATCTCGGCGGCGCTGGCCGAGCCGCTGTTGATGAGCACGACCAGCGGCAGGTCCGGGCAGACGGCGCCTTTCTCGGCTTCGAGCGGTTTGACGCGCCCTTTCGAGTCTTTGACCAGCAAAACGTTTCCGCTGGGCAAAAACTGGCTCGCCACGCTTACCGCTTCGTCGAGGAAACCGCCGGGGTTGTTGCGCAGATCGAGGATGATCCCTTTCGCGCCTTTCTGTCGCAGCTCCGCCAGCGCCTTCTTCAAATCCCGGGCCGCGCCGGCATCGAACCCGGCGAGACGGAGGTGCGCGGCGGTGGTGCCCGGAAGCAATTGCCAGGTCACCTCGCGCACCTTGATGTCGGCCCGCACGAGAGTCAGCCGCCGCGTGTGGCCGCTGTGCGGATCGCGAATGGTCAAATTGACCGGCGTGCCGGTGGGACCGGTGATTTTCTCGACGACTTTATCCAGCGGCCAATCGGTGATGTCTTCGTCGAATACTTTGACGATGATATCCCCGGCGCGCACGCCGGCTTTTTGCGCGGGAGAACCATCGAACGGCGCGACGACGACAGGGCGGCCCTCCTTCTCCTGGATTTCGACGCCGATGCCCTTGAATTCCCCGCGCTCGCTGTTCTTGAGATTTCGCACCATCTCCGGCGTCAGGAAGGTGCTGTGCTCGGTGTCGCCCAAAGCCTCCACCATCCCGCTGATGGCGCCGTAGGTCAGTTCCGAAGGTTTCAGCGCCGCGCGATCGACGTATTCCTTGTCCATGAGGTTCCAGGCTTCGGCCATCAAGGCAAAGTCCGGGCCTTTTTTCCTGGCGACCGTGCAGCCCATGGACGCCATCCAGCCCAGACCCGCGCCCAGGCTCAGCGCCAGGAGGATGCGGTTCGCGGAACGCCAGCGCAGAAAAAGCGGAACCGCCCTGCGATGAGAAAGTTCGATGCGGTGGACGCATTTTGGCTCTGCCGCCGACTCCCTCTCCCCGCCCGAGCGAGGCGAGGACAGGGGTGAGGGGAACGGAGCTCGAAAATCAACGGCCTCCTCACCCCGGCCCTCAGATGGAACAACAGAAGTGCTGCCCGCTGGGCGGACTCCTCCTTCTGAGGAGGAGAGGGAGGAAATGGCGGCAGTGTCGGGCTGCGCTGCATTGTGGTTTCGGTAGTCCTCCTGACTGTGCGCCTCGCGACTCATTCGATATAGACCTTTGTTCGTTACTGGACATTCGTCGTTTTGCGATGCTCATTCAAGTTCGAATTCAAAAGGCACGCACCGGAGCAGGGGTGGGGACGGCCCGTCCCCGTTCGTTTGGTTGTGGGCACATACAAGGGAAGCCGTAGGATAGAGTACACAAACGGACCCCTCACCCCGACCCTCTCCCCTTCAGAAGGGGAGAGGGGGAAGCACCGCCAGGTCTCAAGTGTAAGCCATGTTGCGGACTCCCCAGTAAGCTGGGGACGAGCCGTCCCCGCCCCTATTCTCGAATCGGAGCAGGACTTTCCCGGAGGGTTGCCCGCTTTGTCATTCGAAATTCCCGGACTTGGCATTCGTGCGGAATTGGGCAATGTTGGGCGCGGCAATGGATTACGTTCCCATAGGCATACCGTTCTATCTGGCGTTCTGGTTTTTGTTCGCCCTGGTGGTCGCCATGATCGAGATCGGCGTGCTGCAGTTCGTCTTCCAAAGCATGGGGGTCAGCCGGCGATACATGTTCGCGTTGCTGATTTTTACCCTGCTGGGCAGCTACATCAACATTCCCGTGGCGCGATTGGCGTCCGAGCCGATGCGCACGGGCCAGATCGTCGATTACTTCGGTGTGCAATACGTAGTTCCCATCATCGTCAATTCTCCGGGCACGATTGTGGCGGTCAATGTCGGCGGCGCGGTCATTCCGTTTTTTCTGTCAATTTACCTCATTGTGAAGCACCGGCTGTTCGTTGAAGGGCCGGTGGCCGTGGCCATCGTGACCGTGGTGGTACACCTGATGGCGCACCCCGTGCCTGGGGTGGGCATTGCGGTGCCCATTTTCATTCCGCCTTTGATCACCGCGTTGGTGGCGGTGTCGCTCTCGCGCCGGCGCGCCGCCCCACTGGCGTATGTCGCGGGGAGCCTGGGCACGTTGATTGGGGCGGACCTGTTGAACCTAAACAAGATTCGCGGCCTGGGCGCGCCGATGGCGTCTATCGGTGGCGCCGGGAAATTCGACGGCATCTTCCTCACGGGAATCGTGGCGGTGCTGATCGCGGGCATCCTCGGCACCCGGCGCGCCGCACATGGGTGATGGGAAAAGGAATCGTTACGAATTTCCCAAGGCCTCGTCCAGACGATGCCACAAGTCTTCGGGGTCTTCTAGGCCGACCGAAAGGCGAATCAAGTAGCGCGACACGCCGCACGTTTCCGCCCAATCCAATTCGGCGTAGTGCGCGAGCAAAGTGAAAGGGCAGGCGAGCGTGAACACCGCGCCGAGGCTCGGGCCTTTGCTCACGGCCAGGCGATCGTAAATAATCGGCGCCCGGACGGCGGCGTTCCGCGGCACGAAACTGAGGAGCGCGCCCCAGCCGCCGCCGGCGCGTCGAACGGCCTCGTAGGCCTCGCTCGTTTCCCACTTGGGATACCAGACCCGCTCGATGGCCGGATGACGCCGCAACCGTTCGGCGATGAACAGGCCGTTCTCGTTATGCTGTTTCATCCGTTCCGGGAAGTTGCGCGCCTGCGCGTCCAGCACCGCCGCATCTTCCGCCCAAAGAAGTTCCTCGTGTTGCGCGGCCACAATCGGTTTGAGATCGTGGTAATACGGCGACTTCGGATTGCAAATGAGCGCCCCGCCCATCGCGTCGCAAGTGCCGAGGATGAACTTGGTCAGACTCGTCGCGATCAAGTCCGCGTGATTGCCGAGGTCCACATTGACGGGTGTTGCGACCACATCATCCACTACGAGCGGCACGCGGTATTCGCGGAGGACGGGAGTGAGCTTGCGCAGGTCGGGCATGCCGAGCAAGGGATTGCCGGGAACCTCGCAGAAGCAGCCCGCCAGTGGCTGTCGCTCCAACAGGTTTCGTAACTCAACATCAACACTCTCGAGGCGATGAAGCAAGATTCCGCCCTGGCCCAATTTTTGTTGCAGCTTCAATGTGTCCACGTACGGAAAACCCAGTTGCACGGCGGGCTTGCCCGGCGCGCGCTGATTGACGGCGCGAAGGGCGGCGAAAATGGCGGCCATTCCTGTCGGCGCGAGAAACACATCATCCTCGGCGCAGTCGTAGAAGCCGGCAAGCTGGCGGATCAAAGAGCGGCGCACGCCGCCGGAGTCGGTTCCATTGCGGCCACCCGCGAGGTACGTCTCGGCTTGCCGCGTCGAAACGATCAGGCCAGTATGTTGCCAGAAAGCTCGGAGCGCGGTTCCTCCGGCTGCGCTGGTGGCCACGCCGTGAAGACCCCTTTGGGCAACGAGTTCGGCCGTCTCGCCGCTCTCGCGGCGAATGAATTCCGCGCACATCCTGGCCGCGCTCGCCGAGGGAAACGGCAGGCAAGGCCGGCCATCGCCGAGTTGCCGTGCCACTTCCTGCACCAAGGCATGGATCACGAAGCGCGGGTAACCGCTCGACAAACGCGCGAGGACCTCCGGCTTTTTCTCCTCGTAACCGACGACGTCCTGCCAGCGCGGCAGCGCCACCGACACCGCGTGCGTGGAAGCCGGGATCGCATGTCCCAGATCCTCCGCCTTCCAAACCGGCCTCTGTAGCGACTCGTATGTCTTCACGAAAATCCCTTGCGACTCAGGCAGCAATATTTTTCGACGCCGCGTCCCCGGTGGACGGTGCGGGTGCCGAAGCCGATATTGTCGCCTTTTTTCGCCATTCTGCCAGCGAACAGACTAAGCCGATAAACGCCGCGAGCCAAATCTATTTCTGACCGCAATCCCGGTCGGAAAGCTTCTCTTCCATCTATCCATGATCCATCGTCCTCATGCTTCCTGACTTAAGCAGACTCGAGCAAAACTTCGCAAACCAAGCTGCGCCAAGGCTCAGCGCCGATTTCCCTGTTGGTCGGGCGAGTCACTCGCGGCTTGAGGCGGATTCCGATACCGCAGCCGCGCGCGGGTCATGCGTTCGCGCAGGCCGCCCTGTTCGAGGAAATCTTTCTCGAGCCGGAGAAGTTGTTTGTCGATTAAGTAATTAGCCTGGTGAACGAGGCAAAGGGCGATATTCGCCACGACTTCGGGTGGGCGTGTCTCGACAAATTCGCGATAGTCCTCGTAGGTCTGCGGCGTCTTGCGGCCCAGCCGGCGGACATATTGAGCTTCTTTGGAGTCCTTATTCCAGATGGGGAGGTCCCGCGCTCGGAGGTAATCCATGTAATCATCCAGTAATTCCTCCAAGCTGGCGCGGGCAACATTGGTCAGCTTGATCTCCGTTTCCTTCAAAGTAATTCCGGCTTTGCTGCCTACGAGGAGATTCTTTTTACCGGAGCGAGCAGACTGGATCATCTGGTCAATCGTCCGGTCGCTCTTCGAGAGGAACTTATGCGCAAAACGGAAAGTGATGTCATAAATAATCTCCGCTTTTTGGAAGGAGAGAAGCGTCTTGTAATCACCCCGGGGAGCAAGCAAGCGCTCAGACGCGTGGGAGGGATAGGAATTATGAGAATCATGGGACGTCTGTTTCCCATTTCTCGCATTCTTCGCAGTATTCCCATCTTTTTTCACCGCGGCGCCGGGTCGCAAGGTTTGCTCTGGCCGAAAGCGGAGTATCGTCGAGACGCGCCGGCATAGAAAGCGCAAATCGCTTCTCGAAAAAGCGTGGGTACGTGCGCGTTTTCGGGAGCTTTCGTGTCGGGCCGCGCGTTCCGCCCCGCGCATCAAGCCCTGCGTGCGGCGCGCCGATACACCTCCAGGGTTTCGGAGGCGGTGCGGGACCAATCGAATTTGCTGGCCCGGGCCAGCCCGGCGGCGCGCAAGCGATTTCTCAGGGCGCCGTCGGTCGCGAGACTTTCGAGGTGCCGCGTGATCGCCGGTACGTCGTCGGCGTCGATCAGCGCCGCGGCGTCGCCAACGACTTCGCCGAGCGAACCGCGTGTCGAGGAGATGACCGGGCAGCCGCAAGCCATGGCTTCGAGAGGCGGAAGACCGAATCCTTCGTACAACGACGGATAAACAAACACTTCCGCCACGCGATACAAATCAGGCAATTGATTGTCGGGCACAAAGCCCAGACAACGAATGTCGGCGGCGCAAGGCGATTGCCGAATGGCGGCGTGAATGACCTCGGCCCCATGCCAATCACTGCCCCCAAGAACGAGTTGCCAGTCGGAGCGCGTGGCGGCTTTGAAGGCTTCGAAGGCGGCAATCAGCCGCAGATGATTCTTGCCCGGATGCTCGAGGCGCGCGACGTAAAGAAAAAATGGCCGCTGCAAATTCCACTGTTTTGTCACTGTCACGCTGGCCAGGGCCCGATCGCCCGGAAAAAAACGATCGTGATCCAGCCCATTGGAAATCGCGGTGACTCGCCCGGGCGGCAGCCGGAAAAAACCGGCGATATCGCGCGCCGTATTCTCGCTGACGGCAATGACCGCGTCCTGCCGCCGCGCGAGGCGCGGCACGACGAGGCGGCCGTAGAGCATGCGCTTCCAATCATATTTTTTGGCCACCCGAAAGGGGGCGAGGTCGTGGATGGTGGCGACGAGCGGGCAGGGCCGGGACCAGAGCAGGCGCCGGTAGCTCGGCACGTGCAGCACGTCGAGGCGATGGCGCCGCGCCAGCGCGGGCAGCCGGGATTGATGCCACATGATGTTTTTGATGGGCGGACGAAACCTCTCGGGCACGGGGGCGAATTGAACATTGCCGTCGGCAAAATCAAACAACGGCATGTCCTCTTCGAGCACGAAAAGGGTGAGCTGATGGCGATCCGCGAGCGCCAAGGGAAGCAGCGCGCGCAGCAGCGCAAAGACGTATTGCGCAACGCCGGTTTGGCCGCGTTGGATCAATGAGGTGGAAAGCCCAATGCGCATTCGAGATCAATTATAAGACGCCGAACTCAGCGGTTCTTGCATACTCTCCGGTCATGCGCGGCTCCGTTCAGCAGGTATGCTTCGAGCCGGGAGTGGCGCAGCACATTGCGCACGGCCGGCCGGACCCCGACGAGGGAGAGCCTCGTTCCGCGGCGTTGCGCCAGTTTTTTGGCCCGCAACAGCAGGCCCAGGCCGGAGCTGTCGATGAATCGCACATCCGAAAGATCAAAGACCACGTCGCAACTCAAAGCGGCCAGGCGAGGATGGATTGTCTCCCAGACAAGTTCGGCATTGGCTGCGGTGATCTCCCCGTGCCACACCAGAGGCGCCGCGTCGTCCGTTGCGCTCTTGTCGAGCAACCGCACGATTTGTTCGCACGCGCGGTTTTCGACGATTTGGCGCGCCGCTTCGGCGTCGGGCGCCGAAGCGAAGAAATCGTCCAGGTGCATCAGCTTCACGACACGTTGCACCGTCGCGGTGGGCGCCACCAATACCATTTGGCGGCGATGAGACCGGAGCTTCTTTTCCCAACGGATCAGCAGGCCCACGCCCGTGCTGTCGATGAATTCGACGGCGGACATGTCGAGGAACCAGGGCCGCTCCCCGACCGGCGCCGCGTCCGACAGGAGCGGATTGTCATGGACCGCCGCAATGTCAAGCCGCTCGGGCATTTTGATCAAACGCCAAGGCGATTCGGCGCCAGTTGCCGCCGCCAAGCGCTCCTCCCCATCGGGTTTCGCTTTTTCGGAGGCCGCCCGTCGCAAGCGCTGGTGAAACAGAAACCACTGCGCGAGAATGGCCGTGCCGAAGACCCACAAATCTCTTGCGTAACGGCGAAAGAGCCGGCGCGGCTCCTGCGCCAGGCGATAAATCCATTCCGTTCCGGTCCGCTGCATCCACAGCGGCGCGCGTTTCACCCGGCCGGCAAGAAAATCAATCGTCGCGCCGACGCCCACCGCCACCGGGACGCCGAGCGCGCGGTAATGCATGGCAATCCATTTCTCCGCTTTGGGGCAGCCGAAGGAAACGAAGAGCAAATCGGGACGCGCGGCGAGAATGCGCCGCTTGATTTCGTCGTGGTTCATTTCCAGCAGTGCTTCGAAGGGCGGCGAATAATGACCGGCAATGATTAACTCCGGCTGCTCCGCGCGCAATCTCGCCACCGCCTGGGCGGCCGAGGCCGGGGTCGCGCCGAGAAGAAACAGGCGATACTTCTTCCGGGCGGCGACACGAATCAACATGGGGACCAGGTCCGCCCCGGCGACACGTTCCGCCAAGGGATTACCCAGCAGGCGCGAAGCCCACAACAACGGCGTGCCGTCGCAAAGCACAAGGTGCGCGTCGAGCAGAATGCGGCGCAACTCGACATCCGCGCGCGCCTGCGCCAGAAAATCGACGTTGGCCGTCACCAGGTAGTGCGGCTGGCGCGTCTCGATCATTTCCTCGATTGTGGCAACAGCTTCGGCGGCGGTGACGTTGTCGAACGGCACTCCGAGAATGGCAATGGGTGGACGGCGCAGCTTCGAAGAAGCGCCCGAGGGCGGAGGATGGATGGCTTGTGGGAGAGATTGCGGCTCGCCCACGTAAAGTGCTTCAATGTTGATCATAAATTCAAGAAACCGGCCAGCGCCAGCAATCGAGGCGAGGCGTGGTGGAACAATCATCCGCGGAGTCAGGGGCCGCTGGAGGCAGGTCGAGCGCCAACGCTCCTGTGAACCCCAAGACGGGCGACAACTCCCGCAGCCGCCAGCGCGAACTCGAGGAGGGGAGCGGAACGTCGAGCGAATGGGCGATGCCTTCTCCCGTCGCCTTGAGCCAGGCTTCCTTGCGTGTCCAAAAGTCGAAGAAAGCTCCGATCTGACGGTCCTCAGGATGTTGTCGCAGGAGGGCGCACTCGCCCGGCGAAAAAAAGCGGGCCGCCAATTCCTCGGCATCATCCAGTGGTCGAATCCATTCGAGATCCACGCCAACATTGCCGGCGCGGGAGAAGGCGAACAAGGCCAGGTTTTCCGAGTGGGCGACGTTGAATTGCAGGCCAGGGTGCGCGAGGCTGCCAGCTAACTCCGGCTTGCCGTTCGGGCCGTAGGCGAATCGCAGTTCGGCCGGGTCGATTCCCAGGTATCGGCCCAGCATGGCGCGAAGCAGGCCGCGAGCAGCGATGAAGCGGTTGCGGTCGCGTGCGAAGCGAAAGCGCGCGGCGCGCTCGCGTTCATCGGGCGCCAAGGTACCGGCGAATTCGTCCAGTTCCGGCAGCGGGACATCGAGCAACGCGGCCCAAACATGAGTGTCATTGCCTTCGAGGGACCAGCGGCTTGGCGGCGCTGGCCAGCAGATGATTACATGAGATTGAGGCAGGAACTGGCTTTTCCCAATCTCCATCAACAGACTGGCTGGAGAATGAATTCCGTTAACCATACGCGGGCCAAACTTCCTCGTATGCGCGGACGAAGCCGCCCCGGTCGGAGGTGGCGTTCGGCAGCAGCTTTTGCAATCGCAGCGTCACATTCGGTTCGGCCGGGGATTCGCTGTTCCACAGGAGCAGCGCCAGGGCATTGAACAACCGCTCGCGGGGGTAGCGGCCAGCCAGGGAATCGAGAGCGGAGCGGAAACCAAATGCGCGCAGGTTCGACAAGTAATTTCGCCAAAAAGAATTGCCGGGGCACTTCTCGTCGCCGCTGAACGCATAGTCGCGCGCGGACGCAAACGGATAGGCAAGCCGGCGGCTCTCCAACCACAGCCAGATTTTCAAGGCGAGCGCCGAAAGCTCTTGGTGCTCTTGCGCAAATACTGCGGAGGGCCGCGCAACGGGGCGCGGGTGCAGTTTGAATTCGACGCCCGCCGCATGGTATTTGCGGACATCGTCCAGCCAGGGCAACGATTCCGCGCCGGCCAAATGCGCGAGCCGGCGATGACGTTCGCGGCAGCTCCAATGATACTGGCCGAAAGCGGCCAGCACGGCGTCGCCCAGCGCGAGTTGCGCCTTGGCCAGGTTGCGCGCGACGAAATCGGCCTGCGTGGGCGTGAGGAGCGGCTGGCGCAGGAGTTCGCGCGCGAGCAGCAGGCCGCTGCAACGGTTGAAGAGCAATCGCGTCGCCTCGGAAAGCGGAATGCGGCCAGCCTCCAGATGATGTGCCCCGGGCGTGAATGCCGCGCCGTTTGGAGAAACCACGCGGTGTCCTGCCGCCAGGTCGTAACTGAACATCGAAACCGGACTGCGGCGCAGCCGGCGCAGGGAATCGACCTTGAATTCGACGTGCAGGCCTGCTTCCGGCGAGAGGCGCTCGCCCAACTTCACGAGGCTTCGGCGATATTTGCGCTCGTTCCACAGGGGGTTGCCGCGAACGAAAACGTAAAACTCCATGTCGTTGTAAGGCCGGTCGCCCACCTCCGTTTTCCAAACTCCGCCCTCGCCGCGGCCATAGCCCCCGCCCAGCACCAGCGCTTCGACGCTCGTTGCGGGAATAATCGTTTGCGCGCCGGACCAGACCCGCTCGCAGATACAGGCAAGGTGGTTTTCCAGCGCCTTGCTGCCGTCAATGGTGAAGCGGTTGCTCATTCCTATAAAACTTCCAGCCGTCCCTGAAACCGGCGAGCTTCGCGCGGCGTTGTTGCCAGCGAATATTTGCGGCATGGGGCAACTCGCGCCATCGGCGGCGTCCAGTGCAGAAAAAAACGTCGCGGCACAGATCAGCGAGCCATCCCAGCAGGACCGTGCGCGGCCAGTCCAAATCGTTGAGCCGTCCATTCCAGACGGCCGCCAGCGCGCGGGCCTCGCCGAAGCGCCGCCGGTAAGCCTGCTCGGGCGTGTAATTGTGCGAATGCATCACGACCGAGTCGGGACAGTAGGCGATCCGATACCCTTGCGCCCGGCACCAGCGCGTGTATTCGTCGTCCTCCGAATATTGCATTTTCTCGAGAAACCCGCGTTTCGCCCAGATGTCTTTGCGCAGGCCGCTGCTGACCATGCTGAAAAAATGCTCCCACGTCGAAGAGACGCGGCGCGAGCCAAAGCAGCGTTCGTAATCCAGGGCATAGACCGCGCGGCACTCGGGGCGCGGAATTTGGCGGCCAAACGCGGCGGCCGTCTGCGGGTCCTGCAACGCGATGACCAACGGACGCAGCCAACCCGACCCCTGCGGCGTGGCGTCGGCGTTGAGAAAGATGCCGAATTCCGACCGGGACAACTCCATGCCGTGGTTCATGACGCGGCTGGGGTTGTAATCCCGGGCCTCGATCCGAACCAAATGACGCGGCTTCGCCTCGTCGATGAGTTCCGCCGACCCGTCCGTCGAACCGGAGTCGATGACGATAAGCTCGTAATTCGCATAGTCCTGCGCCCGCAGGGCCGGCAGGGTCTCCCGCAACGCCCAGCCCTCGTTAAACGAGCGCATGATGATGCTCACAAATGGATCGTCCATGTGAACAGGGTGACGCAAAAGCCTTTCGTCGCAATGGTTTGAATACCCCATCCCCGCGCATCGGTCGTTGCTTCGGCGAGAACGAGCGGATAGGATTCTGGCGATATGGCTTTTTTACACCAGATTCTGCGAGACACCGCCCAACAGATCAACGCCTCCCAAAAGCGTTACCCGCTGGCCAAGTTGAAGCGGATGATTCGGGACGCGTCGCCGGTGCGCTCTCTGCGCCTGGCGCTGATCGGGCCTTTCGGGCTGATCGCGGAAGTGAAGCGACGCTCGCCGAGCGGCGGCGAAATGAACAAGGAAAATTTCAAGCAGGCCCCCGCCGCCTACGCCAAAAGCCCCATCGTCAAGGCCGTCTCGGTGCTCAGCAATACCAATTACTTCGGCATGGACATCAAAGAGCT
>Ga0073928_10007314_pt1 | contig 14386 bp, 13 predicted proteins | sample PaiPotPPA55metaG_FD_76969 | JGI IMG/M metagenome (GOLD analysis project Ga0073928, IMG submission 76969) | Iron sulfur acid spring bacterial and archeal communities from Banff, Canada, to study Microbial Dark Matter (Phase II) - Paint Pots PPA... ... | reverse complement strand
GGTAACGTGGAGCACGCGTTCGCGCGCCTGGCGATCGATTCGCGTCGGCGCGCGGGTCAGCTTGAAGTCGGCGAGTTCCGCGAGCGGAACGAGCGCGCCGCTCGCCGAGCGCACGCGTAGCTGCCGGATCGTCGTGATGTCGTTGCGCCGATCTGCCGGCAGCTCGAGGCGAACGTCGGTCAAGCCGCTGTCGAGCCGGACGCGGGTGGAGATCGTCCCGCCGATCGCGATCCGAGCGACGGTCGCGGCGTCCGCGGGCGCCACGCCGATGACGTTCGCGCGCCGCGGATCGATGTCGATGTCGAGCCGCGGACCCTCGTTCGACGCGCCCGTCTGCACGTTGACCGCGCCCGGCTGGCGGCGAATGAGCGCGGCGACGCGATCGGCGGCAAGGTTGAGCGCGGCGTCCGGGCCGCTCAGATTGAACTCGATTTGCGCTCCGCCGCCGGCGCCGCCGCCTTCGGTCGCGATCTCGTAGTCGGCGCCCGGCACGAGGTAGCCGAGCTTGCGCGCTTCGCCGAGAACGCGTGCGGTTTCGCGACGCCGGTCTTTGTTCAAGACGACCGTGAACTGGGCGAGATGGCCGCCCGTGAGATCGTTGAAGCCGAAGGCCTTGCTTCCGACGGTCGACAGCACCGACTCGACCCCGTCGATGTGCAGCAATCCCGCTTCGAGCTTCGCCATGGCGCGCGCGGTGACGGCGAGCGGCTGGCCGACCGGGTACTGCAGCGATCCGTTGAGCGCGCCCGTACTCGAAGCCGGCACGAACTCCGAACCAATGAATCCTAGCGGAACGAGCGCCACGGCGCCGGCGATGAGCAGCACGCACGCGATCGGTACGAGAATGCGATGCCGGAGCGCCCACGGGAGCGAGCGCTGGGCGTACCAGTGCTGCAGCGCCTCAAAGAGCGTTTGGAACCAGGCGGCCCACCGCGGTACGCTGGTCTGCTTGCGCTTCATCGACCACTTCGCAGCGAGCAGCGGCGTGAGCGTGAACGAAACCAGCAGCGAGAACAGCGTCGCCACCACGATGACGATGCCGAACTCCTTCATGTACTTGCCGACGATGCCCGAGAGAAACGCGATCGGCAGAAACACGACGACGTCGACGAGCGTGATCGCAACGGCCGCGCTGCCGATCTCGGTGCGGCCGGTATACGCGGCGTCCATCGGGGATTCGCCGAGCGTCCGGTGCCGCGTGATGTTTTCGAGCACCACGATCGAGTCGTCGACGAGGATGCCGATCGTCAAACCCAACCCCATCAGCGAGATCACGTCGAGCGTGAAGCCCATGAGCTTCATTACGATGAACGTCGCGAGCAGCGAGGACGGGATCGCGATCATCACGACCGCCGCGTTGCGCCACGCATGCAGGAACAGCAGCATGACGAGCGCCGTGAGGACGATGCCTTCCATGAGGCTCTGGAGGACGCCGTTGACCGAAGCCTTCGTGTAGTCGGCCGATGCGTCGATCTGGGTGAACCGGATCTCGGGGTAGCGCTGCGTGAGCTCTTGGAGTTTCGCCCGCGTGCCGTCGGTCGTCTTGACGGTATCGGCATCGACCTGACGCTCGATGCTCAGCAAGATGGAGGGCGCGCCGTTGTAGTTCGAGGGCAGCCGCTGCTCGACGTGGCCGTCCTCGACGGTCGCCAAGTCGCCGACCTTCAAGCCGGATTGGGCGAGGTTGGTTTGCGAGCCGTTGAGCACTTGCAGCGGAATCTGCAAGAGGTCTTGCGGCTGCTCGATGTCGGCGTGCACCGAGACCGTCGTCTCGACCGTCGGCGCATCCATACGGCCGCCCGGCAGCGTCGCGTTGTTGTACGCGAGGGCGCTGTTGATGTCGAGCAGCGTCGCGCTCGAGCCGAGCAACCGGGACTGGTTCGGATAGACATGGATCTCGCGCGCCGCGTTCCCGGCTACCTGGACGTCGAGCACGCCCGGAACGGTCTTGAGCTCGGGGACGAGTTTCTGCGTGACCACATCCGAGAGCGCCGTTGAGGAAAGCTTGGTCGAGCTGAGCGCTTCTTCGAGAATCGGATCGGTCGCGGTGCCGAGCTTGAACACCGACGGCGGCACGAGATCGCTCGGCATGTAGACGCGGGCGACGTCGACGCGGCGCTGGACGTCGATCGTTTCGTAGTTCAAGTCGGTGTCGAGCTTGAAGCGCGCGAAAACCACCGCGCTGCCTTCTTGCGCGGTCGCCGTGAGGCGGTCGAGGTTCTCCATGCCGTCGAGCTGGTCTTCGATCGGCTTGACGACGAGCTTCTCCATCTCCGACGGCGACGCGCCCGGGTACGACGCCGAAACGCCGACGAACGGGTAGGCGACGTTCGGAAAGAGGTTGACGCCGAGCGTCGCATACGCGTACAGGCCGTAGATCGCAAGGCCAATGAAGAACATCGCGACGATTACGGGCTTGGTCAACGCGAAGCGGGTCAGCCACACGGTGAAAACGACTCCTCGGCAAGAAGGCTCCGGCGTAGATACGGCTCGCGCCGCCTCAGGTTTCGCGCCCGCGCCGGTAGCGCCCGCCGGGCGGCAGGGCCTGCCTCGTACCGTCTGAAGTTCTGGGCATGGAACCACTCGACCTCAGCGTTCAGCCGCCTCGCGCGCCGCGCGAAAAGATGCTCGGAGTCTATTTTCTGCCGCGAACGATCGATAAGGTCCGCGGCCATTTGCCGGGCGGGAATCCGAATGGCTACATTTTCCGCGGCTTCGGTATGAGCGGTTACCTGCTCAAGAAGATCGGCGTCGATCCGGAGGCACTCAGCGCGGCCGTCGCCGCCGCCTCGACCGAGGCCGACGTCGAAGCATGGATCGCGGCCAACGCGAAGCTCGGCGCCGTCGAAGACCTCAACGCGCGCATCTCGTCGGTCACCATCGGCATGCAGGACGAGAACGCGCTCGCGATGATGCGCAGCTTCTATCCCAAAGTCGACGAGCTGCCGAAAAGCATGCCGATCTTCGAAGTCCTCGAAATGGACGACGCCCGGCTCTTTTCGAAGCGCTAGAGTCCCGCTAGGAAGCCGCCCGCTTCGGCGGCGCATGCAGGCCGCATTCGGTCTTCTCGAACCCAACCCAGCGGCCTGAGCGCGGATCGGCGGCATCGACCGGAAAGCGCGTGCACGGTTTGCAGCCCAGGCTCGGGTAGCCGCGGTCGAGCAGTTCGTTGTACGGCACGTCGTATTCGTGCAAGTACGCGCGCACTTCGGTCTCGGTCCAATCGACGAGCGGGCTGATCTTGGCGCTGCCCGGCGGATCGCCCCATTCGACGTACTTCAAGGCCGCGCGCGTTCCGGCTTGATCGCGCCGGACACCCGTGATCCATGCCTTGTATTTCGCGAGAAACGCGCGATTGGGTTCGACTTTGCGCAGCGCGCAGCACGTGTCGGGATCGCGCAGCCACAGCTCGTCGCCGTGAAGGCGCGCTTGCTCGGCGAGGCTGAGTTCGGGCCGAACGGCGATGGGCTCGATGCCGTAGCGCTCGCGCACGCGCGCGATCAGCGCGTGGGTCTGATCGAACAGCAGCCCCGTATCGAGGTAGAACACCGGAATCGAGCGCCCACTGCGCGCGAGCAGATCGAGCAGCACCATCCCCGACGAGCCGCCGAACGAACACGCGAGCGCGATCTCGCCCGGATACGATGCGCACGCCCAATCGAGCACGCGCTGCGCGCGTTCGACCGAGTTCGAGGATGATGATGCTGATGATGATGAGGCAGCCATGAAACCAAAAAGCCCCGCCGATCGGCGAGGGCTCCCAACGTGACGTACGACGTCTGCGTGCGTGAGCCGACTAAGCCGATCCCTCCGGACCGCCGCAACAAATCGGACAACGACACGCAAACGATTGCATGCGCCAGGTTATAGCACGCACCAGGTCCGGCGTCAAGAAAATGGCAGCGACCGTATGGCAGAGCGGACCTTGACAGGCGGTTCTCAAAATGAGAACATGCGGGTGGTTGACGCGCATTTCGCACCAGGGAGATCATACGCACGTTATCAGTCGCAAGGCTCTCGTTGCTTTCGCTGCCGACCACGCCGACGCGGTTGGTCCTCTGGACGCGTGGTATCGGATCGCAAAGGCCCATTCGTGGAAGAGCTTGGTCGAGATTCAAGCAGTGCTACCGTACACGGAAGGCGTCAGTGAATTTACGGTCTTCAACATCAAAGGGAACACGTACCGCCTCATCACGTGGATCAAATACGCTCGAGTGCTCGATGACGGTACGCGCAAAGATGGAACGATCTTCGTGCGTGAGGTCCTGACGCACGCCGATTACGATAAGGGGAAATGGAAATGATGACCGCGGTAGATAAGAAGGCGTATACGAAACTTCTGAGTTCCAAAGCTCCTCACGTTATTGAGAACGAGACCGAGTACGAACGATTTCTTGCCGAAGCACAGAATCTCGTGCGGCGCGAGCTATCGGTTGCCGAGAGTCAGTTCCTCGATCTGCTGACTCTGTTGATAGAGAAATATGAGGAGCAGCGCTTCCCGTCTGCTGCCGTCGAGCCCGCGACGATCATCAGAGAACTCATGGCAGCTCAACGTGTATCCCAATCAGACGTGGCCAAAGTCATCGGCTCAAAGGGTAACGCGTCCGAGGTCCTCGCCGGCAAACGGGACGTGTCAAAGGCGCAGGCAAAGCGGCTGGGCGTCCTGTTTCGGGTCCCCCCTCACCTGTTTTTGGGGCTGTAGGGTACGCTTTTAAACAAGACAGCGCTCTTCAAGGCGCTTCGGCGCGAACATCTCGGCGATTTCGTCGCGTGCTACCACGCGGAGAACCGCCATGAGCGCACCGAGAGCGAACGCTTTCATCGCTTCACGTATAGCGAACTGATCGCGCGCGACAAGGTGAGCCTCGACCTGCTCTGTCTGCGCGACGAATCGCTCGATGCCGCCAACCTCCCCGATCCCGCCATCCTCAGCCGCCGAAATCGTCGAAGACCTCGAAGCCGCCCTCGCCGAGTTCAGCGAAGTGGCCAGCTCCCTCCGCGCGCTGACCGCGGGCAACTCGGACTAAGGAACTGCGGTGCTTGGTACCTCCGAGACAACGAGCGCCTTCCGAGGGTAAAACGTGGTGCGCGAGACTGGACTCGAACCAGCACGCCCTTGCGGGCGCTAGCCCCTCAAGCTAGTGCGTCTACCAATTCCGCCACTCGCGCACGGGGCTTTCCGGGTTATCGGACAGGACAAGTGCGGCGCTATAGGCCAACTGCCCTTTCGGGCTCCTAGCTCACCTTTCTAGGGTCACGCTTTTTCGGAGGGTCACACGTGGTACGTAAGGATCTCCTCGCCGCCGGCACGGGCTTCGCGAGCGCGCTCGCGCTCGGGGCCGTCGCAGGCACGACCGCCGCGCTCGCGCAGCAAACCCGCAGCGACGCCGACCTCTACGAAGTGCGCGGTCGCATCGCCGGAGTCATCACGCAACTCCAGAACCTCGCGCGCGACTACGGCGGCAACCGCGTGAGTGCGATCTCCGCGCTCCAGGCGGCGGAGACCAGCCTCACGTCGGCGGTCGACATTCGCGGAGCGGATCAGAGCGTGAGCGACGCGGTCGTGCGGACTGCAACGAATGAAGTGCAGTCGCTGATCACGCGGCTGGCCGCCGATCTCGGCGATTACGGCGGGAACAAAGCGGCCGCGATTGCGAGCCTGCGCACGGCGCTTACTTCACTCAACGCGGCGCTCGGCACCGCTTAACCCACAGGCTCACGACGGCCTCGAATACAACGCGTATTGCGTCGGTCGGGCTTGCCGCTGCGATGCTCTTGGCGGAAGGCGGATGCGGCTCGAACGTCGTCGTCTCGCCGACGCCGGTTGTACCGGCGGCGCTGGTTCCCAATGCGGCCGTGGGAAACGGGCTTATCAAGCACGTCGTTGTCATCGTGCAAGAGAACCGTTCGTTCGACGATCTCTTCCACGGCTTTCCCGGCGCCGATGCCGCAACGGCGGGGAAAGACCACACGGGCGCCGTCATCCCATTGCAACCGCAGCCGCTCGCATACGGCACCGACTACGGCCATTTCCACACGAGCTTCGTCACCGCGTTCGACGGTGGAAAGATGGACGGCTTCGATCTCGAGGGCGAGTACGGCATCGTCAACGGACAGTACGTGCAGACCAAAGCGACGACGACCGGCACCTATACGTACGTGCCGCAAAGCGACGTGCAGCCGTACTGGAGTTTGGCGCAACGCTACGTGTTGGCAGACCGTATGTTCGCGTCCAACAGCGGCCCGAGTTTTCCGGCGCACCAATACCTGCTCGCGGGGCAGTCCGACGATGCCGACGAGGTCCCGGACGGTGGGTGGGGATGCGACGCAGCGGCGGGTACGACCGTCGAGACGTTGGCGGCGAACGAGACCGAGGAGACCGGCCCGTTTCCGTGCTTCACCTACACGACGCTCGCGGACGTGTTGGACGCGCGCGGTATGACGTGGCGCTATTACGCCGATCAATACGGTGCGTCCGGCTATATCTGGTCGGGCTACGACGCAGTGCGCCAGATCCGGTTTGGAACCGATTGGAACTCCGACGTGATCAGTCCCGAAACGGCCATCCTGAACGACGTGCCGGCCGGTACCCTCGCCGACGTTACCTGGGTCACTCCGTCGCAGGCGAACTCCGATCACCCGCTCGGCCACAGCAACACCGGACCGCAGTGGGTATCATCCGTCGTCAATGCCGTCGGCGGCAGCCCGTTCTGGAACAACACGGCGATCTTCATCCTCTGGGACGACTGGGGCGGCTTCTACGACCACGTCGCGCCGCAACACGTCGACGTCATGGGGCGCGGCTTTCGCGTCCCGCTGATCGTCGTTTCGCCGTACGCCAAACACGGCTACGTCTCTCATACCGTTCATGAGTTCGGCAGCATCCTGAAGTTCACCGAAGACGTGTTCGGTTTGCCGTCGCTCGGGACGCGTGACGCGATCTCGGATGACCTGTCCGATTGCTTCGATTTCACCCAACAGCCTAGCGCCTACGTTCCGCTCGCTAGCCGTATGCGAGCGGGCGACTTCCTGCGCCAGCCACACAGCGACGCCCCGCCCGATCCCATCTAGGAGCGACGGGCTCTGGGGCTACTTCATGTTCGGGTCGAGCGCGTCGCGCAACCCGTCGCCGAGATAGTTGATCGCGAGCACGGTCACGAGAATGCACAACCCCGGGAAGATCGCGACCCAGGGCGCGATCGCCATGTTGGACTCGGCATTGGCGAGCATGTTGCCCCACGATGCCGTCGGTGGTTGAATTCCGAAGCCGAGAAACGAGAGCGTCGACTCGAGGATGATCACGTTTGCGACCTCGAGCGTCCCTTGGACGATGATCGGCGCGACGGCGTTGGGCAGCAGGTGGCGGAAGATGATCCGGCCGTCGCGATTGCCGAGCGCGCGCGCCGCTTCGCAGAACTCTTTCTCGCGCAAGCTGAGGAACGACGCGCGGACGAGCCGCGCGACGGCGGGCCACGACGTCCCGCCGATGATCACGATGATGACGCCGAACCCGAGTGCCGCCTTGTTGGACGACGCCGCGACGATCGCCGTAAGCACCAGCAGCAGCGGCAGCAGCGGAATCGAGAGGAACACGTCGGTGAGGCGCATCAGCACGTAGTCGATCCAGCCGCCGTAATAGCCCGCGACGGCGCCTACGACCGTTCCGATCGACAATTCCATCAACACGGCGAAGAACGCCACCGTCAGCGAGATTTGGCCGCCGTACATCAGCCGGGAGAGTAGATCGCGGCCGTTTTCGTCGGTCCCCAAGATGTGGTGCGCGATGCCCGGGGCGAGCGGGTAGCCCGACCAGTTCGCTTGATCGATGAAGTTCGGATCGGCCGGCGCGATCAGCTTGGCCGAAAACGCGATGACGGTGATCAAGAAGATCACGACCGCGCCGGCCAGCGCCAGACGGTGGCGGCGAAAGCGCTTCCAAACTCCGTGGCGCTCGATGCGAACGTCGTCGTCGGCGACGCCGAGGGCGAGTGGGCCGGGAACGACGGTCGTGGCCATCAGTCGTACTTGACCCGCGGGTCGAGCCAGGCGTACGCAACGTCGGCCACGAGGTTGAAGAACACTACCAGGAACGAGACGATCAGCAGATAGCCCATCAGCAACGAGAAATCGAATTGCCCGAGTGCGTTGAAGAACAGGCGCCCCATCCCCGGCCATGCGAAGATCGTTTCGGTTACGACCGCGCCCGCGAACAAGCCGGGCAATGAAAGCGCGACGATCGTAACGACCGGAATCAGCGCATTCTTGAGGCCATGGCGCAAGATGATCGTCAAGCGGTCCACGCCCTTGGCGGCCGCCGTGCGCATGTAATCGGTGCGAATCACTTCCAGCATCGAGCTGCGGGTGAACCGGCTCCACGTCGCGATGTACACGAGGCTCAGCACCATCGTCGGCAAGATCAGGTGCTGGAGGCGGTCGCCGATATCGATATCGTCGGTCGACGAGATCCCCGCCGACGGAAGCGCGAAATGGTACCCGAACGCGGTAATGCCGGTGACCGCGAACGCGAGCTGCAGCATCAGCGCGAACCAAAACACGGGCATCGACTGCCCGAAGAACGCGAGCGTCGTCACCGCATAGTCGACGAACGAGTACGGTTTCACCGCGGCGAAGATGCCGATCGAAACGCCGATCGCAAGCGAAACCGTAAATGCGGTTCCGGTCAGCAAGAGCGTCGCCGGCAGGCGTTCGACGATCGCCTGGACGACCGTTTCAGAGTTCGACGTGGAGTACCCGAGGTCGAGCCGCACGACCATCCCGAGCCAGCGCAGGTAGCGGATCGGCAGCGGCTGGTCGAGCCCGAAGTTATGCTTGAGGCGCTCGATGTCGGCCGCGGTGATGTGCGGATTCTGCAAGTACGGCGCGAGCGGTCCGCCCGGCGCGTTGCTCAGGATCCAATACAGGATGATCGAGATCAGCAGGAGCAGCGGAATCGATTGCAGCGTCCTGCGTACGACGTAGTTGAACAGGTCGGCGACCTCGCTCGAAAACGCTGGGCTGGGTGCCGACTTCGCGGACGGACGCCGGGGTCTTTCTCAGGCCGGCGCGGCCGCTGGGACCGGCAGGCCGAGCAGGCGCCGCGCCTCGCCGGGTGTCGCGACCGGCCGGCCCAATTCTTCCGCGACGCGGGCGACGCGCGCGACCAGCTCGTCGTTGCGCGCGAGCCGGCCCTTGGAATAGTAGATGTTGTCCTCGAGCCCGACGCGGACGTGGCCGCCCATCGCGATCGCGACCGTCGCCATCGGGAGTTGGTCCCGTCCGGTTGCGGCGACCGACCACGTGCAACCGGCGGGGAGCGCGTCGACGAGTTGCACGAGGTTGCGAACACTGGCTTCGAGCGCGCCCGGAACGCCGAGCACGAAATCGATGTGCGCCGGCAGCGCTAGGAGGCCTTCGGCCGCGAGCCGCTTTGCGTTCGTCACGTGGCCCGCATCGAAGATCTCGAGTTCGGGGGCGACGCCGTTGCGCACGATCTCCGCGAGGATACCGCGCATGATCGGAAAGCTGTTCTCGAAGACGTCGTCGCCGAAATTCACCGTACCGCACGTGAGCGTTGCCATCTCGGGCCGGAGCTGCAGCGGACCGGCGCGTTCCGCGACCGTCATCCCGATCGCACCGCCGGTCGTGAACTGCACGATGAGGTCGCTGCGCTCGCGCACGGCCGCCATCGCAGCCCGGAAACGCTCGACGTCGGCGGTGTTGGTGCCGTCGTCGTTGCGGCAATGCACGTGAATGATCGACGCGCCCGCCGCCCGGCACAACGCCGCCGTCTCACCAAGCTGCGCCGGCGTAATCGGCAGATGCGGCGTCTGCTCGGGCGTTAGTTCCGCGCCAACCGCCGCAACCGTGATGATCAAGGGCTCCATCGACGGCCATTTTCAACGGCGCTGCGCGCTCCGCCCCTCGCCGAACCGGCCGGGGTTCGCAACGGACCCGAAATCGGCAATCGCTGACATTAATCCTGACTCGGGCGAGGTGAAGCGGCCTTTTTCGACTAAGGATGCGCACCCCCGCGGAGAGAACACCGATGACGTTCCCTTCCATTGCTCGGCAAAACGTGTTCGCCGTGACGTGCCTCGCGGCGGTTGCGACGACTGATTGTAGCGGAGCGAGCACGCCGGCAGCGCCGATACCGATTCCGACTTCAACGCCGGTTCCCACGCCGAAGCCCAGCTCGACGCTCGTAACGACGCTCACCGTGAGCCCATCGTCGATTCGGTTCACCAACACGCCGTTCCCATCACAGATCGTGACCGTGTCGAAAGCGTCGCCGCTCGGCCTGCTGCAATTCTCCATTTCGAATCCGGCAGTCGCCGGCATGTCGGATCCCGTGATCAATGGAAACACGGCGACGTTTACGGTCTACGGCGTGTCGTCGGGATCGACGACGATCACGGTATCGGACGGTTATGCGACCGGTGGGTTGAGCGTCACGGATCCGACCTGCACGAGTCCCGATGATCTCAACCCGTCCCCTGTCCACCTAGGACTCCTCCTTGGACCACTGTATTTTGGCGTCTATACGGTTTCGGCGACGCCACCAGAGACCCGGCTGCACCTGATCGAGACATCGTCGTACGCCCCAACTCAAACGGCGGACCTGGGGCCGCTCGCACCGATCGCGCTGCCCTCGGGTGTCCCCACGGCGCCGCCTCCGCCACCGGGCCGGACACTCACCTACATGACGATCGCGGCGCCTGGTGGTGGCTTCGACGTTTTCTACACTTATGAGGCCCAACTCTATGACATGGCGTGCGAGCCGCCGGAAGACGCCGGCGTGATCTACCCGTGAGGCCACGGTCGCGCGCTATTCGCGGAGTTTGCCGATGGGGCCGTAGGCGGCTTCGTAGTAGGAGTCGCGGATGTTGCCGAGCTGCAGGTCGGTTTTGATCGGGGAGCCGTCGCCGCGTTCGACGGCGACGGCTTTGAGCAAGGTGACGTAGGCGCCGAGGCGCGCGGTTTTCCAGTCGGATATGCGCCAGCGCTGCGGCGCCATCACCGTGTAGTCGTAACCCGGTAACGTCTTGGTCTTCGCGGCGAGCGGCGTCAGCTTCACACGGAACCCTTCCACGACGTAGATCTGTTCCTCGACTTGCGGGATCGTCGGCACTACAAGACCTCCTTCGCGCGCTCGATCAACCGTGGATCGAGCCCGAGCGCATCGGCGAGTGCGATCGCGTCGGCCGGCGGTGCGGTATCCTCGGAAACGCGACGTAACCGAAAATCCATAGCGTCCGCGATCCGTCGCAGCGCCCAGTCCAAATCGAGCGGCACCGCTTGTCGCGGCGGCAAGCGTGTGAGCCCACCGGTCGCAAAGTGCGCGACCCCGCTCGGCGTAACGTCCGCCAGATGGGTTGCCGCGAGCGCCACGGCGCCCCGGTCGCGCAACGCTTCGAGCAGCGCGACGAGCAGTGCGCGCCCTTCGCGCGGCGAGGTGGTGCGCGCGAGTTCGTCGGCAAGCACGAGCGACCGCTCGGACCGCCGTTCGAGAAACGCCTGAAGCCCGACGACTTCGGCCCCGAACGACGAGAGGAGCCGGTCGTCCGCGGCCGCTGCTCCGATACCGAACCAGACGATCTCATCGAAGAGCGGAAGGCGGGCCGATTTGGCCGGAACCGGAACGCCGAGCGCGACGCACGCCGCGAGGAAGCCGAGCGTTCGCAGCGCCGCACTCTTGCCGCCCATGTTCGGACCGGTCACGACGCCGATTCCGTCGAGCTCGAGTGAGATCGGCGAATACGGCAGCCCGCGTTGCGAGAGTTCGTCCTCGAGCGGTAGGTAGCGCGCATCCTCGAACGCAACCGCCGTACCGTCGACGATTTCCGGGACGGCACAGTGATTGCGGCGCGCGAATCGCGCGCGCCATACCAGCAGATCGAGATCTCCGAGCATGTCGCACGCCCGCCGCAGACCGGCGGCACTCGCCGCGACCGCGCGCGACAGCCGCATACGAACGGCTTCTTCGAGCGCTGCGACGCGCTCGGCGGCCGCGTCGCGAGCGGCGAGCGCCGTCAGAGCCGCATCGTCGAGCGAAACGTCGCACAGCAGATACGCCGGCGTTTCGCGCAACACGTGCAATTCGGACGGCAGCGCGCCATCCAGGCGGTCGCGCATCACGACGAACTCGCCGTCCCGAGCGGCCTCGAGACCGGGTATGCTCGCAACCCGTTCGATCGATCGGCTGCGGGCGGAATCGTAGGCGGCTCGCGCCGCGGAGACCTGCGCGCGCGCAGGTTCCAGCGTCGGGTCGAATGCGTCGGCGACGTAAAAGGCGCTCGGCGCCACGCGCCCAGGCTCGAGCGCAGCACGCAGGTGCGAGTCGACGACCGGTACCAAATCCGCGAATGCGGCTGCAGTCGCGAGGTCCGTGACGGCCGAAACGGCGTCGAGCAGGCGTGCGATCTCGAACAGCTCGACATCGGAAAGGACGCCGCCTTCACTCGCCGTTAGCAGTGCCGCGCGAACGTCGGGCCCGTCCTTGATGGCGAAATGTATGGCTTCGAGGCGTTCGACGTCGACTTCGGTTGCGATGCGACCGACGCGTTCGAGCGCCGCCCGCACGGCCGCCTCGTCGCCGGGCCGAAAGCAGCGTTCGCGGTCGCGCGCGTTGTGCGCCAGCGGGCTCGCCGATGGGCCGAGCTCGAACGCGAGCCAATGGGCACCGACGGCCGCGCCGCTTACCTGCGTCCAGGGGACATCGGCCGGCCACGTCATGCAGCACTCGGTTCGGTGATCGTTGCGGCGTACACGTCATACACCGGCAAGCCCGTTCGGGCGGCAACGTTGCGGGCGAACGAACGCGGCTCGAACGCGCGTTCGGCGGCGAGCGGCGCGACGCTGCACGCGACGACGCGCAGCTGCCGCTCGCATCGCAAATCGAGGACCGATGCGATCCGCAAGAACGTGCGGCCGCCAAATGCGATCTGCGTCGGATTGCTAACGACGATTTGACGCCGTTCCCGGGCGCGCGCCAGATCGGCCGCCGCGCCCGCCGTCAGCGCGCCGTCGATTCGCACGGCGTCACCATTCGAATCGCGCGCCGGCAGGCGCAACTTTCGGACCAGCGCCTCAACGTCGTCGAGGGCGTGGTCCGGCGTCGCGCCGCCGGCCGCTCCAACCGCGACGACGATCGCCTTGGGAACGCCGTACCCGACCGGCGCGATGCGGTCGAGCGCACCGTCGATCAACACGAATCGGCCGTCGGCTTGCATCCGCAGAACGATCCGTTGCAATCCGGCGGCGCCGGGCGGCCCCACGATCTCGATGAGGGCCGGCACGCGCACGCGCGCAACCGCAATTCTGCCGAGCGCGGACGTGGTGCCGGCCACCGCAACGATCTCGATTGCCGGCGACTTCGGGAGCAGGGCCGCCGCCGTCGCGACCAGCGTGCCGGGCCGCAGGAAGTAGCGCGGTTTCGGGGTGCCGAGGATCGCATCGAGCGCTTCACCGTCGCGGCCGATCGAGCAGATGCCGAACGGCTCACCCGAGCGCGAGAGAGCATCCGCGAGCGCCGCGGTCACGACGGTCTTACCGGCGTTCTTACTCGTTCCAACGACCGCGATCGACCGCGCTCCGGTCGCTTTCGCGCGCTCCAACAACGACGTCGCGACGTCCACTCCGGCCGCTTCCAGCGCTCGCAGCGGCGGTCCCGCCGCCGCGTTCGTACAGCTCCACGCCGTCGTCGTGCCAGACGAGGCGCGTGCGGCCGGCAGCGACCTCGCGGATGAGTAGCGGCCGCACATTGCGCGTGAACGGGGCGTTGGGGTACGTCGTGTCGACGAGCGCAAACCGCGTCGCCGCATCGATGCCGATGCGCGCGTGGGGGTCGAATCCCAAGTGTGCGTACGCTTCATCGAACGTTCCGACGTCCATATCGGTCCCCGCTCGCGCGACCGCTCGGTCGAGGACGCCATCGTGCGCCGTGTACGGCCCGAGGTAGTGCCCCCAGTGGGTCGGGCTCGCGAACGCGAGAACGAGCGCGCACAGCGCGATCGAAGCTCGAACGACGTTGGTCGCCGCCCGCGGCGATCGGTTCGCGATGCGTGCGACGGCGAGTGCGAACGCGAACAGCACGTACGGAATCCACACGGCGGCATAGTGCGTCCCCATCGTGTACGTCAGTGCCTCGTGCGATCCGAGCACTTCGGCGAAGCCGGGGAGCGCGAGCACGATCGCGGGCGACCACAGGCACGCGAAGCACAACGGCACGAGCGCTTCGAGCGCGTAGGCCGGCCGGCCGATCGAATACCAGGGCGCGATGCCGGCGGCCCCGGCATGGTCCCAGGCGTAGAAGTGCGTCGGTCCCCAGGGCGCCGTCGCGCCGGCGAGCGGGCGTACGATCGTGAAGTACGCGACGAACACCGTGAGC
>Ga0073928_10007313_pt1 | contig 14386 bp, 12 predicted proteins | sample PaiPotPPA55metaG_FD_76969 | JGI IMG/M metagenome (GOLD analysis project Ga0073928, IMG submission 76969) | Iron sulfur acid spring bacterial and archeal communities from Banff, Canada, to study Microbial Dark Matter (Phase II) - Paint Pots PPA... ... | reverse complement strand
TTCCTTCGGCGTCACCAGGCAGATCGAAGTATGGACACGATGGTTGCGGCCGGAAAGAAGCCGCAGGCATTGCGCCGCCTCGTCGAGCAGCTCCGCCTTCGGCAGGATACGGCGGCCGACGGCCACCACCGTATCCGCGGCGAGAATGAACGAGCCTTTCAGCTCTTCGTCGAGCCGCAGCATGGCGAGCGCCGCGTCGGCTTTGCTGCGGGCAAGCCGCGTGGCGCAAGCGCGCGGCAATTCTCCCCGCTTCGGCGTCTCGTCGATGTCGGCCGGACGCAGCGCGTCGGGCTCGATGCCGGCCTGGTTGACAAGCGCCAGCCGGCGCGGCGAGCCGGAGGCGAGAACGAATTTTGGTCGCCCGATCATTTGAACCGGTAGGTGATGCGGCCCTTGGTCAAATCGTATGGCGTCATCTCTACCAGCACCTTGTCGCCGGCTAGGACGCGGATGCGGTTCTTGCGCATGCGGCCCGCGGTGTGCGCGATGATTTCGTGCTCATTCTCGAGCTTGACGCGGAAAGTGGCGTTCGGAAGCAATTCCGTTACGACACCCGGAAATTCCAGCAGTTCTTCCTTCGTCATTCGCTATCCGGACTTGTCGACAGGCGGCCGCGACGTGCCCGACATCGCGGCCGAAATCGGCGCGGAACCTAGCGGATGGCGGGCCGCACCACAACTGGCGTGCCGGCAATCTCCCACGAACTAACACCTCTTACTCGTTGCCCGGACGGCGCGCGGCGAAGCGCTCGCGAATCCTGTTCAGAAGCTGGTCGCGAACGGAGCGATAGGCGTCGAGCCGCTGCTCGCGGCTGCCTTCCGTGTCGGTCGGATCCGCGGTCGGCCAATATTCGACATCGACCGCGCTGGTGCGGGTGAGTTCGAGCGCCCGGTGATGAGCCTCGGGCGAAAGCGTGACGATGAGGTCGAAGTTGAGACCCTCCAATTCGTCGAGCTCCTCGAAGCTGACCGGCTTGTGCCGAGAGATATCGACACCGATTTCCGCCATGACCGCGACGGCGAACGGATCAAGCTCGCCCCTGCGCACGCCGGCGGAGCCGACATAAATCGCGCGGCCGAACAGCTGTGAAAAAAGCCCGGCGGCGATGGGCGAGCGCACCGAATTGAGCCCGCAGGCAAACAGAACGGCCAGGGGCTGCGTCGCGGACGCCGGCATTGCGGCCCCTCACCCCTTCCAGTGCAGCACCGTAACCAGCGTGAACAAGCGCCGCGCGGTGTCGAAATCGAGCTCGACCTTGCGCTTGAGCCGTTCCATCAGGATGTGCGAGCCCTCGTCGTGCAGCGAGCGGCGCGCCATGTCGAGCGCCTCGATGCGGTCCGGCGTCGAACTGCGGATCGCCGCGTAGTAGCTGTCGCAGACCGTGAAATAGTCTTTCACGATGCGGCTGAGCGGCGCCAGCGAAAGCAGATGCGCAATCACTGGCGCGCCGTCGGCCAGCCGGATATCGAAGACGAGGCGGTTGCCATCGATGCGCAGGTTCAGCGCGTATGGTCCGCCGTCATGGCCGGCGGGGCGAAACGCATTCTCCTCGATGAGATCGTAGATCGCGACCGCGCGCTCATGGTCGACATCGGGGCTGGAACGGCCGATCGAGGACTCGTCAAGCGTCACCGCCACCAGACGGCCGGTTTCGCCTTGGTCGCGGTCGCTGCCCGCCATCAACGATTGAGCCGGATGGCAACGGAGCGGGCGTGGGCGTCGAGCCCCTCGGCGTTGCCGAGCGTGATCGCCGCGTCGGCGAGCGCGCGCAACTGCTCCGGCCCGCATTTGAGGATCGAGGTGCGCTTCATGAAATCCAGAACACCAAGGCCGGAAGAGAAACGCGCCGAGCGCGCCGTCGGCAGCACGTGGTTGGAGCCGGCGACGTAATCGCCGATCGCCTCGGGGGTGTGCGCGCCGACGAAGATCGCGCCGGCATTGCGGATGCGACCGGCGATCCGGTCGGCGTCGGCGGCTGCGATTTCAAGATGTTCGGGCGCGATGGCGTCGACGAGCGGCAGCGCTTCGTCGAGGTTTCGCACCAGAAAAACCGCGCCAAAATCGCGCCACGAGGCGCCGGCGACTTGTTCGCGCGGCAATTGCGCAAGCTGACCCTCGACGGCGCGCTCGACGGCGCCGGCCAGCTCTTGGTCATCGGTGATGAGGATCGCCTGCGCGCTCGGGTCGTGCTCGGCTTGCGCCAACAGATCGGCGGCGATCCAGTCTGCATTGCCGCTTGCGTCGGCGAGAATCAGCACTTCGGACGGCCCGGCGATCATATCGATGCCGACCTTGCCGAACACGATACGTTTGGCCGCGGCGACGTAGGCATTGCCGGGACCGACGATCTTGGCGACCGCAGCGATGGTCGCAGTGCCGTACGCGAGCGCCGCAATCGCCTGCGCGCCGCCGACGCGATAAATTTCATCGACACCGGCAATCTTGGCCGCAGCCAATACCAGCGGCGGCACAATGCCGCCGGGCGCCGGCACCACCATGACCAGCCGCGGCACGCCGGCGACCTTTGCCGGCACGGCATTCATCAGCACCGATGACGGATAAGCGGCGGTTCCACCCGGTACGTAGAGCCCGACTGCCTCGATCGCCGTCCAGCGCGTACCAAGCTCGACGCCGAGCGCATCGGTGAAGCGATCGTCTTGCGGCATCTGCCGGCGGTGGAATGCCTCGATGCGGTCGCGCGCGAACGAAAGCGCATCGAGCGTGTGACGCTCGCAGATATGGAGCGCCGCGACGATCTCCTCTTGGTTCACGCGCAGGCCCGCGCGGTCGAGGTCGAAGTGATCGAATTTAAGCGTGTAGTCGCGCAACGCCCGATCGCCGCGTGCGGCCACATCGGCGACGATGGCGCGGGCGGCCGCATCAACATCGGCCGAAACTTCACGCTTGGTGTCGAGAAAGACCCGGAATTTTTCGGCGAAATCGGCGGCGCGTGTGTCGAGACGGATGGCCATGTTTTGCCTTGTACGCGATGGCTTATGCGCGATGCCTTGTACGCGATGCCTTGCAAGCAAGCTTTGCATGTGTCGCGGCGACGCGTACCAGTTCTCTTTTATTATAACAATTCTAATCTTACGGCGCCGTGAGCTTTCTGATTGACAAAACGAGCTCCGTTCACCAATTCCTCGTGTGCTTCATGCTAGTTGAAAGCGGCGACAAGCGCTTTTCCGATTATGACAAGAAACACGCGTGCAACGTTAATGGTACTTGCGTCTCTCTTCATTCTGAGGACGAGCGTTGCACGTGGGGATGAGCTGGTGACGGTTAGCATCGTGATCAAGAATCATCAGTTCGAGCCCGCTGAAGTGCACGCGCCCGCCGGGAAGCCGATAGCGTTCGCGATCAAGAACCTCGATTCCATCGCCGCGGAATTCGAAAGCGATGCTCTGCACGTCGAGAAAGTGATCCCGCCGGGGCGCGAAGCTGTCGTGCGTGTGCGGCCGCTCGAGCCAGGCCGTTACAATTTCTTCGACGACTTCCACCGCGCGACGCAAGGTTTTTTGGTCGTGCCATGAACGCTCGTCCCGTCATGCGCGTCCCGTAATGCCCGTGCCGTGATCGTCGTATGGTGAGGTGCCCGTGCTTCCTTCGTTGGTGATCGTCTTTCGTGAAGTATTCGAGGCCGGCCTGATCATCGGCATCGTCATGGCGGTCACGACAGGCGTCGTTGGCCGCGGCCGCTGGGTCGCGGGGGGTGTTGTCGCGGGCGTGCTCGGCGCCTGCGTCGTTGCGCTGTTCACCGGCGGCATATCGCAGCTTTTCCAGGGCAGCGGCCAGGAATTGTTCAATGCCGCCATTCTCGGTTTCGCCGTGCTGATGCTTGGTTGGCATAATGTCTGGATGGCGCGGCACGGCCGCGAGCTCGCCGCCGAGATGCGGGCTGCCGGCAAGGCCGTGGTCGAGGGATCGAAGTCGCTCGCGGCGCTCGCCGCCGTGGTGACGATCGCGGTGCTGCGCGAGGGCTCGGAAGTCGTCTTGTTTCTTTACGGCGTAGCCGCCGCGGAAGGCGGCGCCTCCAGCGGCATGCTGGTCGGCGGAATGATCGGACTCGTTCTCGGCGCGCTCGTCTGTCTCCTGACCTATCTCGGGCTCGTGACCATTCCCACGCGCTATCTGTTCGCCGTCACCAGTACGCTGATTGCATTGTTGGCCGCCGGCATGGCGGCGCAGGCGATCGCCTTCCTCGAACAGGCCGACATCCTCACGGCGCTCGATCAAACGGTTTGGGACACATCGTGGATTTTACGCGATGGCAGCTTCCTCGGGCGCGCGCTGCACACGCTGGTCGGTTATGTCGACCAGCCGACCGCCATGCAGCTCATCGTCTACACGACGACGCTCGGTATCATCGCGCTGCTGATGAAGGTGTTTGCGGTCCCGCCGGCGGAACGGCCGCGAACCGCGTAGCTGTCGTTGTCACACCATCTTCGTGTCGGCGAAGTGATGCGGGCACGCCATCGCCGAAAAAACCTCGCCAAGATCGACGAGCTCGGCCTCGAGGCACTCGACTTCGAGACGAATGGCGCCGCCGCCGGAGAAGGTCATCGTCACGATCCCGCCGGGTGCATCGCGCTCGGCGAATTCGACGGCGAGAAGGTTAAGAAGCGCGTCCTTGCCGGTCTGATCGAGACCGCGGCACTTGCAGGAAACAACGCGTTCGAACCGCAACGCGGTCCGGCAGCGCCGGTAGTCCGGCGATTTGTTCTTTAGGCCGTCGAGATCGACCGCATTCATCCAGTCGAAGCGATTGACCGCCATCACGAAGCGATGCTCGCGCGGCTGCCAGAAGATGTCCGCGACTTTGACGAGGGCGTCCTGCACATGAGCCGACACCACTTCGATGTCATCCTTGTCCAGGGCGACGAGCTTAAGTTCCTCCATGGTCAACGTTCCGTTCCAGCATCCCTGGTTCGGAAGTTAGGAAGGACACAACGGGGCCGCAAGCCCCGTTGCCCAGGATTGCCAACCGGACACTCGCGCGCGCAAAAAACGGGATCGCACGAGGCCACTGCAAGCTCTTATTTGCAGGTCGGATGCCCGTTCGCCTCGGCGAGCGTCTTGCCGGGCGGACATGCCGGCTTGGCCGCAGCCGGCGGAGGAGGAGGCGGCGGCTTGGCCGCGGCAGGCGTCGGTGCCGGTGCCGGAGGATGTGGTGGCGGCGGCGGAGGCGGCGGAGTTGCCGGCTTAACCGCTGCCGGTGCCGCGGGATGCGGCGGCGGTGGGGGCGGCGGAGTTGCCGGCTTGATCGTCGCGGGTGCCGGTGCCGCAGGTGCTGCAGGTGGCGGCGGCGGAGTCGCCGGCTTGATCGTCGCCGGTGCCGGAGCCGCAGGCGGTGGTGAAGCCGCCGGGGGCGGAGTCGCCGGCTTGATCGTCGCCGGTGCCGGAGCTGCAGGTGGTGGTGCAGGTGGCGGCGGGGGAGTTGCCGGCTTGATCGTCGCCGGTGCCGGACCAGAAGAATGTGGCGGCGGTGGCAGAGGCGCGGGCTTCACAGCAGCCGTCGGTTGCGGAGGTGACGGCGGCGGAGGCGGAGGCGCAGCTCCCGGATGGCCCGGCAAGGCGGCAGGTAAGCCAACATTGCCGGGCCGTGTGCCGGGAGCGCCGTGCGACTGCACTGCGCCCGGCAGCGCGACTGGAGTGTGGCCGGGGATTGCTCCGGGCGACGCCGGTTGCACCGCTACGGTGCGCGGTGGTCTGACGAAAGCCGGAACGACCGCGGCACCCGGCCTTGGCAGGAAGAAACGCTCACGCGGCGGCGGTGGCGGTGGCAGCGCGACGAACTCGCGCGGCCGCGGCGGCAGGAAGAATACCGGCGGCGGCGGCGGCGGTTCATAATCGGGCCCCCAAAACATCACCACCGGCCGGTCAACAAAACCCATTTCCTCGGGCGGGGGCGGCGGCACGCCGAAATCAAAGGCCGCGAAATCGGGTGGCCCTTCGAACGGCGCGCCGAGCATGCCCAGCCGACGCCGCGCATCCCAGGCATGCGGTCCTTTCGGGTAGCGGCGCAAATAGGACCAATAGGCCGGCGGCGTGTTGTTGAACACGCAGTGCCGCCAGATGATCTCTTCGCGGCGCACGGCCAGCATGGCGGCAATGCGCCGCGCAAACGGGCTTGCAGGATAGAGCGCCAAAAATTGCTCGTAGCCGTCCATGCTGTCGAGCGCGATCGCCGCCGCATATGCGTCGTCGACGCTCGAATAACTGCGCATCGGTTTGTCGCGCAGATCCGCGATCGGCGCCACATCCGGCGGCGGCGGCGCGTCCGCCGCGCGTTCGGTGAAGAAGAACGGCCCATCGATCTGCGACGCATACCAGGGCACCTCGCCGCCATTGGTGACTTCGCTGACACGCAGGCGCACGCGCGCGAACACATCGTCCAGCGCAAGCCCACCGGCGGCGACCATCTCCGTCAGCGCGGTTGCAAAAGCGCCGTACGAACCCGGCTCATCCGGTCCGACCGTGCCGGGCGCGGCGTTGAAGGCGATCGCCATGCCCGGGACCGGATCGACAAGCGCCAAACCGCTCGCCAATGGTTCGCCGCCGCGCGCGAAGGGGTTTTGCCGCGCTGCATCAACAATGACGATTTTCACACGGCCCGGCAGCGCCGCCAGCGGCTGCGCGAAATCGGAAACCCGCACGGCCTGCAGCGGCACGTCCACGTCGCGCGCGAGATCGGCATCGACCGGCACGAAATAATTCTCGCCCGCGAACTGCACGCCGAAGCCGGCGAGGTAGACGACGACCACCGCGTCGGGTCCGGCCGCGGCCACCTGCCCGAGAAATTCGCGAAACGATTCTCGCAGCGTGGCCTGATCGAGATTGCGCGCGCCGGTGACGGTAAAGCCCGCGGCCGTGAGCGCATCGGCCACCAGGCCGGCGTCGTTGGCCGGCGTCGTGAGCTTCGCCGACTTGTATTCGTCGTCGCCGATCACCAGCGCAAAACGCATCTCCGCGGCGTGAGCGACACGCTGACCAAGCGTCAGCGCAAGAATGACGGCCACCAGCCACGATAATGTCATCCGCCGCGACAGGGTCACACGTTGAAACTTTCTCATCATTCTCCCCGAATCGGCGCCCGCACGACGTTCTCTTGGCGGAGGTGATACAGCCGATCAATCGGTCCTAATCATGTCGAACGCGCTGAACCATTGCTGCCGTATTGGGGCGCCGCAAAGCGCTAAGCCTCTCGGCTTTCCGCACAGCACAAAAAAGGAACTGTTCGACACCAACAATAATCGGCTCAGGTCTGCAAAGTTGGATTTGCTTAAAGCTCCGCAGGTTGCTAAGAACGATCTAACAACACTACTCATTAACTTGCGCTGCGCTAAGTGCAGGCGCGTCTGCGGACAACGCTACGATCCTCATGACGTCAAAACTATCTGTTACGTTTTCTTCCGCCCCCGCTATGGGATATCAGTTGCCTTTCTTGAAAGGGAGGATTTATGGCTAAGAAGTCAAAGAAGCGGCGCGCTTGGACGGCGACCGAAGTTCGTGAACTAAAGGCATTGGCGAAAAAGAAGACCGCCGCGGCAAGAATTGCCAAGAAGTTGAAAAGGACCGAGGGCGCAACGCGGCAAAAGGCGTTCAGCATCGGGCTCTCGCTCGATTCCCGTTCCTGATTTCATCTCAGCAACGAAGTTTTGGGGGATTGATCGACGCCGGCCTGCTATGCAGGCTGCGGCGCGATGGCGCGTGGATTTTGCCGGATCGATCCGCCGGGGCCCCTCATGAATTAAGCCGGCGGCGATCGGATCGGATCAGGAATATCGGATTTAGGAATGATGTCCGGGTCGTGACCGGTCCGAACCGGCCGGTTTCGCCTTCCGGCCCGGGCTTGCCAGGCTCCGGCGCCTGAAACCGGACACTTTTTTGATCCTAAACAGGTATGATGACCGCGGGCGTCAGTAATTTTTAGGTTTAGTCGTGTTATGACGCCCGGGACGGTCGTAGGCGCCTCTGCATGATCCAGCTTCCCCGCTCTTTGCGGCAACCGCCGGCGAGTTCCGAACTCGCCGCTGCGCTGCGCGCCTGCCGCCAAGCCTTCCTTGCCATCGCGCTGTTCAGCGGCATGAGCAACATTTTGATGCTCACCGGGTCGCTTTTCATGCTGGAAGTCTACGACCGGGTGCTGCCGAGCCGAAGTGTCCCGACCCTGGTTGCGCTTTTGATCCTGACCGCCGGCCTCTACGGCGCCCAGGGCTTCATCGAGGCGATCCGCAGCCGCATCCTGGTGCGCATCGGCGACAGCCTGGACGAGGCGATGAGCATGCGCGTGTATGACGCCGTCGTCCGGCTGCCGCTCAAGATCGGCGCCAAAGGTGACGGCTCGCAGCCGATTCGCGATCTCGACTCCGTCCGCGGTTTCCTGTCCGGCGCCGGTCCGTCCGCTTTCTTCGATCTGCCATGGCTGCCGGTCTATCTCGGCGTCTGCTTTTTGTTCCACCCCTATATCGGACTGACCGCGCTCGCCGGCGCCGTCATTCTTGTCATCCTCACCATCGTGACCGAAACGCAGACGCGCTCGCCGACCCGCAGCGCCACGCAATTCGCAGTGGCGCGCAACGCGCTCTTGGAGGCCAGCCGGCGCAATGCCGAGGCGATTACCGCGATGGGGATGGTCGGCCGCATTGCGCGGCGCTGGGGTGAACTCAACCGCAGTTACGTCGCGGCGACTGGCCAAGCCAGCGACGTCGTCGGGGGTCTCGGTGCTACGTCGAAGGTTTTGCGGCTGTTGCTGCAATCGTCCATTCTGGCGGTCGGCGCCTGGCTCGTGATCCATCAGGAATCGACGCCGGGCATCATCATCGCCGGCTCGATTTTGGGCGCTCGCGCGCTCGCGCCGGTCGATCTTGCCATCGCCAATTGGCGCGGTTTCGTTGGCGCGCGGCAGAGTTGGCAGCGGCTGTCCCGATTGCTCGGACATCTGCCGCCGCGCACCGAGCCGATGCCGCTGCAGCCGCCGGCGAAGTCGCTGGTGGTGCAGAACGCGGCGGTCTGTCCGCCCGGCGAGCAAAAGATCGTGTGCCAGGATGTGAACTTCACGCTGGCGAGCGGCAAGGCGCTCGGCGTGATCGGCCCGACGGCGTCGGGAAAATCCTCGCTCGCGCGCATGCTCGTCGGCGTGTGGGCGCCGGCGCGCGGTACCGTGCGGCTTGACGGCGCCACGTTCGATCAATGGTCGCAAGAGGCGCTCGGCCGTCATATGGGCTATTTGCCGCAGGACGTGGAATTGTTTCCCGGCAATGTGGCGCAGAACATTGCGCGTTTCGAGGATCCGCCCCATCCCGAGGCCGTGCTCGCCGCCGCCCAGGCGGCCGGCGTTCACGACCTCATCGTCAATCTGCCCGACGGCTATGAAACGAAAGTCGGCGACCATGGCAGCGCCCTGTCAGCCGGTCAGGCCCAGCGCATCGCGCTGGCGCGCGCGCTCTATCGCGATCCGTTCCTGGTCGTGCTCGACGAGCCCAATTCCAACCTCGACGCCGAAGGCGACGAAGCCCTCACGCGCGCCATTCTCGGCCTGCGCGCCCGTGGCGCTATCGTCATCGTCGTCGCCCACCGGCCGAGCGCCATTGCCGGCGTCGACTATATTCTGGTCATGGCCAAGGGCCGCCAGCAGCAGTTTGGGCCGAAAGAGGAAGTCCTCAACCGCGCGATCCCGCCGCAAAGCGCGCCCCAGCGAGCCTTGAAAGTGGTGCCCGGCGAGGGAGGCGCGGGATGAGCGGCAAGCCGACCCGGGACGTTCGCGCATCGATCCGCCGGCATATTATCATCGGCGGCGCCGTCGTGGCGTTCCTCGCTCTCGGCGTCGGCGGCTGGGCCTCGACCGCCGAAATCTCCGGCGCGCTCATCGCTCAAGGCTCGCTGGTCGTCGATTCCAACGTCAAGAAAGTGCAGCATCCAACCGGCGGCGTCGTCGGCGAAGTGCGGGCGCACGACGGCGACCGGGTCAAGGCGGGCGACATTCTCGTCCGTCTCGACGAGACGGTGACCCGCGCCAATTTGGCCATCATCACCAAAGGTCTCAACGAACTTTATGCGCGCAAGGCTCGCCTCGGCGCCGAACGCGACGGCGCCGACATGGTCGCGGCGCCTAAGGAGCTGGCGGACAAAACCAACGATCCGGACGTGCAAGAGGCCCTTTCCAGCGAGCGCAAGCTGTTCGAATTGCGCCGCAAGACGCGGCTTGGACAGAAGAATCAATTGCAGCAGCGGATCAAGCAACTGCAGGAGCAAATCACCGGGCTCACCGCCCAGCAGGATGCCAAGACCAAGGAAATGACGATTATTGCCCAAGAGCTTCAAGGCGTCCGCGATTTGTGGTCCAGGAACCTGGTTCAGATCAGCCGGCTCACCGCGCTTGAACGCGAGGAGGCACGCCTAGAAGGCGAGCATGGCCAGCTTATTGCCAGTGCGGCCGAGGCCAAAGGCAAGATCGTCGAGACCGAGCTGCAGATTCTCCAGGTCGATCAGGAATTCGCCAGCGACGTCGGCAAGGAGTTGCGCGAGACCGACAGCAAGATCGGCGAGTATGTCGAGCGCAAGGTGACTGCGGAAGATCAGCTCAGGCGCACCGATCTGCGCGCGCCGCAGGATGGTATCGTTTTCCAGTCGACGGCGAATACCGTCGGCGGCGTGATCACCGCCGGCGATCCGGTCATGCTGGTCGTGCCCGAGGCGGACAACCTGCTGGTCGAGGCGAAGGTCGAACCCAAGGACATCGATCAAATCCAGTTTGGTCAGCCGGTCGTGCTCCGCTTTTCGGCTTTCAATATGCGCACAACGCCGGAGGTCAACGGCACCGTGGTGCGGGTCGGCGCCGATACTTCGACCGACCAGCGCACCGGGCAGAGCTACTATCTGGTCCGCATCTCCATGACCGTCGAGGAGCTCGCCAAGCTCGGCGACGTAAAGCTGACGCCGGGCATGCCGGTCGAAGCCTTCATCCAGACCGGCGAGCGCACGATGCTCTCTTATCTGGTCAAGCCGCTGCACGACCAGCTCAAGCGGGCATTCCGGGAAAAATAGGTCGTCGCCTCGGTCCCCGCAAAGCGGGATAGATTGCCGGCAAAATTGCTATAATCATCCGGGCGCGATCGCTGGGCGGCGCAGGGGTTTGGCAGCATGAAGCGCATTGCGCGCTGGGCGAGGCAATTCGGTATAGCGCGAGCGGTTTGCACGGTGCTGCTGTTCGCGCTGGTGGCGTTGCGCATGGTCGACCCGCGGCCGATGGAAGAATTGCGGCTGCGAACGTTCGATCTGTTTCAGGTGTTGCATCCGCGCGAACAGACCATGCGGCCGGTGGTTATCGTCGACATCGACGAAGCCAGCCTGAAGGAGATCGGGCAATGGCCGTGGCCGCGAACCGTCGTGGCCGATCTCGTCACGCGGTTGCACGAGTCCGGTGCCGTGGCGGTCGGCTTCGACATCGTCTTCGCCGAGCCCGATCGCATGTCGCCGGCCGTCGCCGCGGATAGTTTCCGTGGTCTCGATGCCGAGACCCGCGACAAGCTTGCCGCGCTGCCCAGCAACGATACGGTTTTCGCCGACGCGATCAAAAAAGCCGGCAACGTCGTGGTCGGTCAAGTGGGCGCAGCAGCGGCGGCGCCGCGCACAGATGCCGAGACGGCATTGCAAACCGGTTTCGCCATTCGCGGCCCCGACCCGCGCCCGTTCCTTGTGACGTTTCCCGGATTGTTGCGCAACATCCTGCCGATCGAGCAGGCCGCGGCCGGGCGCGGGCTGTTCTCTATCAATCCGGAGCGCGACGGTATCGTGCGCCGCGTGCCGGTCGTGATGGAGGCGCAAGATGGGCTGGTGCCGTCGCTGACGATGGAAATGCTGCGCGTCGTCAGCCGCGCCAGCGCTATCCTCATTCGCGCCGATCAAGCGGGCGTGCGCGCGGTCGCCGTTCCCGGTCTCGAAGTGCCAACCGATGGCCACGGCCAATTCTGGGTGTACTTCAACAAACGCGATCCGGCGCGCTCCGTATCCGCGACCGACGTGCTCCATGGACGCGTACCGGCAGACCGCTTGCGCGGCCGGCTTGTGCTCATCGGCACCTCGGCAGTCGGCCTCCTCGACATCAAGACTACGCCGGTCGACCCGCAGATGCCCGGCGTCGAGGTGCATGCCCAAATTCTCGAAAACGTGCTCACTAAATCGCTACTGTCGTCGCCGGGCTCGGCTATCGGCGCTGAGATTATCGCCGCCGTCGTCTTCGGCGCCGCCATCATCATTGCCGCCCCGATGTTGCCGGCAGCCATCGTGGTGGCGCTTGGCGCCATCCTGATCGCCGGCCTCATCGGGATGTCGTGGTACTTCTTCCTCGCCCACAATCTGCTGATCGATTTCACCTATCCGCTGATCTCTTGCTGGCTGATCTATCTGGTGCTCGCCTTTGTCAACTATTTCCGCGAGCAGCAGCAGCGGCAGCAGATTCGTTCGGCTTTCGGCTTCTATCTGTCGCCGCCGCTGGTCGAGCAGCTGGCGCGCTCGCCGGAAAAGCTGGTGCTTGGCGGCGAGGAACGGCGCATGACCATCCTGTTCAGCGACGTCCGCGGCTTCACCACCATTTCCGAGCACTACAAGGACGATCCTCAGGGCCTGACTCACCTGATGAACCGCTTCCTCACGCCGCTGACCAACGCCATCATCGAGCGCAAGGGAACGATCGACAAATATATCGGCGACGCCATCATGGCGTTCTGGAACGCGCCGGTCGACGATAACGAGCACGAGGCGAACGCCTGCGACGCGGCGCTGGAAATGCTGGCACGCGCCGAAACGCTCAACGTCGAGCTCAAGCGCGAGGCGGAGGCCAATGGCGGCGTATACATGCCGCTGCGCATCGGTATCGGGCTCAATAGCGGTCCGTGCGTCGTCGGCAATATGGGATCCGACTTCCGGTTCAACTATTCGGTGCTCGGCGATACCGTCAATCTCGCCTCGCGGCTGGAATCGCGGACCAAAGACTATCGTCTCTCGCTGGTGATCGGCGCGCGCACCGCGGAACGGGCCAAGGCGAAGTTCGCCACCATGGAGATCGATCTCATCCAGGTGAAAGGCAAGAAGCAGCCGGAGACAGTGTTTACGGTGCTTGGCCGCGCGGAAGTCGCCGACGATCCGCGCTGCGGCGAACTGTGCGATCTCAACGCGCAGATGCTCGCGTCTTATCGCAAGCAACACTGGGACGAGGCGCTACTCCTGATCGATCGCTGCCGCAAAGTCGCCAACGGTTTCGGCGTCGACGGGCTCTATGAGATGTATGCCGAGCGCATCGAAGTTTATCGCGCCGCGCCGCCACCGCCGGATTGGACCGGCGTCTACGAGGCGGAATCGAAGTAGCGGTTACTGCCGGCGGTCGACGAAACGCGGGGCCTTCAGGCTGCGTTCGAATTCCGCCGCCAGACTGCCGCGCTCGAGAACCTGCACCGCAGGCGAAATCTCGAAAGTGTTTTTCACCGCTTCGACGACCGCGGCGCATACCGCGGGTGACTCGCACGAGCCCTTGATTTCAATCAGCACGCGCAGGCTTTCCCGCTCGGTCTTGGCTTCCGTTTCGAGCACGGCCTGAAAGTCGAGGACATCGGCGTTACGAAACATCATGTCCTCGAATTCCGCGTGATTGACGTTGACGCCGCGGACCTTGAAAAATTCGGCAGTTCGGTTGGCGTGCTTGATCACCGGAAAGAGCTCGGCGAAGCGGCCGGTGCCGGCCGAGCGCGAGGCAAAACTGACCAGATCGCCGGAATTCCAGCGCAGGAACGGCGTCGCGTGATTGGTCCATAACGGCGTGACGCAGAGCGTGCCGATCTCGCCTTCCGGCAAGGCGCGGCCGTTATCGGGATCGACCACTTCGATGAAATACATGTCGGTCCAGATGTGGATGCCGTCGTGCGCGGAATTCTCCGCGCCCATCAGGCCCGCTTCGCTCATGCCGAAGACGTCGAACACTTCGGCGCCCCACAGGCGCGCGAGTTTTTCGCGCTTGGCGGCCGAGAGGGTTTCCGCCGAGCAGACGAGCTTGCGCACCGAGGCAGCCGCGAGATTGACGCCCTTCGCCTCCGCGAGATTGGCGAGGTGCAGCGCAAAGCTGCTCATGCCGATGAACACCGTCGGCCGCAGCGTCTGGATCAAATCGAGTTGGGCAGCCGACGGATAGGAATTGCCGGCCCCGACCCAAACCATACCGACGCCGAACATGCGCGCGCTGCGCGCCCAAACCTGGCCGGCCGGGTGTACCCCGAGCGGAAACGAGATGTGGCAAAGGTCGCCGGGGCCGATGCCGATGCAGGGAAACGAGCGTCCCCACGACAGCTCGCCATAAAGCAGATCGTCCGCCGTGCGCGGATAGAAGACCGGCTGC
>Ga0073928_10007312_pt1 | contig 14387 bp, 9 predicted proteins | sample PaiPotPPA55metaG_FD_76969 | JGI IMG/M metagenome (GOLD analysis project Ga0073928, IMG submission 76969) | Iron sulfur acid spring bacterial and archeal communities from Banff, Canada, to study Microbial Dark Matter (Phase II) - Paint Pots PPA... ... | reverse complement strand
TGATTCGTTCCGGACGTACCATGTGGGGATTCTAGCGGCCGCGCCGCGCGATGGAATGGGCTGCCAGCCCCTCGATCTCGATCAGTAGGTCAGCCCGGCACAGATTCGCTTGCACGAACTGCACGCAACGCAGCCGCGGGAAGCGATCAAGCACGGCGGCCTTGATCCGGGGCAGGTCATGATCGCGTACGTAGTACGCTCGGAGCGCTCGGTAACTGTCGAGCGGCTGGTCAACGCGATAGGCCCGATGAGTGATGACGGCGAGATTGTCGAAAGTCTCGGCGAGCTGGGCCGTCAAATCCCCGACATGGACGGTATCCTCGCCCCGCACGCTCGCGGTCCCGCCGACCAGCAGCAGTTTTTCGCGGTCTCCGTCGAGCAGTCTCGCCCGTGCGAAACAGGGTGGCAACGGGCCAAATCGCCTGGAATAGTAATGAGGGGCGTGCTGCCGCGGGTTTTCGATTGTCGCGCCCTTGCTGCGGCAACAGAGCGCGTGAATGACCAGGTCGTCTCCCGTGTCTCCGACGGCCGAGGCGACGGGGAGCAATCGGTCGAAATGCTCAGCTCCCCTGAACCATCGGCAAAACGCGCGGTATCGCCCCGCGTTGAACCGCATATACCGGTCGAGCCCCTCGCCGGCGGGCAAGAGGATGCCCGGGACGAAGTTCCAGATCCGCACGGCGTGCCATGGCGGGTCTTGCCGCAGCCGGCAGGCCAGGGCGTCGTACGCCTGCGTCGTCGCCTGCTCCAGTTCCACACCGTCGAGAGCGACGGCCCCGGGCACCGACAAGCCGATGAGGGTGAATCGTTTCGAATTCGCCAGTTCCACGGCCCAAGCGGGCGGCTGCGGCGCGCCTTCGCGCGGACGACCGATTTCGATGCCGCGAGCGGCCCGCGGAACGGCGGCAATGACAGGTCCGTCGAGACAGTCCACGGCAATTCAGACTTTATCCCCATCGTCGCTGCCTCACAAGGTGAAACGTGCCCGAACAGGCGTAGGGCGGGTAGTGTCCGCTCTACGGCACCATTTCGATTGCTACGCCGGCCATGGAACCCGCGTAGTCGGTGGCGATCGCGGCAAATCGGGGGATCGCGGCTTCGTTCAGCAAAATGCCGGCAATCCCTGCCAGGGGCATCGCACTGAAACATTCGGCGACCCTGCCGTAGGCGGAGGGAATCACCGCCGTTTGGCGCGGGATCGCGGCGACTTCGACCCGGTCGATCCATGTTCCATTGGCGGACAACAGGATTGCGGGGGGATCACCCAGTTGCCGGACGATGTAGCGTGCCAGCCGCGCCATCCCGCCCCCGCGGGCGGCGCCGCCGGCGGCGGCCAACACGCGGGCCCGCGGTCGGCGGTGTTGGGATTCCAGTGCCGAGCGAGTCTCTAGCAGCAGCGTCACCGCCCCTGCCCCGGCCACAAAGCCGCCCGGGCCGTGAAGGCCCCATTGACGGTACGCCGCGTTGACGAGCGGGGAGTACTCCTCTGCCCCTCCGACAATGGCGCGCTGCCACTGGCCAGCGGCGATCCGGGCGGCCGCGAGGCGCAGGGCGTCCAGACCCGCCGTTCGCGACCCGATCACCGTCTGACACGGACCTTTGAGCGAGAGCATCAGGCTCAGGTGCGCCGCCGCCGCGTTCGGCACTCCCTCGGCAAAGAGCATCGGGTTAGCGGCGGCGATCCCCTCATTCACGATCTGCCGATAATACGTCTCACAGTAATTGGTCGATCCGTGCGTGGTGCCGAGAATTGCCGCGCAGGGTTCGGCCAGCGCGGTCACGTCCTCGACCCCCGCGTCCCGCAAACAGAGGACTGTCGCGGCCAGCGAGAGCTTGACGTACTCGCTCATCCGCCGCACGCGGCGCGCGCTAAGTAAGGGGGCAAGGTCCGCCTCGGCGACTGCGCCGGCGTCCTCTGTCAATGGGACTACATTTGTACACCGGCGGCGAAATGCCTCATTGCCCACCGCGCCGGGGAAAATAACGCCGATCCCGGTGATGAAGACTTCGCGATCTCTTAGAGCCGGGGCGTGTCGCCCCGGTTTGAACCGAAGGTTCGAAGTCCGCGGCCCGAGGATCATGCACGTATTCGCCCCACCGAAGCCCAAGGACGTGTTCAGCGTCGCGCGGAGCCGCCCGCGATGGCCGGTCGAAAGATTCAGACCGGGATATTCGACGTCTTCGGCCACGACATTGACGCATGCGGGGACAACCTGGTCCCGCAAGGCCATCGCCGAGAGGACCAGTTCCACCGCCCCGGCCCCGCCGAGGGTATGGCCGAGGTGAGCTTTGAAGGCGACGACCGGGACGCACGGGAGGCGATCGCCGAACACGTTCGACAATGCGGCGAACTCGCTGGCGTCGTTGTCGGGGGTGCCGGTAGCGTGGGCGGCGATCAGGTCGATGTCGGAGGCATGGAGGTCGGCGTCTTTCAGCGCGGCCCGCATCGCTCGCGCAGCCCCTTCGCCATGAGGGTGCGGCTGGGTGAGATGATGGGCGTCAGAGGACTCGCCGTAGCCGAGGATCGTTGCCAACGCGGTTGCCGACCGGCGGCGCGCATCCTCGGCCCGCTCCAGAACGATGACGCCATACCCTTCCGCCAGCTTCATCCCCTGCCGGTCGCGCGCGAAGGGTCGAAGCGGGCCGGACGCGACCAGCCTGAGGCTGTTGAATCCGGCGTAGACGTACTCGCTGATCGTGTCGTATCCACCGGCCAGGACGAGGTCGAGTTGTCCCGTCCGGAGCAGCGTGACTGCCAGGGCTATGCTGCTGAGACTGGAAGAGCAGGCCGAGCAGGTCGTCAGCGCGCACCCGGTGAGGCCAAGGTCGCCTGTCGCGTTGCGCAGGACACTGGCGGCGAGGAAGTCCTTCAACATCGCCGGATCGTTCGATCGCAGGAACCGTCCGGCGGCGCGCATGCCGTGCAGGGTCGTGCCCAAAACGATGCCGCGGCGACAGGCGTCGTCGCGGGTTGGATCGAGCGCGCCGGCATCCCGCAGGGCGTCGATAATCGCATACCGCAGATAGCGGGACTCGCGCGGTAATTCCGGAGCGAAGTCGGCGGGCAAGTCCGGCGCCTGCCCGCCATTGGCCCCGGGCGGCGGTGGCGACTCCATCGCCGACAGCTCGCCCATCCCGCACCGGCCCCGCAGCACCTCTCGCCAGGTCGCCTCCCGCGAGAGGCCCAGCGGCGTGACCAGGCCGGCGCCGGTGATGACGATTTGTTGGGAATCGTTTTGCACCGCTTATTCCACGTCCTCGCACCATGCGCGATCGAGGATAAGCCACTGCTCAGGATACTTGCGGATGTATTTTTCGATCACCGCCGAAATGCGCCGCAGCGCTTCCGGCTGGCTCTGATCGTCCACGCGGATCGGGTCCTCGATGAAGAGCCGGAGTTTTCCCTGCGGCGTTCGCACGGAAAACACCGGGATAATCGGCGCCCCGCTGGCGTGTGCCAGCTTGACCGGCCCGGTCGGCAGCAACGTGTGGCCGCCCAGGAACGACACGCGCTGGCCGCGCTGGCCGGGCATGACCCGATCGCCCTGGATCAGTACGACCTCGTCGGCCGCCAGCGCTTCCCGAAGCCGCACCCAGACGGCCAGGCCGTCGTCCACGCACGCCTCGATCACTCCCAGCCGCCGGCGCAGCGCGGCTCTCGTTTTCTCGAAGAGGCCCCGTGAGTCTCGGCGGAACAGCACATGGACGCGCCTCTCGTACTCCAGCAGGGCAGCGATAGCGACCTCGAACGACCCCATGTGGGCCGTGACGAGGATCGCGCCCTTGCCCTGGCGGCGCGCAGATTGATATGTCGGGTGCCCATCGATCCGCTCGATCTGCTTGACGAGCTCCCGGCGGCTCATGTCCGTGCTTCGGCCGATGTCGCAGACGAAGTCGTAGCAGTTCCCGATGACCTCCTTTGCCAGCGCCTGGCGCTGGGCGGCGGTGGAGCGCCCGCCCAAAACCCGGCGCGCGTTCGCCAGCGTGTCGTCGCGCAGGCGGGGCGAATACGTCCAGGCGCCCCAGAGGAACAGCGGACGGGCGCGGCGCAGAAAGTGCGGGTGGCGTCGGGCCGCCCAGTAAAGGAGATTCAGCCAGCCGTCGGCGGCCATGCGACCCAGCCAACCGCGAAACGCGCGCAGCCTCTGGCCTCGCGGCTTCCGGGGTCGCGGCGAATCCTGGGCCGCGGCGATCTGCGACGTGGCAATCCCTCTCACTTCGATTTGCCCTGCGTCTGCGGCCCCGGCGCGCCCTCCAGCCCTTCCAGCGGGTGCGTCACCTTCGTGCCGGGCGGCACGGTCAGGTCCAGATTCCCCACATCCACGTTCAGTTGCACATCGCTGAAGGAGAGGAGGCTTCGGTCGCCGTCAGCGTCAGTCACTTCGGCCTCTCTTACATAGGCCGAGGGCACGTCCAGCAAGACGCGCACCTGGGACACATACTGTCGCAGCGATGGGTTCATCGGCATGAGAAGCAGTGCGATGAACCGTTTGCCGTCGGCAGATCGGTCAATTTCCGAAACGGGGAACTGGGCGAACGAGAACCGCGAGCGCAGCACCTCGAGCCGCGGCAACGGGGAGGCGGCCAGCTCGCCCAGCCTTTTGTCCAAAGGGTAAATCTCCATCGTCTTTTGGGCCGGGTAATAGACGCGGGCCTCATGCTCGTCAATCAGCAGCACGCTCGGTTCGGGCCGCTGCGTATCCCATCGCATGACCGCGCCCCGGATTCGCACGCGCCCGTCGGAGACGAGCGGCTTGCGAAGCAGCGCCGTGAATTTCTGTTGCTGGAATGTGGCGGCGAGGCTCCGCACGCGTCCGGCACGGGAGTCGATGTCCAGGAGTTTTGCCCAAAGGGCGGAGTCAGCGGGCGCGGTGGCCGGCTGCGACGCGGGACCCGCGCCGAAGGATGCCGCGGTGAGGATCGCTGCCATGAGATTTCGAACCCTCACAGCGCCCCTCCGGGTGCGCCTTCGCGGGGCCGGCTCAGGGTGAGCATGCCGCGGGCGACGGTGGCGTGGCCGACCGTCGCAGACGTCTCGAACTGCTGAAGCGCGCCAATGCCGCGGAGCAGCCGCGACCGCAGCACGATCTGGGCCGGCGGGGCCACCGGCCGGTCGAAACGCACGTCAACGTGGACCAGCTTCCCTTGCTTCGAGCCGGCCTGGCCGATCAGCCCCGAGAGTTGCGCCATCGCCTCGGCGATGAGCACCCCGGGCACCAGCGGTTCACCCGGAAAATGCCCCGCCAGAAACGGTTCGTTTCCGGTCACCTCCCATACTGCTTCGCCCGATTCGCCCTCCTTGATCTGGGCAACGCGAGAAAGGAAGCGAAACGGGTCGCGATGCGGCAGCCTTTCCAGGTAATCGGGCGCTGGGTCGTTGTGCTGCATCTGATCCTCAATGTAAGCGGCCAACGTGGAGACGTCGCGGAAGACCTCCTTGCCCACCGCCTCGCTGGGAATCTTGATCTTGAACTGCTTCTCGATGCTGCTCAGCAACAGTAGGATGTCCAGCGAGTCAAAATCCGCCTCGGTGCCGGAAAACGGCATGTCGTCCGGAATAGCAATGTCGGGGCCGAGCTTCAAATCGCGCCGCAACAGGACCTTAATCTGATCCAGTGTTTCAGGCCGTACATTTGCCATACATGAAAATAACCGATTTTGGATGCCTTCGGAACAGGGCCGTCTGGGGCAACGACAAGAGGCCGCGATTGTGTTCATCGTCGGACATTTGGCAACGCCTCTCGTGACGAGGACGATCGAACGGGTTATATTGGAAGGGGCTTACGGCAAAAGAATCTGACAGCGGGATGTCGATGGGATCAGACGCAATCGATGAACGGCTTGGGGAGGCGGACGGCGCCGTGCCGTCGATCGTGCCTGACGGCGCCCAGGCGGGCGAGCCGGGGGTCGCGGTTCGGCGGGAGTTCATGCTGATTGTGAACCGCCGCCGGGCGCACTTGCGGCTCGAATCCTCCAGCGTCAGCCGGTGCCATGCCGCTCTAATCCGTGGCGGAAATACGCTTTACGTTCGCGATCTGGGAAGCCGCACCGGCGTGCTCGTCAACGGCAGCGCGATGCGCGAGTCAGACCTGTCGGATGGCGATTTCCTCCAGGTCGGCGAGTTCCTCTTCCGTGTCGAAAACCCGTCGATCGCCAGTCCGGCGGCCGAGCGGGCCGGGACCATGCCCGCATTTCTTCAGGGCAGCGCGGCGACATTCCGCATTGAAGGCCGGGGTCTCCTGATCGGCCGACGCCCCACTTGCGACGTGACGCTCGACGAGCCCGCGGTCTCCGCGAAGCACGCGCTCGTCTTCGAGTTGAACGGCGTCCATCGCGTCCGCGACCTGTATTCGCGGACAGGGACGTGGGTCAACAACGTGCAGGTGAAAATGTGCCAACTGCGCCCTGGCGACGTGGTGCGGATCGGGCATAGCGAGTTTCGCTACGTTTCCGTCCAGCCACCCGCCCCCGCACCGCCATTGCCTGCGCTGCCGGTCGAAGCGATCCGGCTTGAAGACGACGAGGAGACCGACGCGCGGGCCGATTCCCCAACCAATGAACCCGAGGTGGCGACAGCACGTGGGTGATGCGCCCGCGGCTGTCCTGCTTACAGGATTAGCTGAAATTGCACCTGCACGATCACTTCGTTACCGCCGTGACTGGGCAGCAGGTCATTAAGACTGCTGGAGATTGGCGAGCCGTTCGGCAGATAAGACGCGGCGGCTGAGAACTTGGCCCGCTGGCCGTAGAAGTAATAGTTGAAGCCGAGCGTCACATCCTGAATGATCGTGTGGGCGGCGGTGGCGGGAAGTTGTCGGCTATCGAAGTGGAGATACTCGTACCGCACGAACGGTTCCCAGTGCCGATCGATCACCCATCCTGCCAGGACGCGCAAGCTGGAGTCGTACGTGTCGGCGAAGGGGCCGGGACCGGTGAACCCTCCATTGGTTCCCGGAGCGCCGCCATTATGACGAGTATAGTCCCCCAGGTAAGCGCAGTAGAGACTCAATCCACACGCCGCATCGAACTGGGCATCGACCACGTGCAGTAGTGCGCCGGTGTCTCCGGCCTCGGTGTAATCCACTCCGGCGCCCAGGACGAGCAGGGGGTGCTTGATGTCCAGCGCCGTGAACTGGTTGTACGCCTGCCAGTCGCCCATGAGCTTCCACTCGACGCGCCCGGCGGCGCCCCAACTGGCCGGATTGGTGGGAAATCCCTGGAACGTGGTGTCGAAGTTGCGCTCGCCGCTGGTGAAAGCGATTTCGGTGCGGACGGGAGAGTTCGTGTCGTAGCCATAGGCCACGCTTGCGCCCTTCACGATGCCCTCACCGGCGGCCAATATATTATTGACGATCGACCGCTCGGGAGTGAGCGTGCGAGTGCCGAAGATGATCTGCTCGTGATCGAACGGATCGCGGATCTGGCCTCCTCGAACTGCGAATGGGGTATTGGGAATGTGATACCGCACCCACGCGTCCTGGAGGCCCAGGTTCCCCGTCGTATCGCTGGTGGCCCAGACCATCTGATAGGTCAGGTCGGGCGAGATCACGTTTCCATCGAGAATGAACTTCATCCGCGACAGCTCGAATCCATTCTCGGTATCGCTGGTCGTGGCGGTCGCTTTCTCCCGGTAGTTCGTTGCGTTGCGGACCTGGATGTAGGCCCAGGGGTGGAGAAGGAAGTTGCCGTCGTCGCTGCGAATGATAAACCCCTGATTGCGGACGTAGCCGGCGGTGAGACCCTCCATGTCCATGAAGCGCGTATGTCCGTCGGCGTCGCGCCCGGCCCGCTCAATTGTCGCATCCGTCGCCGCAGCCGCCGGCTGGGGTTGCGTTGTCGCGGCGGGGGCCGATTGCGTTTCCTGCTTTGCTTTGAGCTCCGCCACCTCGGCACGCAGGGCCTTCACCTCATCCAGCAGTTGCTGCTGGGGCGACTCCGCCGGCTGAGTGGTTTGGGCGCACAGACCGAGTAAAGGCATGGTTCCGAGCGCGAGACACCCGGCAGTCGCGGCGCGGCGGGGCTTCATTGGGACTCCTTTCAGAGGTCTCGGCAAGAAAGTGGCTTGTCGGAATATCGGCACTCTGGCCTCAACGGCTGCACCGGGGGTGTCAGAAGACAACCTGAAGCTGCGCCCGCCCGATAATTTCGTTATGGCCGCTATCGATCAACGTGCCAGTGCCGTCATCGCTGACAGGAGAGCCCTCCGGCAGATACGACGCATCGAGCGAGAGCTTGGCCGACAGGCCGTACAGGTAATAGTTCACACCCGCGGTGATTACCTGAACGTTGGTCTGCGTGCGTGCGGCAAACTCACGGCCGTCGAAGTGGATATACTCGTAGCGGCCGTAAGGCTCCCAGTGTCTGCCCAGCGCCCAGCTCACTTGCAGCCGCGCCGTCGGATCGTAGGTGTAGGCCCCTTTGGCGACGGTGCTGCGGGCGGTATAGCGTCCCAGGTAGGCCGCGTAGACTGCGAGGCCGGAAGCGGTTTGATACTGAACGTCGCCGACATGGGTCAGCGTGTCGGTATGGCCCGCTTCGGTGTAATCGGCGCCCGCGCCGAAGACCAATGAATCATGCTTGACGCCGTACGCGGTAATCTGGTCGTAGTCTTTCCAGTTGCCGAACGCCTTGTACTCCGCCCGGGCGGCCGCGCCCCAGTCGGCCAGGATGCCGGGCGTTGGGAACTGCTGGAAAGTGGTATTGACGTTCTTCATGCCGCCGGTGAACGCGGCTTCGGCGCGGAAGGAGTTGCCCTGGTCAAAGATCACGCTGGCGCCCTTCACGAATCCCTCGGCGTTGGCGAACACGTCAGCGATCAGCGTCCGATCGATGGCCGGGAAGAACCGGCTGGCGGCGAGCTGCTCGTGGTCGAGCGGTTCCTTAAACTGGCCGGCGCGGATGAAGAGGGGGGTTCCCGGTATGTGGTACTTTGCCCACGCCATTTCCAGGCCGACGTTGCCGGTGTGCCGGTCAACCGCGAACTGAAACATGTAAGTCAGGTCGGGGCCGAAAAGATTGCCATCGACCCCGAATTTCAGTCGCCGCACCTCGAACCCGTTCTGCGTGTCGTCCGCCGTCCCTTTGTTCTTGGCGTCCTGGCGATAACTAGTCGTGTCGCGGAACTGAAACTGGAGCCACGGGTGCAATAGGAAGTTCCCGTCCTCGCTGCACAGCAGGAAGCGGCCGTCGCTGTAGCCCGCCGTGAGGCCTTCGCTGACGAGGAAATTGCTATGCCGCTCGGCCTCGTCCGCCGCCTGTTGGAGCGCCGCCTGTTGTTGCTGCTGCTTCTGGGAGGACTGCTGGGCCTTGAGCTGGTCGATCTCGGCTTGAAGTTGGTCGATCCGGTTTGACAGATCGGGTTGGGTAGTGGGATCGGCGGCGAATGCGGTTGCCGTCAGGGCCGATGCGGCGGCCCATGCCAATGCCTGCCAATAGCGCGCGAGCATGATGATCTCCTTTTCCCGTGGCCCCTGGCCACGCGACTGGATTGCGACGGCTGACACCTGCGGCGATGCCAGCTATGGGGGGATCAGAATTTGGATTCGGTCCCATGCGATCCGACGCCGGATCGCCCCGGGGAGCGAGCGGATTGGCAGCCGGAGGGTCCGGTTATGCGAGGGCGTGACAACCGCAACAGTCTCGCATGAAGTGGTGATGCGGGCGGAGCGTGCACGAACGATCAGCGAGCCCGAATTGTTGCATATGTGAAAGCATAGCAGATAAGGGAATCAATGTCTACTTTATACATAGAAATTATAGACGTTGTCCCGCAGGCCGCTTAGGCCAGCGCTTTGATCAACGCGGACAGGTGCTTCCGATAATGCGCCCACCGCCCCACCGAGGAAGCATAAATTGGGCGGCGCACCTGTTCCCGGCTGGCGGTCAGAACGGGCTGCGTGTTCTTGTAGAACTCCAGACATCGCCGGTCCCAAGGCAGGCCCAGAAACTCAAGAAGCCGTCGGGTTTGTCCTTCCAGGTCAGTCACCACGTCCTCGTAGCGAACCTCCAGCATCCGGACGCTCAGGACCTGCTTCCAGTGGTCCATCAGCAGCCGGTACTGCCGGTAGAGGATCCCGAGCTGGGCCAGATCGCCAAAGGGGAACTCATCCCCGGCGTCCATGTCGGTCATGAAGCACGAAAGGCAGGTGTCCAGCGGGTCACGCAGGCAGTGGATCACGTGACTGCTCGGGAACAGCAACTCCACCAGATCCAGGTACATGAAGTTGGTCGCCTGCTTGTCGGTGATGTATGCGGCCGTGGCGTTGATCGCATGAATGGCGGCGAGGTACTCGCCCGCCAGTCGGTCGGCTTTGCCGGACGACATCGTGTCAAGGCCCCACGGATAGGCCAGACCCTCGGTATTCAGATCGCAGGCCAAGCGCGGCAGGTGCTCCAACTCGCCCGCGCCGAAAATAGCGGGATGGGAGGCGAGGACCTGCTCGATCAGCGAAGTGCCCGACCGTGGCATGCCGACGATGAATACGGGCCTTGCGCTGCCGTGGGCGGCGTGGGGCAGCGACCGGAGGCGGGCTACGGTGCAGCAGTCGATCTTCCGGGCCATTTCTTCGATGCGCGGCGTCAGGCTGCGCCGCGGGGCGGAAAGTTGGTGTGCACGTCGGGCCTGCTCGAAGGCCTCGTCATAGCGGCCCATCTTGTCCAGCAGGCTTGCAGCGGCGAAATGCAGGTGGCGGCGATCCGACCGCTCGCTTGCGCGGGTCTCCAATATGCGCGCGACCCATGCCGCCGCTTGATGCGCTTGCCCAATTTGCGGGGCGATTCGCGCGTAGAGAGCGGCCGCCCGGTCGCCAGCCAAACGGTGGCCCAACACCGGCGACAGTAGTTCCCATGCCTCCGCTGCTCTCCCGTCTGCGGCCAGCACGAACGCCCGCGACACGACAAACTCCACATTGTCGGGTTCCAACTCCGCGGCGACGGCGGTGTGCCGCAGCGCCGGTTCGAGGCGGTCGCGGTTCAGATACCAGAGCCCCAGCGCCTCATGGGCCCATGCGTGCCGCGGATCGATTTGAATGGCGTCGAGCAGGTGCTTCTCCACAAGGCTCAGTTCGCCGGCCCTCCAGGCCGCGGAAGCGACCTTGTAGTGGGTGTCGGCGGAGGCAGGACGCAGCCGGATCGCTTCGTGAAAGAAACTCAGTGCCGGCCCATAGAGCTGTTGACGGTAAAGCGCGTCGCCGGCGGACTCCGCCTGCCGTGACTGCTTCTGGGCGTCTAACATGAACGCTTACCCATATGTCTTTCTCCAGCGCGATTGCGCGGGAAAAGCCACAGTCGGAAGATTACGCCCGTGTAATAATTGCACGCGGGCCAGTCATCACCCACACGCATTTCCAGCCCGCTCACGAGGTCACAGAGGGCCGCGACCTCTCAATTCCCTGGCGTAGGCCGCCCCGCATCAGCAGATGCACAGTCGATCTTCTATTTAACGATAATGTAATGTAATGACGATTCCAGCTTTTGGAGGGGCCATGGATGCCGATAATTCGGAGAGCGTAGTGCGGCTGAACGAAAAGGTCTGAGTGTTATGCCGATTGTCCGCTTCGCCCTCCGCATGCCGTACACCGTTGCGTCGGCGGTGATCCTCGTCTGCCTGCTGGGCGTCGGGGCCGCGCTGCGCATGCCAGTTGATATCTTCCCGGAGATCGACATTCCCGTCGTGAGCGTCGTCTGGACGTACACCGGGATGAGCGCCGAAGAGATCCAGAACCGAATCCTGGTGAAACACGAGCGGCAGATGGCGTCGCTGGTCGACGACATCGCCCGTCTGGAGGCCAACAGTTACAACGGGGTGGGGGTCATTAAGGTCTACCTGCATGAGGGGGCCGACGTCAGCCGGGCGGTTTCGCAACTATCGAGCTGCGCCCAGACCGTGCTCAAGAGCATGCCCCGAAACATCACCCCGCCGCTGATCATCCGGTACGGCGCCACGGACGTCCCCATTATTCAGTTGAGCTTGTCCAGCCGCTATCTCCCCGACCAGCGCATGACCGACTTTGGCCAGCAAGTGCTTCGGCCCAATCTGGCCGTCGTCCACGGCGCCCAGGTCCCCTATCCCTACGGCGGCAAGCCACGGGTGATCATGGTCGACCTGGACATGGACGCGCTGCGGGCTCGCAGGATGACTCCCACCGACGTGGTTATCGCGCTCGCCGACCAGAACCTGCAAGCTCCCTCGGGCGATGTGAAGATCGGCGAGCGGGATTACGCGGTGCCGCTGAACAACAGCACCGGTACCGTCGACGCCCTGAACGATTTTCCGGTCAAGGACGTGGGGCGCAAGACGGTGTTCCTACGGGACGTGGCCCACGTCCGGGACGGCTATGCCGTGCAGACCAATTCCGTCAGTCAGAACGGCCGCCCGGCGACGCTGATGACCATCCGTAAGACGGGCGGCGTGTCGACTCTGGCGGTCATCAAGGGGATCCGGGAGAACCTGCCGGATATCGAGCACCTCCTTCCCAAGGGGATGTCGATCAAGCCGCTCTTCGATCAGTCGATCTTCGTCAGGGCGGCGCTGAACAGCGTAATCATGGGCGGCCTGATGGCCGCCGGTCTCACCGCCCTGATGATCCTCCTGTTCCTGGGAAACTGGCGGCTGACGCTTATCATCCTTGCCTCGATCCCGCTGTCGATCGTCGCCGCCGTGCTGGTGATGTACGGACTGCACCAGACGCTCAATACCATGACGCTCGGCGGGTTCGCGCTGGCCGTCGGGATCCTGGTCGATAACGCCACCGTCGTGATCGAAAACATCGAGCGACACCTTGGCATGGGCGAGAAGCTCGTGCCGGCGATCGTAAACGGGGCCGGAGAAGTCGGCACGCCGACGATGCTGGCGACACTTGCCATCTCCATCGTGTTCGTTCCGGTCTTCCTGCTGGAAGGGACTGCCAAGTACCTGTTCAGCCCCATGTCGGCGTCGGTCATTGTCTCGTTGCTGGCCAGCTTGGTCCTGTCATTCACGCTCGTGCCGGTGCTGTTCAAATACCTCATGCGGTCCTACGTGCAGAAGCACGGCAAGCGCGGTGGGGCGCACGACATCGACCGCCACCGTAGTCTCAATCCGCTCACCTGGATACACTACGCATTCGAGAGGGGCTTCAATTCGTTCCGCAACGCCTATCGCAACACTGTCGCCTGGGCGGTGCACCGCCCGCTTCCGACGATTGCCTTCTTCGTGTCGCTGATCGTCGTGTCGTTCCTTCTCTTTCCGTACCTGGGGCAGGACTTTTTCCCGCAGGTGGATGCCGGGCAGATGCGTCTGCACGTCCGTGCCCCCGCCGGCACCAAACTGGAGGAAACCCAGGAAGATTTCGCCAGAGTCGAGCAGGCCATCGGTGAGGTCGTCGGCAGGGACCAGATGGACGTGGTGCTCGATAACGTCGGCCTGCCCTATAGCGGAATCAACATCGCCCTCAGCGACAGCGCGACGGTCGGCCCCATGGACGGCGAGATTCTGATCTCGCTAAAGGAGAAGCACACCCCGACCGCGGCACACGTGGCCGACCTGCGCCGCGAGCTGCCCAGACGCTTCCCCGAATTACAGTTCTTCTTCCAGCCCGCCGACATCGTGAACCAGGTACTGAATTTCGGCCAGCCGGCCCCAATCGACATCCGCGTGACGGGACCGCACCACGAGATCGACTACGCCACCGCCCGTAAGGTCCTTCACGATGTCCGCTCCGTCCCCGGCGTTGTGGACGCGCACATCTTCCAGGTCCCCGACGCGCCGGCGATGAAGGTAGACGTCGACCGCACGCTGGCCAGCCGCATGGGTATGAGCCAGCGCGACGTGTCCAACAGCATCCTGGTCACGCTCAGCTCCAGCGCCATGGTTTCCCCGAACTTCTGGCTCAACCCGAACAACGATGTGACTTACCCGCTGCTGGTCCAGACGCCGCAGTACCGTGTCCATTCGCTGCCGGACCTATTGACGGTGCCTGTGGCGCGTAAGGAATCGGCCAGCCGCCAACTGCTGATGAACATCGCGCGGATAAACCGGGGTACGGTGCCGATGGTGCTATCTCAGAACAACATCCGGCCGACGTTTGACGTGCAGGCGGACGTGCAGGGCCGTGACTTGGGGAGCGTGGCCGACGGCCTGCGGCGTGTGATCTCTTCCGACACTCCGGACCCGTCCACCGGCGTGCACGTCGAGCTTGCGGGTCAGATCGAGACCATGGGCGAGAGTTTCCACGGGCTGTTTACCGGCATGGGCGTGGCCGTCGTGCTGGTGTTCCTGCTCATGGTGATCCAGTTCCAGAGCTGGGTCGACCCGTTGATCGTGTTGATGGCCGTGCCTTTTGCCCTGGCCGGCGTGATCTGGATGCTGTTCGTCACCGGAACGCACCTGAGCGTCCCGGCCCTGATGG
>Ga0073928_10007311_pt1 | contig 14389 bp, 29 predicted proteins | sample PaiPotPPA55metaG_FD_76969 | JGI IMG/M metagenome (GOLD analysis project Ga0073928, IMG submission 76969) | Iron sulfur acid spring bacterial and archeal communities from Banff, Canada, to study Microbial Dark Matter (Phase II) - Paint Pots PPA... ... | reverse complement strand
TTATATGTGAACAAATCCATTTTGCCGCGATTGCATCCGAGACAGCATACTACGCAATTCTCTTTGGAATATCCCAGAGTGTTATCTTTCCGGTCAAGATTGTATCGAGTTGCACAATACCATAAAATTTGTGAGGTAGTAGGTAGTAGTCTAATGAAGAAAAATCATACTACAAGTTGCGGCTGTTTCCACAAAGAACACAATCACACTTACATCTCCACAGAGTTCGGCTGTGGTTGTATGTCGTTCCGATTAATTCCAGCACTTTCAATCGTCCTATTTTCATCCCCTGCAATTCCAATCTCTTTGTCATCTTGTTCTTTCTTAAATCGGGCTAATGTACTCATGTATCGGACGAACATTTCATAAAAATGCCGTCCCCTCATTTTTACGAGAAATGATTTTCCTTGCTCCTGCAAAGCCCTGTCAGCGACTTGAACTAACTCGCCATGCGCGGAGAACCATGCCCAGTAACAAGTTTCGCAATTTCGATGGCGGGGTTCATTTATCATGTCGATTTTATGCCCGCACTCTTTTACCAGAGTATGACGAACTGTAAAGTACAAATTTCGAAGTTGCCGAAACTGTCGTTCTGTCAACGGCTTTTGTGGCTCCGCGTTGAGACGAGATTCTATTTCAGGTGTCCGGTCGCACTCTTCGGTGTGGACATGTTCACTAGATTCCGTCATGGTATGCCTCCAACTCTAACCAGAATTTGTCTTCATCGACTATGATGGCGGGGGCTCCGTATTTTTGACCCAGCATATTTTTTTGTTTGAAGGTGACATTATCGTCGTCACCAATTTCGAGTTTAACTTGACTTCTTAACGCCTGTTCTACGCTTACATTCGTCATTTGGACTTCTTTCTGGTACGGGATTTAATTGCATTTTTGAATTGATACACTTTTTCTACCATGTGGTCTAGGTGATAGGCAACTACTTCGTTGTCAAGTTCCGCTCCACACCAACCCATGATCCGATGCACGATGTGCCAGCACTCATGGGCTACAGTACTCTCTGGCGCGTCGTGTTCCAGAAAGAGATAGGATCGCCCCTCCCCCTCGACGTTGAAAACGAATCCGTCACCGTGGACTTCTGGATTACAACTTAGCCGTGCTCTAGAGGACTTGTCCAAGTCTTTTGTGATAATCAAACGAACTTGATAGTTCGCCATGATTTCGAATGTCACCCATGTCGCGTAATCCCCGAATTCCGTGATCTTTGGCTTCTTCATACGCTCCCCCGTGGCTGACGGATGGTGTAAAAATAATTCTTGTCTAGCCCATGTTTCAGGAATTGATTACCTAATCCTTGCTCCCATCCGTGGCGGATCGATCCCAGCATTTTGTCGGCATAGACCTCCCGGTCGATTTCGTTTTCACTATCGAACTCAAAATAAGCGAGTTTGAACCTAAGCATGAGATTTTCAGGTATGACTCTTTCAATTACGGATTCAACATCAACTCTAAAATCCGCTAAAATTGGCCGAGCGGGATTAGGTGAACCGCCCCCACAATCTGATATGTTGGTTGCCCCCATACCTCCCGCGATATCCTTCGCCGCACGATAGGCAGCGATGGTCCGATTAAAAGCAGCTTTTCTTGCGGCGAATTGGGGTTTTTGCTTTCGACTTTTCATCGTAACCTTTCGCTTTCACGGGATTCATGTTCCACTTAATCACATACTCCAGAACTCTGACAGGCTCAATTCCCACCTTGCGACAATACTCCAACCCCCCAACAGCCCAACGATTGCATAGATAACACAGGATATCACGATTGCATTTGCCGCAATATTCCCGCTGCTTCTTCCGACCCGGAGGACAGCATGCATGGTCATGATCTTGGTGCGCCATGAATTCATCAAAGGACCGCCCGCATATGGAGCATCTGTTTCCCTGCGCGGCTTTTGCGACTTCGAACTCCGCTAACGTCCTCTTGTAAATCTTTTGTAGCCGTACATCTTTTGCCCGCTCAGCGGATGTCATTTGTCACCCTGTTTCAGATAGGTCCAATGATCTTTCTTACAGGCGTACATTTGGAAGATCACGCCCGCACTACCTTCGATAGCGACCTTCTGTTTTGTGGCGGATAATTCACACTTCGAACAATTTATGGATTTAGGTAGACTGTTCAATTGATCAACTTTGCCCTTGCTGCCCCATCCCGTGCATCATACACGTCATACGCCTTCTCGTTAAGTATGGCGATGGTCACCAACTCGTGCGGTCGCCGCTCGATGATGTACTTCATCGCACGCCACAGGAATCCCGCAAGGGCTTCTGCGTCTATTTCTTCAGGTGCGTTAAACCAATTTTCGTTTATCATGTTTACCTTTCATCCCCGCTGCCCCGTTCCGTTCCACGTTCTCTGCGGCTGACTAGCTTCTCGTAATTAGCTCTCAGAATGTTGCTCGGCTTGTAGCCGTAATACCGAGCGATTGTCACTGCGTAAAAGATTACATCGCCCAACTCTTTCAGAATGCCTTCACGATCAGGCGTATGGTCACGGATATCTTTCTTAATCCGTTCTTGTACTTCGCCCGCTTCTCCCCCGATTCCCAGTCCCATGATGGCAAGATCGCGCTTGCCCATTTCTTTAGATTCCGGGTTTTTGCTGAACCACATTGAAGCGGCCCACTCGCCAAAAGCATCAACATCTGTCCAGATTCTCGGATATCCGTTACAGGGACTGTCTACCACGCACTTATGCGTACGCGTACATGTTTGTGTTCCAGCACTTTCCCCCAATGTAAACTTCACAATTTCCATCGCTTCTCGTTTTCTACCCTCTACGAGAGTCGGCGCTGGATAGATATCAACATCTTCCCCAAACATTCCACTGACTGAAGTGTGAATTTCCCAATGACCCTGTAACCACGTAGTCAAAGCATTTTCTGCGGATCGTTTCGTATGAAACAATCGTGGAGCCTCTTTTTCCATGGGTTGCGTAAAACTGAATCCTCTTATACGCATACGACCCTTTTTGAGAGCAGGCAGATATTTCTCCGTTCCTTTTTCTCGAATAGCATAAACTTCAATCATTTTTCCCCCCGCACTGGCTCTTTACAGAATTCACATTCACAACTGTCAGAACATGCCATTATTTTCCTCCAATCCTTTTGTCAATCCAGAAACTCGCCTGCCCCTGCGTGAAATCCTCGGGCCATGCTTTGTTCTTCCCGTACAGCCGACTCAGCAGCGTCATCTGATTTTTTGTCGCGGGCTTGGTCATCCAACTGGCCTTCCTGTTTACTAACACTACCGACGCGGGCGCACGCTCCCGAATCTGTTGGTCGGCAGCGGCGAACGCCTCCTCGACCGAGTCTCGCAGTCCGTGGAATCCCCAACTTCCAATGTAGCCTGTTACCTCCCACTTGTCAAGTAGATTTTGGTGTATCCGTACAATGCCCGGTTTCGCGCCAGTCGCGTCGTTCTTCTGGAGCGGAATTCGCATGACATATCCCCCGTCAATCGCCTTAGACCATGTGAAGTCGCTATTCGCCTCGACCTCTGCCGGGAACCGAATCTCGAACAGGTTGAACTCGGTGATGAACTGCTGAATCCCATCCGCCGATTTCAGCTTGGTGAAGTCGATACTCGGATTTTCCGCCTGCATGTCCTCGATCAGCTTGCACGTATCGGAAAGACTTTTCCCGCACATGTCCAGATTTGATGGCAGGCCCATCAGCGTCGGCAGCGTGCACAGGCTATGACCCCCGGACGTGTCTACCATGTCTAAAACAATCCCATCCACTTTGCCGGGAAATAGGCGGGTCAATCGACCGCACATCTGGGCGAATAACACACCACTTTGGGTGGGGCGGGCGATTATGACGCACCCTATTTCTGGAATATCCACACCCTCAGTCATGATACCGACGTTCACTAGAATCCGCGTCACTCCCTGCCGAAAACGGGCTATTTTGTCTGTTCGCTCGGAATCATCACCCCAAACGGCCTCCGCAGCCACACCAGCCGCCGTAAATGCCTCAGCCAGTGCCTTAGCATGAGCTATACCAGCGACGAAGGCTAGGGTGAGCCTCGACTCCCCGTATTTCAGCCAAGCCTCTACAATCGCCTTATTTCGCTCTGGCGTGTTGATTGCGGCTTCTAGCTCGATTTTGTTGAAATCACCGCCCGCCGTTGATACGTTGGATAGATTCGTCTCGGTGACTACCTGATATCCCCGGACTTTAACCAGATAGCCTTCCTCTATTGCCTGCCGGAGACTGTACACGAACGTCATTTTCTTGTAAATCTCGCCAAGAGCTTTCCCATCGGCGCGGCTCGGGGTAGCGGTCGTCCCCAAAAGTAACTTCGGTGTTCCATCTTCCAGAATGCGGAAATGTTCTAGAATATTCCGGTATGAATCGGCAGTCGTATGGTGTGCTTCGTCCACGACGATCAGATCAAAATCTTCGGGTTTGAAGCGGTCAAGTCTACTCGTATTCTTGCGCCCCAGAGATGCAACGGACGCAACCACGACATCAGCGACAGTCGTATCTGCCTTATGTTCTGCCATTTCCTTACCAACCCGTAGTGAAGGGTTCACGGCCTGCATCGTGGCTATGGACTGATTTATAAGTTCTTCAGTATGAGCTAGGATCAACATTTTGCCAGGGAGTCGAGATTTTAACTTCTCATACAAGGATGTGAAGACCACCGTTTTACCACATCCAGTAGCCATTGACAAAATCTGTTGTCGCCACCCTTGGTCGTAAGCCGTACAAACTGCTTCGATGGCTTCATTTTGGTAGGGTCTAAGTTCCATAAGTCTCCATCACCCATCCGGCAAAGGCCAAGAGTTCGTGCTTAGACGCATTGTTCTTCATCACATTGGCTTTCTGGGAAATGACTTGGATATTTCCAAGTACGTAACCCTGAGCGGGTATAATACGATCTAAACTCGGGGAATACTGTCATACACGGCGATGACGCCCGTGTCACAGATTTCTTGATAAGGTCTTTCAGGCATTGTGATTCCTTGTCTGCTCAGCACAGAAGTCTGCGATTTCTCGTAGGCAATTGTTGTCAAATATGGTGTTCGCAGTCGGATAGAAACAGTACCGCCGCCAAGGTGCATGCCATTGGATATTCCCCAGATGGTCTTCTCCCATGCTCATGACCCACCAAATTAGGGTGAGTCCGCTGTGAGACTTTCCGATACCATCAAAACGCAGATTAGCCATTCGTAACCTCCACGTCGTGCGCGACATGCGGCTCGATACCGGGCTTGTCGCGGTGTACGCCTACATCGGCCAGCCTGTTCACGTCCATGATCCAGAAGTCGAACCCTGCCGGGTCTTCGGACACCCACGGCACCGCCTCGCCAGTCCGTAATAGCTCATAGTGGATGTCCGTGGCCTTCACGTACACGAAGACTCGCGGAGAATATGACTCCGGATGCGGCTCGTAGCCGCCCTTTGATGCGTCAACTGTTTCCATATTCATCTTCCTTTCGTTTGGCACAAACCTCTCTCCATACACTTTTAGATATTCTGACGGCCCGAAAGATCGCCGTGTCTTGCCCTTCTTGATGATTGTTTGGAGTGCGTGCCAGAATCGAGCATGCCCCTAGAAAGATCAGTTCGTCGAGTTCCATGTCATGCTTTCTCCCAATGTCCAGTAGGTTGTTCGCCCGCAGGAACGGACATAGGCTCGTCCCACACCCATCGCTGTTTCCTGCGTCCGATCTTCTTGCCCTCCGCGAAGTCTTTCGCGGAGATATTATTCTTCGTCTGGTTTATCTTCTTGCCACGTCTCGTATTAGCCATCAGGATTTCCTTTCAAAGAACAAAGTCGGATGTAACTCTCCTTGTTGTAGTCGTACAAAACCTAGCAGTTCTCGAATTCGGTCACTACCTAGCATTGCTTGCAATGCGAGTCGTTCAAGAGAGGACACGGCGCGGCCCAAAGATACAGTAATATGTCGTTTAGGTAACCCGCTCTTACTGGGAGTAACATCCCATTTTTGTACCTGCATAAATTTGCTCAAGATCATCACTTGATTCGTAAACAATAAATAACTATGTTCGTTGTCGATGTCAATCTGGAGAACGTCATCCTCCGGATAGATGATCAGAAGATTTTCATCCGCTACTTTCTTATGTGCCATCTCGTTTTTGAGACTGTTGAAATCATAGGGTTCATCAGTACGTAAATCGGTATTCATAGGACTGGTCAGACCGTCATCTATTTTCATCGTAATCTGCGTACTGATTTCGTTTAGGTCGATCATGGTGCCCACCCTCTCGTTCGTTCAAATTTTACCGTGTACGATCCTTCGAACTTCGAACAAACTTCATGCACGGTGACCTTCAAAAATCCGTCGTGAATTGCTCGATGGCACGCGAAACAGACGGTCAAAAGGTTATCCAAATCGTCACCACCGCATTGCCCTCTTGTCTTTAGGTGGTGGGGCATCAAATTGAAAGTCGAATTGCAACTACGACAGTGCCAACGATCCCGTTGATACATCAACTTTTTGTTCTGTACGTATATCCTCCGCTCGGTACTATCGCGCTTCGGCAAAGGATTTTATCACTTTTCCGATTTTCACCCACTCTTCGTAGGTAAAGCGGTTCCCTTTTGACAAGTTGCATCGTGGACAACAGGGCACACAATTAGCTACTGTGTATCCTATAACAGGGTCTTTTCGATCTAGATTGTATGCCGACGATGAATTACCATTAGACTTACTAAGCACTATAAACTCTCTTTCTGGATGCTCATGGCATGGAAGTGAAACTTCCCATCCCCATAATTCATGACGATGAAATCTCCCCACGAGACTTCGAAAGACGAAATCGCCCTCGCCATAGGCGTCATGATTTCTTTTTCGAGCGTGCGCCGGATGCCTCTCGCATTGTACTTCTTGTCGAATCCCCGCTCTAGCAATTCTTTGAACGCAGCAGGAGAGACTTCGATCTTGGTGCCCTTTTTTTCCAACAGACTCTTCTTGATCTTGTTGCACTCCATGTGCATGATCTTTTCAATGGCGTCTTTGTCCAGCATATTGAAGACTACGATTTCGTCCAGCCGGTTTAAAAACTCTGGTGAGAACTTCGCCCGTGCTGCACTCATACTCTTGTCTTCGATAATCTGATCAGTGTATTCGTCCTGATATCCAAAACCAAGTCTCCCATCCACGCTAATCTCGCGAGCACCGACGTTGGATGTCATGATGATAATCGTCTTCGTAAAGTCAGTCTTGCTATTGTCGCCCAGCGTTAGCGCACCACGGTCGAGGATACCCAGCAATAGATGCCATAGATCGTCCGACGCCTTTTCGATCTCATCGAACAGGATGACGGTGAACGGCACGTCCATCGTTTGTAGACCCAAGATCGTTTCTTGTTTCAGACGAGCAGGCGTTTCTTTATGGCCGAGGTACCCCGGCGGGCTACCAATCAATTTGGCGATCTCATGCCCGAATTGGAATTCCGCGCAGTCGATTTTAATCATGTGATGGGCGTCACCGTACAAACCTTCACACATGGCTTCGACTACCGCAGTCTTGCCCACGCCAGTAGGCCCGAGAAATATGGCGGAACCGATGGGTCGTTTAGGATCAGACAGTCCCCCTAAGTATCTCTCTAGTAGATTCGTAATTTTTTCAATCGCTTCATTCTGCCCTACGATTAAGTGTTCGAATTTTCGGAGCAACACGCGGACTTGCGCCCCACGAAGTGCCGTATTTATCGTACGCATACACACCTATTCTTGATACAGGATTAGATTACGCTTTCCTATATAGTCGGACAACTCGGACACCCATACGTACGTTAAGCCTGATTAGCTCGGTGTTGTATTTTTCGACGGCCAGGAAAGCAACTTCAGCCTCTTCATACGACGGGAATGATGCCGTCGTCACCGACGGAACTCCCCCCGACCGGGCTATTATCATTATCTGGTACGTCCATGGTCTCGGTTCCTTCATATTCTTCCTCCGGGTGATTGTTTGGGTCTTGGATGAACGATATGGCTATGACTTCCGCGCAAGAACCAATCGAAGCATCTTTATACTGCCCCATGTTTTCGTCCTTACCAACTGACCCAATGTTCAGCATTGCCAGGGCCACGGCTTTCCCCCAAGCTGCCTTCTGGGCATACGTGACAGGAAAGTTGATCCAGCCCGCACTCGCATTGTCGCCTACTAGCCCCTGAATCTCTTTGACTCTTAGGTCCAGCGCCTCCGGTGTCCAATCACTCGCTTTCTCGATCATGTCCTTGACTAGTAATTTCGTCGGGACACCTTCGAACGTGGTATCCTTGCCCTCGTCATCCACGACCTTCACCCGCGTGATGATTCTTAGTTTCGCCAACCCAACAGGCTCGTATACGACCCTAGGAATCTCGCATTGCTCGCAGACTTCTACAATCTTGACCCCATAATATAGCTTGCTGGACTTGATGTCAAGACTACTTGCATACTCCGCGAACGATTCGTACTTCGGCTGATAATATTTGTTTTTCTTCGCCAGATAGAGTAATTCAAATAGGTCAAACGTGTTGGTCGAAATGCCTTTCACGAGAGATTTGATTTGCTTGAGACAGGCCGCCGCCTCCCCTGCGACGGCCTCGCCCACGTGCTCGGGCGGTGTACCCATATCGATTTGCAATTCATTGAATGACATGTGACTCCTAATAAAGGGTGTAATCGGCCTGCGGTACTTTGTCCTCAAGTAGTATGACAAGGTCTTCACCGTTAACAGCGAGCACGACCAACTTGTCCAGTTTGGACGCGGTTCTGACAACAGTTGTCAGTTCGTTGATGAGAATATTAGCTGGCCCGGTTTTGCCCTCTCGGGTGACGATGCTAGGTGTCCGACTGTGTTCAACCGACTTGCGGGCACGGATGCTGGTGAAATATGATATCGCCTTCGCCTTGTACTCGGCTAGTGCGACGACTGCTTTGTTGACGCGTATCTTTGTTTCTGCTTTCTTTTTCATGGCTCCTCCTAGAGCAAATCTTTCCCATGAATCATTGGTTGGGAACTTTTAATCAACGGCTTGACCGGCATCGGTTCGGCCACAACTTCTTTCGGACTGTTGAGCCACGCCACGTAATCGTTCAATGCAATCTCGGCCTGATCGCGGGTGACGAATCCCGTCTCACATTCCTGCTCGGTCTCGTCGTACCAGTACCACTTGCCGTCCAGTTCGTTCAGGTACGGGTTGCGGTTGTCACGGAGCGCCTGTTCGTGCTCTTGCGAATAGCGCGAACGCGTTTTTAGTCCGCCGCTGCTCGACTTGAACAGCTTTCCGCCTAGCCACGCTAATCGCGGTGCCCCGGCGACAGGAAACGTCTCGGGTGGAACTTTCGCGGCCCTGCGTGCTTTATATTCAGGTGTCATTGATTTCCTTCCTTCGTCTTGAGAATGTCAATCACTTCCAACGGACCTTCCTGAAACAGATCAAGAGCGGCTTGTGGGTGAATCCAGCCTGCGCCGCCTGATAGAGGTAGAGGCTCATTCGGATGGTCGTGAATGAACTGCTTGATAATTTTAATCGTAGCATTACGTTCGTCTAAGGTCATGAATTCCTCCGTGATAAGAACGACTGGTGATACGTGCGCGGCGTCTTTGTGCCGTCAAACACTATACGGATACAACCCGCCGTGCGGGATAATCCGAGTACCGTCGCTTTGCTGCCAATCATGCGGCCAATCCCGCCACTATGTTTCATCCAAATGGCATTCAGTGCTACTCGGTCGCCCTTCTTATACATCGACGGTGCTCCACATATATCACAGTTCATTTCGTTTTTCCCTCCCAACTAAATGTATCTTGCTGATTTTTGAATACTGGGCAATCTTCACTCACTAGGACATACCTGACGCCCGCCCAGTTCCGCAATGCTTGCCAGAATCGTTCCTGTGGGTGCGTGAAGCAGTAGTCCGCGAAGTCGTTCAGCGTATCGCGATTTTTATTTGCGTCTACGAGGCTAGCCAATTGATGATCCTGTCTACGTTGACGGTCTGTTCGTCATAGTACGCTGCTCGCTCGGGTTTGTTGACCGCACGAAACTCTGCTGCCTTCGCTGCGTACTTCATGCTCACGCGTTTCAGAGGCATAAGGATGTCGCCCGTGTCTTCCAACTCCACCGTTTCAACTACCTTCGTCCACGCGTTTTTTGCAGTCATATTTTCTCCGGTACTTGTACAAATCTATCCTACTTCGGGGTGCTTGTCAAGAAAGATTTTTTTGCAAGCCTCACAGGGGTGGTCCGTTCCGTTGCATTTCTTTTTTCTCACGCCCTTGTACTTTGCGGACTCGGGGCAACAGATCGCGTGCTCCGCGTCTCGAATCTCTTTCGCAAGCGCCCGTCTCGCCGCTGCCTGTATCTGGCGGATGCTGGACAGTCGGTCCTCTACCAGATGTACACTCTTATATAAACCCAGAGCGTGCCTATACAGGGTTAGGTCTTCCTCGTATATCTGGTCGCCAGCCATGTGCCAACTTTCGAATTCAGCCTCTGTTTTCCCCAGCCGCAAGATGAATCGCCGTTCGATATGCTTGACAGTTTCTTCTTGATACGATTTCTGATAAATGGCCGCTTGAGCGAGGTACGACGCGTACAGATAATTGCTGGTCTTGTAATCGATCAGTGTCAGGCTGTCTTTGTGGGGAACCGGGCAACATGTCACATCGTCGCAAGAATCCGTGAGCGCCAGATTGTCCAGGGTTCCGCAGCACTTCAACTCTCTCGAATAAACGGGTCGCTCTGCACAGATAAACCGGACGTTGTGTTTGTAGAAGAATTCCAACCCCGCGATGACACAGTTCGCAGCCCGCTCGTCAATAGGGAATTTTGCGAGTAGTTCGAATCGTCGTTCTTCGTTATGGTGTATCGTCGCGTTGACATAGTCTTCTAAAAATTGATGGGCTTCGTGGCCCACGTTGCCCGCATCGGATAGAATCTCGGAGTCGGCCTTCTTAGCCTTCGCAAGTATGTCATCTAGCACAGATTCGAATAGTTTCTTCGTGTCCTCTCCGACGTACCCACCTTCCACCAGCAACTGCTTACACCGGGCCAATGCCATTTTCACAGCCCAAGGGATCAATGCTTCTTTAGCGATAATTTTTAGTACGCCCGTTACACCGTATAATTTTGTACGCGTACCGTCTTCGTTGCACCGATACCACGTCCAAGTGTCTTTCTCAAAAACTAATCTTTCGGCCCCGCCATAAAACGTGTATTCCGGTAAATTGGGGGAGGTGCCTGACGCATAGATTACAATTCCCACTGAGACCTTTCTATAAATTTAGAAACTTCCCGTCTTGATACTGCGCGCCGACGATTCGTTGGCTGGCTTCCTGCTCGGCTTTGGCGAAATAAATCGTTGAGTCGATCATCATTCGGTAAAGGGGCCGCGTTTCGTACAGATACGCGTTAGCGCTGATGAGGTTTGCGAGCCGGGTTGCGTCTTTCCGCTGCTGGCTAGTCTGCTGGTCCATCTGTGACCTCCGCGTCGGCCTTTTCGGTGATCGTGATCGTGCACTTGATGACGCTGATGCGCTTGTGCGCTAGTGTTGGGTTCTTGAGCAGGTTGCTTATCGCATTACGAATTGCAACCTTCATGGTTCCACCCTCGCCCTTACCGCTCTGATACATTTTTGGCGACGGTAGTTCTGGAAACGCTGCTTCAATAAAGGCCAGTTTCAAATGCGTTCCTCGAATTTTCTGCCGGCCGATATATTTCCAGCAATGATATTTTCAGCCCGCTTCTGTACAGCGTCCTCGTCTACTTCAATTAGAGCAACTGCATTGAGCGGGTGCCCGATTATTTTGAAGTCGTCTACATGCAGAGCCGGATAGTCTAGTCGCTACATGTTAGTACCTGCGAATGAGCGGGAGTCCGTAGGTGAATGCGTGATAGAACACGTATATCCAACCCAGAAAGAAATGCCCCACTGCAAGCCAAAACAAGTGCCACTTCGCGTAGGACAAAGCAGCCGCCAGTGACGATCCAAGTCCGACGGCCCCCGTCGTAGCCGTCACGATTTTGTTTGTCACGATGTTTTCTGCTGTCGATTGTGCCATGAATCCTCCTTGAACCACTGTACACGTACCACACCCGCCTGTCAAGCGGATTCGGGCGACTTACCCGCCGCCCGTCTTCGTTTATTTCACGAAGGGTCGCTTCGTAAATTTTCGTGCAGCAAATTTCTTTCGGTCGAGAAAAGGCTTCTCCCACTTGAATTTTGCGTCTAACCACCCTTTTAGCCAAAGTTTGCGTTCCACGTCCTGTGTGTTCACCTTGAAAGGGTTCGCAGACTCTTCGAATATTGCTCGATATTGTGCGGCCCCTTGCGCGATGATCTCCAGCCCCCTTATTGAACTTAACTTACGCATGATCGTCGTTCTCGTACTGATCGTTCTCACAGGTCTTTCAGCCCTGCAACTCGTGTACCTCGATAGTCTATATGCTTTGCATTCTTGGCATTGTTACAACCGCCTAGCCCATGACAAAGAGGTTGAATATTAATCCCGCTTGGCGATACGACGCTTTGTGATATCCTTGACGGGCATATCAAATCTCTACAACAATTGGCGGATTCCCCAGCGGATAGGGGTCCGCGTCTGTTGGTTTCACTCGTGTTACTGCGGCGTTCACAAAAGTTGTCCCCCCGATTTTTGTTATTCCTGCGCCGTCATGTATGTGTCCAAAGCAATGAATGAGCGGTCGAACCCTTTCTACCGCCCCCAACAACTCCAAGTCGCCTACGGAGCCATAACCATGCGATCCGTTATCACAGCGATCAAGTATACCATAAGGTGGTCCGTGGCTTACTAATACGTCTGTATCCATTGGAATCTTGTCGAAGATGGCCCTGCGTTTCATCCGATCCATTTCGCTGAACGCCCAGTCGCCGCAAATAGTCCATGGCGTGCCGTAGAACTTTACGGCTTTCTCTCGGCCCATGAACCGGAGGACGACCGAGGAGTCCCGCAGGTAGTGAATACGGTTATTCCCAAAGATGTTGGGAATCGCATATTCGCTATATTCTTTGCGAAAGGCGTCGAGGATAAAGTCGTGGTTGCCACTTATACAAATCAGATGGTCACACTTCTTGTTTACCAGATGTCGAAACCATTCGGCTTGTTGCTGTAGCCAGAAGATTTTACCGTTGTTCGTTATATCGCCCGCGTGAATAAGGACATCAGACTCCGGAATCTGGTCATCGGGAATCTGTTTCGCGTGCGTGTCAGAGATACAGACGATCTTCATGCGGCTCCTTATACACAAAACGGGCACGTATTGCCACTGATATGATCCTACCAAAATCGCCAAGGACATGTCAAGCACTAATTTAGGTTGTCGAATCCGTAATTTTCGCCAAACTTTCCGTTCCAACCCATATCGGCACGCAACTTATCGCATATATCTTTGGATTCCTTGAGTCCTAAATTCGTGCACTCGCGGACGAATTTAATCGCGTCTATATGGCGCTGTAATTTGATATACACTCGCACATCCTTCCATTGTTGCGTGGTCATGCCCGCAACATTTGGCTCCTCAAAATTCATCTGCTGTTGGGTGCCCTCAGTACGGTGAAACTCGCGCTTCCAATACACTGCCCGTTGATACCAGAAGTAAGCCAAACCCTCAGTAGCAAATGGTTCATCGTCGTAGGCGCCGTGCCCAGTAGGCGTATGCGAACTGATGGACCGCCGCTCGTGAATCGGAGCCTTATCCAAATCAGGCGGTGCGTGTGACGCGAATTCTTCCCACTCCATAGATCACCCCAAGATTCGAATTTTGTGCCGTATCGAGTGCAGCCCCATGAGTGCTCTCTCATGTGTGTTTAGCTTCTTGCGATGATCTGCGATCAGCGCGGAGAAATCTCTCAGACCAGCGGTTGACATGCACGAAATTTCTTGGCCGGGTTTCGCCTTGAGCCACTGTACGTGTACAATTTTGAAAATCATACCGTAATCAAAACCGTCCACAGAGACGATGACGCCCGGATTGAGCGGACGGCAGTGCTTATAAATGTAGTCGCCAATTTTCGGATCGTTAACTGTCACGGAACACTCTCCCTGTGCTCTGTTCACAAACGGTTTTGAACAGAGTCTTAGTCATTATCGACTACCTCTCTGAAGCGTCGTCCCTCATACACAGGCAATTTGAAATGTCCATCTTCGGATGATTCGGATACTCCGGACAGCGATATTTCTGCTCCGACAGGTCTGTCTCCTGGGATTCCGGCCCCGATGTAATTCGTGCACATGAGCAGGCCCATAAATTCTTGTCCACCCACGTCTCGGTGCGCGTCAATGCGGATGAAATTTTTGTAGAATCTCAAACGAACTAGATGCTTGTTGTGCTCAGTCACTTCCATCGCCGCCTTGAGCAGTTCGATCAAACGCTTCGCGTCAAC
>Ga0073928_10007310_pt1 | contig 14390 bp, 13 predicted proteins | sample PaiPotPPA55metaG_FD_76969 | JGI IMG/M metagenome (GOLD analysis project Ga0073928, IMG submission 76969) | Iron sulfur acid spring bacterial and archeal communities from Banff, Canada, to study Microbial Dark Matter (Phase II) - Paint Pots PPA... ... | reverse complement strand
GTCCTGGCGGTGATGCAGACAATTGCTTTGTGCTGCGCCGCGAGCGGCACGGTCCCACGACACCACTCCACTGACCCGGCGCTCGCCGCGTAAAATCGCGCGTTGCGGTTCTTCCCACTGGTTGCCGAAACCGCCTGAGTTCGCGCGTCGCGCGAAGTGGGGGCGTTCCAGGCGCTTCGGAAAAACAATCTCGAGGGGGACATCCCCCACGGTATACCCCCACAATATCGTCCGCGCGATTTCCGGCTTATGCTTGGGGGTGAAAACCAAGACACCGGCCACGCGGGGCGAAACGATTGGCGAGAAAATCGACGACGCGTCCATCACCGCCCAGCTCAAGACGTCATTGATGTCCCATCGCTCCACCAGCGCCCTCAAGACAAGCGGGCCGGATGAGCGGTATTGATGAACGAAGGGGCAAATCATATGAGCAAGCAAAAACAAACAGTTGTCAACGATATGGGCACGCTCGCGGAGGATGCGCGCGCTCTGATGGCGGCAACCGCCGATGTGGCCCGAGAAAAAGTCGGGGAAGCCCGCCACCGGCTCGCTGCCGCACTGGCAGGCGGCAGGCAAATTTTTGGCCGTGTTCGAGAGAGCGCGGCCGAAGGCGCCCAGGCCGCAGACCAGACCGTGCGCGAGAATCCTTATCAAGCGATAGGCATCGCTCTGGGTGTCGGCGCCATCCTTGGCATTCTTATCGCTCGCCGGTGTTCCCGCCATGACTGACCCTCATGCATTCAGCGGCCAGCAAATTGTGGCCGATCACGCGCCTTGAACCATCCAATTCATGCCAGGAATGATTCAACAACTCAGTTCGTATTCCGCAGGAGGTCCAAATGATGCCGCCGGCTGGCGCAGAGCGGACGACTCCGTCCACCGCTCGCGAGATTGAGTTGCCGATCAAATCCGCGGCGCAGATTGACAGCATCACCAGCGACCCGGCGCCGGCTCGACCGGTCGCGCTCACACCATCCAAAAGTGCGCAGGCACAAATCGTTTTGGTTGTGCTGGGGACGATCGCCTTCTTGCACTTCGCCCGCCCGGTGATCCTGCCGATTTTTCTGGCTTGCGTGGCGGGCATGACGTTGAAACCGCTCATTCGGTGGGCGTCTTACTGCCATATTCCACCGGCTCTATCTGCCGCCGCCGTGCTTTCTCTTTTGGTTGCCGGCATCATAACCGGTACCATCCAATTCGGCCGGCCCGCGTTGGCGTGGATAAATGAAGCGCCGCAACACATAACCGAGTTGCGGCAGCGGATTCAGAAACTCTTGCCAACCGGCGGACGCTTCAGCAGGGCGGCTGCCGCCGTCAACAACCTCGGAGCCACGGAGGAGGAAAAAAAGGAAGATCAAAAGAACGCGCCGACGGTTCAAGTCAAGGACAACCACAGCTCCGCCTCACTCATCAACTGGACGGAAACATTTCTGGCCGGAGTGGGCGAGACGTTGGTGTTGCTCTATCTCTTGCTGGCTTCGGGCGACATGTTCTTGCAAAAGCTGGTGCGAGTCATGCCGACGCTGGGTGACAAGAAGCGCGCCGTCGAGATCAGCCACGAGATTCAGCAAAACATTTCCAACCATCTGTTCTCGGTGACGCTGATCAACACTGGCCTGGGTGTCATCGTGAGCGGCGGCCTCTACTTCATGGGGGTGCCCAATGCCGCGATGTGGGGACTATTTGTCGCAATCGTGAATTTTGTCCCCTATTTCGGTCCGGTCGCCGGAATCATCCTCCTGGCTGCCGTGGGGCTGCTCACGTTTGACACCTCGTTGTGGCGAGCGCTGCTTCCGCCCGCCTGGTATCTGCTGCTTCACCTTTTGGAGGCGAACCTCATTACGCCAGTCTTGCTGGGGCGCCGCTTCACGCTCAATCCGGCGGTCATTTTTGTTTCCCTGATCTTCTGGACCTGGCTTTGGGGCGTGCCCGGAGCTTTGTTGTCATTGCCGATTCTCGTATCGATCAAAGTCGTCTGCGACCACGTCCCCGCGATGTCACCCGTCAGCGAACTTCTCTCCCGATGAGCCGGCAACACTCCATCACTGAATCCACCTGAATCGTTCTGACGGAACAATCGTGAGCCGGGCGGGCGTATGGAGCCGCTTCTCGTTCCAAGCTCTGGCGGGCGTGGCCGGCTTCGCTTGCGCGCAGTGGGACGAGTTGCGACATGCGGCGGCGGTCATTGGGACGGTGCTTTGCGTTGGTGTTCGACCGGGATATTGGGTGTGCGCGAAGCGGAAAGCGTTTGCGCGGCAAGTCCTGGACATTGGCGTCGAACCGGTCGGGTTTGTTTGCGCAGTGGCGGTATTCGTCGGCATTTTGGTGGTGGTGCAGATCACGGTCTGGGGCGGCGAAGCGGGGCAGTCACAACTGATCGGGCCTCTGCTGGTGGCCGTCGTGGCGCGTGAACTTGGGCCGGTGCTGATCAACCTCGTGGTGATCCTCCGCAGTGGCAGCGCGATGACGACCGAACTGGGGGTCCTCGAAATCAACGGGGAGGTCCGCGCGCTGGAAGCGCAGGGAGGCGATCCGTTCCTGCATCTCGTCGTGCTCCGCGTGCTGGGAGTGGCAGTGTCCACGTTTTGCCTCACGATCGTTTTTATCCTCGTTGCTTTTGCGAGCGGTTTCTTGTTCGCGGCATGGACGGGGAAAGGCAGCCGTGATTTGCTTTTATTTGCGGATACTGTGTCCAATGCAATTCAACCCAGAGACATTCTCAACATATTGGCCAAGAGCACGCTGCCCGGCCTGTTTGCCAGCGCGTCCTGTTGCATTGGCGGGCTGGGAGGCGGCGGGTCGGTAGCGGAAATCCCGCTCGCCACGCAACGGGCCCTCACCCGCTCTGTCGCCGGGCTATTTGTCATCTCCGCCGTAGTATCTCTTCTAACCTACCTGTGACCATGAACGAACCGATCCATCTCCTCGAACCTTTGCACCGTGATGACGGAAGCCAACGGCTGGAACACCGCTTCGGATTTCGGCGCGTCAATGAAATCACCGGCACATTCGTGCTGATCATCCTCGCTGTGTTGGTCGCCGCCTTCGTATGGACGGGCCGGAGCCAGCGCTGGTTCAAAAGCAAGGTCACGTTGCGGATCGTTTTGCCCGAAGCCGGCGCGGCCGGCATCCGCCAGGGCTCGGAGGTTTATTTTTTGGGCACACTCGTGGGCACAGTCTCCGACGTTGTGGTGGATGAAATGGGCCGGATGGAAGCTCAGGCCAACATCCGCCATGACTTTTTCCTCTTCGTGCGCGCCGACTCGTCCGCGGTTGTCAAAAAGAAATTCGGCGTGACGGGCGATTCGTTTTTCGAAATCACGCGCGGCCACGGCCACTCGCTGCCGGAAAAGAATGCCTCCATCGTCTGCAACGAACAGTTTCAAAGCCCGCTGGAATCCGCAGTCGAAGATATCCGCCGCGAAACCCTGCTTGTTTTGAAAAAGACCAGCGCCGGCCTGGACACGTGGACCAAATTGGGCGCGGACTTGGCCGAGTCCGGTCGGCGCCTCGATGGACTCACGGTACGCGTGGAGAACATTGCTGCAAGCATCGAGGAAGGCAAAGGCACTCTCGGCAAACTGATCGCCAATCCCGCCCTTGCGGACGAAGCCCAGAATGTCCTATCGCGGGCTAACGAGACGATGGGGGAACTGCAAGGCGTTGTTACGAACCTCGGCGTCGCGGTCAAGAACGTCCAGAGCGGCACGGCGCGGCTGCCCGAAATCACCGAGGCCGTGGCCCACGAAATGAAAGATCTCCCGGGCCTGGTCTTACAAACGCAGACGTCGATGCGCGAACTGGAAAGGTTGATCGAAGCCATGCAGCGGCACTGGCTGCTGCGAAAGTACGTGAACCCAACCAACCCGCCGCCCCTCCGAGCGGTGCCCGCCTTCGGGGAGCCGGACAAAAAATCATCGAAAGCGCACCCTTCGCCAAAGAGTTCCGCGAAATGATGTCTGCCACGTCTTGGGGGATCCCCCCAACGGTGTACCCCTTAATATCTTCCACGCGCTGGCCCGCTTATGCTTGGGGCACGGAAACGGTCAATCATCGATCTCAATCAGGATACAAACAAAAACGAAAGAAGATACATGTTGGAACTTAAGAGAACATCGGTACACATGCGCAATGTCGCAATGGGAACCAAAAACTTTGTTAGGGGCCTGATTTTCGGCGGGACAGTCTTATTCTTGTCTCACGCAGCGTTTGCCACGGCTGTAATTAATTCCATCAGCTACTCTTTCAAGGTAGCTACAACCAACAGCGGAGTAGAGCCCAATGCCCTCGGCACTGTTTCTGGCAGTCTGATGCGCCGAGGTGCGACGGACAACCAGGGACTGAAGATCACCGTTTCCAAACTGAATACCAATACGACCTATCACCTCGTTGCTTTTCTCGATGGCAGCGCCGCTGCCACGAATGTAGCCGATTTCACCACCGATCGCCGGGGAGGTTCTTCTATTACTTATGCGAATAGCACCCACCCGGGAGGGCAGCCTCTCCCGGCCGCCGTGGATCCTATCACCAATCTGCGGGAGTTGGATATCGTCAATACCAATGGAACTACCGTCATGCAAGCCGACATGACCGACCCAATCTCCTTTTCATATTCAGTCAAGCGCGCCATGGTTAACACCGGGTTCCTGACGGGCGCTGGCGGCGTACTTCAACTCAGGGGCAGCTCGCGTGCCACAACTGCCTCGGTGACCGCCACCGGCCTGACCCAGCTCGCTTCGTTCCAGCTCCTGGTCAACGGAAGCAACGCAACGACCAAAAGTTCGAATCGCCGCGGCAACCTTGCCTTAGCCGGCCCCAAGGCCGGATTGCCGCTCGCTTTGGACATTCGCACCGTCGCATTGGCCGATGGCACCGGCACCAACATCATCCTCATCACTACCGGCCTGGGAATCCCTGGCGTTCTCTCGACCAACAGCGACACCAATGTCATTGGCCCAGCCGTCGTCGTCCTTGGGGCGGCCACCAGTTACGCCGTGCTGGCCGGTTCCACTGTCACTAGCATCAATGCCACCGCAGTAAAAGGCGATCTGGGTGCGAGTCCAGGCACTGCAGTGACTGGCTTTCCGCCCGGAGCGGTGAACGGGACGATGCACGCCGGCGACTCTGCGGCGGCCCAGGCTCAACTCGACTTAACCACGGCATAAATGATGCGGCTGGACGAACTGTAGACGCCGTGACGGTGGCAGGAAATCTCGGCGGTCTAACCCTCACTCCCGGCCTCTATAAATCCACCTCCTCACTGGAGATCTCTTCAGGGGATCTAACGCTCAATGGCCTCGGCAACACGAATGCGGTCTTCATTTTTCAAATGGCGTCCACCCTCGTAACGACCGCCGGTCGCCAAATAATTCTGAGCGGCGGCGCCAGGGCGGCCAACATCTTCTGGCAGGTTGGCACTTCGGCGACGCTGGGCACGACTTCCGTGTTTGAAGGCACCATCATGGCCAACCAAGCCGTGACGCTCAACACTGGCGCCACTCTGACCGGCAGGGCGTTGGCCAGGATCGCCGCGGTTACGATGGACTCCAATACCATTACAGTCCCCGCCCCGTAAAGGCATGCGGACTTCGATCGGAAACGACTCATCAAAGAAAGCAAAGGTGCCATAAAACTTCAACCCGGCTTCGTGCGGACCCTATCTGGAACGGAGTGAGCCGTGTTTGCTCAGCGAACCAACGACACCAAAGCGCGCGAAAGGACGGCTTTGACGAATTGCCCGATCTCCGGCTCTTCGGACGCGCGCGGTCCGGCGACATTCAGGACAACGAGAGCGTGTTCTTTGATGAATGCTTCAAGCTGCCTTGCCGCCTCTTCGAATCCTGCGGAGGCGACGATATGAAGCAGGGGCTTTCCGGTTTTCTTTGCTATTTCCACCGTTTGCCGGGTTCCTCCGCTCACTTCGGGGATGTTCGAAAAAATCACCGTGCCGCCCGAATCACGTATATTGCGGCGGGTGCGCACCGGAAGACTCTCGCTGCCGGTTTCGGTGAGTTGAAATTGAGCGGGGATGACGCCATGCTCGGCCTTGCGGCCTTTGGGGCACCAACCGCCGTGCAGAACGCCATTGGCCAGCGCCCATTCCAGAGCAGCTCGGTCGGCGCCTGTTTGGCCGCCCGAGATGATCTTGAACGCGGGCCTCATTCCTTCGTTTTGCGAATAAGCGCCTTGAACACACCCTGGATCATGAGTTCATGCGCCGGCAGCAAATCAGGATATTTCGGATTTTCGGCCTTGAGATATGACTTTCCGCCTTTGCGGACGAACGTCTTCAACGTGCTCTCGCCATCGATCAACGCCGCCACCATTTCCCCATGGCGGGGGTCTGGTCCGTGCTCCAGCACCACGATATCGCTGGAAAGCACGTGCCGGCCAATCATCGAATCGCCGGTGACCCGAAGCGCGAATGTATTTCGCGTGGGCTTGAACCCGATGCTCGCGACGTCCACCGAAACACAGCCCTCGGCTTCCTGTTCGCGATTTTGGGCGAACCCGGCGGGGATCGAGCCATACAGAGGAATATCCGCGACGCGGCTCCGCAGCTTTATCAAGGGGGAGGTGAGGCGAAGCGTCCGTGCTTTGCCGGGTTGGGACGAGAGATAGCCCTTGCGCTTGATGGCTTCCACATGGCAAGTGGCCGCGCGAGGGCTGCGAAACCCAAAGCGCGTGCAGATTTCCCGGAAGGTGGGAACCGGCCGGAAGGCCTGGACTTCGCCCTGAATAAAATCAAGAATTCGTTTTTGTGCGTTCGTTAGTTCAGTCATATATTCAAGTGCATAGTCTATACGGTCAAAGTTGTCAAGCGGAACCGGAAAAAAATAAAAAAAGGCGGTCGCTTCGAAAACTCCGGATGCCTGCCTTGTGACAACCGGTATTGTGGCCGCCGAAAGACTGGGCCGCCGCTCAGCCTCCTGCCGTGGCGGCTGCAGCCAGCGTGGCCGGTCCATTGCTGTTGGCCAACCACCACACCGAAAGGCCCAACCCCACGCCAAAAATGGCGTGCGCCGCCATCGTTACGATGACGAAGCGGGCGGTGATGGGGATGCCGAAAACAGCGGGATAGGGCGTGAGGAGCATCCCGAGTTCGAGCGCTACCGCGAACAATACGGCCCAGGACCAATGCCGGCGGCTTGCTTCCCCGATGATGGCCAGATACATGACGCCAAAGGTCGCCCCATTGCTGAAATGGTACAGCCAGCCGATAATCTGAGTTGCCGTCGAATAGCTGGGTTGTTCGAGGGGCTGGCCGAGCACCATGGCGCCGAAGCGTGGAAAGACCTTGAACAGATTCATCGGCGGAACGATGGAATCGATGCCCCATGGTTTTGCGAATACGAAAGGCAGCCGGAACGCATCGTAAGCAACCGCTGCAAACAAACCGCCGACCAGACCGATCCAGACGGCGCGCCAAAGCTGTCCGTCACCGCGGAGACGGTTCAGCACAGCAAGGGTCAGGAGCAGCGTCAATGCGGGCAGGAAAATGAATGGCGTGAAGATGTGCATGGGGCACCAGCCATAGAAATCGGCGAGCAGGCAAGCGATGGACGAAGTGGCCAGCAGAAACGCGGCCCATCTGCCGAGTGCTCCCCAGCCAGTTCTCCGGCTTCGAACAGATGCGTTCGTTTCCATTGCGTGGTTTATCTAACAGCGTCCTTCCAATCGTGACAGCCAATTCATTTTATCTTCAGTCGTTCGAGGGCTTGCAAGGCTTGGCGGTATTGAGGCGAGTCTGCATTGCCCTGCGCAAGATATTGCTGATACAACTCGATTGCGGCGTTGGTGTCCTGTTGGCGCCAGGCAATGGTTGCAAGTCCGAACAGGGCGTTCTGTGCTTGCCGGCCCATGCCGCGCAATTTCTGGCAATCGCTCCGGGCCGCGTCGAAATGGCCGGCTCCCAAGCTGGCCATTGCTCGACGCAAGAGCGCAACATCGTCGCCGGGCGAGAGAGAAAGGGTCCGGGTCAAAGAAGCGATGGCCAGTTCGTATTTGCCCAACTCCAACTCGGCCCAGCCTTTTTGCGCCAGCAACGCGGGCTCGTTCGGTTCCTCCTTGAGCAGGGCCGTGAGCACCACCAGCGTCTTCTTGAATTGAAGATTCTGCAAAAAGAGGTCCGCGGCGTCGACAAGGACCTCCTTGCGTCCGGTATATTGGCTCACGAAGTGTTCGAGACAGGCGGCGGCCTCTTGGGTTCGTTGCAGGCGTTGCAAGGCCGTCGTTCGGCAGAATAGAATTTGAGAGAGTTGCGCTGGGTTTTGCGCTTGCTCCAAGGTGGCGAGGCCATCAGTCACCTCCAACGCAGCAGCGAAATCCTCATCGTCGAGATAACTCAACGCCAGCCACAGTCTGGGTGCGGGCCAATCCGGCGCGAGTTCCACGCAACGGGCAAACTCAGAGGCGGCTTGCCGGTTGTTCTTGCTCGCTAGTAAAACCCAGGCCGCTTCGCAGAGAAACGTAGGTTCGTCGACGGGACCGTTGGCATTGAGGACATCCGCCCAGTTGGCGTACTGGCTGAAAAGGTCTTCGAATTGCCGCCGCACGGCGGCTGCATCGAGCCGTCCTTTGTTGCCAAGCAGAAAGGCGTCGTTGTATTGCGCGTTGATGCGTGCCGACAGATTATTCGGGTTGAGTTCGACGGCGCGGTCGAACCAGACGCCTGCCTGGGACCAATTTCCGAGTCGCTGCTCTTGCACTCCCCAGTAGTTCAACGATTTCGAGTAGGCGGCCCCGAGGAATGAGGAGGTGACGTTATCATCGTCGGCCAACCGTAGTGCAACGAACAACGGGCGCGCCCAGGATCGCTGGTAATGGGGCGTTTGTTTGGTCCGCGCGGCCAGGGCTTCCAGTTTGTTTGTCCACCGCTCCTGCCAGACGAGTTCATTGGCCGCAGCCATATATTCCGGAAGTTTATGGGCTGCTTTGCTCGCCGTGCGCGGGACGAGTCGGTGGACGAATCCGCTGGGCTGGTCGTCGAAGCGTTCGAATACGAGTCCATAACTCTGGTGCAAATAGGCCACTGGATCGTTTTCCACGAAGGCGGCAAACAAATCCACCAACTTCATTGGTCCTACGACGCCGAGTCGGTTGGTGGGCACTGTCACAGGCCATCTCGACTTGAACTTGCCGGCCATGAATGCCTGGTAGCCGAGCGAAGCCAGTTCCGGCGTGCCCAGCAGCAGCGCCTCCTTGCCACCGCCGCGGGCGGCCAATTCGGCCTGCAGGAGAAAAAGTTGCTTGGGATCGTCGCTCAAGCCGACGGACTTGCCGGTCGGCAAATCAGCATAAAGTTGGCGAGCGAACTCGCGGAGAGCCGGTCCATTGGTGAAGCGGATCTGGCCGAAATTTCGCCAAGCCAAAGCCAACGGCATGACCGCCAACAACAGGCCCACCGTGGCTGCGGCCACCTTTGCGAGAATGCCCGGCGGCGGAATCTCGCTGACCTTCCACGGAACGGGCTTGGAGCCCGGCGCGCCCACGGCGGGGCGAAGGCCGCCCGAACCCAGCAGCAGGAAATATCCCGCACAATAACCCACGACGAGTGCGGACAAATAGTAGTGGCTCAGCATGGACAGGCCCAAACCGAGATGACGCGGGCTGAAGGAAGGATCCAAGGCCAGCCACAGAGCCACCGCGAAAAACAGCCCGTGGACGAAATGGACCGTGGCCTTGGTGAGAAAGACCCCCAGCCGGGTGTCGTCCGCAAATTGCACGGTGTGCGATTTCCAGCGGATGGACAGGACCAGCAACGGCAGCAAGGCGCCGAAGGCCAATACCCGCCACGCCGGCCGGCGCCAGACGGAGAGCATTTCCCTCTGCGATTGCAAGTTGGCCTTCAACGCGGGCCAAAAATCCACGTGCGCCTGCGTCGAAAGACTATGCAGCGCCGGCAGCAGCAAGTACAGGCTCAGTCCGGCCAGTCCCCACAGTGCCATGTGCGCGAGGAAACGGACGTCAAAAAAGGCGCCGTCTTTCATCCGGAATACCGCGAGGAGAAAGCCCGGGAAGAAGCCGATCAGCGCCCAGTTGTTGGCCATGCCGGCGCCCAAGAAGCACGCGGCGCACGATAACCAGAATTGCCTTTGCGCAATGCGGAATTCGAGCAGGCATCGGATGACGAAGGCGAAAACCAGGAGATCGATCATTTCACCCGTGGCCGATGTGGCCTGTTCCCAAAAGGTCAATTGCAGCCCGCAGACCACCGCCGCCAAAACGGGAGGAAGCCAGCCGTAAGGCAACATACCCGTCGATGGATTTGAGCCTGGCGGCTCGGGCAGAGGGCCGGTAGGCGCCACATCTTGGGGCAGCAGCGCGACCGAGCGCGCCAGTAGCATCAACACCAATCCAGCGCAAACTGCGTTGAAGAGATTCAGAATCAGGGGAATCCTGGCTTCGGGCAGCCAGCGAAACGGGAAAAGCAGGGCGCAGGTAAGCGGTTGGCTCAGCTCAGGCCGCCCCCACCACCCCGAGACTCGCGCCACGGTCCCCGCGCTGTAAACAGAAATCCAATGATTCAGCGTGAGCAGATAGACCAGCAGTCCCGCCGCCCCGATCCATCGGGGGAGCACCGCAGTGACGAATGCGCCGGCGCCATCGGCATTGCGTTCGCTGGTCATAGACAAACGCTGTTGTACCCGCGCAGAGGCAATTGGCAATCATTAGCTGACCGGTACGACGCAGCATAACGACAGTCACTCCTCAGGCGTGCAACACGGAACGCCTGCTTCGATTAGATGTTTCTCATCTTTGCCGCAGTAGTGGCGTAGTGGCAGCCAAACTCCAATGCGGCAAGCCGGCCACGCGCATCGCGGCACATTTGCATCGTCGGACAGGGATGGGTGTTATAGGTTGCGTCCATGCTGTCTGCGAAACCGTGGAAGTTCGAGGCGATTGTCCGGCTGGTGCTTGGCGTCATTCTGTGCCTGTTTGCTGGCTCGCTCGTCATCAGCGCGCTGCACTATGTCGGCGCAGGCAAAAGGAGCCCCTGGTTTTTTCTGCTCACGGCGGCGGCGTTGGGTTTCCTCGGGGCGACGCTGTTTTTGATCCGAAGACCGCTTTCTTCCGCGAACGGGCAACCGCGGTTCCTCCTCCTGGCAGTCACCTTTTACGGCGGCTTTGTGCTGGGCTTTTGGGCGGAGAAAATTGCGGGGCCACTGCCGGAGGGGCTGACGGCGTGGCAAGTGATCATCGCGGGGTTGAGTTTTCAGGGCGCGGCCCTGGCATTGATCGCCCGGTTTGTGCGCGAGCACGAACTGAGTTGGACGGAGGCGTTCGGGTTCGGCAACCATTGGGGCCGCGCGCTACTGGTCGGCGCGCTCGCCGCTTGCCTGTTTCTGCCCGTCAGCTTCGAATTGCAGTGGGCGTCCGCGCAGATCATGCTGCATTACCGCGTCGAACCGAAGGAACAGGAGGCCATCCAGGCCTTGCGAGCTTCGACTGCCTGGACCTATCAGGTTTCGTTGGGAATCGTGGCGATTCTGCTGGCGCCGGCGGCCGAGGAGACGCTGTTCCGCGGAATTTTTTATCCGGCGCTCAAGCAAGCGGGTCTTCCGCGTCTGGCCTGGTTTGGCACGGCGTTGCTCTTTGCCCTTGTGCATCTGAGCCTGGTCAATTTTTTGCCCCTGTTCGTTCTGGCTCTTGTTTTGACGCTGGTTTATGAAAAGACCAACAATCTGGCGGCGTCGATCACGGCGCACGCGCTGTTCAACGCTCTAAATTTCGCCTGGCTGTTCGTGGAGGAAAGAAGGCGCGGTTGAAGCATGCGAGCCATGGATGAATTCGAGCTAATCAACCGCATCACCCGGTCGCTGCCCTCCAATGCTTCCGTCGTCGTCGGCGCGGGCGACGATTGCGCGGTGCTGGACGCGGGTGTGCCGGACCGGTTGCTGCTGTTCAAGACGGATGCCATCGTCGAGGGCGTTCATTTCACGGCGGCGGCCGCGCCCGAGCAGGTTGGGCACAAGGCATTGGGCCGATGCCTGAGCGACGTCGCGGCGATGGCCGGAACGCCCAGCGCGGGATTAGTGACATTGGCGTTGCCGCGCAATTTCGATCCCCGCTTCGTCGAAGGTATTTATGCCGGCATCAATGCGCTGGCGCGCCGTCACGGCGTGGCGATCGTCGGCGGCGAGACCACGACGAACCCCGAGCGGACGCTTGTCTCCATTGCAATGCTGGGTTGGGCGCCGCGCGGCAAGGCGGTGTTGCGTTCCGGCGCGGAAGCCGGAGATGCGATCTTCGTCACGGGCGAACTGGGTGGTTCACTCGCTGGCAAGCACCTGGACTTCGAACCGCGTCTGGTCGAGGCGCGCTGGCTGGCGCAGAATTTCTCGATCCACGCCATGGTGGACCTGAGCGACGGCCTGGCGGGCGACCTGCGGCATATTTTGCGGGCCAGTCGCGTGGGCGCGGCGTTGCGCGCGGCGGCGATCCCGATCAGCCGCGAGGCGCGCAGAGCCGCGAAAATGGAAGCGGCGGGCAAATCGCCGTTGCTGGCGGCGCTCACCGAAGGAGAGGATTTCGAGTTGTTGTTCACGTTGGCCGGCCGCGATGCGGTGCCGCTGCTCGATGCGTGGAAGATCGAGTTTCCGAATCTGGCTCTGGCTTGCATTGGAAAAATCACAGCGGGCGAGGGCATCACCATCGAGGACAAGGGAAACGTGCGAGCGTTGACGGACCATGGCTACGTGCATTTCGCATAGCCCGACCGAGACGGAAGCGCTCGGCGAAACCTGGGGGCGCGCCGCCGCGAGCGGGCTGGTGATCGGATTGTCCGGGGATCTGGGCGCGGGCAAAACCCAGCTCGTGAAAGGCCTGGCGCGCGGGCTGGAGATCACCACGCGCGTTCTCTCTCCTACTTTTGCGCTGGTGAACATTTATTCCGGCGGCCGGCTTGCCCTGTTCCATTTGGATCTCTACCGGCTGGAGAACGCCGAACAAATCGCCGCGGCCGGATTGGAGGAACATCTGCGGCCGGCCGGTGTGTCCGTCATCGAGTGGGTGGAAAGATGGTTTCCAAAATCGGAAGTCCAGGTTTCTGGTGTTCCATTCGGCGTTCCGCGCCCGGCCGCCGACGTTTCGGCGGGGCGGTTCCGGTGGGTCGAATTCGAGATTTTGAGCGATACGGAACGGCGCATTGCTTATGAAGATTTTGGCGATTGAATTTTCCTCTTCCCAGCGGTGCGTCGCCGTGGTGCAAAGCCGCGTGGATTTGGAAACGCCATCCGTGAGCGAGGTCGTGGAGACAGGCGGAAAGGTCGACGAGGCGCTGGGTATGATAGCGACGGCCTTGCGCGAGGCGCGATGCGAACGCGCGCACATTGAGCGCATCGCCGTCGGAATTGGGCCCGGCTCGTACACGGGCATTCGCTCGGCCATTGCGCTGGCGCAAGGCTGGCAACTTTGCGCCGGAATGGGCCGGGTGAAGCTCCTGGCGATCAGCAGCGCCGAATGTCTGGCAGCGCAGGCAAAAGCGGAGGGCTTGGCTGGGCGTGTTGCGGTCGTCATCGACGCGCAACGCGGCGAGTTCTATCTGGCCGCGTACGAGATTGGTGCGTGCGGCTGCCGCGAGACGGAACCATTGCGGCTGGCCAGCCGCGAACAGGTCGAAGCGCAGGAATTGGCCGGTGCTGTACTGATTGGCCCGGATGTAAAGAATTGGTTCCCGGGTGGCCGACTGATGTTCCCCCGCGCTGCGACACTGGGGCTGTTGGCCGTTGGCGGCACTGATTTTGTCTCTGGCGAGAAGATCGAACCCATTTATTTGCGGGAAACACGCTTCGTGAAAGCGCCGCCGCCCCGCGTGTTGCCGTGAATTTTCCTTTTACCAGGGGAATTCCCCCCCGCTGGACCCGCTACATGTTCGTGATGCGTGATGCGTGATGCGTGAGCCGACCTATATCGTTTAAGGGTTTGGTCGGCTCCCCGAACAGAAAGAAACCGGTTAGTTCGGGGAAGGCCGCGCTCCTGAGCGTTTCGACCCGATTTGCCGTAAGCTATTGCGGGGTAATGCCTTACGAGATTCGTCAAGTATCATTTACCCCTCCCCACCCCTATGCATTTTTAGCGTGTTTTACTGTGTTTTTGACGTGTTTTACCGTGTTTTTGGCAGGCCGCGGCCCTGCATTATACCGCCTGGTTCACTGACTTGACCCGTTGACCATCTCAATTTTCAAAGAACAGAGGCGTTGTCCGGCGTGGCGACATGCCGATGCCCGATTGCGCCTGGAATTCGGGTTTCTTTCCGCCTTCGCGGCGCGACGGCGGCGGATTTCTGCATTCCGATCCGCCGGGAACGGAAATTTTAATTTTACATGGCTTTACATGGCTTTACATAGGTTTACATCGCCCGCGCCGCCGGAGCGCCATGAGCTCCGCCG
>Ga0073928_10007306_pt1 | contig 14395 bp, 5 predicted proteins | sample PaiPotPPA55metaG_FD_76969 | JGI IMG/M metagenome (GOLD analysis project Ga0073928, IMG submission 76969) | Iron sulfur acid spring bacterial and archeal communities from Banff, Canada, to study Microbial Dark Matter (Phase II) - Paint Pots PPA... ... | reverse complement strand
TTTAAGGTGAGATTGAATCAATCCCGCACCCGGATGCGCGTCTTGACCGCCTGGTTGCCGTTGGCCATGGATTCGAAGAGCTTTGGCAACTCGCTCAGCGGACATTCCCCATCGACGAAGTCCTTCGCGCGGATCACTCCCGCCTCGATGAACTCGAGGGCGCGACGGACTGTTCGCGGCGTGTGATGAAAACTGGCCCGCAAGGTCAGGCTCGTATAATGAATTAGCGCCGCGTCCAGCGTGACTTTTGCGCCGGCGGGGCAGCCGCCGAAGAAATTCACCGCGCCGCCCTTGCGCACCAGTTCCACGCTCGCCTCCCAGGTCTCCGGCTTGCCCACGGCCTCGATCACCGCGTCGAAAGGCGGCGCTTGGGCAGCTTGGATTTGCTTCGCCAACCCGCGCCCATCGCCGATGTCGAAGACTCGTCCGGCGCCAAGCCGACGGGCGGCGGCGAGGCGCGACTCGTGACGGCCGGCCACCGTCACCTCGCAGCCCAGATGCCCGGCCAGCGCCACGAACATCAGGCCAATCGGCCCCACGCCGATGACCAGCACATGCTGGCCGGCACGCAACCGCGTGTCCTCGACGCCTTGCACGACGCAGGCCAGCGGTTCGACCAGGGCCGCGTCGCAGAAATCCGTGTCCGGTTTGAGCCGCAGCAAATTTTTCTTCACGATCCGTTCCGGGACCACGATGGATTCGGCGTAGGCGCCGTTGAGAAAAATCAAATGGTCGCACAAATTCTCCGTTTCGTTGCGGCAGTAAAAGCATTCGCCGCACGGCGCGGAATTGGCCGCCACCACGCGGTCGCCCGTCCGCCAGTCCGTGACGCCGGGGGCGGTTTCGGAAATCACGCCCGCCAACTCGTGCCCGAAGACCGCTGGGGGGACGATCATTTTCGCGTGATAACCCCGCTTGAAGACTTTGAGGTCCGTGCCGCAGGTCAGCGCGGCCTCGATGTGGATGCGCACCTCTCCGGTTTTCAGGGGCGGAGGATCGATCTCTCTGATCTGGATGTCTTCTTTGCCACAAAGGATTGCCGCTCGCACTGGATTGTTTATGGAGACAAATCCGGCGATCGGAAAGACCAATTTTTCCTTCGCGAGAGCGTCTTTCAAGGTTCGGATTTCCCGATCACCCCCTCCCCCTCGGGCTTTTAGGCTTGAATAGCTTTGAACAGCCTTGAATAGCTGCGCGCCGCGGCCTCCCGAAAATCGAGGACGAGGACGAGAAGGATTAGGATTAAGAACGGGGAAACCGGCAAGATCCCACATTTCCCCCCTGCCGGACCCGCAACACCCGCAACAAGCCTGCAAACATTGGGTCTTTTTGAGGTCCGGACCCGCAACATTTATTTTTCGTGGCAGCAAACCCGCAACAACCCAATAAAGACAGGCCTTCCGTGAGTTTTTGACCCGCAACATTTTGGGAAAACGACCCCCGACCCGCAACATGTTCGTGATGCGTGATGCGTGATGCGTGAGCCGACTATATCCGAGATTTGTTTTTGTCGGCTCCCCGAACATATCCGGGTTTCATTTAGTTCGGGGATGTGTGATCCGGGATGAAAGGCAGGTTCGTGAATCGTGACCGACCTGGAAGAGGCGGGAACTGGTTTGATCCGGTTTGATCGACCTTGATTGAAGCCAGTTTGGGCCATTTCCTGTCCTGGGGCCACCGCCCGACCCCAAAATGCTGTACACCGGTATTAAGCGGTATTAAGCGGTATTTGGCGGTATTGGATGCACACGACTACCGATTTTCGTCCGGCGGAGCTTGGAACCGAGGAGGATTAGGATGCACAGGCGGGGCCACCTTATACTTCAAAGGTTTGACTGGGTTTGACCGGGCTTGATCCAGCCGCAATTGGTTCGGAGCGCCGTTGGGCCGAATTCATAACCGCAAGTCGACCCGCCGCCTTCGCCAAGCCTTCCGCCGCCGCCTGGGAGCTATGGCGGGACAGGACGGCGGGCAGGGCGCGAGGAACGAGGAGAACATAAAACTGTCCTGACCTCCACGGCTCTGGCCTTCGCCCCGCGCCTCAATAATCTTTTTTACCTTCCGTAGGCTTCCATAGGTTGCCGTGGCCTACCGGGAACTGACCGTTACCGGCCCTGCCCGCAGTCGCGTCCCTGACTGGTCTCGTGGATATCCGGGCTGCCCTTTGGGTTCCGGAGGTTGGACTTTGGGCTTTAGACTTCGGACTGATTTCAGAATGTCAAAGAACAGCAGGAAAACCCGCTTTTCTCCGGAAAAGCGGCATTTCCACAACCGACCATACACTAACTATACGAATTGTCAATAGCAAGAATTCAATAATTCGAGATATTTTTTCGCCCTCTGTGAAACCGATTGGCGCCGAGCCGCTTACATCGTCCTGCAGGATCCGGGGCTCACCCGGTTGCCCGTTAATGCTGCGAGAACGCTAGAAAAATAAGAATGCTGAGTCAAGCGGGCGGACAAACGCCCACGGACAAACGCCCACAAAACGTAGGTCCTCATCGAAAGGGTTTAGTGAATTTGTTCGCCAAATTGTGCTGGGTCATCTAATCCTTGCTTCATGGCAGTTGGCGACACTCGCACGAACGAAGTCACTTTTTGCAGCCGCGTTTCAAAGTGGGCAGATTGCATATTTGAGAAATCCCCGGAGTTGCCCTTCAAGCGCACGGAAATCGAGGAGTCCAAGAATATCCATAGAAAGCGTTCTGATCTGCGGGTTTATGATGCAAATAGAAAGCTGATTCTCGCGGGGGAAGTAAAGTTGCCGGGCACGGTCGAAGGCCGTAACGCATATAATTCGGCACTGGTCGAAGACTCCTACCGCAAGGCATCAAACGCGGGGGCGGAGTTCTTCTTTACTTGGAACGTCAATAAGCTTGTTCTTTTCGACGCGAAGAAATGGCATCTGCCGATCATGGAGCGGCGCGTCAAGGACTATGACCTGGGCCTCGACCTCGGCAATCCCGACGACGTTTCGCGCGCCGAGGTCGAAACTCGCATCCAGGAGTTTCTCGCCGAGTTTTTCGCCGAACTGGGGGCAATCGTGGAAGGCAAGGTGCTGGACTGGGGAATGGCGCCCGATGAATTCTTTATCCGTGCCTTCGAAAGCCATGTTTCCTGGCCTGTCAAACTGACGGCGGAATTTCTTTGGGCAAAATCCGGTTCGGAAAAAACTTTCGACGCCCATTTGCAGGAATGGATGGCAAGCGAGCAAGGCTGGATGGTGATTCGCAACGATCCGAGCATCTGGCGAATGCTGGTGGACCGCGCCGCGCGAACGCTCTGTTATGTATTTTCCAACCGGCTGCTTTTTTACGAGTCCGTCCGCAAGAAATTCGGCGCGTTGCAGGAGCTTTCCATTCCCTCGAAAACCGACTCCGCCAGCGACCTTTACGCGCATTTCCAAAAGGCCTTCCAAGAAGCGGTCGAGGAAACCGGAGATTACGAAACCCTTTTCTACCCATTCGAGAAAGATTGGGCGGGGCCGCTGATTTTCGGCCATGAGCATTCCGCGGATGCCTGGCGCTCGGTTCTGGAAAATCTGCGCCCTTTCAATTTCAAGGAAATCCGCACCGATGTTTTAGGCGGAATTTTCAAGCGGCTGATTGCGCCGGAGGAGCGGCATAAATTCGGCCAGCATTACACGAACGAAGATTTGGTGGACGTTGTGAACGCTTTCTGCATCCGCAAGGCGGAAGACGCGGTTTTGGACCCGGCGTGCGGGTCCGGCAGCTTTTTGGTCCGCGCCTATCACCGCAAGGCATGGCTGGGCCAGGACAAAAGGCTGACGCACCCGGCCGTCTCGCACCAGGATCGTCTGGCGCAGATTTACGGCGCGGACATTTCACTTTTCGCCGCGCATCTCTCGACGCTCAATTTGGCGGCGCGCGACATCAACGACGAAGAAAATTATCCACGCATCAAGCGCGGTAATTTTTTCGAAGTGGCGGACAACGTCTCCAGGAATAAAGAATTTTGCGAACTGCCGCAAGGTTTGCGCGGCGAGCGCAAGCGCGGTCCCATTGCGTTGCCAGCCCTCGACGCCGTAATCGGCAATCCGCCTTACGTCCGCCAGGAATTGATTGCGCGGCGCAACGACAAGCCCAAACCCAAAGAAATGTCGGCCAAGGAGGACTTGCTCGAACTTTGCGCCAGGTTTTGGCCGAATCTCAAATTGAGCGGGCGCAGTGACCTGCATTGTTACTTCTGGCCGGCGGCGACGCGTTTTCTCACGGACAACGGATGGTTTGGTTTCCTCGTTTCGTCCAGTTGGCTCGACGTCGAATACGGCTTTGCATTGCAGGAGTGGGCTCTGAGCAACTTTAGGATTCACGCTATTTTGGAGAGCAACGCCGAGCCATGGTTCGAAGATGCCCGCGTCAAGACGTGCGCCGTGATTCTGCAAAGGTGCGCTGACGCCGCGGAGCGCAACGCGCAACTGGTGAAATTCGTTAGCCTGGACGCGCCGTTGGCGGATATTTTAGGAGGGCGGAGCGACGAAAACGCCCGGCAGGAAGCCGCCGAGGAATTCCGCGACGTCATTTCGAAATGCAAAAGCAACACCGCCCGGAAGCAATTCCGCATCGTCGTCGTCCGGCAGAAACAACTTTGGGAAGACGGCCTGAAAGCAGGCAAGTTGTTTGCGCTGCAAAAGCAGCGCGACTTGGCGGAAGGGGTCAAACGCGTCCATTCAGTCGAAAGCGATGAAGAACAAGGGAACGATGATGCCCTATATGACGAAAACGGAAACGGCATTTTACACGATAAAGGCGGCATCGGTTACGGCTTGAAATACGGCGGCGGCAAATGGGGCAAGTATCTCCGCGCGCCTAATCTTTATTTCCAAATCATGGAGCGGTACGCCAGTCGCTTCGTGCCGCTGGGCGAAATCACCATTATTCGGCGCGGAATCACCAGCGGCTGTGATGCGTTTTTCATGCCGCGCGATGTTTCCAAAAGATTTTTGAGAGATTATTCCAAGCTAGAGTGGAATGATGCGCCATTGCACACACACTGCAAACGGGCAGAAGTTGAATCCGGTGCAGTGATTCTGATCGAAGCCGGTGACGGAACCGTGCATCCGGTGGAAGCAGAATATCTTGCACCGGAAGTTCACAGCCTGATGAATGTCAGCCGTCCCGTGATTTATTCGAAGGAACTAGATCGGCTCGTCCTATTGGCATCCAAACCAATTGGCGAACTCAAGGGAACTTACGTCCTGAAATACCTACGATACGGCGAACAGACGCCCTTCACCTCCAAAAAAAGCAAAGCGGTGCCGGTCTCCCAACGGATAAGCTGCCTGGCACGCGAGCCGTGGTATGACCTTACGGGTACAAAACCCGGCGCTTTTTTTTGGCCGATGGCGCAGCAGTATCGCCATATCATCCCGGCAAATCCCGAAAAACTGATTTGCAATCACAACCTTTTTGACGTTCACCCGTTCGAATTATCGGAAGAGCAAGTCGCGGCGTTGCAGGCGATCATCAATTCGACGCTGGTCGCAAATTTCAAAACCTTCTATGGCCGCTACGCCGGAACGGAGGGCAATCTTAAAACGGAAGTCGTTGACGTGAACTTGTTGGAAATCCCCGACCCGCGCCACCTGACTAAGACTGTCGCCAGGAAATTGCAGGTTGCTTTCGACCAGCTTTGCGCGCGCGACACGCAGCCGATGGTCGAAGAAGCCTTCATGGAATGCCATACATCCGAACGTGCAAAGAAGCTGGCGCAAAAGCCGATTGAACTACCGCAAGAATTGAGAATGCCCGACCGCCGCGCGCTTGATTTGGCTGTGTTTGAGGCGCTGGGCATTACTGACGCCTCCGAACGCGAAAGACTTTGCGATGAATTGTATCACGAGACGGCGAACCATTTCCGGCAAATCCGGATCGTCGAAATCCAAAAGCAGGAACAGCGATCCAAAACGGATGCTCGCGAATTTCGTGCCGATGAGCTCGCCGCCGATTTGTGGGACAGTTTGCCCGACGAAGACAAACAACCGCTCGCCGTTTGGATGGCTGAGCAAGTGAAAGACGGCTCGCCCGTGGACATTCCCGAAGGCCGGGCGAGCTTGCCGGATGCCACAGATTTTCTCGACGCCAGCACGGTCTTCTTCCGGCAGCCGAAAGGCAGCAACAACCAGGCGCAATCATTGGCACTGCCGAGCCGCGCACACGCGGAGACAGTTTTCGCGCTGGCGCAGCGTGGTGTTCATGGCCCATTGCCATTGCCTAAAACCGAAAAGGCTGCGCAGAGTTTGCAAAGCAGATTAAAGGAACGTCTTGCCGTGCTGGCGGCAAAAGCAGACGAACTCGCCCGCAGCCGGACGGGTGATGAAAAGCGAGCGACGGATCTGGCGCGGTTGTTGGAATTTTGGATGACCCACGGAAAACCGCGCCGGGAATCGAAAACAAAAGAAGTCCAAGAACCGTAAGCGACTATGGGATTAACGATTCATTACAAGTTGTCCGTGACGAAGCGTCTTGCTTCCGCCGTGGTGCGTGAACTGGCCGACCGCACGGCGCTTTACGCCCGGAAAATTGGTTGTGCGGAAGCCGGCGAAACGTTGCGAGCTATCAGCGATGATAAACTCGCTCCGTTGTTCGTTCAGATTGGCAAACCGGAAGATTGTTGTTTCGGGCATGTCGCGCCGAAGCGCGGCTGGCTGGTGGAAGTCTGGCCGGGCGAAGGTTGCGAAAGCGCGCTGTTCGGCCTGTGCCAGTATCCCCGCCGTGTTCTCTCCCGCACCGGGGAAGTGTCCACCGGCTATGAGGATGGCTGGATGCTCAAAGGTTTTTGCAAGACGCAATACGCCGGCGAACACGGCTGGGAACATTTTCTGAAGTGCCACCGGCAAATCATCAGCTTGTTGGATTTTTGGCGACAACTGGGCGTGACCGTGGATGTGACCGACGAAGGCGAATACTGGCAAACGCGCTCGGAAGAGAAATTAAGAAACAAGCTCCAGCAATACGACGGTTTGGTGGCCGCAGTAGGCGGCATGTTAAAGGACATGCCAAACGACTCAGGCGGCAGTCTTTTGGTGGAATCGCCGATCTTTGACTACATGAATTTCGAGCGGCTGGAGCATGAAGGACGGCTGGAATTTGGCAAGCCATTCGAACAGTTGCGAAATGGCGGCAGCAAAGGACCTTTCCCTTAGTCGCGCCGGCGACGAGAGGAAGGCGTTGGAACTTGCCCGCTTGCTCGAATTCTGGATGATCCACGGAAAACCAAGGCACGAAAACAGGCAATGAATGTGTTACGAGCGAGCTAATCGGTAATCGTCATTGGCCTTCGTTGACACCTCATTGTCTCGCTGCTAGGTTGCGCGCTCTTGATTCGAGGACGCGATGGACTACAAGCACACGTTGAATTTGCCTCAAACGGATTTCCCGATGAAGGCCGATCTGGTCGCGCGGGAACCGCAGCGCGCGAAGAAATGGGAGGCCGGCGGCCTGTACGGCCGCATCCAGACGGCGCGCGCGGGTGGCGAGAAGTTTGTGCTGCATGACGGGCCTCCGTTCGCCAATGGCGATGTTCACATCGGCACGGCGCTCAACAAGATTCTCAAGGACATCATCATCAAGTACAAGACGTTGCGCGGCTTCGACGCGCCATACGTGCCGGGCTGGGATTGCCACGGCCTGCCCATCGAATTCAAGGTCACCCAGGACATGCGCAAGGCAGGCGCGCCGGCGGCGGACTTCGACCCGGCCGCAATCCGCAAGGCGTGCGAGGCTTCCGCCCGCACATACATCGATATCCAGCGCGCGCAATTCAAGCGCCTGGGCGTGTTCGGCGATTGGGAGCATCCGTTTCTGACGCTCGACAAGGAGTATGAAGCGGACGAACTGCGGCTGTTCGCGGACATCGTCGAGAAGGGCTTTGTGTATCGGGGCAAAAAGCCGGTGTATTGGAGCATCCCCTGCCGCACCGCGCTGGCCGAGGCCGAGGTCGAGTACAAGGAGCACGTGAGCCAGAGCATTTTCGTGAAGTTTGCCGTGCTCGACCAGCCCGGAACTTTCGTCGTGATTTGGACCACGACGCCATGGACGCTGCCAGCGAACCTCGCGGTGGCCTATAATTCCACATTCGAATACTCGCTCGTCCGCGTCGGCGAGAAGAAGTTCATCGTGTCCAGCGCGCTGCTGCCGGTCGTCGCGCAGAAGTGCGGCTGGAATGATTACGAAACCGTTCGCACGCTTGGTGGCGAAGAACTTGGACTGCTCGAATACCAACATCCTTTTTGCCGGCGCACCGGCAGGCTCTACGCCGGGGACGCGTTCGTGGAAAATTCCACGGGCACCGGGTTCGTGCACATTGCGCCGGGGCACGGACTGGAGGATTATCAACTCGGCCTGGCGCACGGCCTGCCCATTTACTCGCCGGTGGACGACGATGGGCGGTTCGCGTTGACGAACGATATGCCGGTGGACCAGCAGATGCCCGCGGAGATGGTTGGCAAGGCGATTCTCGAAAGGCACGGGAAGAGCGAGGCGAACGAAGCCGTGCTGCACGAATTGCGTTTGCGGAAGGCATTGTTGCACCAGGAAAATTATCACCACAGCTATCCGCACTGCTGGCGCAGCAAAACGCCCGTCATCTTCCGCGCCATGGACCAGTGGTTCATTCGCATCGATCATCCGACGCGCGGGACCACTTTTCGCAGCCAGGCCCTGGCGGCCATCAACGCGGTGACGTGGGTGCCGGAATGGGGCAAAGCGCGGATCGAGGCCGCCGTGAAGAGCCGTCCCGATTGGTGCATCTCGCGCCAGCGCTCCTGGGGCGTGCCGATCCCCGCATTTTACGACGCGAAGGGTGAACCGATTCTCGACGCCCGCATCGTCCGCAACGCCGCCGATTTGATCGAGAAGCACGGTTCGAACGTGTGGTTCGAAAAGACCGCCGCCGAGTTGTGGACGGCGCTCAAGCCGGCCGATTGGAAAGGCCCGGACGCCGCCGCGAAATCGAACGACACGCTCGACGTGTGGATTGATTCCGGCTCCTCGTCGCGCGCCGTGTTGATGCGGCGTCCCGAACTTAATCACGCACTTGTCGCGCCGAAGCAGAGCGAAGGCGGGTCACGCATCACGCATCACGCATCCTCTCCCTGGCAAGCCGATCTTTATCTCGAAGGCAGCGATCAGCATCGCGGCTGGTTCCAATCGTCACTGCTGTTGTCGCTGGCCGGCAATGGCGCGCCGCCGTTTCGGAGCGTGCTCACGCACGGCTTCATGGTCGATGCCGACCGCGAGAAGATTTCCAAGAGCAAGGCCGCGCAAGGCGGCTACGAGAAGCCGCAAACTTCCGAAGCTTATATCAAGAAGTACGGCGCGGACGTCGTGCGCCTGTGGGTAGCTTCGCAGGATTTTCGCAACGACATCATCGTCAGCGACGAGCGCATCAACACAGTGGCCGAGACGTACCGCGTGTTGCGCAACGCGCTGCGCTATCAACTCTCGAACCTTTACGATTTCGACCCGGCGAAGCACGCGGTGCCCGAGGGGAAAATGACCGGGCTGGATCGGTGGATTCTCGACGAGTTTTCCAAACTCGAACAGGAAGTGGCCGCGGCGTACGAACGCTATGAGTTTCATGTCCTCTATCAGAAGGTCAGTCAGTTCGTCGCGGTCGAACTGTCTTCGATTTACCACGACGTGGTGAAGGATCGTCTCTACACGGATGCCGCCAATTCGCAGCGCCGCCGCTCGACGCAGACGGCGTTGCACCGCATGGTCATTGGCCTTTGCAAGATGTTGGCGCCCATCCTGGCGTTTACAGCCGACGAGGCTTGGGAATTCGTGCCGGGCAAGAAGCAGGACTCCGCGCACCTGTTGGAATGGAAGCCCGGCGGTTTTGCGCGATCCAAAGAGGAACGGTCCGTGTGGGCGGGGCTTTTTGAAGTACGCGCGGTGGCGCTGCCGGAACTCGAGAAGGCGCGCCAGGCCAAAACCATTGGCAAGGCGCTCGAAGCAAAGCTGGCGTTGACGGGCAGCAGCCCCGCGTTGGCGTCAGTCGGCGCGCACCGGGAAGATTTGCGGGAACTTTTGAATGTGTCGCAACTCGAAATCAAAGCCGAGGGCGGCGACGGTATCCATGTTTCCGTGAGCAAAGCCGAGGGCCAGAAATGCGAGCGCTGCTGGCATTGGGAGATGGACGTCGGCGCGAATCCCGAGCATCCCACGATTTGCGCGCGGTGCGTGAAGGCTGTGCAGGAGAGCGCGAAGGTTTGAGCGCGTGTGTTCGAATGGTAGGAGCCGACGGTGCCGCCGTCGCGCCGAAGCGGCGCTTTGGCGCGCCGCGCAGGCGGAAGGAGGCTCTGCTCTTTTCCTAACGCCCATGTAATTTGAGCCTACTAATGAACACATCAAAGTGTAGAAGACGAGGTAACGAGTTTCTAACTCGCGATCAAGTCAAGCAAGTGGTTCGCGGCCCCGCACCGGCAGAGGACTGAAGCAAAAATTAGAGTCTCGTCACCTCGACTCCTACAAACAATCGGATAACGAAGCATGACGCCCGCATCTCCTTCTCCGGTCGAAACCAAGTCTTCGGACGCCGGGCGCGCGGGTCGCAGTCCGTGGTTTTGGGTGCCGAGCCTGTATTTTTCGCAGGGCATTCCTTACGTCATCGTCATGACGATGTCGGTCGTCATGTACAAACGCCTGGGCGTTTCGAACACCGACATCGCCCTCTACACGAGCTGGCTGTATTTGCCCTGGGTCATCAAGCCGCTCTGGAGTCCGTTCGTCGATATTACGCGGACGAAACGGTTTTGGGTGGTGGCGATGCAATGCCTGGTTTCGGTGGCGCTCGGGCTGGCGGCAATTTCGGCGCGGAGCGCCGGATTTTTCAAGTGGTCGTTGCTGGTGTTCTGGATCATGGCTTTCGCTTCGGCCACGCACGACATCGCGGCGGACGGTTTTTACATGCTGAGCATGTCCCCGCACGAGCAGGCCTGGTGGGTGGGGCTGCGCAGCACGTTTTACCGCGCGGCGATGATCGTCGGGAGCGGCTTACTGGTCGTGCTGGCCGGCGTTCTCGAAAGCAAAAACGGCCTGCCGCCGGCGGAAATCCGCGTCTTGGCCGCGAACAGTTCGAATCTCGACGCAGCAAACTTCTCACCTGACACAGCCACGGCGAAAGCCGAGAGCGCGCCGCCAGCCGCAGAAATGAAATTGGTCGTTCGCCCCGATTCGCTGACGATTCCCATCACCGAGCGCAGCGCGGAGGCAGCCGGCGGCCTCATCGACGAAGCCCGACAATGGAACGAGGAGCACGGCTTCACCCGCAAAATCGAGTTCGCGAAAAAAGAAGGAACCCAATCATGGTGGACGGCGAATATTTCCGCGCCGCTGTCGAAAAATATTTTCCGTCCGCTGGGTACGGTCTGGACGGCGGCCGTGTCCCGGCCTTTGGAGAGCTTCCTCATCGCGCATTTTCCGAAAGAAGCGCGGACGAAAGCGCCGGCGTCCGGAAACGTCGGCGTCGTTTATTTGTCGCTCTCACGTCCGCCTGCGCCGGGCGCAAATGCGGTGGTGACGTTCGAGCGCAGAAAGCGCGGCATCGAATATTTGGGATTGGCCAAAGGGGACAAAGGATTCCGGCTGGCGGAGGGGGAACGATTTGTATTCGACTCGACGAATTGGAACCAGTCCGCCCGGGCAGTCATCCAATTGGATCCTAAACTGAAAGAAGAGGCTGGCGTTATTTTTCTCGGCAGTTCGGGTAACATTCCGCTGGCCTGGTCGATTACCTTATTCGTCGTGGCCGGATTGTTTCTGGCCTTTTGCGCTTGGCACAGTGTTATGCTGCCACGGCCAATCAACGACGGTCCCGTTTTGACCGGCCACAGCCTGATGCGCGAATTCTTCGCCACGCTGGGTTCGTTTTTTCGGAAGCCCGGTGTGGGAATGGCACTGGCCTTCATCCTGCTGTATCGCTTCGACGAGGCGCAATTGGTGAAGGTCATCTCGCCGTTTTTGCTGGATGGACGCGAAGCGGGCGGGCTAGGGTTGACGACGAGCCAGGTCGGATTGGTCTATGGAACGTTTGGAATCCTCGCATTGACGTGCGGCGGACTGCTGGGCGGTTTCATGGCGGCGAAGCACGGCCTCAAGACCATGCTCCCGTTCATGCTCGGCTCGATGTACCTGCCGAAGCTGGCGTTTATTTTTCTGTCATTCGCGCAGCCGGAAAATTTTCTCGTCATTTGCGGCGCGGTGGCGGTGGAGCAATTCGGCTACGGATTCGGTTTCACGGCGTTCATGCTGTATTTACTTTACTTTGCCGACGGCCCGCACAAGACGGCCCATTACGCCATCTGCACCGGCTTCATGGCGCTCGGCATGATGATTCCCGGCATGTGGAGCGGGTGGCTTGCCGATCTGGTCGGCTACAAACACTTCTTCGTGTGGGTCATCTGTTCGGCAATTCCCGGTTTCACGCTCGCGTTGCTGTTGAAAGTGGATCCGGAGTTCGGCAAGAAGGCGCGTGCTTGCGCGCGCGCGAACTGATTAACCTATGCTTTCGAAACCGAGGCGAGGGCAACGCCAGATGATCCTCTTGACCCAGGAATCACTTTCCCACGGGCCGATGCGCAACGGCCGGGGAGCGGGGTCCATGCGCGGAGCCTTGACGCCAGGATGGATAATCAGTTTGTCTTGATTTGGGATTGTACGAGCCGCGCTCGAGATTCGAATTCGCCGGCAATGGCTATTAGGCAAAAGCAAAACGAGCATTGAGCCGCCTAGGAAGCTTCCAGACGGTTTAGGTTTCATGCGCGGAGGGTTTCCGTGTGGGAGGAATGTAGGTTTCCGAAATAATAGCCTGAAACAATCGGAGCCACCCAAGACAGATCATGAGTCCTCGCGCCGGACCAAAGCCAGCCCGGGGTGGTAGCGAAGGCCGGTGCTCCCTTGAGCACTCCCGGTGCGCGGGGAGCCTTGTCTTTTCTGTGACGAAGGGACTTCGGTTCGAACTTTTTGAGCTGGCCACGCCGCTTGTGGATCTTGAATTCTTATTCATGCAGGTTTGAGGAGCCAGCGGCATTCCTGTTCCCGAAGACTTTTCGCATATCTTGCGGGAGCAAAGAACGACTGAAAGTCCAAGGCAGTGAGGCCCAGGCGGAACGGAGCAGGAAAATGAGGGTCCACGGGTTGTGAGGGTAAGGCGCAGAAAAAGAGGAAAAAAGTATTGACATAGGGTTTGATATTTGATTTACTGCGCGTACATGAACACCCATCGTCCGGAGGCAGGCTCGTTCTCTAATTCGGTGGTTTCGCCGCTATTTCGTGTGATCCCTTGCATTGCCCTTTTGGCGGGCATGTGCATCAGCAAAATCGAGGCGCAGACGGCAACCTTGTTGTACACTTTTGGGGGCGCCACCAGCGCCACCAACGGCACCTCACCTATTGCCGGGCTGGTGCAGGCGCGTGACGGCAATTTCTATGGCACCACCATCTATAACGGCGCCTATGGGCACGGCACCATTTTCAAAATGACTCCCTCGGGCATCGTGATGGCGCTCGTGCAATTCGACGGCACCAATGGTTCGTTTCCTTCCGCCGCGATGATCCAGGGAATCGATGGCAATTTGTACGGCACGACGGCCAGCGGCGGCGCGTACGACTATGGAACCGTGTTCGAACTCACAACCAATGGAGGCTTTGCCACACTGGCAACATTCGACCACACGAACACGGGTTCCGGACCCATGAGCGCCCTGGTTCAGGCGGCCGACGGCACTCTTTACGGAACTGCCACGGCCGGCGGATTCGGGCCAGGGGCGGGCGCGCAGGGCACGGTTTTTTCATGCGCCACCAATGGCTCGCTGCATGCGATTTACGCGTTCGCCAAGACCAATTTAACCGATGGCTATACGCCGAACGGCGTCACTTTCGGCCCCGGCGGCTTTTTGTACGGCACCACGCAGAACGGCCTCAACGGCCTCAACAACAACGACGGAACCGCGTTCGAAATCACGACTGCCGGAGCATTGACCACGTTGGCGTATTTCGACAGTCCGGTTGGGAATGGCAAGGGAGCCTATCCGCAAGGCGGTCTTTTATTGGCTAGCGACGGCAATTTTTATGGCACAACCCGCGGCGGCGGCACTTATGGATATGGAAGCGTGTTTCGACTGACGCCCGGAGGAGCTTTGTCTTACATCGCGAGCCTGGATAACACCAATGGGGCGACCCCCGAAGCCGGTTTGATACAGGCGACCAATGGCATCCTCTATGGAACTACTTTCAACGGCGGCGCTTACGGCAAAGGCACCCTGTTCCAGGTCACCACCAACAGCGCGATAGCCAAGCTGGTGGATTTTGGCGGTTCCTCTGCCCAGACGAACGGCACGGTAATTTATGGGGCCTATTCGGAAGCGCCCCTG
>Ga0073928_10007303_pt1 | contig 14403 bp, 8 predicted proteins | sample PaiPotPPA55metaG_FD_76969 | JGI IMG/M metagenome (GOLD analysis project Ga0073928, IMG submission 76969) | Iron sulfur acid spring bacterial and archeal communities from Banff, Canada, to study Microbial Dark Matter (Phase II) - Paint Pots PPA... ... | reverse complement strand
TTTATAGCCATGGAATATCTGGAGGGCACGACGTTGCATCACCGCATTGGCGGCCGTGTAATGGATCTCGAGACTTTGCTATCGCTCAGCCTGGAAATCACCGACGCCCTGGACGCCGCGCATGCCAAAGGAATTGTCCACCGCGACATCAAGCCCGCAAATATTTTTGTGACCGAACGTGGTCACGCCAAGGTTCTCGATTTTGGTTTAGCCAAACAGGCCATCACTGGCGAGGGTGTTTCCGCGCTCCCCACCGCCGCGTCGGAAGAAATCCTAACCAGCCCCGGCGCTGCGCTAGGCACAGTGGCCTATATGTCCCCGGAACAGGTGCGCGGCAAGGAACTGGATGCTCGAACGGACCTCTTTTCTTTTGGCGTGGTGCTCTACGAGATGGCCACCGGCAATCTTCCATTTCGCGGAGACACCAGCGGCATCATTTTTGACGGCATCTTGAATCGAGACCCGGTCGCGCCGGTCCGGTTGAATCCCGATCTACCGCCGAAGCTCGAAGAAATTATTAACCGCGCGCTGGAGAAAGACCGTAATCTTCGTTTTCAGCACGCCTCCGATTTGCACGCCGAACTGCAAAGAGTCAAACGCGATAGCAGCTCCGGCCGATTGCCGGTATCAGCCGCCCATCAATCCGGACGCGCAGATGAAGTGGCACCGCCGCCACCGTCAGAAAAAGTCGCTACAGAATCTTTCCGGCGTCTCGGCTACTACATCGTGCCGGCGCTTCTCGTTTTAGCTGCCGTGGGCGGGTACTTACTGTACCGCTCATCTCAGAGCGCTCCTGTCGTTGGCAAAGAGTGGGAGCAGCTCACCTTTTTCACCGACTCCGTGGTCTACCCGACCCTGTCTCAGGACGGCCGCATGCTTTCTTTCGTGCGTGGCAACGACTCCTTCATTAGCTTGGGGGACATTTACGTCAAGTTTTTGCCGGATGGCCAGCCCGTCCAGCTCACCCACGACGGGACTCACAAACTTAGCCCAGCTTTTTCTCCGGATGGTTCAGTCGTTGCCTACTCAAGGGTGGATCCATGGAATACCTGGGAAGTCTCCGTACTCGGCGGCGAGCCCCGCTTGCTGCTGCCTAACGCTTCATCTTTGACATGGATCGAAGGCGGGAAACGTCTGCTCTATTCTGAAATAAAAGAGGGATTGCACATGGCCATAGTCACCTCCGACGAGGCCAGAGGAAACAGCCGTGACGTCTACGTGCCTGCTGGCGATCGCAGTATGGCTCATCATTCTTACCCGTCGCCTGACGGACGTTGGCTTCTGGTGGTCCAAATGGATAGCCGCGGCGAGATATTGCCCTGCCGTATTGTTCCGTTTCATGGGCCCGGCGAGATCCGTGTTGTCGGTCCGCCGAATAGTCCGTGCTACGCAGGTGCCTGGTCCGCCGATGGAAAGTGGATTTATCTCGCCGTGACTACCGGCGAATCTCATATTTGGCGGCAACGTTTTCCTTCCGGAGAACCTCAGCAGATCACCTTCGGTCCCACTTCTCAAGAAGGCCTCACCATGGCTCCGGACGGTAAATCATTCATAACCTCGGTCGGATCGCAGGACAGCACCGTCTGGATCCACGACAAAGATGGAGATCACCAGATCTCCTCCGAAGGAAACGCGAGATCGCCATCATTTTCTGCGGACGGAAATAGTCTTTATTTTTTGATGATCAACGGGCAATCGCACCTTTCTGAACTTTGGATAAAGGATTTGAGCAGCGGAAAAATGGATCGGGTCCTGCCTGGATACTCCATGGACACTTATTCCGTTTCTCGCGATGGAAAACAAGTGGCCTTTACAGCTAACGACACGGCCGGTCATCCCAGCATATGGATTGCCCCCATGAACCGGCGTTCATCTCCGGTGCGCATCTCCTCGACAGAAGTCGAAGATTCTCCTTATTTCTTGCCGGATGGCGATCTCATCTTTCGCGCCGTTGAGGGCGGTTCCAACTTCGTCTACCGCATGAAAGCTGATGGAACCGGCCGCAGCAAGATAATGGCCGAACGAGTTTTGGACCTTTATACCGTGTCCCCAGATGGGCGCTGGGTAGTTGTTGCCGCGCCGAACTCAAACCAGGAGCACACGATGGCAACCAAGGCATTCCGTTTGGGCGGAAACGAGGAAGTGCTCATATGCCCGGGCTTTTGCCTCTTTGACTGGGATGCGTCCGGAAAATTCGCGTTTCTCAGTTTCAAGGCCGCGAGTAGCTACGCCCTTCCCTTGGCGCAGCAGTTCGGATTGCCGAAGTTTCCTCCACCTGGAGTTTCGCAAGTGGAAGATTTCCCTGCCCCGAAAACGGTTATAAGCATTCCGAATTTTGTGGAGTCGGCCATCAGCCCCTCGTTCTACGCTTACGCCCGCCGAAATACCCGGCGCAATCTCTACAGGATTCAGCTGCAGTAGCTCGGGGATGAGTAACTGAGTTCAGTGGAAAATCCCTACGCACGAAAGGGATCGTGGAGAAATCCAAGACGTGGAAAAGTAAAAACCGCATCCTTCGTAAAAATGCAGCGAAAGATGCGGTTGGTAATTGAGTCGACCCCGTCCACTTTTAATTATTTCACTGGGATGAGGTCGAATTTCCCCGGACCGTCCTGATAAAACAGCGCGCCTTCTGTCTTATCACCACCGCTCCAGTGCTTGTGTCCGCCGGGAACCATCAGGAAATCTCCCGGGCCCACGCGCTTTTCGCCATCTTCATCCTTGTAAAGATAAGCTCCTTTGATCACTACAATGCGGGTGTCATTCGTGTGGTAGTGCATTCCGGCGTCGTAGCCCGGCTTGAACTTCGTGAGGGTCGCATGCGGGCCTTTGTCCGGGTCACCGTAGAGGACGGCTTGGGATACGCCGCCCCCAGCCCTGGCGCTTTCTTTAAATTCCGCCTTGCTTGCAGGAACGTAGGTGGCGTGATCCTTGCTCAATTCTTTTTGGGCCCGTGCCACTGTTAGCGACGCGACGAGCGCCAAAGCCGCGACTACCGACATGGTTAGTGATTTCTTCATAGTTTTCCTCCGTGAGTTCTTAGAGTCTATTTTGGGAATGGGAAACCCTGGGTTGGAGAATGTATACACCAATGTGTCAAGCCTGCGGTAGATATTTCCGCTGCAGCCGCAGCACGAGCAATCGAAAAAGCGCGAGTCTAAAATTCTCGCGCGTTGAGGACTTTTTCGGCCAATTCCTTGGCGCCCGGTTTCCCCGCGAGGATCATTTCGGCCCATTCGGCGCCGCCCTGCGAGAAACGAATAGCTTCGCTGGTCAGCGATTCCGGCCCACCGGAATCGTTGCCACTGAAGTAGATGCGTTCCATGGGATGTGCGGCGGCGATGCGATTTTTCGTGTACTGCCCCGGCGTAGCCATGAACATGGGATGGCCGCGGCGGTAAATGCGCACTTCGACAGGGTCGACGTTGAACTCCGGCAATAATTTCTGGAAATCAGCGAGCACTCGAGCCGCCAGCGATTTGCAATTATCTTCTTCGAGCAGAGTTGAACGCTGAGTTTCACGCAGCGGCGTATAGAACGAAAGAATGTTGTGTTTTTGGTGATAACCAGCGCTGTTGCGAATGGTCCAGTCCGCCACAATAAAATCGGTGAAGGAATTTCCCGGGCACCACGTATCGTAACCGCGATTATAAACAGACTTGTCGAATATCGCGTTAACCACCGGGTACGGCGCGTATCGCGTGCGCCGCATGGCAGTTTTCTGATCGTAAGGAATACCCATGACCAGACGCGAAGTGATGTGTTTCTGCGTGCACATAATCACCGCTTTTGCAGACACGGTAGTCAGTTGCCCGTCATGGAAATAAGTTACGCGCACATTGTCTTCACCCGGAACAACCGCCACCACGGTGGTTTCGCCGAGCATGCGCTCCTTATATTTTGGTTGCAGAATTTCCACCAGTTTGTGCGTGATGCAGCCAAGCCCGCCCGGCAAAATCACGCGCTTGGCGTCTTCGCCAGTAACCAGGCCCTGTAGCGCGACGAGAGCCACAAACGCCGAAGTGTCTTCGCTCGTGGCGCCCCAGTTGGATGCGCCGAATCCATCCCACCATTGCTGAATTTCTGGCGCATAGCCGACGGTGTAATCGGTCAGCGGTTGCGCGTCCAGTTCGTCCATGCGCTTCAAGACGTCAAACTTCATCATTTCGTCGCGGAATTTTTTGAAACTGGCGCGCACCTCTTGCGGATACGGCAAATGCTGGAGCCCGACGTTCCACGTGTCGGCAACAAAGGTTTTATTCACCATGGTGGGATCGGGATTATTTACCGGCAGGAGTTTCAATCCCATCTCGGCGGCCAGTTGGTCTCCATGATCGCCTTTGTACGCATAAGCCGACCCCGTTGCGAAAGCCGCGCCATCGTATTCTTCCTGGTAAGCGTTGCCGCCAAAGTGGTCTTCCTTTTCGAGCAGCAGCCAGTCTTTCCCGCGCAGGAAATACCCGGCAGAAAGTCCAGCGACGCCGCCGCCGACAATCACCACGTCAGCCTTGCGAGTGGCGTCGGTACGCTGAAATTGGTGGCCGTCGCGCACCTGGTGGCAGACTTCGAAATGTTCGCCTTCAACCCGTGGTGTCGACGAAGAAAGTGGCATCGTGGAAGATTTCTCGTCGGGAACCGCTAGCAGGCTTGCATCAACCGGACAGCCGGCAGCTACCGACCCTGCGACTACGTACTTGATGAAGTTGCGGCGTGAATGCGACATTTAGCTCCTCTATTCAAGAAGTCCTGCGTTGCGCGCGAGTGCGCAACTGAAACCAGATGACGATCAAAATTACCGAAGCAGCAAAAATCAGTGTGGAGATGGCGTTGATTTCCGGAGTTATTCCGCGACGCAAGCGGCCCCAGATTTCCAGCGGCAAGGTATTGTCGCGGCCGATCAGAAAAAAAGTCACCGCAATTTCGTCCATGGAAAGAGTGAAGATCAGCAAGCCGGCAGCAATGAGAGATAGTTTTAAATTTGGCAAGGTCACGCGCCAGAAAGTCTGCAGCGGCGTAGCGCCAAGATCGAGCGAAGCTTCTTCCTGGGCGCGATCCATTTTTTGCAGCCCAGCGAAGAGTTCCGTGGTGGCTACGGAGATCAATGCCGTGCCATGACCGAGAAAAACGGTGAGCAGGCTCAAGTGCGCGCCTGCGTATACCGCGAACATCAACAACGAAAGGCCGGTGATGATCCCCGGCAAAATCAGCGGCAGCAAAACCAACCGGCGAAAAAGCGATTTGCCCGAAAAGCTGGCGCGATCGAGCGCGAGAGCGGCAAGCAAGCCCAGCGTGAGTGAAAGTGCGACGCTGCTGGTGGCCACGATCAAGCTATTCAGCACCGAGGTCCAGATCGCGCCGTCGGCAAAAAGTTGGCGGTACCAATCAAGCGTGAGATGCCGTGGCGGAAAGCCGCCCACGCCGTCGCGATTGAAGGAATAAACAATGAGCACAATGATCGGCAGATAGATGAACGCAAACACCAGCCACGAATAGGCCGCAAGCAGTGGCACGCCGCGCGTCACGGACGAAGTGGAACGCGTAGCAACCGTGGTGGGCGTTGCACTCATCGGAAAGACCAGCGTTTCTCGAGGCGCTCGGTTAAAAATAGCAGCGTCACGGTGATCAATAGGATGCAAACTGAAATGGCTGCGCCTAGCGGCCAGTCATATGCCGCGCCGAAGAGGCTTTGCACGATGTTGGCGATCATCGTGCCGGAAGCGCCGCCGACAAGCAGTGGCGCGAGAAAATCTCCCAACGAAAGGACGAACGCGAATGTTGCCCCAGCGAGCAATCCCGGCAGCGAAAGCGGGAGTATGACGCGCAGGAATGTCTTGAGCGGGCCTGCGCCCAGGTCTTGTGAAGCCTCGACGACCGGGCGCGGAATATGTTCCAGTGCGGCGTAGATCGGCAGAAAAACAAATGGCGTGTAAATGTGCGTAAGCATCACGATCACTGCGAAGGGGCTATAAAGCAGAAAGCCCACCGGCGCATTGGTGAGATGCAGATACTGCAGGAAGCCGTTTAAGACTCCATCGCTGCCGAGAATTGTTTTCCATGCGTAGCCGCGAACGAGATAGCTCACCCACAGCGGCACGATCACCAGTTGATAGAGAATTTCCCTGCGCGCGCCGGCGTGAAAAGAAAGATAGTAGGCCAGCGGATACCCCAGCAGCAGCGAACACAGCGTGACCGAAGCAGCGATGCGCATGCTGCGTAAAAGGACTTCCGCATAAACAGCATTAGTGGCCAGTGTGCGGTAGTTTTGCAGATTCCATTGATGCACGATCAATCCATCGCGAACCACCCAGAAGCTGTGCGCCAGCATCAGCGCATAGGGCAGCAGCAGAAATAGTCCGACCCACAGAAGCGGTGGCAGGGAAACGATCGATTTGTATGCGCGCGAATACATTTTCTACAAAGTGAATCCTGCCACGTGAAATGCCTGAAACTTTATTTCCGCTTCTCTATTCCGAAACTGGTACCGCGTCGCCTGTGAAAAAACTGAAATTCTGTTCGCCGGATAGCGGGCCGCGCGCGGGAATCTTCACGCGCAAGGTCTGGCTGCCGCAATCTACTTCCAGCAATTCGCTGGCGCCGCCGTAAAGCTGCTGTTTGACGGTCCCAGAGAACCGCACCTCTGCAGCCGCTGAATCTGCAACTGCATTCGCGGCCACCTCAGCGAGTCGAATCGCTTCGGGACGCAACGAGAAAAGTGCCGTGCCATCCGGCGCGGACGCGGGCCACCGTAACGCGCCGCAAGTCGCAGTGCCGCTACGAATCTCAGCGCGCAGTAGATTTGTCTGTCCGATAAATTGAGCGGTATACGCCGTGGCGGGATGCGAATAAATTTCGCGTGGCGAAGCGATCTGCTCCAGCGCGCCATTGCGCAGCAAAGCGATGCGATCGGAAAGAGCCATGGCCTCATCCTGATCGTGCGTCACAAAAAGAAAAGTGATGCCCACTTCGCGTTGTAGAGATTTCAGTTCGCTTTGCATTTCTTTGCGCAAATTGGCGTCCAGAGCGGAGAGCGGTTCGTCCAGCAACAACAATAGCGGGCGATTCACCAGCGCGCGGGCCAGCGCAACCCGCTGCTGCTGTCCGCCGCTAAGCGTGGCCGGTCGCGCCGAAGCGAAACTGTCCATTTTCACCATGCGCAACGCGTCTGCAACGCGCGGATCAATTTCGTTGGCAGGTGCGTTCGTCACGCGCAAGCCGTAGGCCACGTTGTCGCGTACATTCAAATGTGGAAACAGCGCGTATTGCTGGAACACCGTGTTCACGCGCCGTTTGTAAGGCGGCAAACTGTCAAGCCTCGCGCCGTTCATCCAAATCTCGCCGGAACTAGGCTGTTCAAACCCGGCAATCAATCGCAGCATGGTTGTTTTGCCGGACCCGCTTTCCCCCAGCAAAGTGATGAACTCGCCGGCGGCAATGGTAAGAGAAATTCCTTTTAACACTTCGTGATCGCCGAAGCGTTTCGCCACCGCGCGAACTTCCAGCAATGGCCCAGCAGTCCGCTCCTCTTCCAACGGCGGAATGGCCGGCGCCGGGCTCACTGTGCGTTCTTCACCTCATTCCAGATTTCGTTGTATTTGCGACGGCGCGGTACGTCTTGCCAAAAATAAATGCGCCTCATGTAGGCGTCCGGGTCGTCGAGATGCAGGATTTTCTTTTCGTCGGCATTCAAAAATTGCGCCGCGCCAGCATTGGCGGGCGTGTAATGCGTAACATCGCTGACTTTTTTTTGTGTCTGGGCCTCCACCATGTAGGCAAGAAATTCCTGCGCCAACTCTTTGTTGGAGCTGGCCGCGGTAATCATCAGGTGATCGATCCAACCGGTGGTGTTTTCGCGCGGGATAGTTTCGCCAATGGGAAAATTTAATTTGCGGAGGTCATTGGTCATCAGCGGCCAACCCATGGCGATCACCACTTCATGATTCTGGAAAAGATTGGTCAGCTCGCCACCGGTACTCCACCATTTGCGAATGTTGGGCTTGAGCTCAAGGAGTTTTTTCTTCACCGCGTCGAGTTGCGCATCGCTCAGGTTGTAAAGCTGGCTCGGATCCGGCTTGTCGTAACCGAGCACCTGCGCGGCCATGTAAATGGTCGAAAGCTCATCCCACAAGGAGACCTTCCCGCGATATTTCGGGTCCCACAAAATTGCCCAGGAATCCGGCGCTCCTGAAAACGCCGTCGTGTCGTATAGCAGCGCATTTGGTCCCCAGACAAAGGGCACGCCGTAAACCTGATTGTTGAGCTTGACGATGTTCGAGTCGCGCAGCTTCGCGGAAAGTTGCGAGTACGCGGGAATCTTCGAAAGATCAAGCGGCGCGGCAAGTCCCGCGCTCACGATAGACGCAGCGACATCACTAGAAGGAGAGATGACGTCATAAGTGGACGCGCTGCCGCCTCGCAACTTGGCGACCAACTCATCGCTAGTCCCCATGTAGGAAGCGACCACTTTGCAGTGATGGCTTTCCTCAAACGCGCCGATGAACGATGGATCAGCGTAGCCTTCCCAGACCAGCAGCGTCAGAGTGGGCTGCTTGGGCCTACAAGCCGCGCAGCTCAGCGCGAGAATCAGCAAAGCCACAAGGACGCATCGAGCCGCTATCTGATTTCGAGCCCTGATCGAAACTTTTGTGTCGCGCGAAATTGTTTTGGAATTATTTGGCATCAGACTGATAAACCACCTGGCCGCCCACGATGGTGGTGCGAACTTTGGTCTCGGATATTTTATGCGCATCGATTTCAAAAATGTTCTGCGAAACGATGATCAGGTCCGCGAGCTTGCCTTTTTCCAGGGAACCTTCCGTTTTTTCGCGGCGCCCTGCGAACGCCGCGCCGAGCGTATAGCCTTCGACGGCTTGCGCAACGGTGAGACGCTGCGAGGGCACAAAACCGCCTGCGGGCGTGCCTTCTCTGGTCTGTCGCGTGACGGCAGTCTGCAAGCCTTCCCACGGGTTCAAGGTGACCACCGGCCAGTCACTGCCAAATGCGTAGCGCCCGCCTGCATCTGCGATACTTTTCCATGACCACGCACGCGAAGCACGATCCGGTCCGGCGTTCCGCGCCCACACTTCCAAAGCATCCGCGTTGGGATAAGAATGCAGTGGCTGCATGCTGGCGATCACGCCGAGTTTGCCAAACCGGGGAATGTCCGCGGCGGTAACCGTCTCAATATGTTCGATGCGTGGACGGCGATCACTCGTGTGATTCACTTCTTCCGCATGCTGGTAAGCATCAAGAGCGGTGCGCACGCCAAGTTCCCCGATCGCATGAGTGAAAAGCTGCAAGCCCCGCTTGTCGAGCTCCGCGACAGCTGAACCATATTTAGCGGGATCCCAAAAAAGTTTGCCTTTCAATGATGGATCATCACTATAAGGCTCGATCATCGCGGCGGTGTGCGATTCGATAACGCCATCGACCATGAATTTCACGGCATTGGTATCGATCCACGCATCGTGATATTTCTTTCGCGCGTTCTCGATGGCATCAACATCCTGCGGGCGCATTTCCGGCGGGTCCATGAAATACGCAATGTAGAAGCGCAACGTCAGGTCGCCGTGGCGGCGCAGCTCCTCGTAAAGTTCGAGTTGCGGGAAATCGCCTCCAGCGCTATGAACTCGCGTGAGGCCGTTCTCATTGGCCCAATGGATGCCGGCGCGGAGAGCGGCCAGTCTGTCGGCGCGAGTAAGCTCGGGCGCAGCTTTAGCAATAAGATCCTGCGCGGCTTCTTTTAAAGCACCCGTCGCTTCGTGTGTAGCGGGGTCGCGGACGATGATGCCGTTAGGCGGATCGGCCGTGTCTCGCGTAATTCCTGCGAGCGTGAGCGCTTTGGAATTAGCCCAATACGTGTGGCCGTCGTAGCCTTCCAGGAACACCGGACGATCAGGAAAAAGCTCGTCGAGATATTCTTTGTCAGGCAGCGCGGCGGCGCCAAACATTGCGTAATCCCACCCGCGCCCGAGTAGCCAGTCGTTTCCGGGATGCTTGGCGGCGTAATCGCGAAGCCGTTGTTGAATCTCGGCAACGTCCTTGGCGCCTTCAAGGTTTATCCGGCCAAGGCTCAGCGCACCATCCATAAAATGGATATGGCAATCCACAAAGCCGGGCAGCACCAACTGTCCAGCGGCATCGATTACTTTCGTGTCAGCGCCGCGAAATTTTGCGATGGTGGCGTCGTCGCCGACAGCAACGATTTTATCGCCGCGAATCGCCAGCGCCTGCGCCCAGGGCTGCTTGGAATCCAGCGTATAAAGACGGCCGTGAAGCACGACGGTGTCCGCGGGATTCTTTGTATTTTTGTTTTTTGCATCTTCGGAGCTCTGCGCGCTAACGGGCGCGACTGCGCAGAAAAAAACGCAAAGAATTAGAACCACGAAGTGAATTCGGCGCATAGTCATCAACAGTTAGATCTCCCCTGAAATTAAAATGTTGGCGGCGTATTGATCCATAGCAGCCACGTTTCGCTGCGGCCCGGATTCTTCCAGCGATGCGGCGTCGAACTCTCAAAATAAAGACTGTCGCCACGCTTCATATGGTAATGTTCGCCGCTATTAAGCCAGATTTCGAAATCACCGCGAAGCACGTGCAGGAATTCCTCGCCTTCGTGCGCGTAAGATTCCCCACTGCCGCCGCCAGGACGCACGCGAAACAGATGCGGCTCCATGGCGGTGTTGCCCCACGCCAGCAATTCCATGCGCACTCCCGGAGTGGTCTCCAGAATTTTGCGCTGCGCGGGACGCACCAGGCGCGGATTTTCTTCGGCCGCTTCAAAAAACGAAAGAATGTTGGTGCGGTAGAAACGCGCGATGCGCCGCAAGGTCGCAATGGACGAACGCATCTGCCCACGCTCCAGGGCGCTGAGAAATCCCACCGAGACGCCCGTCGCTCGCGCCACCTCCGCCAGCGAAAGGCCGCGACGCGTGCGCAAACGCCGAAAACGCTGGCCTGGCACGCGCGGCGCATCTGGCGGAGCGATCACCACACCCTGGCGCTTTAAGACATGCACTATCGCTGCGGGATTCAATCCGCGCGCGCGGCGCAAAAAAATAGCGCGGCGCAACGTACGCACGTCGGATTCGCTGTACTCTCGATAGCGGCTTTCGCTGCGGCGAGGAACGATCAGCCCCAGGGCTTCCCACGCGCGCAGTGCCGAAGACGAAATTCCCACACGCCGCGCCACCTCGCTGATGCGCAGCGGACGCGCGACAGCGCGTTTTACCGATTTGCCCGATAAATTATTTCTGCTTGACACCGGTGCCGACCTTCACTAAGTTTGCAGGATTATAGTAAGGTTTCGGGAACGCGGCAACCTCGAAGAATCGCGCAACTGAATAGAAATTTCGCGTCCAGAAAAACAGGGGTGAGTTAACTATGTCCCAGGACTCAGTTTTGGTTTTACGTTCAGCCTCCCGTCTAGGGGTGCTGTCACTTTTGCTGGCAATGGTTTTCAGCGCGCCGTTCGCGGGAGCGCAAAGCACCGGCGGCCGCATCCGTGGAACGGTAATCGATTCCAGCGGAGGCGCGGTATCAGGCGCAAATCTGGCGCTGATTAACGAGGCCACCAACGTCACCGCGAACACGGTGAGCGGCAATAACGGAGAATATATTTTTCTTGAGGTTCCCGTCGGCACCTACGACATGGACGTCGCGCAACAGGGATTCAAGAGGTACAGCCGCAAGGGCATCGTCGTGAATCTCAACGAAGTGGTCAGCCTGGATATTCCTCTGCAGGTTGGCGGGTCCACGGAAACGGTGGAAGTGACCGGAACTCCTCCGGTCGTGGACACCACCTCCACGCAACTTGGCGCGGTGGTGAACTCCATCTCTTCGACGCAGTTGCCGCTGAACCAGCGCGACGTTTATCAATTGCTGCAGTTGCAACCCGGCGTGCAGTCGCAGATCGGAAACAGCCTGTTCTACGGTTCGGACAAGGCCGGCGTCGTCACCGTGAACGGCGGACGTGGCCGCTCCAACAACTACTCGGTGAACGGCGGCGACGGTAACGACCTCTTTGCCAACCTCCCCGCGGTGCAGCCGTCTCCAGATAGCGTCGAGGAATTTCGCGTGATCACCAATTCGTTCGACGCGGAATATGGCCGCAATTCAGGCGCGGTGGTGAACGTGGTCACCAAGTCCGGCACAAATGAGTTCCATGGCAGTGCCTACGAATTCTTCCGCAACGACATCCTGAACGCCCACGGATTCACTTTTCAGCCGACGCCGAAACCGCCCTTCAAACAAAACCAGTTTGGGGGCACGTTCGGCGGCCCAATCAAGAAAGACAAGACCTTCATTTTTGGCTCCTACGAAGGACGCCGCATTGTCAGGGGAATCGTTTCGCAACAAGTGCCCGTGCCGACTGCGGGCGATTTGGCCGGGAATTTTGGCACGCCGTTTCCCGGTACGCTGAACGACTCGACGGTTGCCAATATATTTGAAAACCGCCCGGGATGCCGCTCAAACCTGCCTGCCGGGCAGCAGGCTAGTCTGGATGCGGCGGCCGCTGGAACACCGACTCCCTACGATTCCATTTTTACTGGCGGCATCGTGCCTACCGGATGCTTCGATCCGGTGGCGGTTAGCCTGGTGCATTTTATGCCCGGAGCGGGCGGAAGCAGTTCGCAAGTCCAGGATGTAGTGAAGTCCACGGATCGCGGGGATCAGTTCCAAATCCGTTTTGACCAAATCCTGACCCCCAAGCAAAAATTGTCGGTGTACTACTACTATGACAACGATAATTCGCTCGACCCCTTCGCTAACTTTCAGCTGGCGGGCGGTTCACTCGGCAATTTCGGCGGACGAATTATTTCTCACGTCCAGCAAATAAACGCCAGCCACACCTGGACAATCGGCTCCACCTCTGTCAACGAATTTCGATTTACATTATTCAGAGAAGCCGAGCCGCAGTTCTATACGCCCACTGTAACCAATGCGGTTACCGCGTCATGCGGCACTGGCCCGGCGCAGCCTTTCTGCTTCACGGGCACGACAGACACGCCGCTGGTATCAGACACCGGCACCGTCCTGGGAACCACTCCGCCTTGTCCGGGATTCGGCTGCGGAATCCATCCGGGACTCGGCGCGAAGTTTGAAGGTGTTCCATTCGTGACCATCAACGGCACCCAGGGACTCTTCGGGAATAACTTCGAAGGCCAGTTGCCGCAGACCGGAAACACATTTCAGTTCGACGACAACTACAGCAAAATTGTCGGCAACCACAGCTTAAAATTCGGTGGAGATATCAGGTATCAGAAGTTCGACCAAAAGGTTTTCTTCAACGTGAACGGCGAGTATATCTTTGGCCCTGGTGGAACCAACGATACGCAGCTCTCCGATCCATATGGCAACTACCTGTTGGGCCTGCCGGTTGGCTATACACAGGGCTCGGCGAACACCGAATTTGTGCGCAGCACTTCGGTTTATTTGTTTGCGCAGGACAGTTGGAAGATCAGGTCCAACGTCACCTTGAATTATGGACTGCGTTGGGAAGTGAATACGCCACTGACAGACACCGGCCAAAAAGTGCAACGATTTAATCCTGGCCAGGTTTCAACGGTTTATCCGTGTCAACTAAGTGCGGCGAGCAATTTGTTCGGGCCCGGGAATACTTGCGCAAACCAAGGCGTGACGCCGACCGGCCTGGTGGTTCCTGGAGACAAAGGCGTGCCCGGTGGCCTCACCAATGTCTACTATAAAGCGTTTGCCCCGCGGTTGGGTTTGAATTGGAGTCCCGCGGCCAGCGACGGCATTCTGGCCAAATTGACCGGCGGTCCCAACAAGACCACTGTCAGCATGGGTTGGGGCCTGTTTTACAACCCCATTGAGCAGTTAGTTCTGGAACAGTTCGTGGCGGAGCCGCCGTTCGGAATTAGTAACGGCGTATCGAATCCACTGTTCGGTTCGCCGTTTGTGACCCAAGGTGGCGCGACAAAACCAAACGTTTCCAATGCCTTTCTGAATCCTCCGCGAGGGCAACCCGTGGATTGGTCGCTTTATCGACCCATTTTATTATTCGGGCAATTCCCGACGACGCTTAGAACGCAGTATTCCGCGCAATACAATCTGACCATCAAGCGCGAGCTGCCGGGCAATATTTTATTCCAGATCGGTTATGTTGGTACGCAAGGTCACCGGCTGCTGGCTTCGCACGATCAAAATGCCTCAAATGCGCAGACCTGCCTGGATATTGCCCAGATCGGGGTGGTAAGCCAGGGCCTGAACATAAACCCCGGTTTGACTTGTGGCCCATTTTCCGAGGACGCCCAGTATAGCTTCACCCTTCCCGCCGGAAGCGTGTTGCACTTGCCGTACATCGCCGGTTCGACACCTGGGGGACCCAATGTTCCGTGTCCCATCAATCGCGTAACCACTGCTTGCACCGTCACTGGTGCGGCG
>Ga0073928_10007298_pt1 | contig 14406 bp, 11 predicted proteins | sample PaiPotPPA55metaG_FD_76969 | JGI IMG/M metagenome (GOLD analysis project Ga0073928, IMG submission 76969) | Iron sulfur acid spring bacterial and archeal communities from Banff, Canada, to study Microbial Dark Matter (Phase II) - Paint Pots PPA... ... | reverse complement strand
GAAAAAGGGGGCTGGTGCAAGCCCCCTTTTTGAATTGACGCCCCAAAACCGGAAACCGAGTCGAGGTTCGGGTCCGGCCACCCCGGGAAGCCAATCTTTTTAAAGTTGCCAAGAGAAGAGCAACTGTTGTGCCAGCCAGCACCAAACGGAAATAACAATTCAAAGTGGTTGAAAGTACGACGGTTAGCCCCAACGAACCCACCTCAGACTTTGTAACTGCCCCCGAAGTTCTACAAATTCTCACAGAATTTAGAGCGCCTTCTATGTGGTTTGGGAGCGAATCGAAACTGCGAACGTTTGATCGGCGATGATTTTTCCGGCACTAAACGGGACAATATCGTTATTTCATTTTTCATCGCACCTTTACATCTCGCCAAATCAATTTACGAATCGGTGAGCAACGCTCGCACCCATTCGCGCTCTTGACGCGCCGCTCTTCGGATTTTGACAGTACGGCTTGATTAAGCGCCGATAGAGGCCCGTACAGCGTTTGCCAGCGACTGGCTGAAGCGCTGCACATCCGCATCGTATTCAGCTTCCACCATGACTCGCGCAAGAGGCTCCGTGCCTGAGTATCGGAGGACGATGCGACCGCTTTGGCCCAATGCGGAGTTGGCGTCGGACAGGGCCCTCGAAACTTCAGGCAGCGAATCGAGCGGAGGCTTTGAACGAACCTTTACATTCACGATGATCTGCGGGTAGTCCTTTAACCCCTTGGTCAAATCCGTGAGCGCCCCATTCATGGATACCCATGAAGCAATCTTGAGGGCTGTCAGCAGCCCGTCGCCCGCCGGGCTGTCGTCCAGGAAAATGATATGGCCGGACTGTTCGCCGCCCAGTACGCTCCCGCTGCGCAGCATTTCTTCGAGTACGTACCGGTCACCGACATCGCTACGCGCCAAAGTGATGCCTTCAGCGTCTAACACACGCTCCAAACCTAAATTAGACATGGAAGTTCCCACGACGCGGTTACCTTTGAGCTTATGTTGAGACTTCAGGTGGCGTGCTGCAGCCAACATCACCCCGTCGCCATTCACGATTTGTCCTTCCGCCGAAACAAACAGGGCGCGGTCGGCGTCGCCATCGAACGCCACCCCGAGAGTGGCTCGTTCCGCGAGAACCCGTTTCCTGAGCCCTTCCAGATGCAACGAACCGCAGCCCGCATTGATATTCCGGCCATCCGGCGAGTCACCCATGGAGATTACTTCGGCGCCGAAAGAGCGAAATAGTTCGGGTCCAAGTTTAAACGCCGCGCCATTGGCGCAATCCAGCACCATCCGAAATCCATTCAATTTCTCCCCCGGTATTACCCGCCCTCGCAGATTAGCGAGATATTCCGCGTCGAACGATTGATCGGCGACGAGGGCGGGCGCAGCAATGCGCGCCGATTTATTTTTGTCGCGATTCTTGATGATCTCCATCTCCAACACTTCTTCCGTCGCGTCGGGAAATTTCATCCCCTCGTGAGAAAAAAGTTTTACGCCATTGTCATGGAAGGGATTGTGGGACGCCGAAATCACCACTCCCGCCTCAAAATCATTCTGGCGTACCAGGCATGCAATTCCCGGCGTGGTAATCACTCCCGCGAATGCCACCGATGCGCGCGCTTGCGAGAGTCCAGCGGCCAAAACCGCCGCAATGTGCGGCCCGGATTCGCGAGTATCCATACCGATAAGCACGCGCGCGGCAGAATGTTCGCGATGCAAATAGGCGCCGAGAGCGTGTCCGGTGGCAAACAATGTGTCATCGTCGAGCGGCGGGGTGCCGGGAACGCCGCGAATACCGTCGGTGCCAAAGAGTGATTTAGGCATTGGTGAAATTGTTCGACGGCGCGATACCAAGCCGTCCAAAATGAACGGATGCCATTGGTGAGCATCCGGTCAAAAAGTTTAGCATGTCGTTATCGAGCTGCCCGGACAAGAATCCGCAGTTTGTTTCCATTGTGCACTTCATTTCTGTGTCGGCAACTTCGCCTGGCGCGGTCCGTACGCAGGGATTGTGATTTGCGCGACCGGATAGCGCACAAAATCCTGCTGGCATTCAAGGATATGTTACCTTCTCGTGCATGGAGCCCGTCCTGTCCACCGCCGAAGTTCGACCCACCGCAAGCCCCAAACCTCATATTTCGATTTCAAACGTCAGTCTTAAGCTTCTGGCCGTGGCGCTCATTCTGGTTTTTCTCTATTTTGCCGCAAGCGTTCTTATTACCCTCCTGCTGGCAATTCTAATTGCATATTTTCTGGATCCGATCGTGGAGTTTTTGGAACGAATGCGCATGCCGCGCACCCTGGCATCCATGATTACCGTATTGTTTTTGATTGGTGTTTTGGGCGCTGTGGGTTACGGATTGTATTCGCGCGGTTCGGACTTTGCCGCGAATTGGCCGAAGTATAGTGGGACACTCCGGAAAGCGGTGAATTCTGTAGAAACAAAAATAAATGGTATCGAAAGCCAGGTTAGTGAGGGCGAGTTGCCCTCCCAGCCCAAAGGTCCATCCAAGACGGTGGCCGGCGCAGAAAACGCCCTGCGCGCCGCGCTGGTCCACATCATCGGATCGCTGTCCGGGCTGGTGTTGGAAGTTACCTTCGTTCCTTTCCTGGTATTTTTTATGTTGGCGGAAAAACAGGAGGTCTGGCACAGCACCCTGCAATTATTTCCGGTATCGCGAAGAACTTCAGTGAAGGAAACGCTCGAAGACTTGCGCGACGTGCTGCGCGACTACTTGGTGGGTATGTCGCTGATGACCCTGATCGTGATAGCTGCGAGCAGCGTTTTCTTCGGGGCCATGGGATTGGATTACCCGATCTTGATAGGCATAGTTTCGGGGCTGCTGAATATGGTGCCTTATTTTGGAGCCGTACTCTCGTGGCTGCCGCCATTCCTGATCGCCCTTTCGAACCCTCACTCCGCGGGATCCTACGCCCTCATCGCCGGTGTATTGATGGCCATTCATATGCTCGCCAATAATTTACTGGCACCGGCCTTAGTGGGCAAGAAGGTGCGATTAAATGCATTGTCCATCACCATCGCGTTGCTATTTTGGGGATGGATCTGGGGCGGAATGGGATTGTTGCTGGCAATTCCGCTTACCGCGTCCCTGCGAGTGATTTGCGATCATACGCATGCGTGGAAACCAGTAGGCCGTTGGCTGAGCGCAGAGTAACGGTTTTCGTCGCCCCTACCCCAGCCCCAACCAGAATCCTTCGAAGTCCACAGATTGGGCCCAACAATCTTGCGATTACGGCGCCATCAACTCCGCGTTGACTTGCGGGTTAACCACAGCCTAATATGCGCGCAGCGATTGTCTTTCAAAAAGCACGATGCGAAGTCCGCAAGCGTGTTGGTTTCCTCCCCTGGCGGTGCCTGTGCCGAGCGCCTTGGTGTCGCATTACCGGCTTTTAGAGCCCTTGGGTAGTGGCGGAATGGGTGTGGTATATAGGGCTGAAGACACCACGCTGGGACGCACCGTCGCACTGAAATTTCTCCCACCCCAAATTGTTCGTGATCCGAAGCAAGTCCAGCGCTTTCGAGAAGAAGCTCGTACCGCCTCCGCTTTGAATCATCCCAACATCTGCACCATTTACGAAGTGGCTGAAGAACAGGGCGAGTTGTTCATCGCCATGGAGTTTGTCGAAGGCCGTGCACTGTCTGAATCGATTCGGGACGGCCGCATGTCCACCTCCAGCGTAGTGAGATATGCGCGCCAAATCGCCGGAGCTTTGGAGCACGCGCACGCGCGCGGCGTGATCCACCGGGATTTGAAGCCATTGAATATCGTTATTACGCCGGAAGGCGATGCGAAAATCCTCGATTTCGGACTCGCCAAGCGCACCGATCCGAATGACGTAACTCGCAAGACGTTGCAAGCGGTGACCGCCACCACTATCGGCTTGGCAGGCACCATGCCGTACATGTCGCCAGAACAGCTCGAGGGCGGCGACGCTTCGGCGCGCAGCGACATCTGGGCGTTGGGCATCGTGATGTATGAGATGGCCGCGGGCGTAAAGCCATTCAGCGGAGACAATCTTTATCGTCTTTGCACCGGCATCATCAATGAGCCAATTCCGGCGTTGCCCGAAACAGTGCCGCCCGGGCTGTCAGCGGTGATTCGCCGAAGTCTTGAGAAAGAGCCGTCACGTAGATATCAACGAGCCGGCGAAGTTCGCGCTGCCCTGGAAGCGTTGGAACCGTCCTCGGCGGTGGGGATCGTTTCCACCATCCGCGAAAAACCCAAGTATGTATTTATCTGGTGGGTGGCCGCTGCCGCTGTGCTGATTGCTGCGAGTGCACTGTGGTGGCTGGCGAAAAAATCTCCCAACATACCGAAACCCTCAGCCGAAGTTGCGGGTGAGCGCGTGCAGCTCGCCGTGATTGCCCCGGATACGAATTCGCAAGCGAGTGATGGAGCGTTCGACAGCGGCCTGGTAGACACGCTTACTTCCGGTTTGACGGAATTATCCGAACGCCACCACCTGGCAGTGATTCCTCCGAGCGAAATGCGCGCACATCACGTGCAGACCCTGGAAGCAGCTCGACAAGAATTCGGAGTGAACTACGGATTGATGCTAAGTATCCAGCGAGCTGCCGGACAAGTCCGCGTCAATTATTCCCTCGTAGACGCCCGCACGCATGAACAGCTTCGCGGCGGCACGATCACTGCAGGAGCGGCCGATCCTTTTGCGCTGCAAGACCAGGTCTCCGCGCGAGTCGCGGAGCTTTTAAAATTGGAGCTGGAACCGCAGGAGAAGAAAACTTTGGCGGCTCACGGCACGTCCGAACCGGCTGCCTATGATTTCTACTTGCGAGGCTTAGGCTATTTGCAGAATTACGACAAGGAAGAAAACATCGATAACGCCATCAGCGTATTTCGTCGCGCACTCGAAAAAGACAGTGGATTCGCCGGGGCCTACGCGGGCCTGGGCGAAGCTTACTGGCAGAAATTCGAACACACTCACGACAAACACCTGGTGACCGACGCGACCAAGGCCTGTCAGATCGCGCTGGAGAAAGATCCAAACCTGACTCAAGGGCATACCTGCCTCGGGCGTGTGTACCAAGGCACCGGAAAATACGAGCTGGCCGCCAAAGAATATCAACAAGCCTCGAAGAGCGAACCCACGCTGGATGCCGCGCAAACCGGACTGGCGCGCGCCTATGAGAGCCTGAACCGCTTGCAGGAAGCGGAGCAATCCTACAAGGCGGTCATCGCGTTGCGACCCGATTATTGGGCTGGCTACAACCGGCTGGGCACTTTTTATTTGCGGAATGGCAGGCTCGAGGAAGCGGCCCAGATGTATGCGCAAGTCACCTCACTGGTTCCCGACAGCTTCGTTGGCTACGCCAACCTGGGCATTACTCGCATCGAGCAAGGGCGCTACAGCGATGCCATTCAGCCGCTACAACAGTCCCTGAAAATTCGCAAAACGGGCGATGCCACGTCAAATTTGGCCATGGCTTATTTCCAGTCCAAACGATATGCGGATGCCGCAAGTATGTTTGAACAAGCAACGAGTCTAGATGCGAGGAATTACGAAATCTGGGGAAACCTGGGAGACGCATATTATTGGGCGCCGGGAATGCGCGAGCGCGCAGCCGGCGCTTACCGCAAAGCGCTGGAGTTGGGCGAGGAGCAGCGCAAAATCAATCCCCGAGATGCGCACATGTTGAGCTACCTCGCCGGATACCACGCCATGCTAGGCGAAAAACAAAAAGCGCAGTTTCAGATTGGCGAGGCGGAAAAACTGGCCCCCCGCGACCCCGAAGTGTTGTACTACGCCGCTATGGTGTACGTGCAAGCCGGCGATCAAAAAAGATCACTGGAGAAGTTGGAACGCGCGGTGGCGGCGGGATACCCGGCAGCAAACGTACGCGATACGCCGAATTTTTCGGTGTTAGAGAACGATCCACGCTTCAGGGCCCTAATCTCAACTCAAGAAATCAAGAAAGGTAAAGCCTCATGAGGAAAGAAAATGCTGGTAGGGTTTTGGTCCAGTACAGCTTTGTCATATCAGTTTTGGTGTGCATCGTTCTTGCCGCCTGCAACCAGACGGGTCCGGCGCCGAGTGGGCCACCAGTACAGCCTCCGGGCAAAAAAACAGTCCGCTTTGCAGGGCATAGTTCTTGCAAAAATCAGACCCCAATTTCTTATAGCATCGAGTTCAATTCGAGCGGTCTAGTGGATCCTGACACCGAAGCTATCCTCGTTTGCGGAGGGGACACCCTCGTTTGGTTTACGACCGACAGGAACATCTCGTCATTTACCGTCGATTTTGCAACCCACGGAAATTCCGGCAGTCCGTTCGATACCGGAATTCAATCAATCCCTTCTGGTACTGGAAACCAGACAAAGGCCGAGATAATCGCGACACCCCAAGGCGCAGATCATCACTTGAAGGATTACATTTATTCTATCGAACCTTATGTATCAGCCGGAAAAGCCCTTCACACAATTGATCCTCACGTTATCCCAATGTGAAATTGAGAATAAGAAAGGAAAGACTTCATGAACGGGAACGCAATGTGGGCGAAGGTAGCGCGTTTTGGATTGATCGTGGGAGTGGTCGCGACGGGTTATGGGTGTGAGTCGAACAAACCTGAGGCTCAGCCTGAAACGCAGAAAGTTACGCAAGCAGATTCGGGCCGCCAGAATACTTCCTATAACCTTAAGTATGTCGCATGCGGTCCAGACAAAATCGTGGATGTGGAAATTAAAAGTGGTGTAGTGGCCCCCGTGGATCAATACGTTTTTGTGTGCGTCGGAGATAAGATTCGTTGGTTTACCGATGACGACAATTCGTTCACCGCGAAATTCAATGAGGCGGCGGGCGCCAAGACCAGTAATTTATTTGAATCGGGTCTCGCGGTCATTCCCTCGAAACCCGATACGAGTCCAAATGTCGCTGGTAAAAGTCATAAGCAAGTTACCGACACGCAAATCGTAAGCAAAAATGCGATTCTCTATAACGACTATTCTTACCAGGTAGTCGCCAGGGATAAGAACGGCAAAACGGTTGCCGCTAGCGATCCGCACGTAATTCCTATGTGAAAACCGGGGCTTATCGGGAACTGGCACGTAAGTCGGCGACCTCGGACCCGGGATCTTTCGCGTCTTGAAAAAGGCGGATGGCGACGATGCCACCCGCTCCCGCCGCGTAGCAATCGGAAGCGTTGTTGCGTGTAATTCCGCCGATAGCCAACACCGGAATCGATACAGCACCACATACTTCCGCGAGCCGCCGGAGGCCTTGCGGAGCGCCGAATGATGCTTTAGACGGCGTCGCAAACACCGGACCGAAGAAAATGTAATCAGCGCCACCCCCCGCCGCGATCGCTGCCGCCTGAACCGAGTGGCAAGAAACGCCAACGAGAAATTTGTCATGTTCAGCAAGATCCGGCTTTGCAGCGAGCCACTTGCAAACGTGGTGGACAGGCAGAGAGTGCCCACCCAAATGCACTCCACCGGAATTCTCCGATAGCGCCACATCGACGCGGTCATTAACGATAATTCGCGTTAGCTTTCCGTTGCGTTCGTTAATTTGTTTGGTTTGTGCAACGACGTCACGAGTGAGCGAAGAAAGCTCTTTAGCCGACAAATCTTTTTCCCGTATCTGAATCCAATCGATGCCGGCCCCCGCAGCCATACGAATGCGGTTCAGCAACGCCTCATTCTGATCGCTGTTTGCAGGAGCGAGCGCCTTCCGGTCCGTGACATAACAAAGAATCGGTGCGTGTGAAGATTTACCGGGAGGGAACACGAGGAGTTTCAGTTCGAGGACGTATCAATCCAAAAGCCAAAAAAATATCCAGCACTCCTATCCCGCTGACAAACCCCCGAACCGATGGATGCAGCAGGACCGGCAGCAGCGAAGGGAAGTGACTCAGAAAATAATTCTGTTCCCAGAAATTCGTCCACGGAAGATAGAGCAGCAGAGCGCCCATCTCAAAACATAAAATAATCAACAATGCGCGTAACACACGATTCATAACTGAGGGGTCTCCGCCTAACCCGCCTAACCTTACATCCAGGCTTCAGCGGCTAGGTTTCTGGAGAGCGGCGATGCGTTCGGCCACGTCGCGATAGTCGATATTCATCGCATAGACCTTGGAAAAACTCTTTAGCGCCGCTTCTGGTTCTCCAGCCGATTCCTGGGCAATGCCCAAATCATACCGCAAGGCGAGGATGCTTTCCGGCTCGACTCCGGGAGTCTCCAGGGCGCGCTCGTACCATATGGCCGCGATGCCCGGTTGGCCTTTCTCCATGAACGCTAGACCAAGTAGCGTGCAGCACTGCATGGCATAGCGGAATGGACGGCCGCGCTCGTTGGCTTTGGCCACTTTTTGAAATTCGCTGATGGCTTCTTCCAGCAAACCCATTTCGCGGAACGCCGTGCCGAGGTTGTAGTGCGTTTCCAGATCCTCGTCGTCGGAACCCATCTCCCCGAGCTCGGCGCGGAACTCGTCAAAGACTTCTTTCAAAGGCCCGGAGTCGCTGAGATTTGATCTGTCAACATTCTTGACCGGGGCCTCGGTCGCGGCCTTCGAGTAGGACGGCGTCAAGCCACCCATGCCCAGGCCCTCGATCTCATTGGCTAGGTCCGCAAGGAAATGATCGGATGCAAAATCGCTGCCCGCAGGTGGCCCGGCGGAATTCTTGCCCACGAGCTCTTTATCGTGATTCGTATCGGACTCGGCCGCATGAACCTGAATCGGAATGTCCGGAGGCTTCTGGCTGTGCGCCGGCACCAATTCTTCTGGTTCGAGAATCAGATCGTAATCCTGATCTAGTTCAAATTCAGATTCTGGTTCGCCGGATTTTACGGTCGCATGACTCTGTTCCGCAGCAGCCAATTCCGGAGCTCTTTCCTCCGCTGCAGGAGCGGGCGCTTCAGCCACAGGTTCGGGGATTCTGATTTCTTCCGGCGACGAAATCTGTTCTGCGTCAGTTTCCGCCGGAATTTCCTGCGCCGACACCTGGAATTCAGCATACGCAGGCATATCAACAGGAGGAACGAGTGGCGAGGCTGTCTGCGAGGGTTCCAATATAGATGCTTTAGCATCGTGTGCAGCTTCAGCTGCCGGCTCGGCACTGATTTCCGATGCCGAAGGCTCCTGCGCGGTGGCTTTAGTGTGAGCTTCTGCATTTTCCGCGCCGGTGTGTCCGGGTTCCACTTCTTGAAGCACCGACAACCATTCGTCGGACAAATCAACTTCGTGAACATCCTTTGCATGCGACCCAGATGGTTGAGATGCAACTTCTACCGGAGCGGGAGGCGAAAATTCCGAAGCGGGCTCAGTGCCATCTTCAACAACCACCGGCTCGGGCGCGATTTCGAACGTGGGAAACTCATCACTGTCGACATCCGTGGATTCGGCCGCGACAGGGAAGCGCTCTGTTAAAGCGGCGTCGCAGGCGGCAGCCAATTGTTCATCCGTTAGACCGGCCGAGCGCTGGAAGCGGCGGCGCAAGTCGCCAAATCGTTGGGCGCCGTTCTTATCGCCGCTTTCGGTATGAAGTTTTTCAAGCCGCGCCGCAAGTTCCGCGGTGCGCCGGTCATCTCCCGCGCCCAGAACAAAATCCAGAAGCTTTTCAAGTGACGGCGTGTGCCGGGGAGCGCGCCGCAAAATAGCTTCGAGTAATCCAATAGCTTTCTGAGTTAGGCCGTAGCTGGCAAACAGGTCAACGTCGGTCAGGGACTGAGTTATGAATTTCTGCGTGTCTTCGTCGAGCGTAGTTGGCGCTTCGCCACGTTCTGCGGCCGCGGGCACTACGAGCTCAGTTTGTTTGGGCTCCGAGACCGGCTCCAGGAAGTCCGGGCGAATCTTCGGCGCCGGAGGTGGCTCCAATTCGGCCTTCAGATTTTCGCCAGAGGGCGCAACCGGCTCGGCTGCCGGCATACCCATTTTTTTAAGCAGATCATTTAGCTTGCGCTTGGCAGAATCGCTTTCCGGTTCGCGCTCGACTAACTGTTGGAATACCTCCTTGGCGCGCTCCATCTTCCCATTGGCAACCAGGGCATCGCCAAGCTGCGCCAGCGCGTCAGGCAGGCGAAAGGAATCGCTGGTGCGGCCATAGCTGTCTACCAGCCATTCATGCGGTTCCACCCTCCCGGGCATGCGCTCCACCAGGTCATTCAAAAGCTTGCTGACCGCTTCGTGCTCCCCCGCATCCAGCATTGGAATGCGCGTGCGCTCCACGATCGCCATCGCCTGTGCGCTTTGACCGGACTGCAGTAAGGCCTCCGCAACTTTTTGCGTGAGACCAAAGTTTTTTTCGTCGGCTTCAAAAATTCGCAACGCCAACGCCGTGGCCTTGTCCCAATTCACACTCTTCAGATACAGATCCAGGAGCAGTTCGGCTTGTTCGCCGCCTTTTTCCAGATCGGGGACATGTTCCAGAAGTTCGGCTGCCTGCGCGACATTCCCCCGCGCTGAGTACGAACGCGCTTTGACAATAACCGCGGCCAAATTTTGTGGATCGATCTTTAGCGCCTTGTCCGCTAATTTTTCGCATTCCGCCTGGTCGCCGCGCGCCAAGGCGCGTTGCGCCGCGGACACGTAGGAATCCGTCGCCTCCTTGCTTTGCCCCATGGCTTGATACAGGTCGGCAAGCCGCACCTGTATCCGCAAGTTATCCGGCTCCGCAATAAGGAGCTTCTTCAGCAGGTTGACCGCTTCCGGCTGGCGGTTGTGTTTCAGATGAATTTCCGCCAGTTGCAGAAATAGCGGGCGCGCTTCGCTCATCACCCCTTGCTGTACGTAAAGGTCGGCAAGTTTTTCTAGCGGACGAATTTCTTCCGGCGCGAGTTTAGCGATGCGTTTGTAAACGGCAATCGCCTTGGTGAGGAACCCGTCTCCCACAAAAATCTGCGCGAGCCGCTCGAAATAATCGATGGCCTGAAAAGTTTCGCCCTGGCGAATGTACAACTCCCCAACAGTCATCAACGTGACTTGATCACGGGGCTCAAATTTGAGAACTTGCTGGTATTCGGCGATAGCCTGCGCAACTTTGCCTTGATTTAACAGCTTCTGGGCGGCTTCGACGTATTTGCTTTTGTTATAAGCCATGCGTTAACCGGGACAATAAACGTGTTTGACCACCGGGCTGCCAACTGGCATCCCAGCGGACCTTTGAACTCTGTCCGAGACATTCTCCTCGATCGCTGGGGTTCGTTGGTGACCCGCAACGCTATGCTGTTACGCTAACAGGCTGAAGAAAAACAAGTCAATGAAGGCAAAGTCCCCTGTGAGCAGCCAGTTATCAGCGTTTAAGCTGGATATGCAATGGCGAAGACGGCCTGAAGGTTTCTTCTGGTTCAGATCACGCATTTTGTAATGGAACGATGGCCGGCTCTGCCGCTCCTTCCGGTGATTCTATGTCCTGCAGGAATGAAATTTGGGTAGCGCCCACGGCCCAGCAATTGGATTCGCGCACCGGCGCAAAGGAGTGACGATGCAGAGGGCTAGGTCCATGTTGCCGCAAAGCCTCGAGATGGTCGGCGGTGGCGTACCCTTTATGGCGCGCCAGGCCGTACTGGGGATAGACTGCGTCCCATTCCTGCATGCGCGCATCGCGATGGGTTTTAGCCAGGATAGAAGCAGCAGCGATGGACACGCTCCGGGCATCTCCGTGGATCAGGGATTTTTGTTCGATCAAAACATCCAGTTTGATGGCGTCAAGCAGCAGATAATCAGGAAGAATAGAAAGCTGGTTGAGGGCCGCGGTCATGGCCTGCCGGCTAGCTTGATAAATATTCCAGGCGTCGATGCGTTGCGCGTCGATCTCCGCGACCGACCATGCCAGCGCATGCTCGCGAATTCGCGGTGCCAGCTCCCCGCGGCGCTCGGCCACCAGTTTCTTGGAATCGTCCAGACCGACGATGCGCCGCTTGGGATTCAGGATGACCGCCGCAGCGACCACTGGGCCGAACAGCGCGCCACGACCGGCTTCATCGAGACCAGCGATGCGCAACCACCCGAGCTTCCGGGCTGTTCGTTCGAAACGCGTGCAACAAAGGCGACTCATGCGGATGGGCCGATTCTAACACGCAGAGGTCGGAGTGCTGCACGAAAGCGAACAGTGGCGGTTTCTGTGACGCTCCCGATTTCAAATAAAATTTATCTTTTATGACTGCAAAGCTTAAAGGCGTGATCGTCGGCACCGCGGGGCACATAGACCACGGCAAATCTTCCTTGGTGGAAGCGCTCACTGGAACGGATCCCGACCGCCTTGCCGCAGAAAAACGCCGAGGCATTACCATTGATCTCGGCTTTGCTTTTCTGGAAGACGCGGGCATCCGATTTGGATTCATTGACGTGCCCGGCCATGAACGATTTGTGAGCAACATGCTGGCTGGCGCTGCTGGGATTGATCTAATGCTCCTGGTGATTGCCGCCGACGAATCCATTAAGCCGCAAACACGTGAACATTTTGATATTTGCAGACTGCTGGGAGCGAAACAGGGAGTGATCGCGCTCACCAAATGCGATCTCGTCGATGACAACGGTCTGACACTGGCTCAATTGGAGATCGAAGAATATGTGCGCGGATCTTTTCTCGATGGCTCGGCAATTGTGCCGGTCAGCGCAAAAACCGGGGCCGGTCTCCCGGAATTAAGACGAGCCCTGCAGCAGGCTGCGACCCAAGTCACCGGCAAGGACGCCACCCGAGCGTTTCGTTTGCCCATCGATCGAGCCTTCGCGATGAAAGGTTTTGGAACCGTCGTAACTGGCACGTTGATCTCAGGCGCTGTGCAAACTGGCGATGAAGTGGAACTGCTGCCTGGTGGTGAGCGTCTCCGCGTGCGTGGTTTACAGACCGGCGGACAGGCTGTTGCTCAGGCATTTGCTGGGCAACGCACCGCGGTAAACCTCGCGGGGATTGATCACACTGCCGTGCGGCGCGGCATGACCCTAGCGAAGCCTGGGAGCTTTCGCAACACTCGCAGGATTGATGCGCAATTTACGTTGTTGCCTGGAACGCACCAGCTCAAGCATCGCGAGCGCGTCCATCTTCATGCCGCAACCGCCGAAACCATCGCGGAAATTTCTCTTTACGGCGCGGGCGAGCTTGCGCCCGGACAAACTGCGCTGGCTCATCTTCGCCTCCAGGATGAAATGGTGCTGACAGCGGGCGAGCGCTTCATCGTGCGGCAATTTTCTCCGGTCATTACCATGGGAGGCGGCGTAATTCTTGATCCCTTGGCTCGGCGTCCTCTTTCGCGCGATACCGGCAGAGCGAAATTTCTGGAGACTGTTCGTGACAGCGCACGTGATCAGGTGCTCGAAGCCATGGTGGCGCGAGCGCCCATGGGATTGCCTTATGACGAAATTACGGCCCACACCGGATGGCGGGAAACGGAGATCCAGGAAACCATAAAGACCCTATCATCCTCCAAAGTCGTGAAAACGATTGGCGAGGAGCGCCCATTGTTGATAGCCGCGGGCACATTTGAAAGTATGTGCACCGCCATCACTGACAAGATCGATCGCTTTCAACGCGCAAATCCAATGATGCCTGGAATAACCCGCGAAGATCTGCGGTCTAGTATAGGACGGCGTGTGAAACCCGAGGTATTTCGTGCGGCGCTCGGCGAGTTGATCGCGCAGAAAAAGTTAGAGGTGCAGGGCGAAATTGTTAAGCGCGCAGGCAGCGGCATCACCCTGCAGCCTGACGAGCAAGCCGCCAAGGGAAAAATTGAGGCGGCATTTCGAGCCGGCGGCCTGGCAGTGCCTGCGGTGAAAGATGTGCTCGCCGGGTTATCCCTGGAAGGCAAGCGGGCTGAAAAGTTGTTGCATATGCTGCTGCGCGAAAAAAGTTTGGTACGGGTATCACCTGACCTGATTTTTCATCAAGCGGCGCTTACGCATCTGAAGCAGCTGCTTTCGACGTATAAGACCAGCAAGGGGGAACGCATCTCCGTGCCGGCCTTCAAAGACTTGACCGGGATCACCAGAAAGTATGCAATACCCCTGTTGGAGTACTTGGACCGCGAAAGGGTGACGCGTCGGGCGGGCGACGAGCGTGTTATACTTTAGCTTCCAGTTAGCTGTATTTACCGGGCTTTTCGACGATTATTAGCGTGGCAGGAGGCGGTTATGGAATTTCCGATGCACTGGCTGATTATTCTGGTGGTCATTCTGGTTCTGTTTGGCGGGCGCAAAATTCCTGAATTGATGCGCGGCATGGGCGAAGGTGTGCGCGGATTCAAGGAAGGCATGCACGGCGCGAATCAGACGCAATCGCAAACCGTGGTGCCGCCCACCCAGCCAGCACTGCCTACAGAGAAGCCGGCGGAAGAGAAGAAGCCGGAATAAGACTACGCCAAAGTAATTCGCAGCGAATACTTCCAATTTGAAAGAGGCGGCCCTTGAGCCGCCTTTTTTATTCTCGAGCCAGAGGGTTCGTCG
>Ga0073928_10007297_pt1 | contig 14407 bp, 16 predicted proteins | sample PaiPotPPA55metaG_FD_76969 | JGI IMG/M metagenome (GOLD analysis project Ga0073928, IMG submission 76969) | Iron sulfur acid spring bacterial and archeal communities from Banff, Canada, to study Microbial Dark Matter (Phase II) - Paint Pots PPA... ... | reverse complement strand
GCTATTACTCTGGTGCTTAAGAAGACAGCTCCAGTGGTGCAGCAGCCGCAAACTCCGGCTGGAGTTGCCGCCAGCGCCCAATCCATCAACGCGGGATCGATCAGCCAGAAAATGGACCAACTGGAGCCGGCTGAGAGACAAACTCAGCCGATGCAACAGTCACCGAGCGGCAGCGGATACGCCGCAGTATCCCCAACGGGTCAGAATTCGCCCGCGCTACAGAGCCCGAAACCTCAAGGGAACGCGGACTCGATGGGCGCCGCCATCAGTCAGATCTTAAGCGCTAGCGCAGGTGGAGCGGCAGCTCTGGGTCCCGACTCGGAAGTGGGCAGCGGGGCTCCCAATATAAAAGATCAGAAAGTCGAATATGAGGGAGACGTCGTCCACGGGAAGTTTCTGACGGAAATTGCGGGAAAGGACGTATGGGTCACAATTTCAGGGCACATGGGTGAGAAGGACGGGTACGCCACATTCGAGCCCACCGAATTCAAGGTTGGAGACATGAATGTGCCCGTATCGCTCGTCAATCCTCTGCTACAGAGGAAACTGGCCGAAGAACGGGATCGTCTAAAACTTTCCGACCCTGCGGGCACGAAGTAAGGAATGACAGGCGTAATCGTTAGTCTGGAGTCGCCGGGTGCGGCGGCAGCGCATTGCTCGCAGCCACGTTCGCATACCATCGCCCTGATTCTTTGATTGTGCGCTGCCGGGTTTTGAAATCCACGTAGGCCAGGCCGAAGCGCTGACTGAAACCTTCCGCCCACTCGAAGTTATCCATGAGACTCCACGCGTGATAGCCGCGAACGTCGGCGCCATCGGCGATGGCACGCGCGAGCGCCTGCAGATATTGCCGGTGATAGTCGATGCGGCGTGTGTCGCGAATCACGCCACTGGCGTCAGGGCCGTCGTTGTAGGAGCACCCACTCTCCGTAATCTCTATCACCGGACGGTTGAAATCGCGGGTGATACGCGCAACTATGTCGTACAGCGCCTGCGGCCAAACCTCCCATCCAAAGTCGGTTTTAGGACCTTGCTCGCCCCCCGCCATCTTCACGGGAAATAGCCATTCCTGTGCGTGAGACAGCCGTTCCAGCGTGCTGGGCGCGGACACAATTGCGCGGTAGTAGAGATTGATACCGACGAAATCGAGCGGTGCTCGCATTTTGTCCAGATCGCCTGACTCGATCCTCATTACTGTTTCAGGAAAAAACGCCAGAGCCTCTGGATAGTGTCCGTTGAGCGCAGGTTCCAGGAACCACAAATTAGTCATGGCATGAGCGCGCTCGGCCGCCAGCTTGTCCTCTTCGGAGTTGGTTGCCGGCTCGCATGCTGACATACTGAATGCAGTTCCAACGCGCGCAGATGGACGCGTGGCTTTCAACGCCCGAAAACTGGTGCCCTGAGCCAGGTTCACGGTATGCGATGCGCGCAGGAAGTCGACGAGGCTCTTGTGTCCGGGAGCGTGGGTGCCTTCCAGATGCCCCAAATCGACAAATGCGGATGGTTCGTTGAACAGCATCCAGTCGGAAACGCGGTCGCCCAGCGCGTGCGCTACGAGTTCTACGTAATCTGCAAAGCGGGATGCGGTATCGCGATTGGGCCAGCCTCCAGCATCTTCCAAAGCTTGCGGAAGGTCCCAGTGGTAGAGCGTAATCATCGGCCGGATGCGGGCTTCGAGTGAAGCATCAACGAGGCGGCTGTAATGATCGACCCCCTTGGAATTCGCGGGGCCAGATCCTGAGGGCTGAACTCGCGGCCAGGAAATCGAAAAGCGGTAGCTGTTTAAATTCATCTTCCGCATCAGAGCGATATCTTCCCGCCAGCGATGATAGGAATCGCAGGCTACGTCTCCCGTGTCGCCATTATTGATTTTGCCAGGAGTGTGCGCGAAGCGGTCCCAGATCGATTCGCCTTTGCCCTCTTCTTTCCACGCACCTTCGATCTGGTAAGCGGCGGTGGCCGTGCCCCAAAAAAAATTCTTGGGAAATTTTATTTCCGAGGAGTTGTCGAACTGGTTGCGCGGGCTCGCAAGCGGCACAACGCTCGCCGTGTGCGCGGCATTCGACGACACACTGCAGGCAGAAAACAACCCGGCCGGAAGCGCGGCGGCCACGCTTGCGGCAAGAGCAGAACGAGCAAATTCACGGCGGGTCAGGCGCAAGGGGAATGAGGCTCCTCAATGAATGATACGGCGTGGTCGATCAATTGTGCTTGATGAACTTCCCGGTCGTCTGTCCGGTCAGGGAGTTGTACAGCGTTTCGAGAAACGTATTTTCATTCGCGAAGTCTCCAGAATATTTCTTCCAAGGGGCGAGTAGCTTAGCCTGCTTCATCTGGTCGAGAGTCTTGCCCTCCTTCAAGGCCTTCTTCACTGCATCGCGCGTTTCCTGCAGCATTCCAAGATAGGCTCGCACATCGTCGAGGTTCGAGACCGGGCCGTGCCCTGGGATCACCTTAACATCTGGTGGCAGTTGCGATACGACTTGCTGCACGGCATCGATCATGCCATTGATGCTGCCGCCGCTCTCCACGTCGATGAATGGGAAGCCGTAGGTGACAAAATCGTCGCCCATGTGCACCACGTTTGAGTGCGGAAAGAAAATGATGGAGTCGCCGTCAGTATGTCCGGCAGGGAAGTAGAGAGCGCGGATATCTTCGCCGTTGAGGTGCGCGGTAACCTCATGATCGAAAGTGATGATGGGCAGGGCATCGTGAGGCGCCGGCTTAGTGTCCATATGTATTGAGCTGCCGTTGCCGACGCCTCCACCGCTCTCCAGACGTTTGCGAACGTTGTCTTGCGCAATGATGGGCGCTTGCTTTCGAAAATATGCGTTGCCGCCGGTGTGATCGCCGTGGAAGTGCGTATTGATGATGAAACGCACGGGCTTGTCAGAGATACTTTTCAATGCAGCCTGAATCTTCTCGGCTAACGAGGCGTACTGATCGTCGACGATGACGATGCCGTCGTCGCCGACGGACGCTCCAATGTTTCCCGCACGGTCGCCTTCCAGCATGTAAATGTTACCGGCCCACTTTCGTGACCTTCGGCTGAACCTTGCCGAAATCCTGGTCCTCTGCGCTGACCAAGCCGCCGGCAAGCACACAGGCTGCAAAGAGAATCTCCAATTTGCGAGTGTCGTTTCTCCGTTGCATTTTGACTTTGCACCAGGGGCTGACATTCTAAATCGGAATCGGAGAGCATGCGGGGTGGATGATCTGGGCTAAGAATAAGCGGTCCGCGGCGACGGGTGGCGAAGGATTAGGGCCAGTTGCGCAGCAATCGTTCCAGGATGCCGGTAACGGCGCTGAGTTGGGTCAGTTCGCTTGTGGTCAAGCTCCCGAGATGCTGCGCGAGGTACTCGACGCGGCGTTGGCGTCCCTGTTGAAGAAGGAGCGCGCCCTTGGCTGTAGCGCGGATGTGCATACGGCGTGCGTCGCGGGAATCGCGAGTGATTTCTATAAGTCGGCTGCGCTTAAGTCCGGCGACCACGCGACTCATGGTGGGGGGTTTGACCTGTTCAGCTGCGGCGAGTTCACCGAGAGTTTTGGGACCAGCGAAGACCAGGACCGACAGGGCAGACAGTTGAGCTGGGCCCACTCCGGAGGCTGCGTCCTGCTTGCGCAACCGGCGCAGCAGGTGGATCGCGGCGGAATGAAGGCGATCCGCGGCCGCAATGGTTTCGTGCCGCGGAGCGATATTTCTCGACTTGACTTTTGCCATCGAATATAGTTAGCTATGCTAACTGATTTAAGCTAAGGAGGTCAAGACGTGAGCGAAATTGCATCGGCTATTGGAATCACCCGGCTGGGCCAGATTGCCATCAACGCAAAGGATGTAGAGCGCGCCACCGCTTTCTACCAGGACGTGCTGGGGCTCAAGCTACTCTTCAAGGTGCCCCCGGGTTTGGCGTTTTTTGATTGCGGCGGGGTGCGGCTGATGTTGGACCGGGCTGAGAAACCGGAATTCGATCATCTCAGCTCGGTTCTATATTTTGCCGTGCCCGACATCAGGGCAGCCTACGGAAAGCTGAAGGACAGGGGAGTGCGTTTTGCAGACGAGCCGCACGTGATTGCGAGTATGCCGACGCACGATTTGTGGATGACGTTCTTTCGCGATTCAGAAGACAATCTGTTGGCGCTGATGAGCGAAGCCTTACGATAGCCTGCCCCATTGCGCTTTTCCGGAACGTTTGTGGGATTTTGATTGCTAATTACCTGCTGACAATTAAGAATTAATGCGACAGGCGATTCCTTGAGGCCAGCACCGCCAGCATTATCAGCTTCGGGTTTTGGCAGTGCGTGGTTTGCGCTGTGCGTGGCCTTCGCATTGCACATCTTCGACGAAGCCACTACCGGATTTCTTGCTGTATATAACCCAACCGTGACTGCTCTGCGCGAAAGCTGGGGTTGGTTTCCGATGCCCACTCTCGACTTCCGGGAATGGCTGTTGATGCTGATCGTGGCTTGTGGACTGCTGTTCTGTTTGACTCCGATAGCGACGCGCGGTATGCCCGGACTCCGGCCGCTTGCGTGGGTTTATGCTGCCCTCATGTTTCTAAACGGCCTGGGGCACACGCTGTTCTCGATCCTGGGGCACACGGTTTCGTCCGTAACATTTCCGCGTCCTGCCCCGGGTTTTTATTCTGCGCCGTTTCTGTTCGCGGCTTCGGTCTGGCTGATGGTGCGGCTCAGGCGGACAGCCTGTGTGGACTTCCAATTGCCGAGTGGCGTTTGAGAGCTGAATGATCAACAACGCAACGTGGCGGCAAAGACGCTGGATCCGGTAAGCAATAGGAATGCCAAGTAGGAGGGTGTGTCCTAGCGCCCGTACAACCGAGGTGGGCAAAACTTCATCCAAGATCGCGCTGGTCCGGAGTGGCGCGCCATGAAGTCTCGTTTTCTACTTTGGTGGATGTCGTTCTCTGCGTCAGTAGCTTTATTTGTGGCACAGACGTTGAACGCCGTGGGCCAGATTATTGCGTTGGGGCTGGAAGGTTCTTATCCTGGTGCGACGGGATACACCACCTCGGGACGAAAACGTTGGAAATCGCCAGTGGGCTTCCTAAGGCCGACGAAGTGGCACAGCAAGCGCAATAAATTGGGGCCCTGACTCATGCTCCGGTCCAATGACCGGACCGGTAGTCAGCAAATCCACTTCTGCCTGGCGGCAGCCCGCTAAACGGCCCTACTTGCTTATCCCAGCCGTAAGTACATGGTTCCCCTAAGGCTGCAAACCAACCGCACAGCACGATGTTTCATCCAAGTCTGCGCTTGTTCGGGGAGTGTTGTGCCATGACGTCTCGATATCTTTTTCGTGCAATAGTGTTGTGTGCCCTACCTACTCTGCTTCTGGCCGGTTGCGGCGGGGGGACGGGCTCGGGCAACTCGCAGCAACCACCGCCCACCGCCACCACATATCAGCTGACCGTGACGGCGCCAGCAGCCGGTTCCGGAACGGTGACGAGCAGCCCGGCGGGAATCAACTGCCCCGGCACCTGCAGTGCCAGCTTTGCGCAGGGTGCGAAAGTGACGCTGACCGCGACCCCGGGCAGCAATCATTTTTTTGGTGGCTGGAACGGAAATTGTACGGGCGCCAGCATCTGCACCATTACTCTCACCGCCGCGGCAACCGTCAGCGCCGTCTTCAATGCCGGTGACGGAATAACGGTGACCCTGGCGGGGACAGGGACGGGAACCGTAACCAGCACTCCGGCCGGAATCAGTTGCGGAACCACATGCTCTGCAAGCTTTCCTCCGAATACCCAGGTCACGCTGACCGAGACTCCTTCCAGCAATAGCATTTTTTCGGGATGGATCGGTGCATGCTCGGGGACCGGCGCCTGCACTGTCATGTTGAATGGAGCGGACACCGTAACCGCGTCCTTCGCTCCCCCCAACGCTTACCAAAGCCTGAATCACATAATTCTCTTTGCCCAGGAAAATCGATCTCTCGATCATTACTTTGGCGCAATGATGGGATATTGGTCGGCGAATGGATTCGGCACGGGCGGTCAAACCTTCGACGGCTTGCCGCAGTTTAACCCGGGGGGAACTGCGCCCTCGGTGCCGGGCTGCAACCTCGCGAACGATGCGACTGGGTGCACCGCGGATCCCAACAATCCTATTAGCTCCTTTCACCTCAAATCTGTTTGCCAAGAGAACCAGAGTCCCTTCTGGAACGAAGCCCACAATGATTGGGACCTTGCCGACCCTACCGGAAACAACCCCAGCGATATAACCAAACCTGCGCTTGACGGATTCGTTTACACCGCCGCGTACGACGCGCGCTCGAACAATTTCATGGATCAGAACGGCGTGCGAGCGATGGGCTATTTTGACGACACAGATCTGAATTACTACTACTTCATGGCGTTCAATTTCGGGACCTCGGACCGGTGGTTTTCTCCCGTCATGTCTCGCACCGAGCTCAATCGGATGTACATGATGGCGGCCACTACACAGGGCTATGCCTATCCGATCAACAGTAATTCGCAGGACGCTGCGCAGCTCAGCGCCACGCCAATTTTTGAGGCACTGCAAAATGCGGGTATCAGTTGGAAGATTTATGTAGATCCTGTCGGCACGAATTGCCCAGGTCCTACTTATGATCCCGCGTGTCTCATCACTCATTCGTATATCAACATGTTCACTTACTATCAGACGATAGTGAACAGTGCAAAGGGTACTGGCCCGAACTTGTTACAAAATATAGTGCCGGTCTCGCAGTTTGCGATTGACGCGAAGAATAACAGTTTGCCCCAATTCGCGCTGATTGAGCCTGCGTCCGACGCCGGGCTGGATGAGCACCCTTCCGATTCCGACGAGTATCCTTCTAATGTTCAATCGGGAGCGCAGTACGCTGCGCAGCAGATTATCAATCCTCTGATGAACAGCCCAAGCTGGAGCGACTCCGCCTTGATTTTCACCTACGACGAGGCCGGTGGTTTTTACGACCACGTGCCACCGCAACCTGCAGCGGCTCCGGGAGACTTTCTGTCGCCCATCGACCTGCAGGCTAACCTCAACGATGTATGCACGGGGCCCGGACAGCTGGGCACGGGGATCTGTGATTTCAGCTGGACCGGCTATCGCGTCCCCCTGATCGTGATTTCGCCCTACTCTGTGAAGAACTTCGTTTCTCACACCGTGCGCGACACGACGGCAGTACTGAAGATGGTTGAGACCCGCTTCGGTCTAGCCCCCCTCACTGCGCGTGACGCGGCTCAACCTGACATGCTTGAGTTTTTTGATTTCGTGAACAAGCCGTGGGCTACGCCTCCGATGCCGCCGACTCAGACCACAACCGGGTATTGCTCTCTGAAGCCGGATTCCACCTGGGTCGAACCACCAGTTTTGACGGTGACAGTCTCCGGCTCTGGGTCGGTCGCTAGCAGTCCTGCTGGCATCGACGGCTGCACGTCCACAGGAGGAACGTGTTCGGCCGTATTTTCGGCTGGCACCGGCGTCACACTGACCGCCACGCCCGCAACCGGCGGCACTTTTACGGGATGGAGCGGGGCAAGCTGCACTGGCACCGGTTCTTGCTCAGTGACGGTGAATTCCGCCGAGTCGGTGGGCGCAACGTTCACGGCGATTGGCGCGGCGCGGGCTAGTGGCTCCGGAGGGATGCCGCGATAGTCCCGGCCAAACAAAGAAAGCTGTGAGGTCCTGCGTAGGTTTTGTGTCGCCGAATCGTTGGAGGTTTCAGAAGCACGCTGGCAATGGGATAATGGCTCCGTGAAAATCCAGTGGGCGCTGGTTCTATGGTGCGTGCTACTCGCCGTTCCTTCGTGCCTGGCAGCGACCCGGCATTATTACATCGCAGCCGAAGACGTTACCTGGAATTACGCTCCGAGCGGCCACAATCTGCTCAATGCCACGCCCATTCGCCAACCGTGGGTTCTGAAGCTGCAGTGGGCCAAGACCCGCTTTATCGAATATACCGACGACACTTTCACCGCCAAGAAACCCCAACCCCAGTGGCTGGGAATTCTTGGTCCGGTCATTAGAGCAGAAGTGGGGGACGAAGTAATCGTCGAATTTCTGAATCGCGCTCACCTCGGCCATGACATGCATCCCCATGGCCTACGCTACGACAAGAACAATGAAGGCTCCTTCTACATTCCCTTTGGAAAGGGCGACCGGGTGGCGCCAGGACGGAGATTCACTTACCACTGGTTTGCCAACGCGGCCAGCGGGCCCGGTCCGGGGCAACCGAGTTCGATTGTGTGGTGGTATCACGCTCATGTCGACGCGGCCACGGAGATCAACGCCGGTTTGTTGGGACCGATCGTCGTTACCGCAAAAGGTAAAGCGAACCCCGATGGGTCTCCGAAAGATGTGGACCGCGAATTTGTTGCCTCCTTCATGATCTTCGATGAGATGGGAGGTAAACCCGAAGGCCAGTTCTATGCAATTAACGGTTTCATCTTCGGCAATCTTCCCGGGTTGATGATGAAGCAGGGCGACAAAGTACGCTGGTATTTGCTGGGAATGGGAAATGAGATCGACCTGCACACTCCGCACTGGCACGGCGAAACCGTCACCGACGGAAAACGAAATACCGATGTGATTGAACTTCTTCCCGGAAGCATGCAGACCGTGGACATGCTCGCGGACAATCCCGGCACATGGATGTTTCATTGCCATGTGGAGGATCACATGGAGGCTGGCATGATGGCGGTTTATACCATCTATACCCCCACCGCGCGCGCCTGCCCTCTCGCCTTCACCGGAGGAGATTTCTGGAAGCATCCGGAGACCTTTTCGCTGAACGTCAAGAACACAAGCGGTAAGGCAATCACCAGCGCGACACTCACCACGGAAATGTTTCTGGCGCCGCAGGATCTGCGGCGACCCTACAATGCGGAGTGGAAGTCGACCAAGCCCATATCGCCGGGCGAAAAGCAGACTCTGGAAAAGCCGGGCGTCAGTCCCGCCAGCGCTCAGGCGGTCCTCGGTTGGGTCTTCTTTCCGCAATTCGTCAAGTACGAAGATGGCACAACCTGGCGTGCGCAGACTGAGGGTGAGTGTTTTAACGTGGTCTGGCGCGACCCCGAGCATGCCGATATGCCCACCTTGCCGCCGCGGCAGATTGAAATAAATCCAGACTAAGAGCAACAAACCTTCATGATGACCATGGCATCCACTTAGGGTTCCGGGAGGGAGATTAGATGAGCAAGAAGAACCGCGCGAGTCGCGGCCTGGCAAATCCTTCCAGGCTCAAGCCATCGGATCCGGACGACAAGCAGATGCTGCGAGTTGTCATCGAAACTCCTAAAGGGAGCCGAAACAAGTTCGCTTTCAACGCTGACGAGTACATTTTCGAACTTAAGACAGTGCTGCCGGCCGGAATGGCATTCCCGTACGACTTCGGATTTGTTCCCTCTACCGAAGCGGACGATGGCGATCCCGTAGACGTTCTAGTGTTGATGGATGAGCCTGCGTTTCCAGGATGTGTCCTCACCTGTCGACCCATCGGCGTAATCGAAGGCGAGCAGATCGAGAAAAAAGACAAGAACAAGAACAAAGGCAAAGTGCGGAATGATCGAATCGTAGCCGTGGAACAGGACGCTCACAGCTGGGCTGACATAAAGAATATCGACGATTTGGGCAAACATTTCCTCGAAGAGCTGGAAGAGTTCTTCGTGGAGTACCACCGGCTTTCCGAAAGGGAGTATCGCGTGCTCAAAGTAAAAGGGCCGGGTTCGGCGAGGAAGCTTGTCAAGTCCTCAATGCTGTGAAATCGAGGCGTACGCAAGGTTGGCGGCAGCTGGAAGAAATATTTGAAGGCGCGGGCCGGAATGAAACCGACGCATAAAAGGTTTTGCAGACCTTGCGGTTTCGGCTCTAACCCGTTTTCCTTCAACGCTGTTCTCTGATCCCGCTGCTTTTTGTCGTACTTTTTGTCGTACCCACTTCACTCACGAGCTCATCGAGGGCTGCGACCCCGCGGGGATCCGCGGCGGGGTCGGATTTGGATGCGGCGAGTAGAGTGGTTTCAGCGATGAACCATCACACTATCAGCGGACCCGCTTCCCAACTTCCGGAGCTCATTCGAGAGAGCGAGGTTCCTGGATCGCTGGTCGAGTAGCATGCTGATCTGCGCGAGCTACTCATCCAGGCCGCGGACGCCGCTGCGGAGAGTTCTGACCTCCAGCGTGTGTTTGAGGCAGTGGCGCTAGCGGCCTGAACGAGCTCCCGGTTGCTCGAGGCGCGCTGCTTAGGGAGTTCTGCCCAAATGGGCGTCAGATCGTCGGCGACGAACCGAAAAGGTTTTCTTGGAAAGTTTTTCTTCGGGCCGGTTTCCCGGACCCGCAATCTTCCCGAAAGTTCAAAACCCCTTCGAGGCCGGCTGAAGCCGCATCCTCGGACAAACGGAGGATCACATGGCAACGACAACGGCAGCACACTCAGCGGCGGAGCGACGACCGACACCGCGGTTCGGTCTCAGCGAACGCGAGTTGAAGGAATACAGCTTGGCGCGGGCGATCCTGGTCTCCGCCGAAAATCAAGAGGGCTGCGAGCGGCGAGCGGAGCGCAACTGCCTCGAGCTGGAGACTCCGAGACGATCGAGAAGACCGTCACGGGAAAACGGTACGGCGGAGTCTTCGTTCCGTGGAATATTTCTGCCGGCTCGTTCGTGCGCAAAGGCCCGCACAACGAGCAGCAGTGGCAGCGAGCGGGACTCGATTCGAAGACCTCGACGACCGGAACCGAGCTCAAGTGCACCATGCCCGGCGACTTCCTCGAGTTTCTCTACAACCGGATGCGGGTGAAGGAACTCGGAGCGGTCACAGTCACAGGACTGCGCGAGAATGTCGCGTTCCCAAAGCAAACCGGGAAGGCACCCGAACCTGGGTCGCTGAAAATCCCGGCTCCGACGTCGCGGATTCGAAGCTCACGCTCGGACAGATCGCGAGCTCCCCGAAGACCTATCAGTCTTCGTCGAGCTGCTCCCGGCAATTGCTCGCCCAGGCCGTGATCGATGTCGACACGCTGGTCCGACAGGACCTCGCGCGCGACATGGCTCAGGCGGTCGACTTCGCGGCGATCGCCGGACCGACAGGCGGAAGCTCGCCGGTCGGGATCATGAACACGACAGGCGTCCAGTCCTTCGTCGTCGCGGCCGACTCCGGCAACGGCGGCGTGGTTGGTGACGATTGGGCGCTAAGCGGACCAAGCGCCGGCAGCGGTCGCCGCCGGCTCCAAGGCTCGGATTTATTCCTCCGCACTCATCCTAGGCAGCTTTGCGTGGTCCTTGTTTGTCACTCAGTTTGTCACTCTTACCTTGGTCGGAACTCACTTCGCGGTTAAAGGAAAGATTTGGGGCGCCCATCCGTTCCAAGCTCTTCTGTTTTCTCCACCTGCTGAAGAAAGGGAACCCTGTGCCAATGACGATTACCAGCACGGCAAACGCAATCCAGAGCCAGAGGGTCCAGCCCCGGGAAGTGGCGGCGGGTTTAGGAGCGGCGGCATCAGGTGTGCTTGCAGGATCCGAGGATGGGCTGGAAGTGGTAGCGGGTGGAGTGGCGGCCGAGGGCGGCGTGCCGGCGGACTTCGGGGATGAGTTGTCAGTTACAGCGGGTGTGGTGGCGGCTGCGGCCGGTGTTGCTGACCGTTTCCGGGAGCGTGCAGCCGGTGTGACGGTAGTCTCCGCAGGGGTGCTGACAGCTGCGGCGGGGGCTGCGGCAGCCACAACGGGGGTGACGGCAGTTTCGACCACCGGGCTGGTAGTGGCAGCGGGCGCAGCAGCGGCCACCGACGGTGTGGTGGCAGTCTCCGAAGGCGTGCTGACAGTCTCGACGGGTGCAGAGGCGGCTGCAGCGGGTGTGGTGGCAGTTTGCCCTGGTGGAGCGGCGTCTGCGGCGGGTGGGGTGGCAGTCTCCGCCGGTGTTGTGACCGTCGCAGCGGGTGCAGCGGCGGCCGCAGCGCAGTGTTCGGAGATCATGTTGAGCTCGGTGACGGCAAAGCTGCTATCGGCAGCCGCAGGACCACTTGCTTTGTGTGCAATCAGGTTTACGTCATGGCCCAGATGGGGCTTGAGATCGAAACTGCTGGTGGTGATCTTGAAAAGGTGGCCGGTGTTATCCTCTACCACGGTGTAGTTGCCATCAGAGCCACCTAGGCAACCCTTAATGTTGGTTTGGTCTGGGTTCGGACTCGCCGCGGGAGTCTGTGCCAACCCCAGCGCGACCAGCAGAGCCACTACAGCGATCAACAAGGATGCGTTCTTCATGGAATCCTCCGAAGATTCTCGCCTTGCGGCGGTCTGAAATTTCGCTTGGGATTTGATTCTGCTTCCGATTCTGGTGTCGAACCCTCGGCGCTCGGGCTCGGGCGTGAGAACTTGGAGCATCCAGGTGAAACCACACAATGCTATTCCGCAAGAATCTTACCGTCTGCTCCAAACCGCTCACATTTGAAAAAGAAAGGGACACAAGAAATCGATCAGAATCTTCTGATTCGTCTGAGACGCGGGGGAGCGGTGGTTCCCGAGCTGCGGGCTTCCTTCCGCTGGTACGTGCGCTTTTTGCAGCGGAAGCTCACTGAACGTATTCTTCAGAAAGACGGCAACGGAGATGGTCCGGCCGCGGGTCATGCGTCAGACGATCCTCTCAGTCGAGAGCGAGCTGAAACAGATCGACAACGCGACTCCCTGGATCTTTCCCTCGAGGCGGAATCCTGGCCGGCACGTCTCCAGGGTAAACAACGCGCATGATCGTCTCTGCGAGAAGGCACAAGCGGCCGGCGTCGAGTTAAATTTGGTTCTCTACGACTTCCGCCACACCTTGCTACACGTCATGGCCGAAGAGGGTCGACCTCGCGCCGCTCGCCAAAATCCTCGGCCATAGCTTGATCCGCATCGTCGAGCGCTACGTTCATCCGACGGCTGAGCACAATGAAGAGCGCTATGCTCCGGTACGAAGCGGCTCAGATGGCGCGGACCCAGGCCTTACAGGCCGAGCGGCTCAATTGAAGCGAGGTTTTTTATCACGTTTCTGCTCAACCCGCGAGGCCCGAATCATGCGCGGGTCCAAGCTGGGCGCGGGGAGACGCTGAAATGAACGGGGGAAATTTTGACGTACTTTTTGTCGTACCCCCCACCCCGAATCAGCCCTTTTTTGCCCGATCGAGGGCGATCGAGGCGCAGCGTGAAAGTGCGAAATCAGGCATCTACAGCGAAAGGCTGGAGGCGCGGGTCGGAATCGAACCGACGCATAAAGGTTTTGCAGACCTCTCCCTTACCACTTGGGTACCGCGCCCCTGCTGAATACGTTAGCCGTTCCGGGTGAAAAAAGTCCATCCGCCGGGAAGGATCTGAGCAAAAAATCTGGAGCGGGAGACGGGGGTCGAACCCGCGACATCGACCTTGGCAAGGTCGCGCTCTACCACTGAGCTACTCCCGCTCGACGAACTTGATTATAAACAACCCAATAGTCTGCGGCAATCATCTCACGTACCGTCACAGGAGCAAATTTGATGCAAGCCTATCGCGGTGACCACTGCGGATCTTCTTCCGGCCGCACGACGTGGCCGTCCCGCATGTGGATGATGCGGTCTCCGAACTTGGCGGCTTCTGGGTTATGAGTGATCATCAGTACGGTCTGGCCTAACTCTTGATTAGACTGACGCAACATTTTCAGAACGATGTTCGAGTTCTCCGTGTCAAGGTTGCCGGTAGGTTCGTCGGCCAAAACCACCGCGGGTTTGTTGACCAGGGCGCGGGCCAGTGCGACGCGCTGTTGCTCCCCTCCGGAAAGTTCCGAGGGGCGATGGTTCAGGCGTTTGGTGAGGCCCAGCAGATCGCAGATGCGAAGGAAGAATGCGGGATCGCGGTCGCCGTTGCCAGAAATTTCCTGAGCGATAGCGATGTTGGAGCGGGCGTCGAGAGTAGGGAGCAGGTTGAACTTCTGGAACACGAAGCCGATCTTGCGCTTGCGCATGCGCGTGCGCTCCGCATCGGAGAGGGTAGCGAAGTCGTCGCCATCCATGATTACTTTGCCGGAATCGGCGCGGGTGAGGCCTCCGAGCAGATAAAACAGTGTTGACTTGCCACTGCCGGAGGGACCCACGACGGTGACAAATTCGCCTTTTTGTACGCTGAAGGAGACTCCGCGGAGCGCGGGCACATCGATTTTTCCCACGCGATAGGTCTTGTGTAAATCGATGGCTTCAATGAATGCGCCCATGCCAGCCATGATCTTACACGACGCACTATTGGTCGACGGTATCCCTAGGCGATCAAAATTCCGCGAGCACGCGGCGAGATAACGGGCTAGCTTTCAGGCAACACCGATTTGACGCGGTAGTGGCGTCGAGCGCTGCTGCACCCGCTTCGGTCCGCGCTTGCGCACAAGAAGCAAGCGGATCCGCTCCAGCAGATCTGCCGGCGCATACATTCCTC
>Ga0073928_10007296_pt1 | contig 14408 bp, 8 predicted proteins | sample PaiPotPPA55metaG_FD_76969 | JGI IMG/M metagenome (GOLD analysis project Ga0073928, IMG submission 76969) | Iron sulfur acid spring bacterial and archeal communities from Banff, Canada, to study Microbial Dark Matter (Phase II) - Paint Pots PPA... ... | reverse complement strand
TGGACGTTGCCCGGTCCATTCGCAATAATTCGGCGCTGGCGGGCGTTCCCATTGTTTTTGTGACCGCCCGGACCACGGAGTCGGATCGGTTGCGGGGTTTCGAGATTGGCGCGGACGATTACATCACTAAGCCCTTCAGTCCCAAAGAAGTTGTCGCCCGAGTCAGAGCGGTCCTGCGGCGTTTCGATCAGCCGCTGAAGAAAGAGATTGTGCGGGCCGGCGACCTGGTGATTGATACCGCCGCTATGCGCCTGACCGCGCGCAATGACGCAGTGGTAACCACGGCGACGGAGTTCCGCCTGATCGAGTTTTTGGCGTCGCATCCCGGCCGGGTGTTCACGCGTAAGAGCTTGCTGGACGCGGTCTGGCACGACACTGCCTTCGTCACGCCACGCATCGTGGACGTGTATATTCGTCGTTTGCGGGAGAAAATAGAACGTGATCCGGAAAAGCCGCGCCACATTCACACCGTGCGCGGCGCGGGATACATGTTCGAGGTCCGTAAGTGACGCAGCGGGTTTTCTTCAAACTTCTTCTTCTGATTGTTCTCGTGGTCGGAGTTTCGACCGCAGCGCTGGATGTACTCGTCCGGCGAACCTGGGAAGCGTCGCTTTCTTCTGAACTGCAGCAGGATCTCCAAGATAAAGTGAAGATGTTCGCGGTGCGCGCCAATCACGAGAGCGGGGTTGTACCTTTCCAACAGCTGGCAGACGAGGAGGCCGCAGCGGCCCGGGCGCGGGCAACGATCATTGATCGCTCGGGAAAGGTGCTGGGGGATTCTGAAGCGCAAGCCTCGCTTATGGAAAACCATGCCACCCGACCGGAGTTTTCCTCTGCCCTGCAGGGGCAGCCGGGAAGCGACACTCGCGTGAGCCATACCCTGGGAATTGACTTTCGTTATGTGGCGGCCCCGACTTCGTTTGGCGCGGTGCGACTTGCCTACCCGCTGTCTTCCATCACAGCCGGTGTGCGCAAAATCGAGAAGGAGCTCCTGGAAGCCTCTGCTATTGCTTTGCTGTTCGGGTTCGGGGTGGCGTTGATCGCGGCACAGAGCGTCGCCCGGCGTCTGCGGAAGATGGTGGGGTTTGCGCAGGAGATCGCGGCGGGCCATTTGGCTGCACGTTTGCCGGAGTCTGGAAGCGACGAGATCGCGATGCTAGCGACGACACTGGATAAGACCGCGCGCCAACTCGAGATCAACTTTCGCACCTTGGAGAGCAGTCGGCAACAGCTGGAGACCCTGCTCAACAGTATGAATGACGCCGTGGTGGCGGTATCTCCTAATCGCGAGGTGGCATGGTTCAATGGGGCGATGAAGAACCTGGCTGCGGGTTCGATTTCAGTCGGGACGCCGTTGATACGCGCGGTCCGCGATCCGGATCTGCTGCGCGTAGTCGACGAGGTGCTGCGGGGCCGTAAGGTTGGAAATGCCACCCTGTTTTCGGTCGCACCCGGCCGTACCTTTGGGATGACTTCCGCGCCGCTTCCGGATGGGGGCGCGGTCTGCGTGTTGCGTGACAGCACGGAGATTGCACGCGTGGAGCGGACGCGGCGGGACTTCATCGCCAATGTCTCGCACGAGCTCCGTACTCCTCTGACCTCCCTGCTGGGCTACACGGAAACGCTTCTCGATGAATCTCCCGATCCCAAGGCCCGCGAGTTTCTCGACATTATTCGCCGCAATGCGCAGCGCATGAGCCGGCTTACGGAGGACCTGCTTACATTGGCGCGGGTCGAATCCGGCGAAGACCCATTAGAACCGGCACCAGTTTTGGCGCAGGAATTGCTGCGGGACGCGCAGGTATCTTTTAACGAAGTGGCCAAGAGTAAAGGCATCGCCATTGAGATCGCGAATTCGCCAGAGGTTCAGGTTTTTGCCGATCGAGATGCGATTCATCAGGTGTTCGCGAATCTAATCGACAATGCATTGAAATATGCGTCCGGAAACAAGAATATCCTGGTCGGCGCGGAGGAGAGACAACAGGGGAACGTGGAATTTTACGTCAGGGATTTTGGGCCGGGTATTCCCTCAGAACATTTGCCAAGATTGTTTGAGCGGTTCTATCGCGTGGATAAGGCGCGCTCCCGCGAGGCCGGCGGCACCGGCCTGGGACTGGCGATTGTGAAACACATTGTTCTGAACCATGGCGGCGAAGCCGGGGTGACCAGCGAACTGGGCCATGGATCGACGTTTTGGTTCAGACTGCCACGTGCCGCAGTCAGAGTTGATGCGCCCGTCGCGACGGGCGCTAAGCACTAGGACTAGTTTGGGATTTGATCAAGCCAGCCGAATCTATTTTTCGGTAACCGATACTTCCCTACCTGAATATTGGATCGTCTGATCCGGGCTAGCCGCACTCTCGATTCCCCCGCCGTGGTTTTCCCTTACGAACACAACGCGGAAAGTCCGGCCCTCAAGCATTTCGGGAAATGAACCCTTACGCGCGCCAATGGTCAGCGTCCGAGTGGAGTCATTCCACTGCATCGGAATGGTCGCGTAGGCGCCTTTCTCATAATGGTAAGTGTCATTTTCGTCTTCATACAGAGTGAAACTTCCGTCGGCGCCGGGATACACGCGAAGCTCGATGGGATCGGCGGGCTTTTGATTGGAATATTCTTCCTCCGGGCCGAATGGAATGATCGAACCAGCGCGCACGTAGAGCGGCATGCGGTCGATGGGGGCGGGAGCATCCACGAACTTCCCGCCGGCGGCGGCCAGGTTCGCAGCTGCGCCTGTCCAAAAGTCGTACCAATTTGCCTTAGGCAGATACAGATGCCGCGCAGTGGCGCCCGGCTCGGTGACCGGGTTCACCAGAATTGCCGGGCCATACATGAATTGATCACCGACGTTTTGGGCGTTGGCGTCTTCACGGAAATCCATTACCAACGGGCGCATAGGGGTGTAGCCCTCCGACGTCACCTTCCAGCCCAGCGAATAAATATACGGAAGCAGGCGGTAGCGCAAATTGTCGTATTGCAGCAGGATCTTTTCCACCTCTGGCCCATACGACCACAGCTCGTTTTCATCCGGGCTGAAGCGGGTGCCGTGGACGCGGAAGATGGGGGAGAAGGCCCCGAACTGAAACCAGCGAATAAAGAGTTCGCGGAAACCAGGGTCGCTGGGGCTGGCGATGATGAAGCCGCCAATGTCGGTGGTCCAGTACGGAAGGCCAGAGACGGAATAATTCAAGCCTGCCGGAATCTGCCGCTTGTAGCTTAACCAGTCGGAAAGAACGTCTCCCGACCAAGCAGTCACAGCGTTGCGTTGCGCTCCGGCAAAAGCCGAACGCGACAAAATGAACACGCGCTTTTTGTCAGACGCAGCCCGCTGGCCTTCATACACGGCGCTGGTTGTCATCAGCGGGAAGATGTTGGCATAGCGGTCGCCGCTGCCGGCAAACAATTTGTGGCCTAGGAGGATGCTTTCTTCCTGTCCCTCGGTTTCCGGTTCCGTAGTGTCGAGCCACCACGCGTCGACGCCGATCTTGAACAGCCCTTTGTCCATTAGATCCCAGTAGTATTTTCGTGCTTCGGGATTGGTTGGATCATAGGCAGCCATCCCCAGCGCGTGGTATGGAAGATGTGGAATTTTGGTCCGATCGATAAAGAACCCACGCCGGTCCATGTCCTCGTATTCTTTCGAACCGGGTTCGAAGAAAGGCCAGACGGAGATCATCAGGTGGAAGTTATTTTTGTGGAGCTGGTCTACCATCGCTTTGGGATCATGGTAATTCTTGTTGAAGACGTGTTCACCTTTGCGGTTCCACCAAAACCAATCTTGGACAATGTTGTCCGCGGGCAGGTGTTGATCGCGATATTTCTGGGCGACGCTGAGAATCTCTTCCTGAGACTTATAACGATTCTTGCACTGCCAGAATCCGTAAGCCCAACGGCCGAATAGAGGGGCTGAGCCGGTGAGGTCTCGATACGAAGCGATGATGTTGTCGAACTCCGGCCCATAGATGAAGTAATAGTCAATGGTGTCGGCAACCTCTGAGCTGATGTACATCACATGGACAAAGCGGTTGTTGAAGCGCATCCGCGAGGCGTTGTTCCAGAAAATTCCATAGCCTTTGGACGACATCAACACCGGGACAGCGATGTTCGTGTTTTCCTGCGACACATCCACCGATTCGCCGTGATAGTTCCAAACCCCGGCCTGGTGCTGCCCGAGCCCATACAGGCCCTCGCGCGAGCCGTACATTTCGACGACGGTCTCCGCTCGATATGTCTTTTCGCCGTTGACCACCTCGGGCGACATGATGCGCTTACCGTCGCGGAACAGGCCCTGGCCCGACAGGGTGGTGAAGGAGATCGCGCCCGTGTCCTTTTCGATGATGACTTTCAGAGTCCCGGTGGTGAGTGTGACGTTGTTGTCCGAAGATTCCATTTTCCAGGGCACAGCCGGCCAGGAAGTCTTGGTCACAACGTAGTTAGTCTGCTGAGCAAACTTTCCGGTCGGAGAATACAGAAGATGTATGACCGAGCCGGTACATACTTGCAGCTTAAGAACTGCACCGGACTGAAACAGGGCGCGCACGCCGTCCGCGTCCTGAGTGACACTGGTTACGGGTGTGAGTGGGGTCCACTGCCCAAACGCGGGCAAAAACCAGACAAAGGCGAAAAACAAAACCAGTGCAGATCTGTATCTCATGTTCAATGCCCCTCCACTGCGCCAAGAAAACGATTTCTCAAGGATCCTGGTAACTCCGTCGCTAAATCGGTTTAGTACACTCATTGTAAGTGACTTTGCCGGGGCTATAGAGTATTGTAAATACCGCCACCATGCCAACTGGCCGGAAGACGACCAAACAAACTGGACCCACCCGAGTCACCCTGAAGTTCCTGGCCGAACAGCTGAACCTCTCTCCGACCACGGTTTCGGTGGTGCTGACCAATTCTCCGCTGGCCAAAACGATTGCGAGCCCGACCAAAGCCCGGATCTGGGAAGCGGTACGAAAATTTCAATACCGCCCTAATCTCTTCGCGCGTTATTTGCATACCAAGCGGACTTTCAGCATTGCTGTCCTGGTCCCGGAAATTGGAGACGAGTTTTCCGCCATGCTGATTAGCGGTATCGAAAGCAAACTCTCCGAAGCGAAATATAACTATTTTGTCGAGAGCCACCGTTTTGCTCCGCAGCAGATTGAAGATTCTCCCAACACACTGATGGATCGCCAGGTGGAAGGGATGATCTTCATCAACACTCCGCTGCGCCAGCAAATGCCGGTCCCGGTGGTGGCAATCTCCGACATCACTAACGCGCCCGGCGTGACCCGCATCATGATCGATAATTACCAAGCCGTTGTACTGGGCCTTCGTCACCTGAAAGAATTTGGACACCAGAAGATAGCTTTCTTCAAGGGTCCCGAGCACAACGGAGACACCGAGTGCCGCTGGAATGCCATTCTCAGGGCCACTGCCGAACTTGGGCTTAGCGTCAAACCTGAGCTAACTGCCACCATGGGCAATTATTTTGAAGCCGGCGAAAAATCCATGATGCAGCGCGGATATGACGCCGCGACGATGCTGATGGAGAAGTCGCGCGATTTCACTGCCCTTCTGGCTTTCAACGACGGCTCGGCAGTCGGCGCCATACGGGCCATCCAGGATATTGGACTGTCGGTGCCGGGTAACATATCGGTCGTCGGTATTGACGATATCCAAATCGCCGCCTTCATCTCGCCCCGCCTCACCACGATACGCCAGCCGCTTAGACAGATGGGCGCAATTGCTGCAACCACTCTATTGCAACGCATCCAGGGGGAAACCATCCCCGAGGAGACCGTGGTGCAACCGGAACTGGTGGTCCGGGAATCCACCGCCCGCCGCACCACGTGACTCTGGTTGCGCCGCTGAAGAGAGTGGCGCACCGAATGTCATTTCTAAGTGCGCCACACCGAGGACCGGAATTCCTTATCCCACCAGCGTAACAATCGAACTCGCTGGAATAGTTATGGTGAATGATCCTCCGCTGACCGGAATCGGGGTAAGCGGCGCCTGATTCTCGGTCGAGGAAGTGCGAAATGGAGTCACGCTGGACGGAGGCGTGGCCAAGTTCGAAAGGCTCACCGTCACGGTGATGGATGATTTGGACGTATTCGCCAGCGCCAGCGTCACATTTCCGCTGGTTGGCATCACCGCGGTGGCTTCGATGTTGGAACTGCTGGAACTGGAGGTCAGTACCACTGACCCGGGCCGCATGAAGCGACTGAAGTTCCCGATCGCGTACACGCGTTTCGGAATCTGGAAGGTCCAGGTCGAATTGTTGTAGGCAATCAAGGCCTGGTTATCGTTGTAGGGATCCATCCACCAGTAGAACCAAGCACTAAAATTGCCCGTGCTCAGCGCGCCATGGATCGAGTCGGCCCAACTCAGCGCCTCGGAGATGCTTCCGTTGTAGCTGTGCCCGCTATAAACCTCTGTCTGCCAAATCGGCTTGTTGTACTGGAGGACCGCCTGCGATGGGGACGCCAGACTAGAGTTCGCGCCGTAGTCGTGGGTTGCCAGGATGTCCACATCGGCGTCCATTTGCGGTTGATTCTGCAGGATAGGAAATCCCCAGTTGCTGTCAAAGTAGGATGGGCCGCCCCACACGGACGGTTCCGGTACAGCGATTTTCGTCGTGAGCCCAGCGCTCGTCATCGCCGGCTTCAGATAACCTGTGACGAAATGCTTGAACCGCACACAAGCAATAGGACAAGTATGGCTCGCAGGCAGGTGTGGCGGACCCCAGCTCGGAAACCCGAGCGGAGGAATTCAACAAGGGACATCGTGGTGTCTCCGTTTCTGCCCCTCGACGCAAGCAACTTGATACGCTTGCAAAATCGATTTGTCAACATCTAAAACGCTTTAGATTGCTACGGGAAACACTGCAGAGAGGAATTATCCAAGAATTCGGCTTCCAGGCTGTGGTTCACCTCCCGAGGGGTCGTTTTATTTACAATGAATCCGTCTCATGCGACCCAGTCTTCTTGCGCTCCTTATTATTAGTACTATTGCTGCGTTTGTGCCGCAGACGGCCCGCACCCAAACGAAACCTGCTCCGGAGCGCCCATCGACCCTGCCGCGCTTTGCTGACATCTCCCGGGCCGCCGGGCTCACGGTGTCACACCTCTCATCGCCCGAAGAGAAATACATCATCGAGTCGGTCAGTGGCGGAGTTGGCTTTATTGATTGCGACAACGATGGGAAGCTCGACATCATCACCGTGAACGGATCATCGGTGGACCGCTATCGCAAGGGCGGCGATCCGATGATCACGCTCTACCACCAGGAACCGGGCTTGAAATTCAAGGACATCACTGCCGAAGCGGGCCTGAACCGAAAGGGTTGGGGAATGGGAGTCGCGGTCGCGGACTTTGACAACGATGGCTGGCAAGATATTTACGTCACCGGATTTGGAGGCTCGGTCCTATTTCGCAACCTCGGTAACTGCAAATTCGAAGATGTCACGGAGAGGGCCGGGGTCAACGTAGATGGATTTCCCACCGGAGCGGCGTGGGGTGACTTCGATCGCGATGGGCATGTTGACCTGTTCGTGCCCAGATATGTGCATGTGGATATCAACCACCTTCCCGAGTTTGGCAGCAATGACAAATACTGCACGTTTATGGGCATCCGGGTGCAGTGCGGGCCGTGGGGTCTTCCTGGGGAAACTGACTTCCTGTTTCACAATCGCGGCGATGGGACATTTGAAGACGTTTCCAAAAAGGCTGGCGTGGAGGACTCCAATCTCTATTTCGGTATGCAGGGCATCTGGGGAGACTACGACAACGACGGATGGCCCGACCTCTACGTAGCCAACGACGCCGGCACCAACTACCTGTATCGGAACAAACACGACGGCACGTTTGAAGACGTCAGCCTTTCATCCGGGACTGCAGTGAGCGGCGATGGGCATGAGCAGGGATCGATGGGCGTGGATTTCGGCGACATTGATCACGACGGCAAGCTGGATTTATTTGTCACGAACTTCACTCAGCAGCCCGACGCGTTGTACTGGAATCGCGGCGCCCAGGGATTCGACGACATCAGCGTGTCTTCGGGAGTGGCGCAACCGACCGAGCCTTACGTCGGATGGGGAACGGGGTTTGTTGATTTTGTGAATAATGGATGGCTCGATATTTTCGAGGTTAATGGGCACGTGTATCCGCAAATGGACCGAGTGCGGATGGGAGTTCCCTATCGCCAGCCGCTGTTTCTGTTTCGCAACAATCGGAACCGGACATTTCAGGACATCACCCACCTTTCGGGACTGGACAAGATGCCGCTGAAATCCAGGCGGGGCGTGGCTTTTGGCGACATCAATAATGACGGGAAGGTGGACGTCTTGATGTTGAATGTGGGCGAGCCCCCGACACTACTGTTGAATTGCAGTGAGACTCCAAACCATGCGGTTTTATTCAAGCTGATCGGTAGCAAAAGTAACAAGGCAGCGATCGGCGCGCGAGTCACCGTCACCTCCGGAGAGTTGACACAATTGAACGAAGTCCGTGGCGGGGGCAGCTATCTTTCGCAGAACGATCTCAGATTGCATTTCGGACTTGCTGACAACACAACGATCAGCACCACGGAGATTTCTTGGCCTAGCGGACAGAAAGACACGCTGCACGGTCTGGCGGCAGATTTTATCTACACCATCGAGGAAGGCTCAGGGATTCGCGGCAAACGTCCGTTTGAGGCGACTGAGTGTCCAAAGGAAAATGCTGCGCACTGAGAACCTATTCCTCCTTCGCCTCAGTCAGTGACGTTGCGTATGCGCCTGAGAGCTCGGGGTTCGACTGAATAGAAGATTGGATCGGCCCGAGCACTTGAATCACCTTCTTATATTCTCCCAACCGAAAAAGGCTTAGCCCTAGCTCTGACCTGACATTCACGTCAGCAGCATGCTGCTCGAGATAACGCGAAAGAGGCGGCACGGCCTGTTCATACTGGTTGCAGAGGAAGGCCGCTTTCCCCAGATTGCGGTCGAGCCCTTCCTGCGAAGGGTCCCATTCGCCCGACCTTTGGAAGTACGTAACGCATGCCGGACACTGGCGCTGGTTGGCGGCGATCGCACCCAGATTGTTGAAAGCGTCGGCCATGGCAGGGCTGAGTTGACGAAGGAAGGCAGCCGCCTGGGCCCGCTCCTCCGCGGTGACAGGTCTCGCCGTCTCTTCCGCCTGCTGACTCCGCTGCAGACCTTGAGCTAGCCGGTCTTTCGGGGTACTGCCCGATGCGGCTCGGAGTTGTTTGCGCAGGTCCTCGGAGAGGGCCAATTCCTTCGCAGCTTCATCCCTGCGAGATGTACGCTGCAGCATGCGGCCCAGCATGTAATGGGCCCGAATGGCATCGTACTTGGGCGGCGTAGAAATACCCAGGGAAGAAATTGCCTTGCGCAAAAGCGGCTCGGCCTCGGCATCGCGGGCTGTAGCCGAGAATAATTCAGCCGCGAGCAGAAGGGCCGCTGGATCGTCGGGTTTCAGGGAGAGAGCCCGAGTTATTTCCCTTTCTGCCTCCGGCATGCGGGATTGCTTGAGCGCGACATATCCAAGCATGTAGTGGCTGGGGAAATCGGACGGAGCCAAGGCAAGCTCGGTACGAAACTCGGGCTCGGCCCGGGCAAACCCTGCTTCCGGATTGTGGCCAAGATATGCGAGTCCCAGGTAGTAATGCTGGCCGAGTGCCCGCGGAGCTAGCGATATGGCTTTTTTGAACTCGATGACCGCCTCATCGGGATAGTCGCCGGTGTAGTAGGCACGGCCCAGGCGAACGTGAGTCGATGCTTTGTCCCCGAGCGTAAGTAGAGTTTTCTTGAACAACTCCCGCGCCACAGCAAGTTGCTGCAGCTTTAGATCGGTGAGGCCGAGAAGATACCAGGCATCGCGGGCGTGTCCCTGGGTCCAGGCCAGTTCGAGATGGGGCTGCGCGGCAAGGTACTTTTCTTCATTGAAGAGGACGCGGCCCAACAGGAAATGCGAGCGGATGTCGTCCGGGTTCAGCACAAGCGCCGAATTGAGCAGCGACTCTGCCTCGGGAAGCTGATCATGATCGAAACGCAGTGATGCGAAGTCATCCAGCAGGGCGGCGTCGCGATTGTCAAATTCCAATGCCTGAGTAAAGAGTTCTGTGGCTCGCCGCGCCTCTCCGATCTGGGCATTGGCGTTAGCCACCCGGTGCAGGGCCACAGCCAGGAAGGCTTGATACTCGGATGCGGCGTGCTGCTGGTCACCACGCGACAGGTACGCTGAGGCTGCGGAGTAGTGCTGCTGGAGTGGATCGGGAGAAGCAGTAGGGCCGGGACTTTGTCCGCAGACGAGTGAGGTTACGATCGCGGCGAACAGCCCCGCCTTGACCCGCAACTTCGCTTCCGCCGCCTGGGATATTAGCCGCAAAATCCGTTTACAATTACCTTTGATCCGTCCGAACCACGTCAGCCCCGCATTTCATTGTTGTCTCTGGTGCAGGAGTTGTCAAAGTGATCCAGCGGCTGGTTCTGAAAGGCATTGGCTTGCGAACTGCGGCGCTGGTTCCGGCTCTAACGGTATTGGCGGCGGCTGTGTGCTCGCCTCAAACCACCAACCCAGCTCCACCAAGCACAATTCGTTTTGAAGAAATTGCCAAGCGCGCGGGAATCAATTTTGTTACCAACAGTTCTCCGACACCTAATAAAAACCAGCCGGAAACCATGGTTGGGGGGGTGGCGCTTCTGGACTATGACGGTGACGGCTACCTGGACATCTACGTGGTCAACGGCGCCGCCATTCCCTCGCTCGAAAAGAACGGTCCGCAGTACACAAACCGCCTGTATCGCAACAACCATGATTTGACTTTCACCGACGTGACAGACAAAGCGGGCCTGGGGGGCGCTGGTTACGGCATGGGCGTTGCTGTCGGCGACTACGATAACGACGGCTGGCCGGATGTTTATCTGGCGAGCGTCACCGGCAATCAACTTTTTCACAACAACGGAAACGGGACTTTCACCGACGTCACCGCCAAAGCCGGGGTGGGCGGCGGAATGTACAAAGGCAAGAAAATGTGGTCGGTATCGGCCGCCTGGGTGGATTACAACAACGACGGGTTTCTCGATCTTTTTGTCACCAACTATGTGGAGTGGGACGTGAACCATGATCCTGTGTGTCTGGCGGGCAAGCTGCGCTCCTACTGCGATCCCAAATGGTACAAGCCCTTGCCAAACACGCTGTACCGGAATGATGGCGATGGGACCTTTACCGATGTCTCTGTGGAAACCGGGATTGCCGAGCATCTTGGCAAGGGCATGGGAGTTACGATCGCCGATTTTGACGGAGACGGCTATCCGGATATTTTTGTTGCCAACGATAAGAGTCCGAACTTTCTGTTTCACAATCTGGGCGGCAAGAAGTTTGAGGAAATCGGAGAACTGGCCAATGTGGCCCTGTCTGCAGATGGCAAGCCGCTCTCTTCGATGGGCGTTGACTTCCGCGACGTGGACAACGACGGCACTCCCGATATCTGGTACACCGCGCTGGAGAAGGAAAGCTTTCCATTGCTGCTTTACACGGGAGGCATGGCATTTGACGACGCGACCGCGCGGAGTGGCGTCGGCTGGGCAACCATGAAGATGTCAGGCTGGGGAAATGGGATTTACGATCTCGACAATGACGGCTGGAAAGATCTGTTCGTGGCCCGCGGCCACGTGCTCGACAATTCGGAACAGATCATGTCCTGGCCGTATCCGCAGCCGAACTCCATTCTAAGAAATCTTGGCAACGGCAAGTTCGAGGACGTGAGTGCGAGCGTGGGACCGGATTTCCAAATCCCTGCAGTGCATCGCGGAGCGGCTTTTGGAGATCTCGACAACGACGGCCGTATTGACGTAGTGGTCACCGCGCTCAACGGCCAGCTTGAGGTGTTTCACAACGTCACCCAGAACCAGAACCACTGGATCGAACTGCAGCTCCGGGGTATCAAGAGCAATCGCATGGGCATTGGCGCGCGGGTCAAGATCGTTGGTCAGGATGGAGCGAAGCAGTACAACCATGTGACTACCAGCGTCGGCTACTCATCTTCCAGCGATAGCCGTGTGCATTTTGGGTTGGGGCCATCGTCTGCCAAGGTGCGCGAGATCGAGATTCTTTGGCCGAGTGGGATAAGACAGGAGTTAAAGGACGTCGAGGGAGACCGGGTGGTGAGAGTCGATGAGCCGAGTGCACTGCCGCCGGCAAACTGATCGCAAGTGCCATCACCGAGAAGCGTCTCGCAACTGGCTTGCCCGCGAAGCATTGATTTTGTTGGTCGGCGTCGTCAACGCCGAGCGCAAGCTTTTCACTCCTGCCAGGCATTCGGAATCGGGCGGTTTTATTGCTTGTTAGCCGGGGGAGGAGCTGGCGTGGGCTGCGCTGGCTGCTGCTGAGCGCGTTTGCTTTCGATTTCGTTGAAGGCAGCGATTTCCTTCGCTGCGAGCGCCGTTTGGCCGTCCTTCTGGTAGGCTCGGGCCAGGTTCAGATGGAAGCTGGAATTCTGCGGCGCCAGACGGGTCGCCAACGCAAGCTCAGGAATGGCCTCCGAAGTCCGATTCAACTCTACCAAGGCCCGGCCAACTAAGTTGTGCGTCGCAGGATTCTGCGGCGCAATCTTGGCCGCTTCTTGTGCACCCTCGAGGGCCTTGTCGGGCTGTCCCATCTTAAGATAGAGAAATGCGGCTTCTGCACGAGCGACAGCGTTAGAAGGAGTGATCTCAATCTCCTTCTCGTATTCCTTTAACGCTGCATCGAGGTCGAGGTGGGACAGGAACTGACCGTAGGCGAAGTGGACGTTTGGTTCGTTTGGATATTTGGTGGCGAGTTCTTCGTAAAATTTGTGGGCGAGATCCATATTCTGGGCATTAGCAGCGAAACTGGCCTGACCGGCGAGCAACACCATTTCCTGTTTTTCTGCAGGCAGCTCGTAGGGAAAGGAAGGGAGTCGCACAACACTTAAGCCCATCGCTTGAAGGATCTCGGGGCTGCCTAAATTCTGTTGCGGGAACCAGAGGATTTCTCTCAGTCCCTGCTCGAACTGACCAGCGGTGTCCCACAAGATTGCTAGACGGTATTTCACCTGGGCGGTCAGATCGCGGTTTTCACCGAGGCCCAATTTTTCTGCCTTGGAGAGGTCGTCAAATGCCCAGCGATAGTCGCGCAGTTCGTATTCGCAGAGACCCAAGTAGGCCCACGACGCCCCGCTCTTGGGAGTAAGAATAGTGGTTTGGCGAGAGGCGTCTCGAGCCTCAGCATAGCGCTGCAACTGATAGAGCGAGCCTGCGAGGCGGGTCCAGCCCAACGGCCAGGCTCGGCGGATATCCACAGTGCGGCGGTACAGTTTGGCGGCTTCTTCGAAGCGATTGGCTTGCCAGGCTTGGTCTGCTCGCTTGGCGAGATCATCAAAGACCGGGGAGTATTTCGTTACCGGAGCAGAAGACGCTTTCCTAGGCTCTACCTGGGCAGTGGGCGAACCGCCAGCAGTGATAGTCGCCGCAAGGACCACGAATGCCAATATTCTTTTCCCAAGCGCCATACGATTACTATAACGAATCTTAGCCGTGCGAGATTTTGCTGCACTTCACTGAGGGGCTTGCAAGCTTTTCGCTTTTTAACTCGCTAATCGGGATAGGGGGAACAGTCGCCTGTCCTCTGCCGAGTAGGCCCGGGGAATTTCACCCCGAGCCTCTCACTGAACCGGACTTAAACCTCTCAGCTTATCCGGCTCGTGCCACCCACGGAAGACTGCCGTCTTCCACCGATATCGAGTTCCTCCGGTTGCCCGTTGACTCGCATCAGTACGGGTGACCTGCTCCCTTTGCTCCTCGGGAATTACCCCGGATCAACGCTCCTACGGAGCAGTCCGCCCCTGGCTTGCGCATTAGTACTTTCGGCCTCACAGGACGTCCGCTTGTGCCTTTTCCCTTACCATCGCAAGTCAGGTTCTCAAGTTCCGTACGAAAGCCCAGACTAGAGTCACGCCCCCTGTACACCGGACATCGCACGGCCAGTAAGTAGGTTGCTTCCGTGCTCCTCCCGGCCCTGGCAGGCAGTTCCGGTTCTGATGTCGTCCGAGTGGTGTTTCGATGCGTAGTCGGAGGTTCATTTGCATTCGTCTCTCTAATCCCCACATGACGTGATCTGAGGTCACGCCTTTTGACCGTGACGTTCACCACCGCAGCTTTTGACTGAAGCAGCTCACGGCTGTTTGAAGTCTCCCCCTACAGGGTGGCTCCGAAGGGCCCACCTTCATCTTTCGTACAGCATGACCCCTTCGCGTCTTCTTGACACAACCTCCCGCACCACCGTACATGCGGGTCCGCATACGGCGGTTCGGCGGATTGAGCTAGGTGTGTATAGCCAGGCTTTCTGCGTAGTGCGTCGCCAGGAGGCGATTCGGTCCCTTCCTGGACGCACCTCGGG
>Ga0073928_10007293_pt1 | contig 14411 bp, 12 predicted proteins | sample PaiPotPPA55metaG_FD_76969 | JGI IMG/M metagenome (GOLD analysis project Ga0073928, IMG submission 76969) | Iron sulfur acid spring bacterial and archeal communities from Banff, Canada, to study Microbial Dark Matter (Phase II) - Paint Pots PPA... ... | reverse complement strand
CGGAAGTTAACGGAGCCCTGACATGACTGCGACCCCTCGTGTGATGCGGATTGCCCTCACCACGCACTCGGTCAATCCGCGCGGCGGTGTGGTGCATGCCCTCGAACTCGCGAGCGCGCTGGTTGACGAAGGTCACGAGGTGACCCTTTTCGCGCCGGCTGCAGCGGGGGAAACACTCTTCCGGGAGCCGCCATGCCGCGTGATTCTCGCGACCATCGAAGGCTTGCAACACGACACGGTTGCACTCGTCGACGCGCGGCTTCGCGCGCTTAAAACCAGCATCAAAGCCAGCGATCCACGCAGCTTCGACGTGCTGCATGCACAGGACAGCATCAGCGGAAACGCGCTTGCCGAGTTGACCGCCGAAGGTGAAATAACCGGGTATGTGCGAACCGTTCATCACCTGGATCACTTCGACAACCCGCGCCTCGCCGCCTGGCAAACCCGTGCGTGGCGTGATGCGGATCGCGTGCTGTGCGTCAGTGAAGTATGGACTCGCGAGATGCGCGACACGTACGGCGTAGAAGCGGCGACGGTGCCCAACGGCGTCGATCTGAAACGCTATTCGACGCAGCGCACGCCTCACGATGAAAGATTGCGGCAGCGTCTTGGTATCGACGGCAGCGGACCGATCGTGCTCGCAGTCGGTGGCATTGAAGCGCGCAAGAACACGCTCGGCCTGCTCGATGCGTTCGCGGAACTGGTCAAACATCATCCGAATGCGCGCCTGGTGATCGCGGGCGGTGCAAGCCTGCTCGATCACAATGCTTACTCGCATGCCTTCATGGATCGCGGGGCCAAGTACGCCCTGTCGCATGCGGTAAGTGTCACCGGCCCTCTCGACGACACCGACATGCCCGCGCTTTTCCGCTGCGCCGATGTCCTCGCCATGGTCTCGCTGCGCGAGGGTTTCGGTCTCGTCGTCCTCGAAGCACTCGCATGCGGTACGCCCCTTGTGGCCTCGAACATCGCACCGTTCACCGAGTATCTGGATAACGCGCTGTGCTGCTGGGCCGCACCCACGGATCCAGCGTCAATAGCTGATGCGCTCGCGCGTGTGATCGACGGCCGTCATCGGACCGACTTCAACCACGCGGTACCCGCGCTACTCGATCGCATGAGCTGGCAGGCATCGGCACGAAAACATCTCGACATTTACAGCGCCTTGCTTGCAAGCCGCTCTCTTCCAACACTTTAGGAACCCGCCATGCCGGTCATGCATTTTCGAATCCAGTGGCCCGATAACAGCGAAGCAAACTGTTATTCGCCCTCGCAAGTAGTTAGCGATTTCTTTACGCCGGGAGAGGACTATCCCGTCCATGATTTCGTCTCGCGTGCTCGTGAAGCGCTGAACATTGCCTCCGAGCGCGTGCGCGAAAAGTACGGCTTTGCATGCTCGGCGGCAATGGATCAACTCGCGCAGATCGAGGTCGAGGCTCAACGTTTTATCGGTGAGCCGGACGCGAAGGTCAAGGTCATCGCGCTCGTCTGAGCGCCACTCTTTTCGAAGGACGGGTCATGTCGCAAACATTGGGCAACACGACGCACACCAGCGTCATGGTGGTGGGGGGCGGTCAGGCTGGACTGTCGGTCAGCTATTACCTGAAGCAGGCGGGGATCGATCATCTCGTGCTGGAGAAAAACACTGTCACGCATACATGGCGCACTCAGCGCTGGGACGCGTTCTGCCTCGTCACGCCGAACTGGCAATGCGCGCTGCCCGGCTACCCTTATACCGGCGACGATCCGCACGGTTTCATGAAGAAGGACGAGATCATCGAGTATCTCGATGGCTTCATCAGGACCATCGATGCCCCCGTGCTCGAACACGTGGAGGTGCAGCGGGTCGCACGCAACAGCGAAGGCGGCTTTAGCGTGTCCACCAGCCAGGGACAGTTCACGGCGGACCAGGTCGTGGTCGCATCGGGCGGTTATCACACGCCCATCGTGCCGCGCATGGCGGAACGCCTGCCGCGGTCGATCAAACAGATCCAGTCGTCCGAGTATCGCAACCCGCAGGCTTTGTCCGACGGCGCGGTACTGGTAGTCGGGTCAGGGCAATCGGGTGCGCAGATCGCCGAAGACCTGCATCTGGCCGGACGCAAGGTGATCCTCGCCGTGGGTGAAGCGCCGCGTTGCGCGCGCTTCTACAGAGGCCGCGATGTGGTCGACTGGCTCGCCGACATGAAGTACTACGACATGCCCGTCGATCAGCATCCGCTGCGTGAAGGGGTGCGCGACAACACCAATCATTATGTGACCGGCCGTGACGGTGGCCGTGATATCGATCTGCGCAAGTTCGCGGCCGAAGGCATGGAACTGTATGGCCGGCTTCAGGATCTGCAGGATGGTGTGCTCCATTTCGCGCCCAACCTGACCGAGAATCTCGACAGCGCGGACAAGACCTTCAACGGCATCAACGCAGGCATTGATGCATACATCGAAAAGCATGGGATCGACGCGCCGCCGGGCTCGCGCTATGAACCCGTATGGTCGCCTGCGGAAGAACGCGCCACGCTCGATCTGCAAGCCAGCGGCATAGGCTCGATCGTGTGGTGCATCGGCTTCACGCCGGACTTCAGCTGGCTTGATGCACCCATCTTCAACGGTCGCGGTTACCCCGCCCATACACGTGGCCTGACGCCGCTCGACGGCCTCTATTTCGTCGGCCTGCCGTGGCTTCATACGTGGGGATCGGGCCGCTTTTCAGGCGTTGCGCGGGACGCTGCGCATGTTGTGGAAAAAATCGAAGCTTGCCGGCAAACGAAAGCGCTGGCGCATGACGAAGCGACCGTCTGAATACACGAAGACATCGCCACAAAAAAACCGGCGCATCACGCGCCGGTTCCTTGCGACATTCCGGTGAACGTCAAGCCGCCTTCACGACCTTGTCACCGGCACGATGGATCGGATGCGGTTCCTTCAACTGGTTCGCGATCCGGGTGGCATCGAAGTAAGCACCGTTTGGCGGACGCTTCAAATACTGCCCCGCGCCTCGAACCGCGCGCAGATCGCCGTCCGCCCATGCATGCGCGCCACGCGCGAGCGTGTGGGTCGCCACGCCCTGCACGGTCATGCCTTCGAACACGTTGAAATCCACCTTCTGGTGATGGGTCTTGACCGAGATCGTCCTGGTCGCGGCCGGGTCCCACACCACGAGGTCGGCATCCGCACCCACCTGGACCGCGCCCTTGCGCGGGAACAGGTTGAAAATTTGTGCAGCGTTTGTGGAAGTCACGCGCACAAACTCATTCGGGGTCAGCCGCCCTTTATTCACGCCGTGGTGCCAGAGGATCGACATGCGGTCTTCCACGCCGCCGCAACCGTTCGGAATGCGCGTGAAGTCCTCGCGGCCCATGGCTTTCTGCGATGCACAGAATACGCAGTGATCGGTCGCCGTGGTGTGCAGTTGCCCCGATTGCAGACCACGCCACAACGCCTCCCTATGCTCGCTGGTGCGGAACGGCGGGCTCATCACGTGCGCAGCGGCCCGTGTCCAGTCCGGGTCGCTATAGACCGACTCATCGATCACCAGATGCCCAGGCAACACTTCAGCGAACACGCGTTGACCTTCGCTGCGTGCACGCGTGATGACATCGACGGCATCTTTCGACGACACATGCACGATGTAGATAGGCACACCCAGCACCTGCGCAATCCTGATCGCACGGTTCGCCGCCTCGCCTTCCACTTCAGGAGGCCGCGACAAAGGATGCGCTTCAGGTCCGGTGAAGCCTTTCGCAAGCAATTGCTTCTGAAGCTGGAACACGAGTTCGCCATTCTCGGCATGCACAGTAGGCAAAGCGCCAAGTTCCAGCGACCGCGCGAAGCTGTTCACGAGGACTTCATCGTCGGCCATGATGGCGTTTTTATACGCCATGAAGTGCTTGAAACTGGACACGCCGTGATCATGCACGAGCGTACCCATGTCGCGATGCACCGACTCGTCCCACCATGTCACCGCGACGTGAAAACCGTAGTCGGCCGACGCCTTCTCCGCCCAGCCGCGCCATTCGTTGAACGCTGCCATCAGCGGCTGCTTCGGACTCGGAATCACGAAATCGATAATGCTCGTCGTGCCGCCCGACAACCCCGCCGCCGTTCCCGTATAGAAGTCGTCGCTCGCCGTGGTGCCCATGAACGGCAGTTCCATGTGCGTATGCGGATCGATACCGCCGGGCATCACATACTGGCCCGATGCATCGATGGTTTCAGCACCCGCCGGAACCTCGAGGTCGAGGCCGATCTGCAGGATCGTGCCACCGTCCTTCGGGTCTGCGCACAATACGTCCGCTCGATAAGTACGGTCCGCGTCAATCACCGTGCCGCCGCGAATCAGGATCGTCATCTTGCTGTCTCCAAAGAGAAAATCAGGCGCTGGCAATCCGCGCCGTCGGGCGCTTGCCCATCTTCATCCATGCGCCATAAACAATCGATGCGAGCGCGAGGCCCACGAACCAAGCATAGGTGTAAAGCGTGTTGAAGAACGCGGGAACGTTGGGGAACGCGGCCGGAAATGCCGTATGCAGGAAGCCGGGCAAGTTGGGCAATACGCCCACGAGCAGCGCGACCACGGCAGCCATGTTCCAGCCACCTGTGTAGCTATATTCGCCATTCTCGTTGAAGAGTTCGCGCGTATTCAGGCGCGTGCCGCGGATCAGGAAGTAGTCGACCATGAGAATGCCGGCCACGGGCCCAAGCAGCGCCGAGTAACCCACGAGCCACGTGAAAATATATCCCTGCGTGGTCGCCAGGATCTTCCACGGCATCATCACGATAGCGATGAACGCCGTAATCATCCCGCCCACGCGATACGAAATGCCCTTCGGCCAAAGGCTCGAAAAGTCATAAGCCGGACCCACGAGGTTGGCCGCAAGATTGCAGCTCATGGTGTCGAGCGTCAGGATGATCAGCGCCACGCCCACGCCAATACCCGTCATGCGGCTGGTCAGGTCGATAGGATCCCAGATCGCCTTGCCGTAGATCACCACGGTTGCCGACGTCACCACCACCGAGATCACGGACAGCAGCGCCATGGGAGCCGGCAAACCGATCGATTGCCCGATGATCTGATCCTTCTGCGAGCGCGCGAAACGCGTGAAGTCCGGAATATTCAGCGCGAGCGTGGCCCAGAACCCGACCATGGCCGTTAGACCCGGCCAGAACGTGGCCCAGAACAAACCCTCCTTCTTGCCGCCGGCGACGAACTGCGAAGGCTGCGCGAGCATCGCACCAACACCGCCCGCCTTCGAGGTAGCCCACCACACGAGCGCGAGGCACATGATGATCTTGATCGGCGCGGACCAGCTTTCAAGGAAACGAATGGAGTCCGTGCCGCGCAAGATGAAATAGACCTGGATCAGCCAGAAAAACAGGAAACACGCGAGTTGCCCGAGCGAGATATCGAGGAAGGGCAATGGCGTACCGGGCGTCGTGTTGCCGGTGAGGATATTCAGGAGCGTATGGATCGCACTGCCGCCGAGCCAGGTCTGGATTCCGTACCATCCGCATGCAACCACCGCGCGTAATAACGCCGGCAGCCTCGCACCCTTCGTACCGAACGACGAGCGCACCAGCACCGCATAAGGAATGCCATGCTTGGCGCCCGCGTGACCCACCAGCAGCATGGGCACGAGCACGATCATGTTGCCGAGCAGCACGGTGAGCACCGCCTGCCACGGCGACATGCCCTCTTCCGTGAGCCCGGCCGCGAGCATGTACGACGCAATATTCATCACCATGCCGACCCAGAGCGCCGCAAAGTGATACCACTTCCACGTCCGTTGCGCGGCCGTGGTCGGCGCCAGGTCGTCGTTATATAGACTGCCACTGGCGCCGGCCGCGAACTGCGGGTCGACGGAATGCGCTGGCTGCTTCATCAGGTTGATCTCCTCAAGATCGTTGCGGTCCTCGCCCGTTGATCTGGCTGGGAAACCAGTCCGGGCGTTGGCCGTCAGGGGACGTCAGCGACTTTTACGACATTTACGTCAGCCGCTGTTTTTTATACGGGTTCTCAACTCTAGGCGGCCTTCACGCTTTCTTCAACGTCGGCGTCCGCGCGTGCGGGATTGTTCGGATGGGTCGTCCAGTTCGCATATTCGCCGGCATCCACGCGTTCCATCGTGATGCATTGCTCGACCGGGCACACATGCATGCATAAATTGCACCCGACGCATTCCGAATCGATGACTTCAAAATGCCGCTTGCCATCCTTCTCGCGCATGATCGCCTGATGCGCCGTATCTTCGCAAGCGATGTGGCACAGCCCGCACTCAATGCACTTGTCCTGGTCGATGCGCGCCTTGATGTCGTACTTCAGATTCAAGTACTTCCAGTCAGTCACATTCTGCACGGCCCGTCCGCGGATATCGTCGAGGGTGGCGTAGCCTTTTTCGTCCATCCAGTTCGAGAGACCATCCGCGAGATCGGAGACAATGCGAAAGCCGTAGTGCATGGCCGCCGTGCACACCTGCACGTTGCCGGCGCCCAGGACCATGAACTCGGCCGCATCGCGCCACGACGAAATCCCGCCAATGCCGGAGATAGGCAAACAGGGCGTTTCCACGTCGCGGGCAATCTCCGCGACCATGTTCAGCGCGATCGGTTTGACCGCCGGGCCGCAGTATCCCCCATGCGTACCCTTGCCGTCGACTGTCGGCATCGGCGCCATCAGGTCGAGATCCACCGCGACAATCGAATTGATCGTGTTGATCAGCGACACCGCGTCCGCGCCGCCCTTGTAGGCCGCGCGTGAACTGGTTCGGATGTCGCTAATGTTCGGCGTCAGCTTGACGATGCACGGCAGCTTCGTGCCTTCCTTCACCCAACGCGTAACCATCTCCACGTATTCGGGCACCTGACCGACCGCCGCACCCATGCCCCGCTCGCTCATGCCGTGCGGGCAACCGAAGTTCAGCTCGACGCCATCGGCGCCGGTGTCTTCGACCAGCGGCAGGATCCACTTCCAGTCGTGCTCGTTGCACGGCACCATCAGCGAGACGATCAGCGCGCGATCCGGCCAGTCGCGCTTGACCTGGGTGATCTCCTTCAGGTTGATATCGAGGGGACGGTCGGTGATCAGTTCGATATTGTTCAGTCCTGCGATGCGCTGGCCATTCCATTGCACCGCGCCATAACGCGAACTCACGTTCACCACATGCGGGTCGAGGCCCAGCGTTTTCCATACGACGCCGCCCCAGCCCGCTTCGAAGGCGCGATTGACGTTGTAGGCTTTGTCAGTGGGCGGCGCGGACGCGAGCCAGAAAGGATTCGGCGACGTGATGCCGACAAAGGTATTGCGAAGATCAGCCATGAGCTGGCTCCCTTATTGTGGGGTTTTTTTCAAGCGGCCTTGATAGCCGTTGCCGCGAAGAACGCATGGATGGACTCGGCGGCAATCTTGCCGTCCTGCACGGCCTGGACCGTCAGGTCGAGCCCGCCTGTCGCCGCACAGTCACCGCCGGCCCAGACGTTATCGAGCGATGTACGGCCGCTCGAATCCACCGCGATACGGCTGCCGTCGAGCGTGAGCATGTCAGGTTCAAGACCATCCGGCGCGAGCGTTTGCCCGATTGCCTTCAGCACCATGTCGGCCTCAATGACAAAACGCTCGCCCAGCGGGTTTTCGAATTCGACGCCGGTAACCTGGCCATCCGCATCGGTTAAACGCACGGGTTTTGCGTGCGTGACTATCGTCACGCCGTTGACCTGCGCGAACTCCCGTTCGGCCCACGTTGCGCCCATGGTCTCCACCCCTCGGCGATACACCATCGTGACCGTTTCCGCGCCCAGCTTGCGGCTTTGCACCGCTGCGTCAATTGCCGTATTTCCGCCGCCGATCACCACCACGCGACGCCCGACCGGCACGCTGGCGAGCGCATCCGCCTGACGTACCTGCTCGATGAAATCGACGGCGTTATACACGCCTTGCAGCGCCTCGCCTTCGAGTTCCAGCGCGCGCACGCCGCCCAGGCCGATCGCCAGGAACACCGCGTCATGCTGCTTACGCAAGTCGCCCAACTTCACATCGCGGCCGAGCATCACGTCGTTCTTCACTTCGATACCCCCCACCGAATACAACCACTCCACTTCGCGTTGGGCGAAATCCTCGACCACCTTGTACGCCGCAATACCATATTCGTTCAGGCCGCCGGGCTTGGGCCGGGCGTCAAAAAGCGTGACCCGGTGGCCGTCGAGCGCAAGACGATGCGCACAGGCCAGCCCCGCCGGCCCCGCGCCAACCACCGCCACATGGCGTCCCGTATCCGCCGCGCGCTTGAAGAGCGGCTCACCGCGCGCCATCGCCCAGTCGGTAGCGTGACGTTGTAGCGCACCGATCTGAACTGGTTTGTCATCCTGATGATTTCTGACGCATGCTCCTTCGCAGAGAATTTCAGTCGGACATACGCGTGCGCATGCGCCGCCAAGGGGGTTGGCCGACAGGATGTCCATGGCCGCGCCCTTCATGTTGCCGTTACCAATCTTGCGGATGAAGCTGGGAATATCTATTTTTGTGGGGCATGCGTTGATGCATGGTGCGTCGTAACAGTAGTGGCAACGGCTCGACGCTGCAGCCGCCGCGGTGGCGTCGAGCAAGGGCGCCACATCCGAAAACTGACACGACAATTGCTCTTGCGACAGCCGGCTCGGTGCAATGTCGCCAATGTGCTTCATGGTCATACACGTTCCTTCGTCAAGGTAAGGCCAAGCGAATGATCTTTCGACTAACACCCGTTCAGGCTTAACGGCCCGCGCGTTCGAGCATGGCGTGGAGCAGTACATTTGCGCCCGCCTCGATCCATTCCTCCGACGCATCCTCAATCTCGTTATGACTGATCCCGTCGACGCAAGGCACGAAGACCATTGACGTGGGCGCGACCTTCGAGAGGTAACACGCGTCATGTCCTGCGCCCGAGACCATGTCCCGATGCGCATAACCAAAACGTTCGGCGGCTGCGCGCACGGACTTGACGCACGCAGCGTCGAAGGCGATAGGCGCGTAATAGAAGATCTGTTCAAGCTGCGTTTCGAGCCCCGATGCGCTCGCGATTTTCTCCACGCCCGCACGCAACGCGGCGTCCATCTTCGCGAGCACGGCGTCGTCGGGGTGACGGAAATCGACAGTGAAAAACACCCGGCCCGGAATCACGTTGCGCGAGTTCGGATGCACTTGCATCATGCCGACGGTCGCACACGCCAGCGGCGCGTTATCCAATCCGATGCGGTTCACCAGCTCGACCACACGCGATGCACCAAGCAACGCATCGCGACGGCGCGGCATGGGTGTCGGTCCCGCATGCGCTTCCTGGCCGGTCAGCGTGATCTCGTACCAGCGTTGCCCTTGCGCGTCCGTCACCACACCGATCGTCATGTTTTCCGCTTCGAGAATCGGCCCTTGTTCAATGTGCAGTTCGAACGCCGCGTGCAGCTTGCGGCCGCCGCACGGTTCGTCTCCTGCATAACCAATACGCTTCAGTTCCTCGCCGATCGTCTTGCCATCCACGTCCTTGCGGGACAACCCGTAGTCGAGCGTGAACTCGCCGGCGAACACACCTGACGCAACCATGGCGGGCGCGAAGCGCGAGCCTTCCTCGTTGGTCCAGATCACGACTTCCACCGGATGTTCCGTCTCAATGCCACGATCATTGAGCGAGCGAATCACCTCGATGCCGCCCAAGATGCCATAGATACCGTCGAAGCGGCCGCCTGTGGGCTGCGAGTCCGCGTGCGAGCCTGTCACGACCGGCGCGGCATCGGCGTTGCGTCCGGCACGGCGCATGAAGACGTTGCCCATCTGGTCCACCTTGACCGTGCAACCCGCTTCCTTCGCCCAACTGACGATCAGGTCGCGGCCCTCGCGGTCGAGATCGGTGAGCGCCAGCCGGCATACGCCACCCTTTGGCGTCGCGCCAATTTTCGCCATCGTCATGAGGCTGTCCCATAGACGTTTGCCATTGACTCTGATCGATGTGTCCAGCGCTGAATCGGTTACCGCGTCCATTTCGCGTTCTCCTTGTGTTGCTCGACTTAGGGTTTCGACTGATACGAATCTGGTGCATCGGCGTCGGCTTTTGGGGCGGTGTCGCACGGCAAAGGTGCAGTTTCCATCCGCTGATCTCCTCCGCTCGAAGCGGCGAATCCGTCGCGATCCGCCGCTCTCCAAATCCTGTCCAACTGGACAGGTTGTAGCCGATTAATATTGGCAAATCAACGTCTTTCGGGGTTTCCGATTAGAGTAAAGACATAGCGAGAAGCGTGCCATTGCAATGCAGCAGAGCCATGAGGCAAGCGAAACAACGGGCTATGCAGCAGTGGCGTCAAAGCGCATAGAATGAGGCGCGATCAAGATGGAGAAGGCGCACAGCGCCATGCAAGGAAACCAATGAGAGATGACGAAGCGACAGCCGAGGTGGCGAAAAGCGACGTTGCGCCTGTTCCATTGCGGCGGCGCAAGGCGCGCATTCGCGAGACCAATGAAGCGCATCTCTTGGCGTGCGCCGAGGCTGTGTTCGCCGAGCGCGGGCTCGAAGGCGCGAGTACCGCGATGATTGCGGAACGTGCAGGCTTGCCGAAAGCCAACCTGCATTATTACTTTCCGACCAAGCTGGCGCTCTATCGACGCGTGCTCGAGGATCTGTTCGAAGACTGGCATCGTGCCGCCGATACCTTCGAGTCCAGCGATGACCCGGTCGAAGCAATAGGCGGCTACGTACGCACGAAAATGGAGTTGTCGCGGAGGCGTCCGCTCGGCTCGAAGGTGTGGGCGAGCGAGATCATTCACGGCGCGGTGCATATGCAGGACATCTTGAACGAGCGCGTGAAGCCGTGGCTTGAAACACGGGTGATCGTAATCGACGGCTGGATTGCGCGCGGGTTGCTCGCGCCTGTCGACGCGCAGACGCTGATGTTCATGATCTGGGCGACGACGCAGCACTATGCGGATTTCGATGCGCAGATCCGGGCGCTGAAAGGCAAACGCGCGCTTTCGCAGAAGGCCTTTGACGCCTCGACTGAGGAAGTGGTGAAGCTCGTGATCCGCGCGTGTGGCGCGAAGTCACCGGCGTGACATCGAGCAAACCGCGCACATCACGATCAAGCTGGAAGGTCAGGCGCAAACCCTTTAAAAACAACGAAAACCGGTTGCGAAATCATATTAAAAGATTTGCCGGATCGTACCAATTTTGGTACGATTCAGGGTCCAAAACCGGGACCCTTTCCAATGGACAAGCCAGTAAATGTTGTCTTGGATGTTCGCTTTTTCAGCACGGGCGCCGGCAATGAACCCGTCCGCGACTGGCTTCGAGAGCTTGGCGCAGCCGACAGAAAGACGATCGGCGAGGACATCAAAACCGTGCAGATCGGCTGGCCGCTCGGTATGCCACTAGTACGGAAAATGGGCAAGGACATGTGGGAGGTGCGGATCCACTTACACAGGCGTATCGCCCGTGTTTTGTTCACTGTCGTCGGCGACGTGATGGTCCTGCTGCACGGCTTCGTCAAGAAGTCTCAGGACACGCCGAAAGAAGACCTGGACGTGGCGAAAGACCGTTTGCGCCAGTTTAGGCAAGGTTAAGTCTCACACGCAATGGAGTGCGAAAATCATGGCAAACAAGCATATGGGTGGCCGTTTCGATGAGTTCCTCAGCGAGGAAGCGATTCTCGAGGAAGTCACGGCCACCGCAATGAAGCGAGTCATCGCTTGGCAGATCGCCGAGGAAATGAAGGCGCAAAAGATCAGCAAAACAGCGATGGCGTCTCGCATGAACACAAGCCGCGCGGCGCTTAATCGTCTACTTGACGAAACCGACACCAGCCTGACGCTAACCACGCTCGCCAGCGCGGCCGCGGCGCTCGGCAAGCATTTCCGGCTCGAACTGGCCGCTTGACGCGCTATGCCACCCGAGGTCCACGCGGCAACGTGGGGATTTCTGCGTGGCATTTGCGGCACGCTCATCCCCATCCCTCAACCCGAACGAAAAAAAACTCACCGGCCGCTTTAGCGCGGAGGGCGAGTTTTTTCTTTGGCGCGACACTCAAAAGGTCAAACCATCATTCAATCGAGTCTTGCGCCGGACCTGATCCGGTCAGGTCCCCTTCAAACTTGCTCGGGATCGGCTTAGTGACCGAAGAACACCGAACTGGGAGCGTTTTGCACCGGTGCAGCCGAGCTACGAACGCCCACTGCCGAGGTGCCGCTGTTCGAAGGACCATACGCCGTTGCTGCCTCGCCATTTTGTGCATTCACACGAGCCTGGGCTGCCTGGAGGTTCGCCGGGTAGTCGATCTGGTCGCCAGCCGGGTTGTACCCTGCCTTTTCCAGTTGAACCAGTTGCGCCTTCACTTCAGCACGCGTCAGCGGGCCGTTGTTGTCACTGCTTTGCGCAAACGCGAACGTCGGAGCTGCCAATGCCGACACGATAACAACAGCGGGAATAAGTGACTTGAACATGGTGATACCTCCAGTATTTTGTTGATCGTCTCGAAACAACCTCAGAGTGATATAAGCGCTTTCTGAATTTGTTTCGGATGTAAGAAGTCTATGCTTCGGAACCTTGAGGGAAAACCCTTATTTCCGCGAAACATCATTGTTGAGATTGCAACAATCGCGAGGGAATGGCCAGCTAAGCGGAATTGAGAGAGGAAATTCGGAACTTATTACTGAATAAAGCGCGGGAGCGCTTCTGAATTCGAGGATTCGTACGCGTTACAGATAGCTGTATTGCGATTTCCACAAGAATCCAACCGGACCCGAGGATGGGTCCGGCGGCTTGACCAAGCTGAAACGGGTCTGGAGACGGGTCTAGAAATGACCCGTGAATTGATATCGATCGCCGGGATGCCAGAGGTTCGCCACCGACGCCACCGCATCTCGCGACCACGTCCGCCGATGCAGCATGAGGCACGGCTCGCCGGCTTTCATCGAGAGCGCGAGGCCCGTGCCCTCGTCGGGAAGCGCCGCTTCAATCCTGTATTCAACGCGCTGCAAAGGTGCGGCGACCATCAGGTATTGGTTCGGCGTGATCTTGGTGAAATCCTGGCGCGCGTATTCCGGCGCGAGCGCAGGATTCACCCAGCGCTCTTCCAGCTGGATCGGCAAGTCGTTTTCGAAGTGCAGCACCCGCGAATGAAATACGGGGCTGCCCTCGGTGAGCTGCATTTCCAGCGCGAGACGTTCGTCCAGTACGGACGCGCCCAGATGCATCACTTCTGCCCGATGCACATGTCCGCGCCCCGTGATTTCATCGGAGATGCTGCGAATTTCCACGAGCGTCGACGCGTATTTCGGTTGCGCCACGAACGTGCCCGCGCCCTGCACGCGTGTCAGGATCTGCTCGGCGGTCAGTTCGCGCAGCGCGCGGTTGACCGTCATGCGCGCAACCTTGAACTCGCGCGCCAGTTCGTTTTCGGAAGGCACCTGGTCGCCTTCCTTCCACTCCCCCGCATGAATGCGCGTGAGAATGTGATCCTTGATTTCCTGATACGCGGGCGTGTTCATGCTGGGCGTGTGGCGTCCGGTTAAACGTGGGATTGAACTTCCGAAACAAACGAAAGCGGGCAATGTTTCGCGATTTCGCCGCTGACCACCTGCTTCGCGATCGCCTCGATATCCGGTGCGAAATAATGATCGAGATCGTAATGCGCGACTTCCGAGCGCAGCGTCTTCATCACTTCGGCCAAGCGCGGGCTCGTCTGATGCGGCGCACGCAGGTCCACGCCTTGCGCGGCTGCGAGCAATTCGATAGCGAGAATATGCGCTACGTTCTCCGCTATATAGCCAAGCTTGCGGGCAGCGAACGTCGCCATGGAGACGTGATCTTCCTGGTTCGCCGATGTCGGCAGTGAATCGACCGACGCCGGATGCGCGTAGGTCTTGTTCTCCGACGCGAGTGCCGCAGCCGTCACATGCGCGATCATGAAGCCCGAATTTACGCCGCCATCGCGCACGAGAAACGGTGGCAAACCCGAGAGCGTCGCATCGATCAGCAACGCGATCCGACGCTCGGCCAAGGCGCCAATTTCTGCAGCGGCAATAGCGAGGTTATCGGCGGCGAATGCAACGGGTTCTGCGTGGAAATTACCGCCCGACAGCACTTCACCCGTGTCCGGGAAAATCAGCGGGTTGTCCGATACCGCATTCGCTTCGATCAACAGGACATCGGCCGCATGACGCATCTGGTCAAGGCACGCACCCATGACTTGCGGCTGGCAACGCAGGCTGTACGGGTCCTGGACCTTGTCGCAATCCTGATGCGAGAGATTGATCGCCGAGCCTTCCAGTAGCGTGCGATAAGCAGCGGCGGCATCGATCTGTCCGGCGTGACCGCGTAGCGCTTGGATGCGGGCATCGAAGGGAACGACGGAACCCATTGCGGCATCCACCGACAGCGCGCCCGACACCAACCCAGTGCGGT
>Ga0073928_10007292_pt1 | contig 14412 bp, 16 predicted proteins | sample PaiPotPPA55metaG_FD_76969 | JGI IMG/M metagenome (GOLD analysis project Ga0073928, IMG submission 76969) | Iron sulfur acid spring bacterial and archeal communities from Banff, Canada, to study Microbial Dark Matter (Phase II) - Paint Pots PPA... ... | reverse complement strand
GCAACCGCTGTCGCCAGCGGCCACGCAACACTCGCTACCAAGCGGACGCTACTCCTTACTTGGACCGGACTTTCACCGGCTGGATCGCACCAGCTTTGCGGCTGGCGCACTCATTCGATCACCGTGTCCGCGGCAAGAACCAGGCCTATGTGATCCAGTCGGCCGCGATTGGCGAGCGGCTGCAGCTTGATCTCATCAAATCTTTGTTGGCGGGCTATTGCTGCCGCAGTCTTCCATGCGGAAGCTTTTGGCCAGCTCCTCGTCCAGGTCGGCGTAGACCCGGCGCTCGATTGAGCGGAAGTCGTCCGAGGTTGGATCGCGCGGATGCGCCAGCTCCACCTTGAGCGCCGACTTGATGCGGCCCGGCCGCGCCGTCATCAGCACGATGCGGTCGGCGAGATAGATCGCCTCCACCACCGAATGCGTGATGAACACCACAGTCTTGCGGTGCTGCTGCCAGATGCGCAGCAGCTGATGCTGCAGATGGCTCCGCGTGAGCGCATCGAGGGCGCCGAATGGCTCGTCCATGAAGATGATCGAAGGCTCGGTCGCGAAGGTCCGCGCGATGGCCACCCGCTGCTTCATGCCGCCGGACAGCTCGCGCGGGCGCTTCTCGGCGAAGTCCGCGAGCCCCACCATCTCCAGATAACGCATTGCGATCTCGCGCCTCGCGTGGCGCGGGATGCGTTTGCGCTCCAGGCCGAATTCCACGTTACCGACGGCATCCAGCCATGGAAACAGCGCGTAGTCCTGGAATACCATGCCGCGATCGATGTCCGGCCCTTTCACCTGAATGTCGCCGACCCATGCCTCGCCCGCCGATGGAGGGGTAAGGCCGGCCAGGATGTTGAGCAGCGTTGACTTGCCGCAGCCGGACGGACCAACCACCACCAGGAACTCGCCGGGACTGATTTCAAGGTCAACCGGCGAGAGCGCCTCGATCGTGCGGCCGTCGGCAGTCTCGTAGCGCTTGGCAAGGCCGCGCAGCGACAATGGCTTGGCCGCATTGGGCTTGGCAGCATTGGGGCCAGGGCCGGTCATTCACTCATCCAGTTGTAGCGCCGGTCGACCCAGCGGAAGATTGCGTCGAACAGCACTCCGAGCACCCCGATGGTGACCATGCCGACCAAAACGAAATCCGAGCGCAGCACTTCCATGCCGTTGGAGATGAGATAACCGAGACCCGAGCGAGCGGCGACCAGCTCGGCAGCGATGATCGCAGCCCAGCCGGTGCCAAAGGCGATGCGCAAGCCTACGATCACTTGCGGCAGCGCCGCCGGCAGTACGACCTTGCGGAACAGCGAGGTGTCGTCCGCGCATCCGAGAACCCGTCCGGCGCGGATGAACACCGGATCGATATTCTTTGCGCCGGCCACGGTGTTGAGCAGGATCGGAAAGAAGGTGCCGATGAAGATGACAAAAATCTTGCCGCCTTCGTCGATGCCGAACCAGAGGATGGCCAGCGGAATCCAGGCCAACGGCGAAATCGGCCGAAACAACTCGACCACCGGGTCAAGCACGCGTTCGAGCCTTTGCCAGCGGCCCATGGCGAAGCCGAGCGGCACCGCCGCCAAGGCCGCGAGCGACCAGGCAGCGAGCACGCGACAGACGCTGTAGGCCGCATCGCGCGGCAATTCGCCGCTTGCCATCAATTGGACGAAGGTCTGCGCCGTCAGCAGCGGCGACGGCAGCAGCGACATGTGCGGCTTGGCGATCAGCACTACCGCCCACCACACCGCCACGACTGCGACGGCCGCGTAGAGGTAAGGCAACAATCGCGCAGTCAAACGCAGCCGCCGCGCCGCCGGCCCGCCCCACTTGCCGTCGGCGGGCGCGGAGGCCTGCGTCATTGCGCTGGCGGCAACGTCATTTGACGTCCTGCAACGCCTGCTCCGCGAACCTGGTTTCGAACTTCGGACTGTCGGTCTCATTGAGCAACCCGGCCTTCTTGAGGAAGGCGGTGTAGGCATCGACAGTGCTCTTGTCCGGAACGATGTTGCGATCGAACACCGAGATCTTCTGCTTTACGGCGTATTCGATGACGGGGCGCGGAAAGCCATTCTCCTTGGTCCAGATATCGATTGCCTTATCCGGATCCTTGAGGATCAGGTCGATCGCCTTGACCTGCACCGTGATCAGCTCCTGAACGATATCGGGATGCGCCTGCATGAAATCGTCGCGCACATAGGTGCCGTCGCCAACATAATGCCCGTTCTTGATCGGCATGATCTGAGCTGAGCTTGCCAGCACGCGGCCGACGCCGTCGGCGAGCGCGCGCGAGACGTGCGGGTCCCAGGTGATGCCGGCATCGACGCTTTTGTTGGCGAGCAGCGTCGCCACCTGCGAGCCGTCGGTCTTGAACAGTTGCACATCTTTCAAGTCGAGCTTGGCGTCGGCGAGCGCCTTGATGAGCAACGGGTACTGTTGCGAGCCCTCGCCCGGGAAGGCGATTTTGGCTCCTTTTAGACCCGCGACCGAGGTGATCTTCGAATCCTTTGGCACCAGGATCGCCGTCTGGTCGAGAATGTCGATTGCCACCAGGGTCGCAGGCAGGCGCGCAGCCGCGAGCATGGCCGGGCCCATGCCGGCGGAAGCAATCTGCAGCTCGCCGGCGGCGAGCGCTTGATTTTCCGGCGCGCCGTAGGAGAAGGACCGAAGATTGATCCGGATCTTGTATTTTTCCTCGATCGGCTTGAGGTAGCCTTCCCCGTGGGCGATCAGGATCGGCTGCGTGGAAGGCTGCACTCCGAAATTGACGACCTCTTCCGCCATCGCCGAATGAGCGAGCCCCAATACAACTGCGAAGGCGGTAGCATACGAAGTGCGGGTTATCGGCATGGTTTTACCCCTCTGAACAAGCGGTACCGTTGGCGTTGTGTATGATTGGTTTGTTAACCCGGCTTGCCCGGCTGCCAGGGCTGATGGATCAAGGATCGCGTGCGCCCCGATGACTGTCAACAGCGAGGGGCGCGAAAGATTATGCAGCATTGCCGGCCAGCCGACGGCCGGTATCATCAAGGACGTGGCGATGATCGGTGCCTTCCGGGAGATGACGGTGGATTTCACTGCAGACCAGCGCGGCTTAAGCCTGTTTCACTGCCACATGCAGCCGCACATGGATTTCGGCTTCATGGCGCTGTTCGACTGCGCGTAGCCCGGGCCGCGTTCCCGCTTGACTGACACATATCTCGGCGGTTATATGTTGATCAATAGCCAGCGGGTTATCGATCCCATATGCCGAACGCTCACGATGTGCTCTTCAGAACGCTCGCCGATCCGACGCGGCGGGCTCTCTTCGAACGACTGTGCCGCGAAGGAGAGCAGACGGTCGGGGCCCTGACGGTTCGGGCCCGGGTCTCGCAACCGGCCGTCTCAAAGCATCTCGGGGTCCTGAAGCAGGCCGGGCTGGTGCGCGACCGCCACGAAGGTCGCCAGACGCACTATAGCGCGCAGCGCGGCGCCTTGGGACCGCTGATCGACTGGACAAGCCAAATGGCTGGCTTCTGGCAAAGCCGGTTCGACCGCCTCGAAGATCTGCTCAAAAGGATGGACCAATGAGCAATACTGCGACCGAAGCGCTCTCCGTCGTTGTCGAACGGGAGATACCTTTCCCGCCGGAAAAGATCTGGCGCGCGCTCACGCAACCACACCTGATCGAGGAGTGGCTCATGAAGAACGATTTCAAGCCTGTCGTGGACCACCGTTTCAATCTTCGCGCAGACTGGGGCGCTGTCGACTGTCAGGTGCTGGCAGTCGAGCCGAGCAAAACGCTGTCTTACACGTGGGCGGCCTATGGTCTCGAGAGTGTCGTGACTTGGACTCTCACCCCTACGAGCACGGGGACCCACCTGCGCATGGAGCAGTCGGGCTTCCGGCCGGATCAGCAGCAGGCCTACCAGGGCGCCAAGGGCGGGTGGCAGCGGTTCTTTGCCAACCTGGAGCAGGTCTTGGCGCGGATAGACTGAAGTCTGCCGGCACAATTCAAAGCTGGCTCTGTGTTGCAGGAAACGGACATGAAGAAGAGCGGGTCGCAGAAAAGCAAGTCGCCTTCTCAGCTGATAGACGCGAGAATCAAGGAGCTAGGCGACTGGCGGGGCAAGATGCTCAGCCGGCTCCGTACCTTAGTCAAGCAAGCCGATCCCGAGGTCGTCGAGGAGTGGAAGTGGAGAGGGGTTCCGGTGTGGTCGCACGACGGCTTGATCTGCACCGGCGAGACTTACAAGAACGTCGTGAAGATGACCTTCGCCAAAGGGGCGGCTCTGAAGGATCCTTCGCGCCTCTTCAACTCCAGTCTTGACGGGAACACAAGGCGTGCCATCGACTTCCACGAGGGCGAGAAGATAGACGAGGAGGCGTTGAAGGCTCTCGTTCGCGCCGCCGTGACCCTGAACAAGTCCACGGCCCAAAGCTAATCCACGGAATCAAACATTTTCCGTGGGATCCTGCAAGAAGTCACCGTCTTGGTTCCAATATCGAGTCAGTGGCTGAAATCCATCGACAGTTTAGATGATTGGGAAGCGCCTCGACCCGCTCATCGTGCGGAACGTGCCCAATGTGCGCCCAAATACGGGCGGCAGGGGTTCTTTGTGGCCCTGGAGCAGGTCTTGGCGCGGACAGACTGAAGCTCTTCGGAACAAGTCAAAGCTGGGCGGCCCGGCGTTCAAAGCAGTCCCGGCTTACGATGCCGAAAACTGAGGAGACGACGATGTTTAGACCCGCGCTCCTGGTTGTCATCACCCCGCCGAAGCGCCGAAAGAAAAGCCGATGACCCTTCGCGCGTTCGCCTGCGATCGTTGGGCGCCCATTCTATAACGTGACTGCGGGCAACTCATCGAAAGTATCACCTTTGAAATTTCGGCCGGTAAGATCCTTGCGAACGCCGCCCCATTGCTTGAAGAAAAATGCGGTGCCGGCAGTTCGACATGCGATCTGGATTTCTTCCACCCACACCCGCTGCATCGGGCGTGCTCGCGGCCCGCTCTCGCCGCCTACAATGACCCATTCGATACCGGTGAGATCAACGCCACCAACCGATCCTAGAAGCGGCTCGAATGACACGAAATGAATAGCCGCGCGCACGTCTCGCAAATGGTCGAGACGCCACAGATATTCAGAATTTTCGATGCTCGTGCCGAGCCAAACGTTTCTTAGTACCGGGAGCGATGCTGTCACTTCCGCCATCCGCTCGGGTCGCTTCGTCAGTATCTGGTATGTGTGCTGCGACGCACGTCTCATGGCGTCCCAAACTTCGGCCACGAAGTCGGTGGGGACATCAGGATGGAAGAGGTCCGACATGGAGTTAACGAAAATGCGCCGAGGTTTCCTCCACGAACGGGGCAAATCGAGCACGGCTCGATCGAGCCTGACTATCCCAGTCCACACCGACTTGGTTCCGCTCTTCCGGGTAAGGCCCTGGTACTTGATGCTAGCCATCGCCTCCAGCCGGCCTGCCATTCTCATCGCATAGCAATTCGTGCAGCCCGGCGAAATGACGGTGCATCCGGCGACGGGATTCCAAGTGGCATCGGTCCATTCAATCGAGGTACTTGCCATGCCTCAAAAGCCCATTTCTCTCTGACCGCGAAGATCTCGTATAGCATCCCACAGTTTCTGGCCAAGATCATGTGCGCTGACAAACACTAACCAATAGAGACGCTGGCCACGAGGCCCAGCCACGAGTTCAATGCCCTCTGCAGGTATCGTGCCTAGACACCTGATCTTCTTCAACCAGCATTCTAGCAACGCAGCCCGTAAAGGTTTGATCGCTTGATTTATGTTCACTTCTTGGCGCCAGCCTGGAATGAAGGAATCGAGAACTCCGCCTGGCCCACTGTATTCATCCAGATTGCTTTGAAGGTCTTGCACGCTGACATGGATCAGCATGTCCATCCGCTGTACCGAGGCTAGTTTCTCAATAATCGCGAAGGGCAGCTGTTCAAGATTGTATGGGTCGAGAAAGGCAAAGTGCAGTCCATATGGATTTATTGCGTGCACGATTTCGCTGACCACGGCCTCAGCCGCGCCCGAGTAATCGATAACTGTACCGCCAAGTTTTGCTACCCGTGCTTTGGCGGCCTTTACCTTATCGCGATCGATATCGTTCAGGTGAAGCTCGGAGAAGCGCGCCTTGCTCGCGCGCGCTGCTCTATAGGCGACAACCGGGCTACCGTCGATCAAGCGGTTCTTATCCCGAACCAATGATCGTCCCGGCCCGCAGAACAGCTCTATGTAGCTTGCCCCTGCACCTGCCGGCGGCACAAATCGCATGCGGGCGCCGCGTGATGCATCGATGTATCGTTTCAAACGCTCGTGCTTTTCTGTTGCCCAGGGGCCGACCTCGTCTACGATAAGACCATCGTCAGGGTCGAGTGGCGGTGACATAGAGCGCTCCGTGGATAGGGCGTCGAGCAGTTCAAATCAGCTTCAGCGCCTTGAGGCTGGCGTGGCCGTCCTTGCCGACGATGATGTGGTCGTGCACGGCGATGCCGAGCGGGCCCGCGACATCGATGATCGCCTGCGTCATCTGGATGTCGGCGCGCGAGGGCGTCGGGTCTCCGGAGGGATGATTGTGGACAAGAATGACCGCAGTGGCGGAGAGCTCGAGCGCGCGCTTGACCACCTCGCGCGGATAGACCGGGGTGTGGTCCACGGTGCCGACCTGCTGGCGCTCGTCGGCGATAAGGTGATTGCGCTTGTCCAGAAACAGCACGCGCAGCTCCTCGCGCTCGGCGTAGGCCATGACAGTGCGGCAGTAGTCGAGCACGCTCGACCACGATGACAGCACGTGGCGCTCGCGCACCTGATCGCGCGCCAGGCGGCCGGCCGCCGCCTGCACGATCTTGAGCTCGGCGATTGCGGCATCGCCGAGCCCGCTCACTTCCTGGAGACGCTCCCGCGACGCGCAGATCACTTCCGCGAACGAGCCAAACCTGGCGAGCAGAGACTTTGCCAGCGGCTTCACATCGCGCCGCGGGATGGCGCGAAACAACACGAGCTCGAGCAGCTCGTAATCGGCGAGCGCCTGCGCGCCGGCTTCCAGGAAGCGCGCGCGCAGGCGCATGCGGTGCTCGTGATAGTGCGGCGGCTCGGGAGCAAGAATGCGCGCGAGCCCCGCTGCATCTCCAGCGGGCGCGCCAACAGCGAGCGCGGATTGCGGCTTTTCTCTCGCCCGAAGCATGGACGCAGTAAAGAACAAATAGGGAACATGGTCAACTGGTTTGGCGCTGTCCACACCGGTTTTGTGCTGCCCAATCCTGAGTGCCGTGTAGGTGGCGGCTTTGAAAGCGGGCTCAAATGTGTCCCAATCCGTAGGGGCGAGGCATCGCCTCGCCCTCTTTCCACAGCACGTGCTGCGGATAGGCGGGCGACGCAGTGCGCCGCCCCTACGAAGGTTCTCATGGGGTTTGCAACCCGCCGTTCCGTTAGCCCCGGTCGCGGCCGTTCAGCTCGCCAGGCGCGGCTTGTCGAGGCCCCCGGGCGAAAGGGTGAAGATCTCGACTCCCGTCTCGGTCACCGCGACCGTGTGCTCGAACTGGGCGGAGAGCGAGCGGTCGCGGGTCACCGCGGTCCAGCCGTCGGAGAGCACCTTCACGTGCGCGCGGCCGAGATTGATCATGGGCTCGACGGTGAAGAACATGCCCGGCCGCAGCACAATGCCTTCGCCTGCTCGCCCGACATGCACGATGTTGGGCTCATCGTGGAACAGGCGGCCCACCCCGTGGCCGCAGAAATCGCGCACCACGCTCATGTGCTGGGCCTCGACATAGGCCTGGATGGCGGCACCGATATCGCCCGTGCTTGCGCCGGGCCGGATCACCGCAATGCCGCGCATCATCGCCTCGTAGGTCACCTCGATCAGCCGCTCGGCGCGGCGCGGGATCGCGCCGACGGCGTACATGCGGCTCGAATCGCCGTGCCAGCCGTCGAGGATCAAGGTGACATCGACGTTGACGATGTCGCCCTCGCGCAGCGGCTTCTCGCCCGGGATCCCATGGCAGACCACATGATTGATTGATGTGCAGGTCGCCTTGCGATAACCGCGGTACATCAGCGTCGCGGGCGTGGCGTGATGCGCGATGGCAAAGTCGAATACCAGGCGGTCGATCTTCTCGGTGGGCACGCCGGGCCGGATCTCGTCGGTGAGCATGTCAAGGCACTCGGCCGCAAGGCGGCCTGCCTTGCGCATGGCCTCGAACGCGGCCGGACCGTGAAGCTTGATCTGTCCGGTCTTGCGTTGCGGCGCGAGTGTCGCGTCGACGTAGCTCATCCAATATCACGCGGCCGCGCCGCCTCCTCGCGGCGCCAATGCCGCAACTCTCTCGCAATGTAAGCCGGCACACAGGCGACGCAAGCGCCGTGCATTACTCCGCCACGGCGACCGGCTCGGCCACCTCGATGCGATCGCATGCGAGCAGGCAGCGATAGGCAAGCGCCTCGACGCCGCCACGGCGCGCCGCGTCGAAGGCGCGCCCGTAAGCAGGATCGATGTCGCGCGCGAGCTTGAAGCGTTGCGCCGAGCCGATCTGGATCAGGAACAACATGACGGCGCGGGCTCCACCCGCAGCCATGGTCGCAAGCTCGGCGAGATGCCTCGCCCCGCGCTTGGTCACCGCGTCGGGAAACTCGGCCAAGCCCGGCTTGCGCATCAAATGCACGTTCTTGATCTCGACATAGCACGGCGGACGCGATGGCGCCTCCAGCAGGAAATCCACACGCGAATTTGCGCCATACTTCACCTCGCGCCGTACCGAGGCGTAGCCCGCAAGCTCCGGGATGAGGCCTGCCGCAATGGCCTCGGCCGCGAGCGCGTTGGGATGCGCCGTGTTGATACCGACGAGCTCGATGCCGGCGCCGAGGTCCACTTCGATCAGCTCCCAGCTGTGCGCCAGCTTGCGCTCCGGCTTGGCGGACTGCGACAGCCATATGCGCGCGCCGGGCAGGTTGAGCCCGGTCATGGCGCCGGGGTTGGCGCAGTGCACGGTGACGGTCTCGCCGGACGCGAGCACCACGTCGGCAAGGAAGCGCTTGTAGCGCTTCACCAGCGTTGCAGGAACGAGCGGAGCGGGAAAGCGCATCACGCGATCCGGTGCCATGCAGGGACGGGTGCCGTGCAGGGGCGGGTTTCAAACCCGCCCCGACAACGACGAAAGCAGAACGTCATGCCACAAAGCTGCCGCCGCGGTCCTCATCGATGTGGATGCGCACGATCTCGTCGAATGAGCTCTCGGCGGTAAAACCGAGCTCGCGTGCCCGCCGCGCCTCGATGCGCTGCGGCCAGCCCTCGACGATGCGGGCGATCAGCGGATCGGTCGCACGGCGAATGCGCGCGGCCACGCGCTCGCCGGCAATGCGCCGCAGCGACGCGATCTGCTCGGCGACGGTGCAGCACGCTCCGGGCATGGAGAGATTGATGCGCGCCCCCAGCGCCTCGCGCGGCAGGGCCGCCGCATGCAGCAGGAAACCCACCGCGGCGCGCGGGCTCGCATGGGTATGGACCACCGTCTCCGGGACGGGGAGCGTAGCCTCGAGCCCGGCCAGCGGCTCGCGGATGATCCCGGAGAAGAAGCCTGAGGCGGCTGCATTGGGCTTGCCCGGCCGCACCACGATCGTCGGCAGGCGAATGCCGACGCCGTCGCAGAAGCCGCGCCGGGTGTAGTCCGCAAGCAGGAACTCTGCCATCGCTTTTTGCGTGCCGTAGGAGGTGAGCGGGGTGAGGTGGAAGTCATCGGGAATTGACGGCGGAAACGGCGCACCGAGCACCGCAATCGAGGAGGTGTACACCAGCCGCGGCCGGTAGCCCTCGCCGACGGCGCGGATCGCTTCCAGCAGCGCGCGCGTCCCGTCGAGATTGACCCGGTATCCCTTCTCAAAGTCGAGCTCGGCCTCGCCGGAGACCACGCCGGCGAGATGAAAGATCGCCTCGGGCCGTGCTCCGATCACCTTGCTGGCTTCCGCCGGCTGCACGAGATCCGCGGCGACGGCTTCAAGGCGGCCGGTAAATTGCGCGGGCTTCGGCGGCGGAACGATGTCAACGAGAGTGAGCCGCTCGATGGGCTTGCCGTGCAGCGCCCCGTCATGCGCAAGCCGGTCCGTTAGCTTGCGTCCGATCATGCCGGCCGCGCCGGTAATGAGAACGTGCACGGTCAGCGCGCCCGATGCTCGCGGAACAAGGCGTTGAGCTCCGCGTTCGGCAGCGTACCGGCAAAGCTGTCGAACCGGCCCGCTTCTGCGATTTGCCGCGCCGATTGCATGAGTGCGGTCCAGGCCACGCGTGCGAGCGTGCCCCCCACGCTGATGCGCCGCACGCCCATGGCGGCGATCTCGGCCACCGTGAACGCGTTGCTCGAGACCAGGAGATTGACAGGCTTAGGCGCGACCGCCTTGACCACCGCCGTAATATGCTCGCGCGTCCTGATCCCGGGTGGGTAGAGGCAGTCGGCGCCGAGCTCGGCGAAGGCTTTGAGCCGGCGGATCGTCTCGTCGAGATCGGGACGGCCGCATATGAAACCTTCCGTGCGTGCGGTGAGCACGACTTTCCCGCCGGCCTTGTCGATCGCGGCCCGCGCTGCGCGCACCCGCGCAACGGCGAGATCGAAATCGTAGAGCGGGTTTGCGGGATCCCCCGTGGAATCCTCGATCGAAAGCCCGGCCACCCCGGTCTCGATGCCGAGGCGAACGTTCTCGCCCACGTCCTCCGGCGCGTCGGCATATCCTCCTTCGAAATCCGCATTCACCGGAAGGTCGGTCGCCTCCACCATCTCGCGCAGGTGCCGGAGCATCAGGTCGCGCGGCACGGCGCCGTCGGCATACCCTTGCGCGTGCGCAAATCCCGAGCTGGTCGTCGCCAAGGCCTTGAAGCCAAGACCCTTGAGATAGCGGGCAGTGCCCACGTTCCATGGGTTGGGCATGACGAAGCATCCGGCTTCGTGCAGCTTGCGGAACGTGTCGCGTCGCTCGGCGATGCTGGGCATGGTGATGCTCTTCCTCGTTCGGATTGTCTGGTCATTCGCACCGTGTAGGATGCAACGGCCCGCGGCCCCATGCCAGACGCAACAGCGGCAGGGGAGGGACCGAGAGGTAACCCATGTTGAGAACAGTCGCAGCCTTCGACCGCATCGGCGAGGAAAATGCCTTCGCGGTGCTGGCGCGTGCGACCGAGCTCGCCGCCAGGGGCAGGGACATCCTCAATCTCGGCATTGGACAGCCGGACTTCCGCACACCCGATTTCATCGTGGAGGCGGCAGTGAAGGCGCTGCGCGACGGGCATCACGGCTATACGCCGGCGGTCGGAATTGCACCCCTGCGCCAGGCGGTTGCTGCCGACCTGCACAAGCGTTTCCAGGTGGCCGTCTCCCCCGACGAGGTGATGATCATGCCGGGCGGCAAGCCCACGATGTTCATGTCCATCCTGATGCTCGGCGAGCCCGGCGCCGACATTCTTTATCCCGATCCGGGCTTTCCCATCTACCGGTCGATGATCGAGTACACCGGCGCGCGGCCCATCCCGGTGCCGATCCGGGAGGAGAACGGATTTGCTTTCTCCGCCGCGGAGACGCTGCGCCTGATCACGCCGCAGACCCGGCTGCTGATCGTCAACTCGCCGGCAAACCCGACCGGCGGCGTCACGCCGAAGCGCGAAGTAGACGCGCTGGTTGCGGGGCTTGAGCGATTCCCCGACGTCGCGCTCATGTCCGACGAGATCTACGATCACATGCTCTACGACGGCGAAACCCATGTTTGCCTGCTCTCGTATCCGTCGATTCGCGACCGTCTGATCCTGCTCAACGGCTGGTCGAAGACCTATGCTATGACAGGCTGGCGGCTCGGCTACGCGGTATGGCCGGGCAAGCTCTACGACTATGCGCGCAAGCTCGCGGTCAATCTGCACTCCTGCGTCAATGCGCCGACCCAATATGCGGGGCTTGCCGCGCTCCAAGGCCCGCAGGACGACGCCGCCAAGATGGTTGCGGAGCTCGACCGTCGGCGCAAAGTCGTGGTCGCAGGCCTCAACCGCCTGCCCGGCGTGGCATGCGCCACGCCCAAAGGCGCGTTCTACGCATTTCCCAACATCAAACGCACGGGCTGGAAGGCGAAGGCGCTCGCTTCTGCGCTGCTCGAGGACGCTGGCGTGGCTGTCATCGGCGGCCCGGATTTCGGCGTGCTTGGCGAAGGCTACCTGCGGCTCTCCTATGCCAATTCCACTGAGAACATCCTCAAGGCGCTGGACCGCATGGGCAGTTTCCTCAGCTCCAGGAAGGCGGCGTAACCGAACGATCCGGCATGGGGTCTCTCGACGCGATCAGCATCGGCATCCTGCTCGGTGCTCTCCTGGTGCTCGCGGGGATCATGTCGAGCCTGGTTGCCATGCGCTTCGGGGCGCCGCTTCTCCTGGTGTTCCTGCTGGTGGGCATGCTCGCAGGCGAATCCGGGCCGCTGGGACTCCAGTTCGATGACGTACGAACGACCTACGCCGTCGGTTCGATTGCCCTTGCGCTCATTCTGTTCGACGGCGGCCTGCGGACGCGGTTTGCCACATTCCGCAGCGTGCTGGGCCCCGCCGTCACGCTCGCAACGGCGGGAGTACTGCTGACGGCGGCAATCACTGCGCCGATCGCGGCATTCTTGTTCGATCTGCGCTGGATTGAAGGCCTGCTCGTCGGCGCGGTCGTGGCCTCCACCGATGCCGCTGCCGTGTTCTTTCTGATGCATGCGCGCGGCTTGCGTCTGCGCCCGCGAGTGAGTGCAACCCTCGAAGTGGAATCGGGGAGCAACGACCCCTTCGCGGTGCTGCTCACCATCCTGCTGGTCGAATTTCTCGCCGTGGGCGACCGGTCCTGGCAGCATGTCATGCAAGTGCTGGCGGAGCAGGCGATCCTCGGCACCATAATCGGCGTGCTCGGCGGCCGTGCCATGGAGCTTGTGCTCAACCGCCTGAACCTGGCGCAGGGCTTGCACGCGCCGTTTGTTGCCACCGGTGCGGTCGTCACCTTCGGGCTCGCCGCCGCGGTGCATGCCTCGGGCTTTCTCGCGGTCTATCTCGCGGGCCTCGTGCTCGGTAATCGGCCAACCCGCGCACACAATACCGTCATCGTGTTCCTGGATGCGGTCACCTGGCTGGCGCAAATCGTGATGTTCGTGTTGCTGGGACTTCTGGCGTGGCCGCTGCGGCTCATGGGAAGCGTGTGGCCGGCACTCGCAGTGGCGGCAAGCCTCATGCTCATTGCGCGTCCGATCGCGGTGTTTCTGTGCCTGGCGCCCTTTCGCTTTGCATGGCGAGAAAAAATATTCATCGCGTGGGTCGGCTTGCGCGGCGCTGTCGGTATCTTTCTTGCGTCCATTCCGTTGCTGGTGGGTTTGCCCAAGGCTTACCTGTATTTTGATATCGCCTTTGTCGTCGTGCTCGTATCGCTCCTGGTTCAGGGCTGGACCGTTGCACCTGCGGCGCGGTGGCTAGGCATTGCCTTTCCGCGCCACGATCCGCTGCCGCGCCGGGTCGAGCTCGATCTGCCAGGCCAATTGGCACAGGAGATCGTCGGTTATCCGCTTTCCGCCAACAGCCCCTATCTCAGGCGCAGACTGTTGCCCTCGTGGGCGCGGCCGACGCTGGTGGTGCGAGCAGAGAAGATCCTCAGCCCGGCGGAAGCCGAGCCGGTGCGGCAGGGCGACTACGTTTACCTGCTCGCACCGCCCGAGAAGGCGCAGGCGCTCGACCGTTTTTTCGTCAGCATGCCGCCACCAGCTGCGCCGGACCCGCGCCTTCTGGGCGACTTCTTCGTCTCCGGCGACGCGACCCTCGGCGCGCTGGCGGAGATCTATGGCCTCACCATTGCGCCGGAGGCGGCCTCCATCACGCTGGCGGAGCACATGGCCGACGAGCTTCGCCGCACGCCAAAGCCCGGTGACGTGGTGCCGCTCGGCCCGATTGCGCTGGTGGCGCATCGCGTGACGGGCGGTCGCGTCAGCACCGTCGGTTTGCAGCTGGCGGACGAGGACGATGAGGCGGCAACGCTCTGGGTCAAGGCAAAAAAGTTGGCCTTGCGCCTGTGGGTCGCGCTCGGTTGAGCTCGCTTCCTTCGGATCCGCACAGATGCGGCCTACGAGCGTGTAGGGAAGTTTAAAACCCGCCCCTGCAAGAGCTCCTTTTCGCTGCGCTGCGTGGGTGGGTTAGCCGTGCAAGTCGGCTGCGAACAGCCGACTTGGACGGCGTAACCCACCGTCAAACGCATGAGAACGCCGGCTGGTATCGGTGGGTTACGCCATCGAGCCGGCTGAAGCCGGCTCGATGGCTAATCGTACTGTGTCAGAAACTACTCTAGCCCGTCATTCCGGGGCCGCGAGCGCTCGGATCGGCGCTTCGCGCCGTCCGAGTGCGAGCGGAGCCCGGAATCCATAACCACAGGCCGTGCAGTGATG
>Ga0073928_10007291_pt1 | contig 14413 bp, 13 predicted proteins | sample PaiPotPPA55metaG_FD_76969 | JGI IMG/M metagenome (GOLD analysis project Ga0073928, IMG submission 76969) | Iron sulfur acid spring bacterial and archeal communities from Banff, Canada, to study Microbial Dark Matter (Phase II) - Paint Pots PPA... ... | reverse complement strand
CTCGATTATTTCTGGACGACGCCCTCCACCGGCATCGCGCGCGGCTACTATCAAGACGGGCGGATCGTCGATGTCCATCATTATCCTGGAGAGACGCGACATTTCCGCCACGGCAAAGATGAGTACTTCGTCCACGCGATCGAAAACGTCGGCGACACGGATCTCATTTTCGTGACCGTTGAATTCTTGCGGGGAGACAATCCGCCGATACCGTTGGCGGACACCGCCAAGCTCGAGCATCGTCGACCTTCCCTTGCATCGAGTGGCGATTGATGAGTGAACGACTGCGTGGCGTCATTGCCGCAATCGCGACACCCGTTTCTGATCGAGGTCAGCCGGACCTCGGTCGATTCTTGAGCCGAGCGGAGCTTCTTCTCAGCTCCGGATGCGATGGATTGAACGTGCTCGGCACAACCGGTGAGGCGACTTCCTTTTCATTGGCACAGCGACGCGCCGTGATGACTGCGGTTGCCGGCTCCGGGCTATCTCTTTCCCGAATGATGGTCGGCACCGGAGCTGCAGCGGTGGAGGATGCGGCGGAACTTACCCTCGAAGCCGCCGCACATGGCTTTGCGGGCGCCCTGGTCTTGCCGCCGTTTTACTACAAGCCGGTATCCGAAGCCGGAATCCTGCGTTATTTCGAACGCATCGTTGAGGCGACAGCAAGGCATCCGATCGGCTTGTATCTCTACAATTTCCCGGCTCTCGCGGGAGTCGCCTACACGCCCTCGTTGGTCGCTCTTCTGCGAGAACGTTTTGGCGAGCGCATTCTTGGACTCAAGGACTCCTCGGGCGATGTTGCTTATGCCCGCCAGATCGCTGCGCTCTCGCCGACACTCGATGTGTTTCCGTCCAACGAGGCGAACTTGCTGCTGGCCCGCGGCGACGGGCCTTTTGCCGGATGCATCTCGGCCACAGCCAATATCAACTCAGCGGATTGTGCCCGTGCCTATAAAGACGGCGACGCGACTGCGTTGGCACGCGCTGTGGCGATCCGCTCGATCTGCGACGGCCTCCCTCTCGTGCCCGCCGTGAAGAGCATGGTCGCGTACTTGGAAGATGATGAAGCGTATGCTCGCGTGATGCCTCCCTTTTTGCCGCTTGCAGAAACCGATCGCTCGCTCGTGATTCAACGCTACCATGCCGTCGACGCCGCCGCTTCCGGCGCGACGAGTAGGGTTCATTGATCATGGCCTTTGTAATTCCAGAGCCGCCCCGCGCGACGATCCCGGTTGAGGGATCGCACGAGCTCTTCCCGGTTCGCCGAATTTTCTGCGTGGGCCGCAACTATGCCGAGCATGCCCGCGAAATGGGCGGCGATCCGAATCGAGAGCCGCCCTTTTTCTTCACCAAACCGGCCGACGCGTTGGTACCGATGGGCGGTAAGCTAAGTTTCCCGATCGCCACGAAGGATTTGCATCACGAGGTTGAACTCGCAGTGGCTCTCAAGGGCGGTGGCCGGCAACTTTCCGCCGATGCCGCACAAACGCTGATCTTCGGCTATGCCGTGGCGTTGGACATGACACGGCGGGATCTGCAGGCAGAAGCGAAGCGGCTCGGTCGACCTTGGGACATGGCAAAGGGCTTTGACCAATCCTGTCCGATTGGTGCGCTTCGGCCCGCCGCATCTGCGTCGACCGCTTTGCGGGGCGAACTGCTGCTTTCGGTCAACGGCGAGATGCGTCAGCGTGGTGACCTTGCGGACATGATCTGGTCGCCGAGCGAATGTCTCGCGGTTCTCTCAACTCTCGTCGAACTGCGTGCGGGGGACCTACTGTTGACGGGGACGCCGGCGGGCGTCGGACCTGTCGCGGCCGGCGATGTACTTGAAGCCAAGTGCGCCCTCACGCCCGCCTTGCAAGTTCAGTATGTTTAAACCTATTCGAGCTCAAAGTATTCCAGAGTGCCTCGGCCGGTAGCAGGAGATTGACCTGGCAGGCTCAAGATTATTGGACTTTCGAATCGCGTGTACCAAGGTTTCCGGGATATGGCCCACGCCGCCGCGCGTACGACAAACGATTCATCCGCGACGAGGTCGGCAGATTTCAACAGGTGGTCGGAGATCTTGAACTCGGCTCGACTTCCGTCGGCCGCGATGAAGGTAATTCCAGATCCAATTGGGCGTTTGTGGTTCGAGTCAGGGTGGCGCACAGGGTCGCCTTTGATCGTGGATACATCGGATCCGAATGCGTTGACCTCGACTTGATGTTCGTCGCCGATGAAAAAGAGCGGAATGTTCGTGCCGCCAACGGCGGACTTGCCGTGGATTTCAGAGGCGATAATGGTGTGTTCGCCGCTACGGCCACGTCCCCACCACCAGTCATCGAATAGCTTCGCGGGCGAGATATTGCCCCAGTTGTGGTCGTGGTAGCCGCTGCCGGTGACCTGCCGGGTCGCACCGTCCGCGGTCAGCGTGCCTGTGACCGCACCCTCCGGCACGGGGACGAGCCACGCGAAGAATTGTTTCCCAGCTTCGATGTAGCCGGTCGCGGGACGGTAGGAGGCGACGCGGCGACGCAGCGTTAGATCGCAGCCTACTCCGCCGGTCTCCGCCGGATCCACGCGGATCGAATAGGTATCGAGGTCGCCTTTGAACTGGTGGGGCCCAATTTTGATATCCGCACTATCACTCGAGAATGAACCCGGCTCTTGGAAGGTCCGCATGACGCGTCGGGTCGGCTTGCCTGGCGGGGTCAGCTCTATGGTGACCGCCCGATCGTGCGATCCATAGAACCAATTATCGCCAAACCACACGACCACAACGGTTCCATCGTCCAGCAGGCCGTCAAAATACCACCACTCGAATGTGTCAGTGGATTTTGGTGTCCGCCTGCCGTCCTCCCAGATCGCGATTTTTTGACTGAGGCCAAGGGCCGCGAAATCGGCCGGCGTTGCGGCCACATGGAGTTTCTGATCCTCGGAAGACGGCGCCACGGCGCACGAGGCCGAGCCCACCGCTATCGCCCCAACCGCGACGCCCATGAACCCTGCCCAACGCGAATTCATCACTACCAATCTCCGTGCATATTGAGGTCACAATAGCGAAGGCAGCCCGCTGCACGGTCACCCGAACGGGTTATTCTACTACCGGAAATGCGGACAGCTTTAAGGGGAAATCACAATGATGACCAAAGGATCTGACTTGTTGGTTGCGGCCCTGGAAAACGAGGGGGTCTCGCGGATCTATGGAATACCGGGCGAGGAGAATCTCGACGTCGTCGAGGCCATCCGCGGGTCATCCATCGAACTGGTCCTGACCCGCCATGAGCAAGCCGCCGCGTTCATGGCAGCCACCTACGGCCGTCTCACCGGCAAACCGGGTGTGTGCATCACGACGCTTGGTCCCGGCGCATTGAACCTCACGACCGGCGCTGCGTATGCGCTTCTCGGCGCCATGCCCATGATCATGATCACGGGTCAGAAGGGTATTCTGTCGTCGCGCCAGGCGCGCTTCCAGATCGTGGACGTCGTTGCGGCGATGAAGCCGCTGACGAAGCTCGCGCGCCAGATCGTCTCTCCCAGAATGATTCCTACTCTCGTACGGGAGGCGTTTCGCGTTGCGCAGGAGGAGCGGCCCGGCCCCGTTCACCTGGAGCTCCCGGAAGACATTGCCGCCGAGAAGTGCGAGGGCGTGGCGCTGATCCTTCCTCACCCCGTCGAGCTGCCATTGGCGGCTGCCGAGGCGCTGGACCGGGCCGCCCAGCTGATCATGGCGGCCGAGCGGCCGCTGCTGATGCTGGGTGCCGCCGCGTCGCGTCCGCGCTCGACTTCGGACCTCTCCCGGTTCGTGCTGCGCACCGGGATTCCTTATTTTACGACGCAGATGGGCAAGGGCACGGTGGCCGGCGGCACGGAACTCTACATCGGTACCGCGGCGCTGTCGGAACGCGACTATGTGCACGAGGCCATCGATCGCGCGGACCTCATCGTCTCCATCGGCCATGACACCATCGAGAAGCCTCCCTTCATCATGGGTCCGCAGGGTCCCCAGGTGGTGCACGTCGGCTATCAACCGGCCAATGTGGAGCAGATCTATTTTCCGCAAACCGAAGTGATCGGCGACATAGGTCCCTCGCTGCGGCTACTCGCGGACCGGGTCGAGGGCCGGATCCCGCGTGCCGGTGCATTGCTGCCTCTGCGCGAAAGTATCCTCAGCCGTATCGGGGCGCGCGCGACCGAAAACCGCTTCACGCCGCAACGGCTGGTGCACGACATCCGGCAGGTCATTCCCCCGGATGGCATCGTGGCGCTCGACAACGGCATGTACAAGATTTGGTTCGCACGCAATTACCGGACCCGCGTCGCCAATACTCTGCTGCTCGATAACGCGCTCGCCACCATGGGCGCCGGACTGCCCTCGGCGATGGCGGCTGCGATGCTGTATCCCGAGCGCCGCGTAATGGCTGTCTGCGGCGACGGCGGGTTCATGATGAACAGCCAAGAAATGGAGACCGCCGTTCGGTTGAAATTGAATCTGGTGATTCTGGTGCTCGAAGACGGCGCCTACGGCATGATCCGCTGGAAACAAGCCGTCGATCGATTTCCGGATTTCGGCATGACTTTCAACAATCCGGATTTCGTGAAGTACGCCGAGTCTTATGGCGCGAGGGGGACTCGGGTCGACGCCATCGACGAATTCATACCCACGCTGGAAAGGGCCTTTACCGCTGGTGGAGTGCACTTGATCGCAGTACCTATCGACTACTCGGAGAACACCCGCGTGCTCGTCGAGGAACTCCGTGAGCGGCTGCCTCCAGGCCAGGTTTCAAGCTAGGCCGGGGCCCTCCTGGCCAACATAAGAATCGTCTTACGCCGTCGTAGGTGCATCGATGACAGCTTTCCGCCTCGGCATCGAGAACAATGAGGACGTATTAGCGCAATCAACAACTTAAGGAACAAACATGCTGCGCAAGAATGTCATCATCTCGTTGGTAGGGTTATTTGTTCTCACGGTCGGTGCCAGCGTAGCGGCGCGTGCTGAATCCAAACAAGAAATCGATGTTGCGGTCAGCGACACGCTGCAGCGCTTCACCAGCGCCAACCCGGCTCATGCCGAGCTGCTCCGCAAAGCCGCGGGCGTTTTGGTATTTCCGCGCATCACCAAGGCCGGCGCCGGCATCGGCGGCGAACACGGCGACGGAGCCTTGCTGAAGGGTGGGGCAACCGTTCACTACTATAGTTTGACTTCGGCATCCCTGGGCCTGACCTTGGGTGCGGGACAGCGCAGCGAGGTCCTGTTGTTCATGACCCGCGAGGCGCTCGAGAAATTCGAGGCCAGCCACACGTTCAACGTCGGTGTGGATGCGCAAGTCGCTCTGGTGTCGCAGGGCGCCGGCGGCGCATACGACAGCGAAACCTTGAAGAAGCCGATCCTGGGCTTCGTATTCGACGAAAAAGGGTTGATCGGCGACCTTTCGCTGAAAGGCTCGAAGATCAAGCAGATCGAGCCCAAGTAGTCGTTCGAATCCTGGAGTGCACGGACTGGCGCTACAACCCGCTGTAGCCATAACTACTTGCTATACCAGTAATTGCGGAAGTATCAGCCCGCCGCGCTTCGATGCGCGGCGGGCTGATGAATCGTCGCTTGCGGCAAAGGCGAACCCTAGCCAGCCGGGCTGCCTTCCACTTGAATCTGCAGCTTCACTTCCTGCTTGAATCCATACTTGTCGCCGAAGTTGACGCCGAAATCGCTGCGATTGAAGGTGGTCGACGCATCCGCGCCGCACACTTCCTTCTTGGACATCGGGTTCGGCTTGCAGAGAAAGGAATTGATCGTCAACGTCACGGGTTTGGTCACGCCGTGCATGGTCAGAGTACCCTGGGCTTCCGCGGGCGATGCGCCATTGAACTTGGTGAACTTGCCGGTGAACGTGGCCGTGGGAAACTTCGACACGTCGAAGATTTCCGCTGATTTGGCGTGTTCGTTCAATTTCGGCATACCGAAGTCCACCGAGCTCATGTCCACGGTCACGTCGATGGAACCGGATTTCGCATCCTTGTCGTACACGACTTTGCCCGAACTCTTGTCGAATTTGCCGCGCCATACCGACAATCCACCCATGTGGTCCGCTTCAAAGCTAGGATAGGTGTGCTGGGGATCGAGCACGTAGGTGACCGGCACTGCGAACGCGCTCGCGCTCGCGAGCGCGGCCATTGACGCCAAAACAATACGGTTCATTGAAGCCTCCTTGAAGACTCTGGGTATAATTTAGTTGCCGCGATCCGGCGATCTCGGGCCCAAATCATAGCCGATATGACCCGAATTCAAATTTTTATCTGCGATTTTCACGTTTAAGGACCCAGCGATGGAACTATTTGCCGCCGTTCAAACACGTTCTTCCGCCGCGCGCGTAGGGGAGCCCGGCCCGAACCCGGAGGACCTCGACCTTCTATTGCAGGCGGCTGCGCGCGCTCCGGATCACGGCCGCCTCAAGCCCTGGCGCTTCATCGTGCTCAACGGCGCAACGCGCGAAGCCTTCACGGCCGCGGCGGCGGAGGCCAAACGGGCGCGGTTGCCGGCGATGACCGAGGAGCAGCTTGACGCGGAGCGCGAGAAATTCAACCGCTCGCCGACGATCCTTGTCGTCGGCTGCGCGGTCAATCGCGAGCAATCCAAGATACCGGAGATCGAACAGGTGGTGGCGGTGGGCGCTGCCGCGCAAAACCTGTTTCTCGCGGCACACGATTTGGGCTACGGGGTCATGTGGAAAACCGGCGCCGCGGCCTACGATCCGGCCGTGAAGGCGACCGTAGGCCTTCGGCCCGATGACCACATTGTCGCCATCATGCACCTCGGCGCGCGATTGAAGTAGCGGGCGGCGCGGCAAACGAATGGCCGCGCAGCGAGACAGCCTTTACCAGCGCCCAGGCGGGCAGTCCCGGCTCGAGGGCAAGCGCGCGCGTGGCCGCCTTGGTCACTCGCGCCATGATCGTGGTCCCGCCGATATCGATGGCGACCAGATCTGAATCCGTGTCGTCACTCGCCACCGTCGTGATCACGCCGGTCAGAATGTTGCGCACGCTCAGATGCTGCGGCGCCTGCGTGGCCACGATGAGATCCCGAGCCAGCAATTGCACGCGGAGCTTTGAGCCCACCGCGAAATTCGCAGCTTCCACCTTAAGCTCGCCGTGACCCAGCTTGACGCGCATCAAGCCGCTCGCGGGATCCATGCCGAGCACCGTGCCGTCCACGATGGCCCCCACCGCGTCGGCGCCGATGATCGACCGCAGGCCGCTGTTCAAGCTCATTTCGCCGACTCCGCCTTGCGCGATGGTCCTGCCGGATTCCATGAGCACGACGTGGGTCGCGAGCCTCAAGACTTCATCGAAGTCGTGACTGACATAGACCATGGGAATCGCCAGTCGATCTCTGAGATTCTCCAAATAGGGCAGTACTTCGTCGCGGCGCGCTGCATCGAGCGCCGCCAACGGCTCATCCAAGAGCAGCAGGCGCGGCTGGGATAACAGCGCTCGGCCGATGGCGACGCGCTGCCGTTCGCCGCCCGACAACTGGTGGGTCCGCCGACCCATGAGCGGGCCGAGATCCAGGAGCCCGGCGACGGTATCGAGACTCACGAAGCGCTGCGAGGGTGCGCGTCTCTCTCCATACTTGAGATTCGCGGCGACGCTCATGTGCGGAAACAATCGAGCATCCTGGAACACGTAGCCGATGCGGCGGTGTTCGGGCGGCACATAAAGCCGCTGCCCGGTATCCAGCAACACGATGTCATCGAGCGCTACCCGGCCGGAGTCGGCATCGAGAAGTCCGGCAATGGCGTTGACAAGGGTGCTCTTGCCGCAGCCCGAGCGGCCGAACAGCGCCACCACCCCCGGTGTCGGCAGCTCGAAGTGTGCATCCAGCGAAAAGGATCCACGGCGTTTCTTGACCGTTACGCTGAGCATCAACGTCCCAACATGCGCCGCACCCGGCGTGCGAACCACTCTGACAACAATAGACCACTCAGTCCCAAGGCGAACGAGATGAACGCCAAACGCGCCGCGGCGGTATCGCCGCCCGGGGTCTGCAGAGCCGTATAGAGCGCGAGGGGCAGGGTGCGCGTCTCTCCGGGAATGTTCGATACGAAGGTTATCACTGCACCGAACTCGCCCAATGCCGCTGAAAAAGCGGTGATGGCTCCTGCCAGCACGCCCGGCAGCATCAAGGGCAGCGTGATGGTCGCGAACCGGTCGATGGCGCCGGCGCCCAGGGTGCGGGCCGCTTCTTCCAGTCCGCGGTCGACGTTCTCGAGAGAAAGGCGCATGGCGCGAACCATCAACGGAAACGACATCACGGCGGTGGCGAGCGCGGCGCCGTTGCGCGTGAATATGAGTTCTATGCCGAGTACCCGCTCGAGCCATGAGCCGATCGGACCGCGGGTGCCGAACAGCACGAGCAGCAGGTAGCCCACCACCACCGGCGGCAATACCAGGGGAAGGTGCACGAACGCGTCGAGAAGGGTGTGTCCCAGGAACCGCCGCCGCGTCAGCACCCACGCCAGCAGAATTGCCACGGGCAGGCTGAGAGCGACGCTGCGTGCAGCCACGCTCAGGCTCAAGTGCAGGGCCTCGCCCTCGCTGGGGCTCAGCCAGATCATGACGGGCAACTCACGGTGCAGGGCTTCATCCGGGTGGCAGTATACTGTGCGGGCGACTCAGCTTAAGGATCCGATGAATGGTCTATTATCGCGCCGTGGCGCACGCGGACGCTGCGGACGCTGCCGCGGCGCCCGAACGTATTGGCCTGTTGCTCGTCAACTTGGGGACGCCGGATTTTCCATCCTATTTCGCGGTCCAACGCTACTTGCGCGAATTCTTGGGCGACCGCCGCGTCATCAATACCTCCCGCCTGATTTGGTTGCCCTTGCTGTACGGGCTGATTCTGCCGTTTCGGCCGATTCAAACCGCTCGAAAGTACCGCAAGATTTGGCTGCAGGAGGGTTCGCCCTTGGCGGTGTACTCCACGCGCCTGACGGCGAAACTCGGGGCGGTGATGCAAGCCCGCTTCGGCGATCAGATCCGCGTCGAACTCGGCATGACCTATGGCAACCCGAGCATTCCTCACGCCCTCGAGTCCCTGCTCGGGCAAGACGTCAAAAAGCTGCTGGTGCTGCCCTTGTACCCGCAATATTGTTCGTCGACGACGGCCTCGGTGTTCGATCGCACCAGCTGCGCCTTGCAGCGTTGGCGCTGGCTGCCGGAGACCCGTTTCGTCAATGACTACTATCACGACGCCGGGTATATCGATGCGTTGACGTCGCGGATTCTCGAGCACTGGGCCGAGGTCGGCGAGCGCTCGCACCTCATGTTCTCCTATCATGGGATTCCTGCCGCGTATGTCGCCGACGGCGATCCCTATCAAGCCCAAGCGGAGGCGACTACTCGATTGGTGGCGTCCCGCTTGGCGCTGGCGCCGGACCAGTGGTCGCACTGCTATCAATCGCGATTCGGGAAGGTGGAATGGCTGCAGCCTTATACGCAGGACACGCTCAAGGTTTTGGCCGCGCGCGGTGTGCGTAAGCTGACCGTGGTGTCCCCTTCATTTGCGGTAGATTGTTTGGAAACATTGGAAGAGGTCGCCATCGAATACCGGGACACGTTCCTGGCATTGGGCGGCGAGCGATTGACGCTGGTACCCGCGCTCAACGATGACGACCGCCACGCACAGGTCCTGGCGGCAATTGTCGAACGTCAGCTGCAAGGCTGGGCATGAGTCCATCGCTTTGCAATGTCGACGAATGAATGATGGGGCGCGGGTTGTGCTCGCGTAGATGATGAACAGAGGGAGGCATCTGATGACTCGGACGTTTCTGTCGGCCCCCATGTGGGTGTTCGCATTGCCGCTGATAGGCCTGCTTGGACTGCCGGGCCGCGGTGACGCGGCAAGCGCCGCGCAATACGGATCGATATACGCAAACCTGGAGGGAGAGGTGCTGCTGGACAATCCGCGAGTCTTCGTGCAGAAATTCATCGTCCAGCCCGGTCAGTCCACCGGCCATCGCACGCACCCGGGCGATCAGCTGCTGGTGTTCGTCAAAGGCGGCGTGCTGACCTCGCGCGCGACTGGACGCTCGACGCTGTGGAGAGACGGGCGGGTGGTGTGGCACAACGCCGCCGACGGTACAGACGAAGGCAGCACCAACACAGGTACGACGCCGATTGAAATGATCTGGGTGACCCTCAAGCCGGTTGCCTCGTCACCGGCCGCGTCGCCGACTGGGTCTAAGCCTAAGTACCGCTTCCTCAATTATCCGAATATCCCGGGCGAGGACCTGCTCGAGAACGATCTAGTCATCGTGCAGCGCTTCACCGTCAATCCCGGCCAGTGGGAGGGGGTGCACGCGCACCATCCGGACATGCTCTACATCCACATCAAGGGCGGCCAGTGGGCGGCCAGAACGAAACGGGAGCCGGAGCATGCGTACCCCACGCCGTCGCCGGATGGCGAGGTCGGGTGGATGCCCACGATCGACATCAGCGAAGGGCACGAGTCGGGGAACATCGGGAAAGATCCGATCGACCTGATCTGGGTGACCCTCAAAAAATAGTCAATTCTCAATCCACGCGCGATCAATGATCGCATTCACATCGAGCGTGGCGCCGCTGGCTCCGAACACCGCACCCCAGCCGGAGTCGGCGTCCAATCGGGTCGCGCAGAATCCCTCGGCCACCGCGCGTGCGCCTGCATCGTTCGCCGCGCTCAGCAGCAAGCTGCCCTGCATCAGGGTCACGAACATTTGCGTGAAGCGGCGCGCATGCACCTCGGTGGGAGCAGGTGCGTCGACTGCGGCGGCGAAGCGCTCGAGTGCTGCATCGAAATGCCGTTGACGTCCGCGCGCTCGCCCAAGTTCGTTCAGCACGACCTCGCGAGTGGCCGTGGATTTCGCGAATGCACGCAGCACATCCAGGCACATGATATTGCCCGATCCCTCCCAGATCGAATTGACCGGCATCTCGCGCGCCATGCGCGCGAGGGGCATCTCTTCGGTGTATCCGTTGCCGCCCAATACTTCCATCGCCTCGGCAGCCAATTCGCAGCCGCGCTTGCAGACCCAAAATTTGGCGGCGGAAGTAAGCGCCCGACGCAGCGCAATCTCATCGTCGGCGTCGCTGTCGAAGGCGCGCGCCAGGCGCATCGCGAGGACAGTGGCGGCCTCCGATTCGATCGCAAGATCGGCGAGGACGCTTTGCATCAGCGGTTGATGGATCAGCAGCGCGCCGAATGCCTTGCGGTGGTGGGCATGGTGCACGGCCTGCACCACCGCTTGCCGCATCATTCCTGCCGTGCCGGTGACGCAGTCAAGGCGTGTGTAGGTGCCCATTTCCAGGATGGTCGGAATGCCGCGGCCTTCTTCGCCCATCAAGTACGCCCACGCATCGATGAATTCGACTTCGGACGAGGCGTTGGAGCGGTTGCCCAGCTTGTCTTTCAAGCGCTGGATATAAATGCCGTTGAGCGTGCCGTCGGGGAGGCGGCGCGGCATGAAAAAACATGACAGACCGCGGTCCGTCTGCGCGAGCACCAAGTGCGCATCGCACTGCGGCGCCGAGAAAAACCACTTGTGCCCGGTGATGCGATGGGAACCGTCCGCAGATCGAAGCGCACGCGAACTATTGGCCCGCACATCCGAGCCTCCTTGTTTTTCGGTCATGCCCATGCCGATCAGACCGCCGCGCTTGTGTTCGATGGGGATATCGCGCGGGTCGTAGTCGCGCGTGAGAAGCCGCGGTACCCAGTCGCGGTCCAGCCATGCGTCCCGGCGCATCGCCGCCACTGCGCCATAGGTCATGGTGGTCGGGCAGAGCGTGCCGCACTCCACCTGCGCCTGCATGAGGTAGCCGGCGGCCCGCGCCACATGCGCACCGGGGATGGCGCGTCCATCGACCCTGACCCATGGCCCGGTGTGATAACCCCGCGCCGCAATGCCCTGCATCAAGGCATGCCAGGAAGGGTGGAATTCGATCGAGTCGATGCGCTCGCCCTGAATGTTGAAGCCATGCAAGACCGGTGGATTGCGGTTGGCGAGCCGGGCGTGTTCGAAGTTCGCCTCCGTGCCGAGTGCCGCCCCGGCGCCCGCGAGCTCCGGGACGGCAGTGCCCGCACCCTCCCGCTGAACCGCCTCCCGCAGGGCCGGATCAGTGGTGAAGAGGTTGTAGTCCTTCAGCGGGGGCGTCTGGTTGAAAACCGTGTGGGTGGCAAGAGTATGTTCCATGGCGGGCTCGCTGTATTTTCGTCGATTTTCGGCTATCCCCATCGTGCGTGCTATTGCGCCGAACACGGAACCAATGCTAGATTCGGGGTCAATGTGCGCTTCCGCCAGCCAGTTATTCGCCGCCTCCCGCAGCCTCCTGCTGCCGGGTTCGCTTGCCCTGCTGCTGCGCCGCTAGGCGCCACACACTCCGCGCCATCGGTCGGCGCTTACAAGACCGGAATAATCCCTCAAATGCGCCGCTCGAATGGTAGGCGCTTAAAGTTGCCGCGCATAGCGCGAGTGAGAGAGCAGCATGTTGCGTAATCCGTCGACCAAGTACCGCCCCTTTTCCCCCATCGACCTCAAGGATAGAACCTGGCCGAGCCGCGTCATTTCCGCGCCGCCGTCATGGTGCAGCGTCGACCTGCGCGACGGAAACCAGGCGCTGATCGAACCCATGGATGGCGCGCGCAAGCGCCGCATGTTCGACATGCTGGTGAAAATAGGCTTCAAGGAGATTGAAGTCGGATTTCCCGCGGCCTCGCAAACCGATTTCGATTTCATGCGCGAAATCATCGAGCAGGATCTGGTGCCGGACGATGTCACCATTCAGGTGCTGACGCAGGCCCGTCCCGAACTCATTGCCCGCACCTATGAATCCCTGAAGGGCGCGCGCCGCGCCATCATGCACGTGTACAACTCGACCTCGGCCGCCCAGCGGCGCGTGGTCTTTCGTCTGGATCGCGCCGGCATCATCGATATCGCCGTGCGCGGCGCCGAGTCCGTGCGCGAGCATGCCCTGCGCAATCGCGATACGGAGTGGGTGTTTCAATACAGTCCCGAGAGCTTCACGGGAACTGAACTCGACTTTGCCGTTGAGATCTGCGATGCGGTCAACGCCGTGTGGGAGCCGACCCCGCAGCACCGGTCGATTTTGAACCTGCCGGCTACCGTCGAAATGGCCACACCCAATGTCTATGCCGATCAGATCGAATGGTTCTTGCGGAACATCGGCCGGCGCGATTCCCTCATCTTGAGCGTGCACCCGCACAACGATCGCGGCACCGCGGTGGCCGCCGCGGAACTCGCCGTCATGGCGGGTGCGGAGCGCATCGAGGGTACCTTGTTCGGCAACGGCGAGCGCACCGGCAATGTCGACGTAGTAACGTTAGCTCTTAACCTTTATTCGCAAGGTGTTGATCCAAAACTGGATTTTGCGAACATCAATGAAGCGGCACGCTGTGCCGAGGCCTGCAATCAACTGCCCATCCATCCGCGCCACCCCTATGTGGGAGATCTGGTGTTCACCGCGTTTTCAGGCTCCCATCAAGATGCGATCAAAAAGGGTCTCGCCGCGAGAAGCGAGTCGGATATCTGGGACGTTCCTTACCTGCCGATCGACCCCTCAGACCTCGGCCGCTCCTATGATTCGATCATTCGAGTGAATAGCCAATCCGGCAAGGGTGGCGTGGCGTATTTGTTGGAGCGCGACTACCAGCTGGTCATGCCGCGCCGGCTGCAAATTGAGTTCAGCCAGGTCGTACAAACAGCCGCAGATATCACAGGTAAGGAATTGACTTCACGAGAGTTATGGGATCTTTTCGACAGCGAATACCTCACCTCGCGCACCCCGTATGTGTATCGCTCCCACCAGCTGGCGGCTTCGACGGACGGCGCTGACAGCGAGCGCATCACCGTGCAGGTTGAGATCAGCGGGCGGCTCGAGACCTGGCACGGCCAGGGCTCCGGGCCCATCGATGCCATGGTCAAGGCCATCGCCCTGCCGTTCGACGTGCTGTCCTATGAAGAGCACTCTCGCGGTCAGGGAAGCGCCGCCAAGGCGGTGTCATACATAGAGATTACGACCCGATCGCGGCGGACCTTGTTTGGGGCCGGCATGCACCCCAATATCATTACTGCCTCATTGCTGGCGATTTTCTCGGCGGTGAACCGGGCCGTGGCCCTTGGGGCGCTGCCGGCACGCGCCGATTCGGCTCGGACCGGCACCTGAGCGGGCATTGAAGCCGTGGCTGCGCCGGAAAGGCAGTTTTTGATGTGCTAGTTGAATGCCGGGCAGAATCGGATATAGTGCGCAGCTTCACCGGTTGGGCTGATCGATCCTATTGATTTCAAGGGCTTTTCTCGAACAATGAGTGAACGCGAAGACGAACATTTTGATATCGACGATGAGTTTCTCGGGGAAGCCGAAGAATCGCACGACTTCG
>Ga0073928_10007289_pt1 | contig 14419 bp, 14 predicted proteins | sample PaiPotPPA55metaG_FD_76969 | JGI IMG/M metagenome (GOLD analysis project Ga0073928, IMG submission 76969) | Iron sulfur acid spring bacterial and archeal communities from Banff, Canada, to study Microbial Dark Matter (Phase II) - Paint Pots PPA... ... | reverse complement strand
TTGTAACCGGTCAAAAACTCATAAAACCCCTGTGTTTATTGGGTTGTAACCGGTTTCTGTACATGAAATAAAAATGTAACCGGTCGGAACATCAAAAAGACCCAATGTTTGCAGGGCTGTAACCGGTGTAACCGGTCCAGCCGGGGGAATTTCGCATTTATTTTCGGAGAAAAATTTTCCCCGGTAAGGGCCGCAACGAGAGAGCGCAGCAGGAGAAGAGTGGCCCGCCATTTCGCCGCTTCGAAAGCTGATTTGCGCCCTTGGAGAGCAGCCTGCGGCCTTCCTCCTTGACTTTGGCCTGGTGGGAGCGCAGAAGCAGGGTCGAAAGTGACACCCGTTCCATCCAACTTTTATGCGCAGTGGCGCAGGCACGCCGGCGCGGCGTCGCTGCTGCGTGAGGATCACGAGGCGCCGCCGGAACGGCTTCTCCAAGCCGTCTGGCAGCACCAGCGGTTGCAGCGCGAATCGCTCAAGACCCTCGACGGGGAGCCCGTTCGCGTGTTGCATCCGGGTTTTCTCAGCGTCGAAGGCGGACCGGATTTTCGCGGCGCCGTGCTGCAATTGGGCAGCCAGCCGTCGCGCAGCGGAGACGTGGAAGTGGATATTCGCTCCAACGGTTGGCTGGCCCACGGCCACGACCGCAATCCTGCCTTCAAGAACGTGATTCTGCACGCAGTCTGGGACAGCGACCGTCCGGCGGCGGGCGCGCCGGCGACTCTGCCGTTGCGCCGCGCGCTGGATGCGCCGCTCGGCGAATTGAGCCTGTGGCTGGGCAGTGAATCAGCGCAGAAACTGCCGGAAACGATGCTCGGCCAATGCTCCGGGCCACTGCGCGCGTTGCCCGCCACGCAGTTGACGGATTTGCTGCGTCAGGCGGCGCTCGTGCGCTTGCAGGGCAAGGCGGCGCAATTGCAGGCGCGCGCCCGGCAGGCCGGCTGGGAGCAGGCGCTCTGGGAAGGATTGTTTCGCGCCCTCGGCTACAAGCACAACGTTTGGCCCATGCAACGCCTGGCCGAACTGCGCCCGCGCTGGGCCGCGCCACAATCCCCAGCGCTCGCGGTGCAGGCCCGTCTGTTCGGCATCGGCGGCCTGCTCCCTGTCGAACTGACCCGCTCGCAAGAGGCTTCGGACGGCTATCTGCGAAAGGTTTGGGACCAATGGTGGCGGGAGCGCGATGAATTCTCCGACTGTCTCTTGCCGCACGCGCTCTGGCGTTTCCACGGCTTGCGCCCCGCCAACCATCCGCAGCGGCGTTTGGCTCTGGCCGCGCATTGGTCGCTGGCCGCCAATTTGCCGTCGAGGCTGGAACAATGGTGCGCCCGCGAGATGGCAGACGCCGCGCTGCCGGTCACGCTTCTGGAAATCCTGCAAGTCGGGCGCGATGATTTTTGGTCCTGGCATTGCACGTTTCGGTCCGCGCGCCTCAAGCAGGCGCTACCGCTGCTCGGCGCCACGCGCGTCACGGACCTCGCCGTCAACGTCATCCTGCCCTGGCTGTGGATTCGCGCCATCGAAGGCAAGAACGAGGCCTTGCAACGCAACCTCGAACACCGCTACTTCGCCTGGCCGCCGGCGGAAGACAACTCCGTGCTGCGCCTGGCCCGGCAACGCTTGCTTGGCGGCGCGCCCCGCCGGACGCTCTCCAGCGCCGCCGCGCAACAGGGTCTCCTGCAAATCGTCCGCGACTTTTGCGATCACTCCAACGCCATCTGCGAGAATTGCCAATTGCCGCAGTTGGTGAAGGAATTCACGGCGCGCGGAACCGGATTTACACGGAAAGCAACAAACCTGAATGCGTGAAATCTCGCGCCTCGATGTTTCCGGTACGACGCGGACTGGCTTACAGAGGAGTCCGTAACATGGCCTACACCTGCGAAATGGCGATGCTTCTCCCTCTCCCCTTCAGAAGGGGAGAGGGCCGGGGAGAGGGGTCCGTTTCTGTCGTCTATCCTGCGGTCCCCTTTGTAAGCGAATCAGCGAATCACTATGACCGATAACGAAGTGACGACGATTCCGAGCAAGCACGGCGTTTCGATCACGCTGGACAGACTCGCATCGATGGCCGTGTCGAAAGGATTGTTGATTTTTGCGCGCATCGACCACGCGAAGGGCGCTGCCGATGTTGGTTTGCCGCTGCGCCCGACGCAGTTGTTGATCTTCGGGAATCCGAAGGGCGGCACGCCTTTGATGCAGGATCGACAAATCGCCGGGCTGGACTTGCCGCTCCACGCGCTGGCTTGGCAGGACGAAGCGGAGCGTGTTTGGCTCAGCTATTGTCCTGGCTCGGTAATCGCCGCGCGGCACGGCCTCACCCCAACCTCACAAGCGGCAGTCGAGGCCATCGACAAGGGAATGGCCATGCTCTGCGCCCTGGCGGCGGGAGGCGATGCTAGACCGGAGATTCCTTGAACTCACACGATGGCAAATGCTGGAATTAGCCGGCATATTGTCTGCATGAACAGGATCTCCAAACGAAAATCGGTTCGCAACGCGTCGCAACCTTCCCATTCGCAGCCGGGACAACCGTTGCAACCGGAGGCCGGCAAGGAACCGCGAGTGTCTTCTCGCCGTTACCGCGTGCGGCTCACAGCAAAGCAAATCCATGCGGAATTGGACCGCATCTGTGAAGGCGCTTCCGTGCAAGATACCCAAGACGCTTTGCGGGATCTGCGCCAATGACGATTTACCCGGATGCCTCGTTCTTGGTCTCATTGCTCTACACCCCCGATCCACTAAACACCAAGGCGCGCGCTTGGTTCGCCAGACATCAAGCAGACGATTTTCTGGTGTCGGATTGGGCCCGCTTCGAAACAATTAACACTTTGCGGGATTTGTGTCTGCGACCACACCCGCCCAGGACAGAACTTATCGAAGCCTTGAGGCGCTATTTCTCTCACTTGCTGAGCACAGGTCCCTTCGAGTTTGCTGCTGTGGATTGGGATGAAGTGCTCAGGGACTCCCGCCAAATCAGCGCCGGATTTGCGGCTCGGCTTAAGGCCCGCAGTGCGGATGTGTTGCATGTTGCCATTTTGGAGCAAATCAATCCGGATCTTTTCGTATCGGGCGACAAAGAACAGTTAGCGCTGGCGATTGCTCGCGGGTTTCAATCCGCGCGCTTCTACTAAGATGGAATGCACTGCTCTGCTTTTTCATCGCCAATTCGCTTCCATTGAGCGATAAAGCAGGCGGCAACGCATGATCTCCGTTCAGCAACTCACGAAACGATTCGGGACGCAGACAGCGGTGGATGCCCTTTCGTTCGAGATCCCGACCGGGCAGATCGTCGGCTTTTTGGGTCCGAACGGGGCGGGGAAATCAACGACCCTCAAAATGCTCACCGGCATGTTGGAGCCGACCGGCGGCACCGCCACCATCTGCGGCTTTGATTTGCGGAACGAGCCGCTCGAAGTCAAGCGCCACGTCGGTTTCGTGCCGGAGTCGGGCGCGGTGTTCGAATCGCTGACCGGCCTGGAATACCTCGAGATGGTGGCGGCACTCTATGCCATCCCGGAGGACGCCGCCCGCGTGCGCATCCGGCAGTTCATCGCGTTTTTCGATCTGAGCTTCGAAACGTTGACCGACAAGCTGCTCGGAGCTTACTCGAAGGGGATGCGGCGCAAGGTGGTGATCACGGCAGCATTGCTGCACAATCCCGAGGTCGTATTCTTCGATGAGCCGCTGGACGGGCTGGATGCGAACGCGGCGGTCGGTTTCAAGGCCCTTATCCAAACCCTGGCGCGCGAAGGCAAAACCATCGTTTACAGTTCGCACATTCTCGACGTGGTGGAGCGCGTCTGCGAGCGAGTCATCATCATCGACAAGGGCCGCATGCTGGTGGATGGGCGGCCGGATGCGTTGGTGGCGGCTCATGGCGCGGCGACACTGGAGCGGCTGTTCACGCAACTGACCGGCGGAGAGGAGCTGGAACGCAAGGCCGAGGACTTCGCGAAAACGTTCCGGCCATGAGGCAGCCGGCTGCAATCCCGCCCTTGCTGCCTGCGCCCGTAGCCGGCCGTTCGAGCAACCGTTCGCAAGGCCAGGTGCTGCGCCGGCTCTTCCTGACTCTGTTCCTGCGCGGGCGCACCGCGCGCGGCCTGCGCAAGGATACCGCGCCCAAGTCCGTCGGTTCCAAGCTTGGACTGGTGCTGGTTTTGTATGCGGCTTTCGGCTTGATGACGCTGGTTTTCCGGCACCAACCGGTCTTTGTCTTTTCGCTTTATTTGCACGGGATGACGATGGTTTTTCTTGGAATGTTCGTCGCGTCCTCCGCCGGCGAGGTGCTTTTCAACGCGGAGGAACCGGATATCCTGATGCACCGGCCCATCGAACCGAAGGCGCTGCTCTAGGCGAAGATCGGCATGCTCGTCCAGGTTTCCCTGTGGCTGGCCTGCGCCTTCAATCTTGCCGGCTTCTTCGCGGGCATCGGCGCCTCGAATGGCGGCTGGCTTTTCCCGCTCGCTCATGCCGTTTCGATGGCTGCGCTGGCGTTGTTTTGCACGGGCTGCGTCGTGTTGACGTATCAGCTTTGTCTGCGCTGGTTCGGACGCGAACGACTCGATGCCTTGATGACCACGACCCAGGTACTCGTGGCCGTCGCAACTGTTCTCGGCGGACAGTTGGTCCCGCGTTTGATCGGACGGTACGGAGACAAGCTGAGCTTCGCGGCCAAGTCCTGGTGGGTGTGCCTGCTGCCGCCTGCGTGGTTTGCCGGCTTCGACGATGCAATTGCCGGAGGCGGAGCGCGAGGCTCCAGGGTGTTGGCGGCGTTCGGCATTGCCGTGACTGCGGCGGTGGTCTGGCTGGCCTTTGGAAAACTGGCGCGCGATTACGCAACGGGATTGCAAACCCTCGGCGAAGTTGCGTCGCCGCGGCCCGAGCGCCAGGGCCGCCGCCGCTGGGCCGGCGCACTTGTCCAGGCGCCCCCGTTGCGGTGGTGGCTGCGCAACCCTGTCGCGCGCGCATCGTTTTTGCTCACGATCGTGTATCTGGTTCGCGACCGCGATGTGAAACTGAGGCTCTATCCGGGCTTGGCTCCGTTTCTTGTGATTCCTTTTGTTTTTCTCATTCAGACGCCGACCAATGGCAGCAGCTTTGGCCTGGTCTTCACTTCCGCCTACCTCGGCCTGATTCCGATGTCCGCGCTGAACCTGCTGCAATACTCGCAGCAATGGCAGGCGGCCGATGTTTTCCGAGTCGCTCCGATGGCAGGTCCTGCTCAATTATATCATGGCGCCCGAAGGGCGGTATTGTGCTTTCTGACCCTGCCTCTGCTGGTTTTGTTCGGGTCGGTTGCATGGTGGTTGATGCGCGGCGACGTCTCGCGCCTGGCGTTGTTGCTGCCGGGGTTAATCGCGTTGCCGGTCTTTTCGCTCATTCCCGGCGTGGTAGGCCACGCGGTGCCGCTTTCGGTGCCTACGGAAGAGGCGAAATCGGCCGGGCGCGGCTTGCGCCTTTTTGCCGCGACGCTGGTCTCCATGGCCGTGTCGGGGCTGGCCATGTGGGCGCACTCTGCGGGTTGGTTCCAGTGGTTCTTGCTCGGGGAAATCGTCCTCATGATCGCTGTTTATGCAGGTCTGCGTGTGCGATGCGCGAGCATGCGCTGGCCGCCGATGGAGTAAATCTCAGCGGCCATTTTGCTCGCCGCGCGAGCCCGACCGACGCACACGGCCTATCACCGACTCCATAGACACCTCATTAGCTTATCGATTGACTTCGATTTGTTCGAACGGGTTGTTGACGAATCCGCCGTTCGAATTCGGCTCGACGTGCTGCGGCTGCGGAGCCCGTTCGATTCGAACGGGCTGGTGATTCGTTTCCGCAGGATGCTGCTCGGCGGCGGACTTTTCTTCGCCTTCGCCTTCGGTCTGCCGGGGGTTGCGTGCGCGTTTGTTGCGGGGCAACGGACTGATCATCACGTTGATGCCGCGGCCAATGAGCTTGGGCTCGAAATCCGGGTGGCCGAAAGGCGCCACCTCCTCGAGAAACTTGCGAACCACCTGGAAACCAAATTCAGTGTGCGCCATTTCGCGGCCGCGAAACTTGAGCGTAATCTTTACCTTCATGTCTTCGCAGAGAAAATCGACGGAGTGCTCGATTTTGGTCTGGAGATCGTGCGGATCGATCTTCGGGCTCAGTTGAATTTCCTTGACCTTGTTGGCGTGCTGGTGCTTTTTCGAATCCTTGTCCTTCTTCGCCTGCTCATAGCGGTACTTGCCGTAGTCCACCAAACGGCAAACCGGCGGAGTGGCGTTAGGCGCGATTTCCACCAGGTCCACGCCCTGTGTGCGCGCGAGGTTCAGGGCCTCCCCCAACGCCATGACGCCGAGCTGTTTGCTCGCGTCACCGATGACGCGCACTTCGCGGGCACGGATCTTCCCATTGACCCTGACAAACGAAGTGGAGGAAGGAGGAATACGTGAGGGAAAAGGGCGGCTCAAGACACCCTCGTCGGTTGAAACTTATTCATGCAATATAATCTGGCGCATATAGGCACAACGGCCCTCTCAACGAACACGTTTATATAAACCTTGACGTGCGGCTATTGCAAGTAAAAAAAGTCGAAAATTGAAGCCTGGAATATGGGGTTTCCTGCCCATTCCGGTGCCTGTTCGCAGGCAGAAAGAACGAAGCCTCGGCGGATAATCTCCTGTCATCATTCCGCATCAAGATTCGGAGCGCCATTCCTCGGCCAAGGCGACGGCACTGAGCATGGCTTTGGCCTTGTTCAAGGTCTCCTGGTATTCGCCTTCGGGCGTGGAATCGTTGACCCAGCCGCCGCCGGCCTGGACGTAGGCCTGGCCGTTCTTGAGCAGCGCCGTGCGAATGGTGATGCAGCAGTCCAGGTTGCCGTTGAATGAGAAATAGCCTACGCAGCCGCCGTAAGGGCCGCGCGCCGTCTGTTCGAGTTCGGAAATGATTTGCATGGCGCGGATTTTCGGCGCGCCGCTCAGCGTCCCCGCCGGGAAAGTGGCTCTCATCAAATCATATAAGTCCTTGCCTGCGGCCAGATGGCCCTCCACTTGCGAAACGATGTGCATGACATGGCTGTAGCGTTCGATGGCCATCAGGTCCTTGACCTGCACCGAGCCGTAATCGCATACGCGCCCCAAATCATTGCGCGCAAGGTCCACGAGCATCACGTGCTCGGCCCGCTCCTTGGGGTCGGCCAGCAATTCCTTTTCCAGCGCCTGATCTTCGGCCGGCGTGGCGCCGCGGCGCCGGGTGCCGGCGATCGGCCGAATCTCCACGCGGCGATCCTCGCAGCGGACATGGATTTCCGGCGATGCGCCAACCAGCGAGAACCCATCGAGTTCGAGCAGGAACATGTACGGCGACGGGTTGACCGAGCGGACCGCCCGGTAAATATCCACCGGCGGGGCCTTGACCGGCGTGGAAAGCCGCTGCGAGCCGACGACCTGGATGATGTCTCCGGAAAGGATGTAGCGCTTGGCCTTCAGCACGTTGGCGAAAAACTTTTCCTTGGGAAGGTTCGAAGCAAACGGCAACTCGGACGCTTGGGGCGACAGGCCCACCGGATGGTGTTCGGTGGGTTGTTCGAGCAGAGAAACGAGGCGCTCGATTTCGCCGACAGCGTTCTCGTAGGCTTCTCCCGCCGATCCCGCGTCGTTCAGCACGGCATTGACCAGCACGGTCAGCGTTTGAGCAACGCGATCGAAAATAAGCAACTGATCGGCGATGAGAAAATACATGACGGGCGTCTGCACGTCGTCGCGCGGAGGGCGGGGCACGACCGGCTCGACATCATGGATGAACTCGTAGCCGATGAAGCCAACGGCGCCGCCGGTGAAACGCGGCAAGCCCGGCAGCCGCACCGCGCGGTACTTCTTCATCACCAGATCCACGACTTCGAGACCATCGCGCATGAAGGGCGACCCGTCTTTTGCGTGTCCGGATCTGCCGCTGGCCGGCTGTATCGCGAAGGTATCGACCACCTTGCCGTTTTCGAGCACTTCGACGCGCGCGCCCGTCTGCCGGATGACGGCGCGAGGATTGCACCCAACGAACGAGTAGCGCCCGACGTGCTCCCCGCCTTCCACCGATTCGAACAGGAAGGATTCGCCCGGCCCGCGTATTTTGCGATAGGCCGACAGCGGCGTTTCGAGATCGGCCAGCAGGCAGCGCGTGACGGGGATGAGATTGCCCTGCGCCGCCAGTTCGAGGAACTCCTCGCGACTTGGAGAATACATGCTAAAGATTACTAGGATCGCGCATCCTCGCCCACCCAGACGTTGACGAGTTCCGCGCTCCGGGGCGATGGAGCGAGCGCGGACTCCGGCAGCAGTTTCCTTTTCGCCATTTGCGCGCGATGCAGGTCGGACCGCCGCAAGCGCCAGATGGCGAGCAGCGTAAAAAATGTGACGGCCAGCGCGTAACAGAGAATACCCCAACCAATCGCCGGCAGGACGCCTTCGGGGCCGCTTTGCCGCGTGCCGAAGTAAATGACGGCGCCGCCCACGCCCGCAACCAGGGCGGACTGCGCAAACAAGCAAAACAGAAAGAGCGTCACGGGGGTCTCTTGCACCCGCTGAACGTGCCAATAACGGTATACTTCCTCGCCCAAGGTGCGCATCAGCCACGCGGATTGAAAATTGCGCGCCGCGACCAGCATACTCGTCGTGCTGATGAGGATGGCGGGCAGCTTCCAAAACGCCAATCCGAAGCAAAGCAGGAGGTTGACGAGCATGCCCCATTTCCAGCCGAGTTTTTTGGCGATGGGATTGCCTTCCAGCACGAGGTTGGGCGTGGCCACCCAGGTGCTCAGGAAATCCATCCCCCGCGCGCCGAGCAGCAGCAGGAAGAGCAAGCCGTACTTCGGCGTCGCAAATGGAATGAAATCATCCATCATTTCTTGCGGTAGCTCTCTTCCGGTTCTTGGCAGCGCCCCTCGGTGATTTCGAACTCGCCGGTCCCGCCTCGCATCGAGCGGAAAAAGCAAGATTGGTAACCTTCATGGCAGGCCGCGCCAATTTGCTCCACCTGAATCAGGAGCGTGTCTCCGTCGCAATCGAACGCGATGTCCTTGACCGTCTGGGTGTGGCCGCTGGTTTCGCCCTTCATCCAGAATTCCTGCCGCGAACGGCTCCAAAACCAGGTCTTGCCGCTCTCGACGGTTTTTGCGAGCGACGCCTTGTTCATCCACGCCATCATCAGGACGCGCCCGGTCTTCTGTTCCTGGATAATCGCCGGGATCAGGCCGTTGGCGTCGAACTTCAACTTTTCGTACACACTCATGTGGTCGGGCGCACAATTTATCACGTTTTCCCACCCCGACTACAAAAAATTCCGGAGCGTGGACCTTGATTCGGTTTGATTCAGCTTGATTGGGTTTGATCGGGCCGGATTTGTTGCGATTGCCGGGGGCGTCGAATGCTGCCGCCAGCCCCTCCTCGGCGGAACTCGGCAATTTTTAACCTTGCATGGCTTTGAATAGGTTTACATAACTTTACATCGTCCGGTCGGATCGCACCCCTCCGAGGTTCGGCCTCCCTTGCAATACAATAGTCATGGCGCAGGCTGTCCAATCGGCGAGCGTGCCGCCAAGTTCCTCTCCCGTTGACTCACGGATAAAAGACACCGCGTGACAGACGGTCAAAAGTGCGATTTTGGGCGGGATTCGCTGGCAACTCGTGCGTAAAATCGGATATGGGGCGTCGGAGGGATGCGGGCTGAATGGATTGGGCGTAGGTTTTCCGGCGTTCTGGGTGGCTGGCGGCTTGCTTTCCGGTTAGATTCGCAACAGGAAGCCTCTCTGAAACCTCAGTTTATCCGTCTTGTGAATTGTTCGTTTGCTGATAGGGTCAGTCGTCCCTAGCATTAACGGAAAATCATGAAGACAAAACCCACGTTCCGGAGGGTCGTGTTTGCCACGCTCCTCCTCGTCCCCATTGGCCCACAATTCCCGACCGCCCAGGCCCAAGGCACGGCGTTCACGTATCAAGGCCAACTCCAGAATAACAGCAGCCCGGCCAACGGCACGTTTAGCCTGACCTTCTCGCTGTTTACGACCAACACGGGCGGCAGTGCGGTGGCCGGGCCGGTGACCAACAATGCTGTCATCGTTACCAACGGTTTGTTCACTGTGCTGATTGATTTTGGCCCTGGCGTGTTCACCGGCAGCAAGTATTGGCTGGCCATTGCCGTGAGTACCAATGGAGGTAGCAGCTTCAGCACGCTGGCGCCGCGCCAGGAATTGACGCCCGCTCCATATGCATTTTACGCGCCCAATGCCGGCTCCGCGGCCAGCGCGAACTCCATTGCCGCGACGAACATCACGGGCATCCTTCCGCTGGCACTCTTGCCACCGGCGGTGATAACCAATGGCGCTACGAGTTTGACCCTCGGTTCGACCAGCGAGATTGCGCCGCTGACCGTGCCGCCGACTGTGCCGGCTTCCGCCATAGGTTCGGTGGCCACAGGTATCCATCCATATTCCGTTGCGGTGGCTGGGCGCTATGCCTATGTGGCGAACCAAGGTGCAGACACATTGCAGATTTTTGACGTGAGCACGCCGTCGTCTCCGGTCAGCGTTGGTTTGATCGGCACGGGCAGCCAGCCCACTTCCGTCGCGGTGGCTGGCCGTTATGCGTATGTGGCGAATTTTAATGGCAATACGTTCCAAATTTTTGATGTCAGCACACCATCGGTGCCTGTCAGTGTCGGTTTGGCCGCCACGAGCGGGGATGCACGTTCCGTTGCAGTGGCCGGGCGCTATGCTTATGTGGTGAACGAATTTGGCAACACATTGCAAATTTTTGATGTGAGCAACCCATCAGCACCGGTCAATGTCGGCTCGGTGGCCACAGGTGCCAATCCCTATTTCGTTGCGGTGTCCGGTCGCTATGCCTATGTGCCAAACGCGGATACAAACACATTGCAAATTTTTGATGTCAGCACACCATCGGCCCCGGTCGGCGTCGGTGCGGTAGCCACGGGCAATCAACCCTATTTCGTTTCAGTGGCCGGTCGCTATGCCTATGTGGCGAATGCCAATGGCAACACGCTGCAAATTTTTGATGTGAGCAACCCATCGGTGCCGGTCAGCGTCGGTTCGGTCGGCACGGGTGCTTATCCAGCATCGCTTGCGGTATCCGGGCGTTACGCCTATGTGGCGAACGTCAATGGCAACACGTTGCAGGTTTTTGATCTCGGCGGCGCTTACATCCAGCAAATGGAAGCTGGAACCATTGAGACCGGCACATTGCAAACCCGCGACACGGTGACGGTGGGCAATAATTTGAATGTGAGTGGCGGCTTGACGGTCAGCGGTAGCGCGCGGATTTCCGGTGGATTGAGTGTGAACAACATTGTCGGCGGTATCACCACCAACATCCTTACCAGCAGCAGTGGCGGGCATACGCTTTACATCACCAATGGCATCATAATGAACGTCCAATGAAAGCGTATTTCATGCAAGTGTCAGCCCTCATTATTTACACCACTTGGCGGTTTGAAAATGAAGGTTCTTGGGTCAGTTCTGTACCCGTTCGTCGCCGAGCACGCTATGTCTTCCCGCAAGACGGCTGCCGGCGATGGCCTGGGTGACAAATTCTTTCGCTAGACTGACGGCTCGAGCCAACCGGCGCCCCTGCGAAAGGTTTCCTGCGATGGCTGCGGAATAAGTGCAGCCGGTGCCGTGCGTTTTGCCGGCGTGGATGAACCTGGCGCTGAGGATAAGTTCCTGTTTGCCGTCGCAAAAAATGTCCACCGCTTCCTTGTGACCGCGAAGATGCCCGCCTTTGACCAGGGCCGCGCAGCCAAAACGGCGGTGCAGTTCCTTGGCCGCCGCGCGCATATCCTCGACGGAGCGCAATGGTTTGCCGGTGAGAACCTCCGCCTCCGCCAGATTTGGCGTTACCAGCGTGGCCAGGGGCAGGAGTTCGGCGCACAAAACCTTGACCGCTTGCGGATCGAGCAGCCGGGTTCCGCTCGTCGAAACCATCACGGGGTCCACGACCAGCGGCAAACGCGGCTGGCCGAGCAGGAAACCGGCGACGGCCCGGATAAGAGCCGCCGAGCACATCATGCCGGTCTTGGCCGCGGCCGGGCGCAATTCATCGAACACCGCCGCCAACTGGAGGCGCAGAAATTCCGGGCTGCACGGCCGGATGCCGCGCACCCTCTTTGGATTCTGCGCGGTCAGACAAGTCACGGCGCTGACGCCATGAACGCCCAGCGCGGCGAAGGTCTTTAGATCCGCCTGGATGCCCGCCCCGCCACCGCTGTCCGAGCCGGCGATGGTGAGAGCGATGGGGATGGAACCTTGCTTCCGCATGTGGCGCAGTATAACCGGACGCGGTCGGTTGTCAGGCTGACTTTCCGCCGACTTTCCGGTGACCGCAAGGCCGGGGCCACCGAAGCTTGAGGGGTTTCGCGAATCGAATTTAATGCATCCGGCTTGCCGGCGCTTTTGAGCCGGCGTGGCCCATTTTGAAAGCCCCGAAGGCTTTCGGGGCACTCCATAGGCTCCGCGCAGGTCGTGTATCACCCTCAGCCCTCAGGCCACGGAAGCGTGGAAGTGGTGATTTGGCGTGCGCCACTGTTCGTTAGTCCATTTCTGCCGCCTGAAGCCGGCGTTCCTCTATGCGCTCAACCGGACCTGCGTCACATTCGAAGGATTGCCAGCCCTCGGGCTTCAAAGTATTATGGCTTGAATTAGCGGGCAGAGCCGGGTTAGACATTGGCCAATTGGATTATGGCAGAAAAGAGCTTGAACGACCTTCCACGCGAACTGCGGGTGCTTTTCAACAAAGGCAACGACGCGATGCAGCGCGAAAATTTCGACTACGCAATCGATTTGTACAATCAGGTTTTGACGAAGGACCCCGCGATTTTTGAGGTCCGCAAGGCCCTGCGCAACGCGCAATTCAAGAAGGCGGGCGACGGCGGCGGCTTCCTGAAGAAAATGTGGGGCACGGCGAGTTCGCAGCCAATGGTCGCGAAGGGCGAGCTGGCCCTCCGCAAAGACCCGGCCGAGGCACTGCAAATCGCCGAGCAAATCCTCAATACCGAGCCGACCAGTTCGGGAGCACATCGGCTGGTGGTCAAGGCTGCCGACGCCCTTGGATTTCCGCGCACAGCGGTGATGTCATTGGATATCCTCGTGCGCAATTCGCCGAAGGACAAGGACATCGCGATTTCGTTCGCCAACAAACTGGCGGAGACGGGCGAAGGGACCCGCGCGGAGAGGATCCTCGCCGACCTTTGCCGCTTGTATCCCACGGACGGCGAACTCGGCAGCGCCTTGAAAGATCTTTCCGCCCGAAAAACGATGGACCAAGGGGGCTATACGAAGTTGGCCGACGGAAGCGGTTCGTATCGCGACATTTTGAAAAACAAAGATGAGGCGGTATCCCTCGAACAGCAGAACCGCCAGGTCAAAGCGGAGGATGTCACCGAAAAGCTGATCAAAGAAGGCGAGGCGCGGCTGAAAACGGAACCGGCGAATACAAAACTCTTGCGTTCGCTGGGGGAGTTGTACGCTTCGAAAAAGCAGTTCGACCAGGCCTTGGCCTATTTCCAGCAAATCAAGGATACGGACGTGGGCGGAGGCGATTCGGCGCTGGACCGCAGCATCGCGGAGACGATGACCAAGAAGTTCGAGCATGCGTTCGCTCAATTGGACGCCAACGCGCCGGACTATGCGGAAAAATCAGCGGCGCTGCAAGCAGAGAAGCAGGCCTACCAACTGGCCGAGTGCCAGAAGCGCGCGGAACGATTTCCGACGGATTTGCAAATACGCTACGAACTCGGCCAATATTATTTTCAGGCCGGCAAGATCAGCGAGGCCATCCAGGAATTTCAAAAGGCCAAGAACAATCCGAACCGGCGCATCCAGTCGATGAGTTTTTTGGGCCAATGCTTCGCGCGCCGCGGTATGAACGACATGGCCGCCCGCAACTTGCAAGAGGCCATCAAGGAGAAGCCGGGATTCGACGAAGAGAAAAAGGAATTGATCTATGTGCTCGGCTCGGTGCTGGAAAAAATGGGCAAAGCCGAGGAAGCCGTCAATCAATTCAAGCTTATTTACGAAGTTGATATCGGCTACAAGGATGTGCAGGCCAAAGTAGAACAATCTTATGGTGGGCAGGGATAGGAGAGGCCCGGGTCAAATCGTGGCGTCCCGATTATCGAACCTGCTGCGGCTCACCCGCCTTCGCTTTGCTTCGACGCGGCGAGGAGAGCCGCGCTCCCATAGTTCAAGGCGGCCTGCGGCTTGGAGCGTGTTTGAAAACTGTGGCAGCCGACTTGAGTCGGCTCAATTCTCTCTGCTCGAACACAGAAATCAGAGCCAGCTCACGCTGGCTGCTACAAATAAAACGACTTTTCAAACAGGCTCTTAGCGGTCCCGGCGCAATAAGTAATCGGCCAGCGCTTCGAGCGCCGCGGCTTTTCCCTTGAA
>Ga0073928_10007286_pt1 | contig 14425 bp, 16 predicted proteins | sample PaiPotPPA55metaG_FD_76969 | JGI IMG/M metagenome (GOLD analysis project Ga0073928, IMG submission 76969) | Iron sulfur acid spring bacterial and archeal communities from Banff, Canada, to study Microbial Dark Matter (Phase II) - Paint Pots PPA... ... | reverse complement strand
TGGCTTGATCCTTCTCCGTGTCCCAAAACGTCGCCAAACGCTTGGAGCACAGAAGAATCAACGCCATGCGCCTTGTCCACGAAAATTGAACCGGACAGTCGTGGCACGAGGCCGGGCATGACGAAAGAAATTCCGATGACTGACTCTGAATCTGGCGCGCACCCTAGTGCTCGCTCTCCAATCCGCCGACATGCTTCTGGGTGTAGAGCTCAAGTCCGATCCGCCCGATCAAATCGAGCTGAGTCTCGAGGAAGTCGATGTGATGCTCCTCGTCCTTCATCAGGCTTTCGAACAGGTCGCGCGAGACGTAGTCCTTGACGCCGTGGCAGTAGGTTGCCGCTTCCTGGTAGAGATTGCGGGCGCTGATCTCTGCCGCCAGATCGCACTCGATGATCTCCTTGACGTTCTGGCCGATCCGCAAGGGATCGAGCACCTGCATGTTGGGAAACCCGTCGAGAAACAGGATGCGATCGGTGAACTTGTCGGCATGCTCCATCTCCTCGATGGATTCTTTGCGCCAGGTCTTGGCCATCTCCAGCAGGCCCCAATTGTTCAAGAGCCGATAATGCAGCCAATACTGGTTGATGGCGGTGAGCTCGTGCCGCAAACCCTTGTTGAGATAGTCGATGACTTTTGCGTCGCCCTGCATGATGCACACTCGCTGCCGGGGCCACTGAAGACGGCCCTTGTGAGTTAACCTGCAACGCTACTAGCGCATGATCCGTCAAAGTGTAAGCGATTTGGCGTTCGGATCGTGCGTTATTGCCCGTCGCTAAAAGCGCCGGCCGGGCAAGGCCAACGGCATTTCCAAGGGTTCAGGCGACAGTTTCGAGCGCCAACGCGCCATGGTCGTGCTGGTGCGCCGCCGTCCGGCTGTGCGGGCAGCCGAAGCAGCAGGCCTCGGCGCAGGCGCCCAGAGCCTCGTCAATGATGGTCTTGATGGTGCGCGCGCATCGGCCGCATTCCGCGCTGCAGCCGAGGCAGCCGTAGATCTGCTTGGCACTGCGGGGAAGGTCTTCTGCTGACTCGACGGCACTGCGGACATCATGGTCGCTGAGGACGTTACAGGAACAGACAATCATGAAACCGGCGGGCCCTTCGGTGATGCGGAGCCCATGAGGTAATTTAGACCACGGCGGGATGCAAAAGGAAAAACCGCGTTTTGAAGTGATTCCAAACTGATCCCAAGACACCCCGGCAAGACACCCTGGCAAGACACCCTGGCAAGATACTCTGGAATGAATCTAAAAGCCGTTGTTGCGGCAGATCAAAGTCCCGATCTTTCGCGCGGCCGGAGCGGTTCGGCATCCGTGTCATCGGCGCATTGCGATTCAGCGATGTGGCACCGACTGCAGTTCCGAAGACCAAGGGGCTGGCCATCGGCTTATTTGCACGGCCAGCCGCGAGCTGTGCGTCGCAAAAACGCCCACTTTCGTCGAGATTTGTCGGCAAATATGGCAACCTCGTTCATTGATCATTCAAGTGAAATGTGGAACTTTTGCTGCTACAGACCGCTTTATGCGCTGTCTTGCTCAATCAGAAAGGTAACGCCATGAGGAAATCATTGATGGCATTGGCCGCCATCGCCACCCTGGCCGTTTCGGCCGTGGCCGCACCTGCGCCCGCCCATGCCCAACGCGGACTTGGCGCGGCCGTAGCCGGCGGACTGATCGGCGGCGCCATCGTCGGTGGCGCGATTGCGGCCAGTCCGTATGGGTACGGACCTGGCTATTACGGTTACGGACCCGGTTACGGATATTACGGCGGCCCGGCCTATGTCGCGGCTGACCCCTATGGTTGTTACTGGCAGCGGCAGCGTTTCTGGGATGGCTATGGCTGGCGGATTCGCCGCGTGCGGGTTTGCGGCTGACCTCTGTTCATCTTCATTAAAGTAAACCAGTTTTCCCGAAAACGGTTTGTTTTCGGAAACGTCTTGGGATATTGGCCTGAAAAAACCGTCTTTCAGGCCAATGCCTTGGGGAGCGTTTACTTTGGATTGACCATTGTGCGCTTTTTAGCGACAGGGTGAAAATTCGAGTTCGGCGTGTGATTCATCTTAACCCCGGCGCTGCCTAAGGGCGCCATCATCTCCAGGAGAGCCCAAGAAATGAAGAAGACATTTGCTGCCTTCGTCGCGGTCGCAACGATCGCCGGTGCGCTGGCCTCGACCCCCGCCAGCGCTCAGCGCGCCCTCGGCGCTGCCGTGGCCGGCGGCATCATCGGCGGCGCGATCGTCGGCGGAGCCATCGCCGCCAGCCCGCCGCCGCCCCCGCCGGGCTATTATGGCGGTCCTCCGGTCTACGTTGAAGGCGGCCCGTGCCGCTGGGTTCGCGAGCGTTTCTGGGATGGTTACGACTGGCGCTTCCGCCGCATCCAGGTCTGCGACTGATCTGAGCTGACCGGCGCTGAATTCAGCCTCTTGATCTCAAAACCCGGCCGATGCTTCGGCCGGGTTTTTCTTTTCTGATGCCGAAGCTAGCCGGTGTGCCCGCCGGCCTCGTCCTTTGCACGGCGTTGCCGTGGTCGTCAGCATGAGGGAACCTCGACCTCATCCCGAGGAGCGCGCACTTGCGCGGGTCTCGAAAGATGAGGAGGCAATGGGGCTTCATGGTTCGAGACGGCGCAAGCGCGCCTCCTCACCATGAGCGGCAACATCACTTACGGACGACGTCAGAATACTTACTGGCGCGCCGCGCTGATCGAACGCAGCACCGCTTCACTCGGCCAGCAATCCACCTTGAGGCCGGCCTTCTTCTGGTAAGCGCCCAGCGCCGCGCGGGTCTTCATCCCCGCCTTGCCGTCGACCTTGTCGGCATAGAGACCGATGCGCGTGAGGTGACGCTGCATGGCCTCGACGTCGGCGGTGCGCAGCTGGGTCGAGGCCGACCACGATGTCGCGAAGGCCTGCGGGCTCAGCATGCGGTCGCTGAGATGGCCGACGAACAGCACATACAGGTCCGAAAAATTGTATTCCTTGATCACGAAATAATTCCTGGTGGTCAGGAACGCCGGGCCGTAGATGCCTTCCGGCTGGAGCAATGAAGCCGGTTCGGCCAGTTCATTGGCTTTAAGCTTCTCCCCGCGCACCGGCACAAAGCCGTCGCGCAGCCATTCCCCGATCGGCTTTGTCACTTCGGGCACACCCATGGTGCAATCGACATTGGCCGGCGCGCGCACCTCATAGGCCCAGCGCACGCCCGGCTGCCAACCCTTGTTGACAAGTTGCTGCGCGGCCGAGGCCAGTGCGTCCGGTACCGAATGCCAGATATCGCGGTGGCCGTCGCCGTCGAAATCGACGCCGTGCTTGTAGAGTTCGGACGGCAGGAATTGCGTGAGACCGGTGGCGCCGGCCCAGGACGCGCGCATGTCCTTGCGCGTCACCTCGCCGTCGCTGATCAGCTTCAGCCCGAGGATGAACTCGGTGCGATACTGGTCCTTGCGCCGGCCGACATAGGCCTGCGTCGCCAGCACGCGCAATCCGTCATAGGGCAGCGTGTAGCGGCCGTAATCGGTTTCGCGGCCCCAGATCGCGAGCACGATTGGAGCGGGCACACCGAAACGCGCCTCGATCCCGGTGAGCGAAGCGCGATACTTCGCCATCAACCGCTGCCCTTCCTCGGCAAGCCTGGCGATGCTGGCTTCCTTCAGGTAATCGGCCGGCACCTGCACGAACTCGGCCTGCGACGGCGCGCCGGTGGCGGGACGCCCCGGCAAGATCAGATCGGGCAATTTGTAATCCGGCTCCAGCCCGCGGGTCTCGGCATCAAAGGTCGCGCGCGAGACGCCGGCCGCCTGCGCCTCGGGCCACAGCGAGGCGATGAATTGCGTGAAGCCGGCATCGGCGGCAAAGGCCGGTAGGGGCAGAAGCAGATTCACCAGCAGGATGCCAAGAGCGGGGGCACGCCGAACCAACAACCGGAATGACTCGCTCACGCGTCGGTCAGACCGAGGCGCCGCTCGATCCGCTCGATCCGCTCGATGCGGACGTCCATCCCATCAAGCCGGTTCGACATATTGGCATACTGGTTCTCAAGATTGCCGACACGCTGCTTGATCTCGCGGATGTCATCGCGCACGTCGTCGATCGCGCCGCGAATGTGGCGCAAATGCTCTAGAACAATGTTGTCCGTATCGGCCATATCGAAAGATTAGCATAGCACCAATTAGTTGTGAACCATGACCGCTGATTCAAAGACGGGTGGTCGATCTCAGCCCGCTATCACCGCGTCAGTTTCTTGTACTTCACGCGATGCGGGATGATGGAATCCTGACCGAGCCTTCGCATCTTGTCTTTTTCGTAATCCTGGAAGTTGCCTTCGAACCATTCGACATGGCTGTCGCCTTCGAAGGCCAGCATGTGGGTGGCGATGCGGTCGAGGAACCAGCGGTCGTGGCTGATGATCACGGCGCAGCCGGCGAAATCCTCCAGCGCCTCTTCGAGCGCGCGCAGGGTGTCGACGTCGAGATCGTTGGTCGGCTCGTCGAGCAGCAAGACATTGGCGCCGGATTTGAGCATCTTGGCCAGATGCACGCGGTTGCGCTCGCCTCCCGACAGTGCACCCACCTTCTTCTGCTGGTCGGCGCCCTTGAAATTGAACGAGGAGCAATAGCCGCGCGAGTTGACCTCGCGCTTGCCGAGCAGAATCAATTCGTTGCCGCCGGAAATTTCCTCCCAGACGCTTTTCTTGCCGTCGAGACTGTCGCGCGACTGGTCGACATAGCCCAGATGCACGCTCTCGCCGACCGTGATGGTGCCGTTGTCCGGCTTTTCCTGTTCGGTGATCATGCGGAACAAAGTGGTCTTGCCGGCGCCGTTGGCGCCGATCACCCCGACGATGCCGCCGGGCGGCAGCTTGAAGGTGAGGTTGTCGATCAAGAGGCGCTCGCCGAAGCCCTTGGTCAGGCCCTCGAAATCGATCACGTTCTGGCCGAGCCGCTCGGCCACGGGAATCGTGATCTGCGCGGTCTGGGTCTGCTTCTCGCTCGCCTGCTTCAACAGTTCTTCATAGCGTTGGTAGCGCGCCTTGGATTTGGCCTGGCGCGCCTTGGGCGAGGCCGCGATCCATTCCTTCTCGCGCTCGAGCGTGCGCTGATGGGCGACATCCTCGCGGCCTTCCTGCGCGAGGCGCTTTTGCTTCTGCGACAGCCAGGCGGTGTAATTGCCCTCGTAGGGAATGCCCTTGCCACGGTCGAGTTCGAGAATCCATGACGTGACGTTGTCGAGGAAGTAACGGTCATGGGTGACGATCAGGATGGCGCCGGGATAGTTGCGCAAATGGCCTTCCAGCCATGACACCGATTCGGCGTCGAGATGGTTGGTCGGCTCGTCCAGCAGCAACAGTTCGGGCTGATCGAGCAGCAGCTTGCACAGCGCGACGCGGCGGCGTTCGCCGCCGGAGAGTTTTGTCACATCCGAATCGTCGGGCGGGCAGCGCAGCGCGTCCATCGCCTGGTCCACCTTGCTGTCGAGATCCCAGAGGCCGGCGGCCTCGATCTCGTCCTGCAGTTTTGTCATTTCATCGGCGGTCTCTTCCGAATAATTCATCGCCAATTCGTTGTAGCGGTCCAGAATCGCCTTCTGCTTGGCGACGCCCAGCATGACGTTCTCGCGGACGGTCTTGCCGGGATCGAGCTGCGGTTCCTGCTCGAGGTAGCCCACGCGTGCGCCCTCGGCCACCCAGGCTTCGCCGTTATATTCCTTGTCGAGGCCGGCCATGATCCGCAGCAGCGTCGATTTGCCGGAGCCGTTGACGCCGAGCACGCCGATCTTGGCGTCCGGGTAGAACGACAGATGGACGTTATCGAGCACCTTCCTGGTCGGGTAGCTCTTGGTCAAACCCTGCATGAAATAGACGAACTGGCGGGCCATCGCGATCCCTGAAAACGAGAGGATTTATGGAGATTTAGCTGGGGCTGATGTAGCGGCGCAGCCCCCAAAGGGCAACCGCAGCCCAAGCGTTTTCCATCTGTTCACCAGTAGGAACACGGATAGCGACAATTGAAACCTTCTTTTAACAATTCGCGCCCGAAACTACCCGTCAGCGCCCCGGAAAGCGCTCCGCGCGACAGAAGCCGCCGGAAAAAGACAGGATTCGTCATGGCGACCATTACGTCGGGCTCCCTCTCTTCCCCGCCCCGCACCCGCGGCGGACGGTCGGGCCCCCTCGCCGAAATCCGAGCCTTCTGGCGCCAGTTCTTCGCCAGGGCCTTCAATCCCTACCGGCCGGAGCTCCATTATATGCGCGGACCGGGTCCGGCCTGCCGCGCCAAGCAGGCGCCAGCTTCGCGCCGACGCACCAGCCGATGACCCCCTGATACCTGCTGCCCGCGGAGACCGTGTGGCCCGCGCCCGCCGGCATTTTTGATCGTCCGGGCGCTTGCGTGGGAAAGCGCGGCGCGCGACCATGGCACGCCTTTTTCCGAAGACGGCGCGCCTCCAGCGCCGTCATCATCGCCATGAACGGACACTCCCATGACGCGGCTGCGCTGTGCAATTCTCGATGACTATCTCGATCTGGCTTTATCAGTCGCAGACTGGTCGAAGATCAAGGACCGCGTCGAGGTCACCGACTTCAACCAGCCCTTTGCTTCCCCCGAGGCTGCTGCGATCGCGCTGAGGGACTTCGAGATCATCTGTGCGATGCGCGAGCGCACGCCGTTTCCGCGCGCGCTGTTTGCGGCGTTGCCCAACCTGAAGCTCCTGATCACCTCCGGCTTGCGCAACAACGCGATCGATATGGAGGCCGCCAAGGACCATCAGGTGGTGCTGTGCGGGACGCAGTGGCCCCACGATCCCACCGCGCCCCTGACCATGGGCCTGATCCTGGAACTGACCCGCAATATCGGCCGCGAGAACGCCCGCATGCATGCCGGCGAGTACTTGCAGAAATTCGTCGGCATCGAGATCGAGGGCAAGACGTTAGGGGTGGTCGGGCTTGGCAAGCTGGGCGCCAAGGTGTCGGGGCTGGCGAAGGCGTTCGGGATGAACGTGATCGCCTGGAGCCCGAACCTGACGCCGGAGCGCTGCAAGGAGGTCGGGGTCGGCTACGCCACCAAGGAAGAATTGTTCTCAACCGCCGACATCATCACCGTTCACGTGGTGCTGAGCCAGCGCTCGCGCGGCCTCGTGGGAGCGGCCGATCTCGCCCGCATGAAGCCCACCAGCTACCTCGTCAACACGGCGCGCGGGCCGATCGTCGATGAAGCGGCACTTCTGGAAACGCTGCAGGCGCGCAAGATCGCGGGCGCGGCGGTCGACGTCTTCTCGGTCGAGCCGCTGCCGGTCGATCATCCCTTCCGCAAGCTCGACAACCTCGTAGTGACGCCGCATCTCGGCTACGTCACGCGGGAAACCTTTGTCGCCCATTACAGCCAGATGGTCGAAGGCATCGACGCCTGGTTCAAGGGCGAGCCGGTGCGGAGACTGGCGTGAGACGTGCCCGGCTCTAACCCCTCCACTCCATGGCAAGGCAAAGCCGTCTTACTTTTCTACGGGAAGTAAACCGGTTCAGCGCACCGTCACCGGCGCGGGCAGCGGCGGCACCATGGTCGGCTGCGTGCCGGGGACGCTCGCCGGAGGAAGCGGCGGTCCGGCATTCTGTCCGGGGATCGGCGCCGCCGAGGCGGTTGCGGTTCCCGGCGGCGGGCCGCCCGGAAGCACGACGACGCGGGTGCCGACCTTGACGCGATCGAACAGGTCCGAGACATCCTCGTTGAGCATGCCGATACAGCCCGAGGAGACGAACTTGCCGATCGTCGAAGGCTGGTTGGTGCCGTGGATGCGATAGACGGTGTTGCCGAGATACATCGCGCGCGCCCCCAGCGGATTGCCGGGGCCACCGGCCATGAAACGCGGCAGATAGGGCTGGCGCTCGATCATCTCCGTCGGAGGATGCCAATCCGGCCACTCGGCCTTGCGCGAGATCTTCTGCACGCCGGTCCAGGTGAAACCGTCGCGGCCGACGCGGACGCCGTAGCGGATCGCGCGGCCCTGGCCGAGCACGTAATAGAGATAGGTGTTCGGCGTATCGACGATCAGCGTTCCCGCCGGCTCTTTGGTCGCGAAGGTGACTTCCTGCCGGCGCAGATGCGGCGGCAGCTGCACTGGCGCCACTTCCGGCTGTTCCTCCGGCGGCAGCGCGGACAGCACCGTCGGCCGGCCATCCGGTCCCTGCGGCGGCTGGGCTCCAGGCGACTGAACTCCGGGCGGTTGCTGTTGCGCGCTTCCGGTGACGCTGCCCGGTACGGCGACGGCTCCGGGCGGGCGAAGCCCGCGATTGTCCTCGTCGGGATAGATATAGCCCCCTCCCGGGACGCGACTATCGCCGTAGGCCTGTGGCGGGGGACCGGCGGGCCGATCAGAATAGATGACCGGCGGCGGGTCATCCCGGCGGCCATAACGCGGATCATCCGGCGAAAGGATCGGGCCACGGTCGGAATACACGGGCGGCGCCCCCATCGGCCGGCCGTAACGGGGATCGTCCGGCGAAAGCACCGGGCCGCGGTCGGAATATACGGGCGGGGCCCCCATCGGCCGGCCGTAACGGGGATCGTCGGGCGAAAGCACCGGGCCGCGGTCGGAATAAAGAGGCCGAGCGCCCATGGGCCGGCCATAGCGGGGATCGTCGGGCGAGAGCACCGGACCGGGTGGCGGCAGCGCAGTGGAACTCTGCGGGTTTGGCCCGTCGTCATCTTCCAGCGCGTCGAAATCCATCGCCCGCGGCCTGCGATAATCGGCCGGATAGCCGCCCGGCGGATAGGGCGGCTGGTTTGGCGCATAGACCGCGCCGGGGGGGACCGGCGGATAGCCCTGCGCCGACGCAAGCGAGGTTCCCGCCGCGCCAGCCGCCAAGGCGGCAGCACAAATCGTCAGAATGCGTTTGGTCATCATCGCTCTTGTATAGCCCCAAGCCTGAACCGGATCGTTAATGGCAGATGGCTGAAGATAGCGGCGCATTCAAGACGAATCGACCGATTCGCGCCCAATTTGGGCACTTTGTGATAGTGCCGGACGCACCCCTTTCGTTCATATTCCGCCTCGCTGGCGGGCCTTTCCGTCACCGATATTTAACGAGCGCCGGGAAACGGTTGCGGTATTCTCGAGCCAGCCTGATTCGCTGCGCGGCCTGTCCGCTGTGTCGCGAACGCGGCCAATGTAGTGGTCACCGCGTTCCCGATGGCTCAAGGGCCAAGATATCCCGCCAAGGCAGAACTCGCTTCAATGCTTCCCGGCTTCCGCTTCCTGTTCGCCGCGATCGTGTTGTCGATGTCGATCCTGGTCTTCGGACTTGGCGCGGCCGCGTTGCTGCGCGCGGCCCACGAAGAATTTGTTAGCAACCCGTCCTGGCGGGCCGCTCCCGAAGTGAGGTTCGCGCAGCCCGCCGAAGCCACGGCGCCTGTGCTGTCAATGCTGCGCGTCGACACGCCCGCCGAGGAGAAGGCGCCGGACGATGCTGCTGCGGCCACCGAACAAGCGGCGATCACCTCGCTACCCGCCGAATCCGAGCCGGTCGCCGCGCTGAAACCGGAGGAACCGTCGCCGCCGGAAACCGCGAAGGTGGAGACCGCAAAGGCGGAGATCCCGGTCGCAGAAGGTCCGGCACCAGGCGAGGCGCCCCCGGCTCAGTCGGAGATGCCCGCTTCCCCCGACGAAACCGGGATCGCAACGATTGCGACAGGCGACGCAAACTCACCGGCGGATCAGGCGGTCCCGGCGCCGTCCGAACCCGGCGCAGCGGTTTTTCCGGGCGCCGACATCGCCGCGACGAAAATCGCAACGCTGGGCGGGCCTCCGGTCAGCATCGAGACACGGCCGGCCAACACCGGCGATCCAAAGCCTGGTCAGAACGCCCTGAAGAACCGTCAGCAAGCAAGGCGCGGGACGCCGCGCCGCAGGATCGCCGCGCGTGCGCGCGTGACCGCGCAGGCGCCTCTGCAGCCGCTCGGTCCGTTCGGCCAGCCGACGCCCACCGTTCGCGGTCGTTGAAGGTTTGACGTGAACCGGGGGCTCGAAACCGCCATGGGTCAGGCCGGCCCGGTCGCGACCGGCGGTCCGTCGGGCAGGCCCCATTCGGCCCACGAGCCGTCGTAAAGCGCGGTGCCGCGCACGCCCAGCCGATAAAGCGCGAGCGTCAACACCAGCGCGGAGACACCGGAGCCGCAGGTTGTCACGATCGGCCTGGTCATGTCGACGCCGGCGCCGGTGAAGGCCTTGCGTAATTCGTCGAGCGGCTTCATCGCCCCGGTCCTGGTATCGAACAGTTCGGCATAGGGCACGTTGCGGCTGCCCGGGATGTGGCCGGAGCGGCGGCCGGGCCACGGCTCGGCGACGCTGCCCTCGAAGCGCGGACGCGGCCGCGCATCGATCAGTTGCTCCTTGTTGGTCTGGAGATTGCCGAGCAATTGTTGCTGGCTCCGAACGTAGCTCGGGTCTAGCCGGGCCTGGAATTTTCCGGGTTTCGGCGTGGCCGCACCGGAAGCGACCGCGCGCTCCTCTGCCTTCCACTTCTGAAAGCCCCCGTCCAGCACCTTGACGTTGGAATGGCCGAACGACAGGAACATCCACCACGCCCGGGGGGCGGCGACCCAGGTGCCGGCGTCGTAAGCCACCACCGTATCGTCAGAGGAGATCCCGAGCGCCGACACATCGCGCGCGAACTGCTCGGCACTCGGATACATATGCGGCCGCGGATCGTTCGGATCGGCAATGGTATTGACGTTGAAGAACACCGCGCCCGGGATATGCGCGGCAAGGAAATCGTCCGACGGCAGCGGCAGCACGCCCGGCATCTTGTAGGACGCGTCGATGATCTTGATGCGGGGATCGTCGAGATGGGCGGCGAGCCAATCGGTGGAGACAAGCGGATCGTCGGTGGATGTCATAGGTGCAGCTCTCCCGGCATTTCTATCAACCGTCATTGCCGGGCTTGACCCGGCAATCCATCTCTTGAAAAGAGGTTGGACACGCCGGTCAAGCCCGCGTGTGACGGCCTCTCAACCCTTCGGCTTCTTCGGCTCGAATTTCTCGGTCGGGCCGCCGGCGTCGCGCCAGGCGGCAAACCCGCCCGCGATATGCGCCACCGGCTTCAGCCCCATATCCTGCGCGGTTTTCGCCGCCAGGGCCGAGCGCATGCCGCCGGCGCAATGAAAAATGAACTTGCTGTCCTGCTGGAAGACCGGCTTGGCATAGGGGCTCAAAGGGTCGATCCAGAATTCCAGCATGCCGCGGGTGCAGGAGAACGCGCCGGGAATCCGCCCCTCGCGCTCGATCTCGCGGGGATCGCGGATGTCGACGATCACGACATCGTCGCCTTGCGCGGCCTTGATCGCGTCGGCAGCGCTCAAGGTTTCGATCTGCTCATTGGCCTCCTCGATCAGCGATTTGATGCCGCGATGGATGGTCTGGGGCATTTTATCTTTCCTCCGCCGTTCCGGGACGATGCGAAAGCATCGAACCCGGAATCTCGATCGTACGCTTCTTGTTACGTCGAGATTCCGGATCAGCCCGCTTCGCGGACTGTCCTGAATGACGACGGGTTACCGCACCAGTTCCTTCATCGCGCCTTCGAGGCCTTCGATCGTGATCGGGAACATGCGCTCCGAAAACAGCCGGCGAATGATGGTGGTCGATTCCGAATAGTCCCAGTGCCGCTGCGCCACCGGATTGAGCCACACCGCATGCGGATAGGTGCGCGTGATGCGTTCGAGCCAGACCGATCCCGCCTCTTCGTTGACGTGTTCGACCGAGCCGCCGGGGACCATGACCTCGTAAGGCGACATCGAGGCGTCGCCGACGAACACCACCTTGTAGTCTTGCGGATATTTATGCAGCACGTCCCAGGTCGGCGTCCGGTCGGTGAAGCGGCGACGGTTCTGCTTCCAGACGCCTTCATAGAGGCAGTTGTGGAAGTAGAAATATTCCATGTGCTTGAATTCGCTCTTCGCCGCCGAGAACAGTTCCTCGACCTGTTCGATGTGTGAATCCATCGAGCCGCCGATGTCGAAGAACACCAGGACCTTGACCGCGTTGCGCCGCTCGGGGCGCATATGCACGTCGAGATAGCCGTGGTTGGCGGTCTCCCTGATCGTGGTGTCGAGATCGAGTTCGTCGGGCGCGCCGGTGCGGGCGAATTTGCGCAGACGCCTCAGCGCAATCTTGATGTTGCGGATGCCGAGTTCGACATTGCCGTCGAGATCCCTGAACTCGCGGCGATCCCACACCTTGACGGCGCGGAAATTGCGGTTCTTCTCCTGACCGATGCGGATGCCTTCTGGATGATAGCCCTCCGCGCCGAACGGCGAGGTTCCTGCCGTGCCGATCCACTTGTTGCCGCCCTGATGCCGGCCCTTCTGCTCTTTCAGGCGCTGGCGCAGGGTCTCCATGAGCTTGTCCCAGCCCATTGCCTCGATCTGCTTCTTCTCTTCCTCGGTGAGATATTTCTCGGCGAGCTTCTTCAGCCATTCGGCCGGAATGTCGGCCTTTTCGATGGCGTCGAGCAGGCTCTCCAGTCCCTTGAACACGGTGCCGAACACCCGATCGAACTTGTCGAGATTGCGCTCGTCCTTCACCAGCGCTGCGCGCGACAGATAATAGAAATTCTCCACCGTCTGCTCCGCGAGGTCGGCGTCGAGCGCCTCCATCAGCGTCAGATATTCGCGCAAGGTCACCGGGACCTGGGCGTCGCGCAGCGATGTGAAGAATTGCAGGAACATGGCTCACAGATTGCCCGCCGGCCGGCCTCCGTCAAGGGCCGGTGGCGCGGATCAGGGCAGCGTGTTAGGGCAAATGAGCCGTCCGGCAGCCTAGACCTGAAGCGTTTTTCAACTAGAATTGAACCGTCAATATTCAAAACAGGGCTGCATCCATGGGTATTTTGGCTTCGCTGATCATCGGCGCGATCGCCGGCTGGCTCGCCGGCCTGATCGTACGCGGCGCCGGTTTCGGGCTGATCGGAAACATCGTCGTCGGCATCATCGGCGCGCTGGTCGCCGGCTGGCTGCTGCCGCGACTGGGCATCGTGCTCGCATCAGGCACGCTTGGCTCGATTCTCGACGCCACCGTCGGCGCGGTCGTTGTTCTCGTCATTCTCTCGTTGATCAAACGCGCCTGATCAATATCCCAATTCCCGAGAGCGACCGCCACGCCGGCGGTCGTTTCCTGTTCGATCAACAGCGCTGGCTTGCGCTCAAGAACAAGCAACAAGGCAACACCTCGATGAAATTTACCGGCACCAAGGACTATGTCGCCACCGATGACCTCAAGATCGCGGTCAACGCCTCGATCGTGCTCGAGCGGCCGCTATTGATAAAGGGCGAGCCCGGCACCGGCAAGACGGTGCTCGCCGAGGAAGTCGCCAAGGCGATCGGAGCGCCGCTTCTGACCTGGCACATCAAGTCCACCACCAAGGCGCAGCAGGGCCTCTACGAATACGACGCGGTGTCGCGCCTGCGCGACAGCCAGCTCGGCGACGCCAGGGTTTCCGACATCGGCAACTATATCAAGCGCGGAAAATTGTGGGAGGCGTTCACGCACAAGAAACGCCCGGTGCTGCTGATCGACGAAATTGACAAGGCCGACATCGAATTCCCCAACGATCTCTTGCTCGAACTCGATCGCATGGAATTTTTCGTTTACGAGACCGGGGAGAACATCAAGGCAAAGCTGCGGCCGATCGTGATGATCACGTCCAACAACGAAAAGGAATTGCCGGACGCGTTCCTGCGCCGTTGCTTCTTCCACTACATCAAGTTTCCCGATGCCGACACCATGAGCCGGATCGTCGACGTGCATTTTCCGAACATCAAGAAGCGCCTGGTGGAAGAGGCGTTGCGGATCTTCTTCGAGGTTCGCGAAGTGCCGGGCCTGAAGAAGAAGCCCTCGACGTCTGAGCTTCTGGACTGGCTGAAACTTCTGTTGAACGAGGACATGACGCCGGAAATGCTGCGGGAGCGCGACCCGCGCAAGCTGATCCCGCCGCTGCACGGCGCGCTCTTGAAGAACGAGCAGGACGTGCATCTGTTCGAGCGGCTGGCCTTCCTCAGTCGCAGAGAGGTGTGAGGGATTCTGGCCGCGTATTCTCTCATCGTCGTCGTCCCCGCGAAAGCGGGGACCCATACGCCGTGCCGCCAATGTTCTGTGCGGTACCAGTATCCTTGTTTCACCGCCGCGTCGTCGCAATGACCGCTTGGGGTTATGGGTCCCCGCGTTCGCGGGGACGACGCTTGTGGATTCGAATTTCAAACAGCAACATTCGTCGACACGGCTTCGCGATCCCGCCGCTTGTTTCGCGCGAGTTTTATCCTCAACTTCCCGCCCTCAATTCAGAGGGCGCAGGGAATGCCGGACGCTCGGCGCGTCCGCAGCCGCGTGTGCAGTGGTAGAAAGCACACGCGTTAGTCACCACGGTCACGCCGGAAACGTCCGGCA